>Ga0306868_1000194_pt1 | contig 46452 bp, 46 predicted proteins | sample AntRauTorckE6832_FD_190411 | JGI IMG/M metagenome (GOLD analysis project Ga0306868, IMG submission 190411) | Saline lake microbial communities from Rauer Islands, Antarctica - Metagenome Torckler E6 #832 (v2) (version 2) | ecosystem: Environmental > Aquatic > Non-marine Saline and Alkaline >... | reverse complement strand
AACAGCTGTAAGGTCAAAAGATCTTTATCTGGCAATGGCTGGCCTAATGATAGGAAGTATTCTACTCATCATTGGTAATTTAATAGCAGATATTATGCTTGCACTTAGTGATCCCAGAATAAGGTATAATTAGGAGGGCAGACTATGGACAGACTAAATCGAAAAACAAAAAATATTAATCAAGAAAATTTAATTGATCAAAAAGAATATGGTTTTTGGAAAAACACCTGGAAAAGACTCCGCAGACATAAAATGGCTATAATCGGTGGAACTATTGTTATTATTTTATATTTAATGGTTATTTTTGCTGGATTTTTATCTCCTTATAATGCATATAAGCCGTTTAAAGAACACTTTTTCCACCCTCCTACACAAGTTCATTTTACTGATGATGATGGTAGTTTAACCTGGCCTTATGTTTATGAGACACAATCTGTAGATTGGGCGGAATATGAAGTTATTAAAGATAAAAGATATCCGATTAAACTTTTTAATAGTGGTCAGGAGTATGAATTTTTAGGCTTATTTAAAACAGATATACATCTATTTGGTGTTGATCAACCAGCTCATATCTTTTTATTAGGTTCGGATAACTATGGTCGAGATCTTTTTACCAGAATATTATTTGGTGGAAGAGTTTCTATGTTTATAGGCTTTATAGCTATCTTCATTACTACAATTATTGGATTAATAGTGGGAGGTATAGCAGGCTATTATGGAGGATGGATTGATAATATACTAATGCGGTTTGCAGAAGTAATTATGTCAATACCAGGTTTTTATTTGCTATTAGCATTAGCTGCAGTTTTACCAATAGATTTATCTTCTACAGTACGATTTCTTTTAATCATTTCTATTTTAGCATTTAGAGGTTGGGCAGGTATGGCCCGTGTGATTAGAGGGATGGTCTTATCTATAAGAAAAGAAGACTATGTATTAGCTGCACAAGCAATTGGAGCCCGGGATCCCCGGGTAATTAGAAAACATGTTCTTCCGGTTACAACAACTTATGTAATTGTTCAAGCAACAGTTGCAATACCTGGTTACATAATTATGGAATCCGGACTTAGTTTTTTAGGATTAGGTATACAAGAACCAAGTGCTAGTTGGGGTAACATGTTGTCAGCTGCACAAAACGTAACTAAAATTACCAGTTTCCCTTGGCTTTTAATTCCTGGCTTTATGATCTTTTTTGCAGTTTTAAGTTATAATCTATTAGGAGATGGTCTAAGAGATGCGCTTGATCCTAAGGCAACAGAAACCAACTAAGTGAAAAAGGATGAGACTAAACTCATCCTTTTTACTTTATTTCTTTTAGAAATTTTTTAACTACTCGATCCCATTCCCTTGTTTGAATTTCTACTACGGTTTTTTCATCTTTTTTACAACAGCTTAACTTCACATGTCCTCCTCCACCTACATAACTTCTACAGTTTTCCTCTTTTGAACTTTCAAGACCAAGATTGATATTAAAAAACTTTTCAGCTTTATCAAATACCTTCTCACAGTTTAGCTTAGTCTTTACTTCATAAACCATATTCTCACCCCTATAATTTATATAATTTTTCTTTGAGTTATATATTTATTATACTATACATTTGAAAATATATCTGTTAATAAGCAAACAAAAATGATGACCCTCATTTTAAAGGTCACCATCATTGATAATTAACTATATATATTATCATACTCTAACTAACATTGTCGCCATTGTATATCCAACTCCAGAAGCTGTTAAACAGACGAGATCACCCTTTTTAACCTCTCCTTTTTTCAATGCATCATCTAGTGCCATAATTATACAAGCATTGCCTGTGTACCCATATCTATCCATTATATTATGGGTTTGTTTCATCTCAATACCTAGATTTTTACAGGTTAGCCCAATTGCTGATTTATTAATTTGTGTGAAAATGAACTTATCAACATCCTCAAGTTCATAGTTGCTTTTATCAAGCATTTTTTCAATGATAACAGGCCAAAGTTCAGGATTACGGTTCATTAGTTCACCTTTCCAAAAAGTTAACTCTGGTGGTACTTCTCCATCTCCTTTTAACCTTTCTACAGTTGCAGGGAATCTAGTCCCCCCAACATAGATTCCCAATGTAGACCATTGATCACCTTTTCCTATAAAATGAGATGCGATTATTCCTTCTCCGATATCTTCTTTAGAGTATATGGCAGCCCCTGCTCCATCTGAGAATACACAAAAAAATTTACCTTTTTTCATATCTGCAAACTTAGTCATATTATATACAGAAATGACTAATATATTATTATAATCCGGATTTCCTTCGATCCAGTTTTTAGCAGTTTCAGAGGCAAAGATAAAGCCGGTACAAGATGCATTCATGTCAAAAAACGCTACTCCATCTTTAAGACCAAGTTCATTTGCTATACTTGCTGAACTTTGTGGTGATATGATATCAGGGGTATCAGTAGATACAATTAATAAATCTATATCTTTTGCTGTAAGATCAGATTTATTTAATGCATCTTTACCTGCATTTACTGCTAAATCAGTTGTACTCATCTCATCACCCGTTTGATTTCGCTGTTTTATACCCAATGGTTCCATAAAATCACTGATATCTTCACCTACAATTTTACTCATATCTTCAATACTAAAACTGTTGTTTGGAGCATAAGATCCTGTTGCTATTAATTTTACACTCATCTTACTTCACTCCCCTTAAATTCCAAGATAAGACTTTTGAATATGCTCATTGTTTGATAAACCTTTTACATCATCTTCAAGTTCAATCCTACCATTTTCCAATACATATCCTCTATCAATAACTTTTAAACCCTGTCTAACATTTTGCTCTGCCAAAAGAACTGATACATTTTCATTTTTGATTTGATTTAACTTTTTAAATAAATCAGTTACTAACGATGGTTGTAATCCAACTGAGGGTTCATCAAGTATTAATAGCTTTGGACTTGACATCAAAGCTCTTCCAACTGCAAGCATTCTCTGTTGACCACCACTCATAGTTCCAGCAAGTTGTTTTTCTCTTTCTTTTAATATTGGAAATATATTATATATAAACTCAAGGTTTTGATCTATTTTCTTTCTTGCATGAGGTATATAGGCAGCACCTAACTTAAGATTTTCTTTTACAGTCATAATAGGAAAAAGTTCTCTTTTTTGAGGAACTAATGCAATACCCTTTTTTACTACCTCATGAGTATCCAATTTATTTATCTCTTCATCCCTGAACTTTATACTTCCCTTTTTATTGCCAACTAGACCAATAATAGCTTTTATCAATGTACTTTTCCCTGAACCATTGGGTCCAAAGATACCAACAGCTTCATTGTCTTTAATATTCATAGTAAGATCCCAGATAACCTGTATTTTTCCATAAGATACATCCAAATTATTTATCTCTAGCATATTAATCTTCCTCCCCAAGGTAAGCAGCTATTACTTCTTGTTTTTCAGATACCTTACTGTATGGACCTTGAGCAATTATCTGACCTCTGTCTAGAACTATTACTCTCTGGGTAAGTTCTTTTACAACTTTCATGATATGTTCTACTAAACAGATAGCTATATCTCTTTTTTGTAACTTTTTAATTATATCAATTAATTCCCAGGTCTCTTCACTATTAAGCCCAGCCATGATTTCATCTAAAAACAACAACTCAGGGTCAGCAGCCAATGCCCTTCCGAGTTCAATCTTTTTTAACTCTAGGACTGTTAATTCATCGACATGTTTATTTACATTTGTAATATTCAAAAATTCACAGATCTCTTCTGCTTTTTTTCTTGCTTCAGGTAATTTGTCACCTTTTCCAAATAGGGCACCTACCATAATGTTTTCTATTGCAGTAAAGTCTTCAAGGGGACGTACAATCTGAAATGTTCTTGAAATACCTTTCCTATTTCTAATGTGAGCAGGATTATTTGTAACATCTTCATCATTAAAAATTATTTTTCCTTTATTTACTTGAAGTGTACCTGCCATCAAATTTATTACAGTTGTCTTACCGGCTCCATTTGGTCCGATTATACCTAATATTTCACCCTTTTCTACGCTAAAAGAGAGATCATTAACAGCAATAAGACCACCAAATCTTTTTAATATATTATTAGCCTTTAGTGTGGGCATTACTATCCCCCCCAACAATACTACTTTTTAAAAATTTATCCTTTATTGGTTTATATACACCTTGTGGTAAAAATAGCACAACAAACACTATGATTACTCCATAAACAATTAAATGACCATAAGGCATTATTAACTTCAAATATTCAGATATTAAACCTAAGATTAATGCACCGATAATCGGTCCATTTGTACTATATATTCCACCAACTAAAGCCATCGCAATCGGTAATAATAAAAAGTTTAAAGAAAAAGTACTTTCAGGATTAACAAAGGCATACTGTTGAGCATATACAGCTCCAACTAAACCCTGGATTGCTGAAGTAATAACAAATACAAATAATAGGTATTTGAATACATCTATTCCACTTGATTTTGCAGTTGTTTCATCATTTCTAATTGAATTAATAGCAAAATGAATACGAGATCTTTTAAATACTTCCGAAAGAACAATTACAAGTAATCCTATAATTAATACTAGATAATAAATTTTAATCGGATCACCGTCAAAAATTGCATTACTTAGCTGTGTACCACTTGATCCACCAGTTAAATCTGATAAGTTTCTAATAATTACAGAAAATACATGTGTTAAAGCCAATGTAGTAATAGCAAAATATATTTCTCTTAATCTAAGTACAATAAACCCTAAACCAAATGCAATTACTCCAGAAAATATTGCACCAATAAGTAAACTCATTATAGGGTTAAAGCCCAACTTTGCAACAATTAAAACTGATGCATAGGCTCCTAAACCAAAAAACCCTGCTGTACCGAAAGATAACTGACCTGTTCTTAACATCATATCCCAACTTAATGCTAAAGATAAAAAGATTATAATTGATGTAAATATATGCAGCAGGTAAGTACCAGTAAACAAGGGCAGTGATAATGCAATTATAACTAATAAGATTATAAGTATATTCTTTTTCATTATTTAGCCCCCCGATATGATCTTGCTAATATTACTATTATTAATACACCGAAAAATACTATATCTGACCAACCACCATAGTTGGGTATTGAATTTATTGCTGCCTCACCAATACCGAGAGTTATACCAGCAAATAAGATACCATTTAGATTACCCATTCCAGCCATTGCTGCTAGAGCAAAAGACTTTAAGGAAAATGGTGATCCTACTGCAGGAAAGATTGATGTACGGGGTAACATAAATCCAGCTACTACTCCTAAAATTGCAACTGCAAGTGTAAATACAAATAAGTATACATAGTTAACATTTATCCCTACTATTTTTGCACCTTTAGGATTTTGCCCTACAGCAAAAGTAGCTTGCCCCAATCTTGTTTTTTTCAAAAACAATTGTAGTCCTACCAATACACCTACAGCAATTAATATATATAAAAGCTCATAAGTTCCAAATCTAAATCCCGCTACCTCTTTGGCAGCATAAGCATAATTAGTATAAACATTTCTTGGCATTGATGTCCAAATAATATTAATACCTTCAATTAAAATTAGAGAAATACCAAATGTTATTAACAATTGACTTAAATGACCTTCATCAATAACATTTTTTATTGTTAATAAATAAATTACTGCCCCCATAATTGCTAATATTATTACTGTAGGGACTATCGATACCAATGGATCCATATCAAATCTAGTATTTAACATGTAAATAATATAAAGTCCAACAGTTAAAAAGTCACCATGTGCTAAGTTAAGAACACCTAAGATACCTAATACTAAAGCTAAAGGTAATGCTATTACAGCATATAGACTACCTCTCTGTAGTCCATCCAATAATGCATTAGGATTCCAGATACCAATAACTACCATAAATAGTATGAATAGTAATAGTATTTTATATGAATTTTTAAAAGAAAATGACATTTTTCCCCTCCATCCATTTTATTTTATAGTGTGTACAGCCGGATTAATATAATTAACCCGGCTGTTTATATTCTTATTTACCAGGAAAAGGGATATTCTATTTCAGCAGTTGATACATCAAATGGCCAAATTACTTCTTGTTTTCCATCCTGATATTGTAAAATCTTTTGTTCAGTAAATCCTTGATTACTTATCACATTACTAGGTGATATTTCTAGTGTTGTTCCTAATGGAGAATCATATTTAACATTTCTTAACGCTTCAATCAATACATCTTTTTCTAATGTACCAGCTTGTTTAATACCTTCAGCTAAAAACATAATATTTGTATAGCCTAAAGGAGCAAAATAAGTAGCTGGTCTTTCTTTGTGCAACTTGATATATTCTGTCCAGAAATGATCAGCAATATCACTAACTTCTCTAAGTGCTGGTGCCCACATACCATATAGGACTACTTTATCTGATAATGGATTTGCTTCAAAGTCTGCAGGCCATCCAGGAGGAGCTCCTACATATAATGGTGGTTCAAATCCAACTTCTCTTGATTGAGCTAACATTGGAATTGCATCAGCTGCATATCCAGCCCAAATAAATAGATCTGGGTCATATTCTTTTGCCTGACGAAGCATTGCTCTGTATTCTCCTCCACCTAAAGCAGCACTCTTAAAGGAAGCACCAGCAAATTCTTCAATAATACCAGCATAAGGACCTTCACCATTTTCTGCCAATGCAACATACTCTTCATAAGACTCAAAAGATGCGGTACCAAAGCCACCTTCCTCATAAGCTAAAAATATTCTGCCGATTTCTACATTTTCATTTTTTTCAGCTATTTGTGTCCAACCCACACCATAACTTTCACCCTGCTGATAATCCCATGGATGTAAGTGGAAATACCAATCTGCATCTGGACCAACAGCTTGCTCTGCTAGATATGAAGCAGCACCTGCCCAAATAGTTATTTTTTGATATTTTTTCAAACTAGGAATTTGAGCTTGGTGTACACCAGATGACATACCACCAACAAAAAAGTCAACTTCATCAACAGTAGCTAACTTATCAATAGCTGCTGCACCTTTTTCAGGTTTAAACTCACTGTCTACTACTATTAATTCAACTTTTCTGCCAAGTAGTCCACCATTGTCATTAATCTCTTTAACAGCTAATTCCATAGCCTTAGATGACTGATTACCAGTAATATCACCTAATGGATTAACAGCACCAATTTTTATTGGGTCATCTTGTGCTAGAACACCTAAACTAAACATAAATGTTACAACTAAAACCAACGAAATAATTAACATTTTATTTCTTTTCAACTTTTATTTCCCCCTTTAAATTATTAATTCTATTAATATTTTGATTAAGCTACAAATTTATGACTTCTATTTATCACTTCCTTTCAAAATATTAATTTACCAAATCTTTAACTCATTGGCTTTTTCCCTAATTTCATCTCTAAACTTTGGATGTGCAATACTTATCATTGCATCAACTCGGTCTCTTATACTTTTACCCTTTAAATGTGCAACTCCATATTCAGTAACAACATAGTCAATATCGTTTCTACCTAATGTAATTTTGGATCCTAAAGGTAGTTGAGCTAAAATAGTTGAGTACTGACCGTTTTTTACTGTAGACCTTAAGGCAATAATACCTTTACCACCTTCTGATCTTTGAGCCCCACGGTGAGTATCAACCTGGCCACCAGTTCCACTGTAATGCTTGTTACCGATTGCTTCTGAACATACCTGTCCAGTTACATCTACCTGTAAAGCTGTATTTACACTAACCATTTTATGGTTTTGTCCTAATACACATGGATCATTTGTAACTTTTCCCTGTTGAAATTCAACTGCTAGATTTTTATCTATAAAATCATACAGTTTTTGAGTACCTAAAGCAAAGGTGCCAACCATTTTTCCTTTCCAAAGGGATTTTTCTTTGTTCGTTATTACTCCATCTCTAAAAAGGTCAACCATTCCATCTGTAAACATTTCAGTATGAATTCCTAAATCCTTTTTATCTTTTAAATGATGAGTAATGGCATTTGGAATTCCTCCAATTCCCAGTTGTAAAGTAGATCCATCTTCAATCAATTCTGCTACATTTTCACCAATTTTATCCTCAACTTCACCAGGTTCAATATATGGTAGTTCAATTAATGGTGCATTGTTTTCAACAACAAAATCTACATCAGAAATATGAACCTGTGTATCTCCTAAAGTCCATGGTAAATTTTCATTTACTTCTAATACAACCATATCAATGTTTTCTACCATCATCTTTTCATATGTTAAGCCTAATGATAATGAGAAAAATCCATTTTTATCCATTGAAGTTGCAGTACCCCAAAAAACATTAATATTGTCATTATCTATCTTTATCTTACCGGCTTCATGTAAATTGTTTGGAATATAGGTAACATTCCCGTGTTTGTGATTTGCTCTGTCACCTGGACCATAAAACCAGGTTTCATTTAAGAAATGTCCTTTCATTTCTGGTTTTAAAAAATCATAATCCCCCATCATAAGGCATGAAACAATATTAACATTTTCAAATTCATCTTTGTGTTTTCCCAGTTCAGTTAATAAACCTTGGGGTTCTGAACCAGCCATTGCAGTACATACTTTTTGATTTGACTCAACTTTAGACACTGCTTCAGGTATTGTAATTAATTTTTCCTTATAAAGTTTCTGAAAATCCATTAACCCGCCTCCTTTTTTGAATATTTTCTATATTATCTATAAGCTAATACCTCCATTAACATCTAAAATAGTTCCATTACAGTAATCTGCTGCTGAAGATGCTAAATATAGGTATGCTTCAGCTATATCTTCTGGCTGACCAAGTTTTTTAAAAGGTACTTTTTCTCTTAATTTTTCCAATATTTTTTCAGGTACCTTTGCAACCATTTCAGTCATAATATAACCAGGTGCTACTGCATTTACATTAATACCTTTTGCTCCCAGTTCTTTAGCCCAGGTTTTAGTCATTCCTATAACTCCTGCTTTAGTAGCTGAATAGTTGGTTTGTCCAACATTACCCTGCTGGCCAACAACTGAGGAAGTGTTAATTATCTTACCCTCTTGGTTTTCCATCATAATTGTTGCAACAGCTTTTGTACAGTTAAACACACCTTTTAGATTAATATCTATTACTTTATCCCATTGATTATGATCCATTTTTACTAAAAATGAATCAGCTGTAACTCCAGCATTATTTATTAAAATATCAACAGTATTATATTTTTTTACTGTTTTATCTACCATCTCTTGTACTTGTTCCCAATTTGATACATCTACAGGTATAAAGAATGCCTCATAACCCTTATCTTTAATTTCTTTTTCTACTTCTTTTCCAGCTTTATCATCATAGTCTGCTATTACAACTTTTGCGCCCTCTTCGGCAAATTTGATAGCACCAGCCTTACCTAAACCACTTCCGGCACCTGTAATTATTGCAACCTTATCCTTTAATCTCATTAAAATACCTCCATTTAATAAATTTATCCCCATTTTATAGTTAATGCATTCCAAGCATATCCAATACCTGCACTAACAAATACAACAAGGTCACCATTTTTTACTTTTCCTTGTTCTAATGCTAATTCAAGTGATATTATTTGATCATTTTGTCCGATATGACCGTACTCATCAAGGTAAATACTTTGTTCTTCAGTTAAACCCAGTTTTTCTAACATAAATTTATGTGCGGAATACTTCATGTGTAAAATCGCTATATAGGCAACATTTTCCACCTTATATCCACTATCTTTAACAGAGTCTTTAACCACCTTAACAAAATTATTAATAGATACTTCATTTAATCTATCTTTCATAAATTCAGCATCAAATACATCTAAATGGTGCTCATTATTTTTAAGTCCTTCAGCTGTTAATTCTTTTTTTGTACCTCCTGCAGGTACTACAACATTTTCAGATAAAGAACCATCTGTAATTGCTGTTGCTTTAAGTAATTTGTTTTTATCAATATTTTTTTTGAGTATTACTGCACTTCCACCTGCTCCTAAGTTGTACATAAAAGAAACATTTGGATTATCATAATCTATTAGATCACCATTTCTGTATCCAGAACCTATTAGTACTGTATTAAAGTTATCATTTGATAAAAGCATATCTTTTGCAACCTTCATTGCCATTATCATCGTTCCACAGCGAAGTGCCATATCAAATGCCCAGGCATTGATTGCACCAATCTCATGCTGTAATTTAATAGATGCTGTCCACATTGGATACTCTTTGTGTTCCCCACCAGCCCAGATTACTAAATCTATTTCTTTTGGATCAATACCAGCCTTTTTAATAGCTGTATTTGCTGCTTTTATACCCATTACACAAGTATGATCCTCTTTTTTTGGTATAGGTTTTTTGGTTATACCAAACTTATCTTTTATTACATCTTCAGGTATACCAGTTTTTTGGGCAATCTCATCATAATGAATATATTTATCTGGAATATATACTCCAGTTGAAAGAATCCCTACATTTTCTTTCATCGTGTCACCTCCAAATATTATTTGTTAAATATATTATATTAATATGGAGTTACTCAACTGTTGCATTACAGTTACATAACGATTATTTTTTAATTATTCTAAAAATTGTTACTTTAATTATAATAGCTATTAGTTACAAATCAGTTGCAAACGAATTTATTTGTTATTTACAAGATAAAAAATAGCCAAGACCAATGGTCTTGACTATTTATTGATACTATTATTTATTTTTAATTTCTTGATGAATTTTATTAGTTTTTGTTGTAGGGTCTACACTTAATTCTTTATCTAGATTATCTACACATCTTTGATAACTTTTTAAGGCTTGTGATCTTTCATCCATCATATTATATGACTTCATGATAATTTGATAAGCTTTTTCTATTGTTGCTTCTTCTGCGATTATTTTTTCTGCAGTTTCTATTGCTTCTTGATAGTTTGATTTTTTATAGTGCAGTTCTGCAAGTACTTCAGCTCCCTGTATGAAAAGTTGTTTATTTCTTTCTCTTACTTCTCTTGACCAATCCTGATATACACAGTTAGGGAGATAGTCCCCTTTATATAATAAAATAGCATCAGATAAGTTACTAATTGCTTCATCTATTTTATTTTGTTTTTCATTTTTTAAACCTTTCTTAATTAAATCTTCAAATTTATTTTTATCAATTTCAATGGTTGCTTTTGGATTTAAACCATAACGCGAATTATATTTATTAATAAAATAGGGTGTTGCTCTACTTTCTCTATTTGGTTCAATGACATTATTCAAGGCGTTTAAGGCAACCTTAAAATCTCTAATTGCAGACTTTTGGTCTTTTTTTGGAGAAATCATTTCTGCAAGTCTTTCTTTTGAAATCAATTCATTTTGATTTGTAATAAATATTTTAAAAAGTTCCCTTGCTTTTTTTCTTTTCCAATCTGTATCATTTACTCTTATTCTTCCTCTGAAAAGTCTGAATCTACCCAGGGTTTCTATTTTTAATGTATACCCAGGATGGTTTATCCCAACTTCAATACCCATATCTTCTAAAAGTAGTTTACAGAATTCTTTTTTTATATCCATATTATATCCTTTAGTTAAAATAGGTAATAATGTTGCTTTATCCCTGGAGCCTAATAAATTAATTGTTTTAAATATAAACTGGAAATTATTTTTCTTAATTACCGGTACAATTTCTTCAAGCCTATGTTTAAATTCAACTTTTCTATTTTCCCTACACTCTATTAAAGTTAACCAGATCTGACCTACGGTTTTCCCAAAAATATCATTACAGTAATCAAAAGACTTTACAGCTTTTGTAAGCCACTCTGTAGCATTTTTATGTTCATCCAAAAATAAATACCCAATTCCTAATGATAACTGTATTAAACTACCAAGCCACTCATCCCCAGCTTCTTCACAGATCTTTAATCCTTCATATCCATACTTTTTCATCTGTTCTTTATGCCCCAAATTACCATATACTAATGTTAGACCCCATAGGGCTTCGGCTCTACCCCTTCTAACCTGAAGTTTATCAACAATTTCTAAACTTTTTTCATAAGCATTAATAGCCTCTTTGGGCTTTTTTTCTTCATTTATCTGTAAAGCATGACCTCTTCTCATATAAGCAACCGCTTTTGTAAATAGTGATTCTAATTTTTTAGATCTTTCCAATCCTAATATTGCATAATTTATGGCATCATCTGAGTTTCCTTCTAATGCTGCTATTAACGATAACAATAAAATTGTCTCTCTATGTGCTCTACCAACATTTTTATTGCTTTTTTTATTATTTAATTCTTCAAGTAAAATATTTTCTGCTTCCTTGAGTCTTCCTGTTCTAATTTTAACCCTTGAGTTTAGGATTTGGTTGGTATTTTCTTGGTCTAATTCTTTTAACTTATTTTGCATCTCTTTAGCCTTTTTTACATTACCACGGTTTAGATAGTTTTCTGCAACCAATCTAAGTAATACTGACTCTTCCCAGTAAGTTTCCTTTTCTCTTAACTCTAAAGCTTTTTTTAAATATTTATCAGCCTTTGTAGGCTGAACTGTATCAAGATAAATCATTGCTGTCTTTTGATATGCAACACTTATACCTTTAGAATCTTGCTTTTGTTTTAAATACTTTCTTCCAAGATTATACAAATCAAGAGCATCATTATAATCACATCTAAAACGCGCAATATCACCTTTGTATAAATATAGTTGGGGAAAACTTTCAATTATTCTTTCCGGTATTTTTTTAAACCAACTATCAAAAGTGCTAAACCTTCCTGAACTTAATAATTTATTGGAATAACTTTTTAATAGTTTTGCTGCTGTAAAGTAATCACCACTTTTTATATTATGATAAATTGCTTCTTCATACTGCTCATTTTTTCTATAAAAGTCAGCAATATCTTTTTGTAATAGTGCAATATTATTTATTTCTTCTTTAGCTCTTCTTTTTAAGAAATCATGAAAAAGATGATGGTAACGATAACGTTCATCATCAAGCTGTATTAAAAATAGGTCGTTTTTCATTAAATACTTTAAGATCTGTTCACTATTTTTATCATTACGGACAAAGTCACAGGATTCCGGTGTCAAAATTCTTAAAATCGAGGTTTTGATTAAAAACTTTCTTACCTCTTCATTTTGTTTTGCCAAGATTTCTTCTGCAAGATAATTAAACAAATGTTCTAAAGAGTCCATAGACTTATTTTTAATCAAATTTAAACTGTTATCTTCTTTTATCCCCTGTCTGATCATTTCAACACCAATAATCCAACCTTCAGTTAGATTATATATAAGTGAGATATCTTCTTTTTTTAGATTATAATCATAATGTTCATTAAAATACTTAAATATTTCTTCCTTAGTTAATTTTAATTCAGTTTCATCAATCTCTAATATTTGGTCTTTCACCCTCCACATACTTAAAGCAGAAATATTAGGTGCTTTTCTTGTAGATATAATAATATGCATATTTGGTGGCCGGTGATTAATAAAATGCTCCATTAATCTATTTATCTGAGGTTGATTGTTCAACAAATGATAATCATCAATAATTAAATATATCTCATCATATCTATATTTATCCCAAATTTCATTTATTAAAGAATTTAAAACTGGTATCCATTTTTGGTTTGTTTCACCTTTTTCTTTAATAAAGTTTAGCGTTTTATCCCCTATTTCAGAATCAACAGTACTAAATGAATAAATTAAATTTATTAAAAAAGTTAAAACATCACCATCACCTTTGCTAACATTATACCAAAACACATTTTCTTTTTCTTTAAACCCATATGTCAAATAAGCACTTTTCCCATACCCTGGTCCAGCTTTGACCATTGTAATTGGATACTGTGCTGTTTTATCAAAAATATTTTTTAAATGCTGTCTAGAAAATATCTTGCTTTTATTATATGGAGGTAAAAACTTAGTTCTTACTACAACATTTCCAAACACTATTCATCCCTCACTTCTTTTTATTCTGTAAGAATAAAATTCAATGAAATTAACCTAAATCCTTTTTATTGTTAGAAATATTAGAGATTATATACAAAGTTAAATAATATTATTTGTGAAAAAAATAATAAATCTTACTAAAACACTTGATTTTATTTTCACAAGTATGATATTATATATATAAGTTAAGTAAATCTATAAAAATAATTGGAGGGAATATTAATGAAATTAAAGAAATTAGGAATCTTATTAATCGTTTCAGTTTTCTTACTATCATCTGCTGCACTAGTAGGTGCTCAAGACACAACCTCTTCAGCATCTGTACCAGCTAATGACGAACAGTTAATGAAAGCAATGAGTGCAGATGGTACATGGATAATTATCTTCTATGATAATTATGAAACAGGTAAAGACTTAGTTATGGAAGGTGAACATACTAATCGTGGTGAAGTAGACCGTAAGCTAGCTTTATATGATCAAGATGATGATCATAATGTAACTGAAAGATATACTTTAACAGCTCCTAGTATTACTGTTAGAAGCCCTAAAACAAGATTTCAAGGTGGAATCTTAAAAGGTGATGTTTATGTAGAATCAAGTAATTTTGCATTAAGAGGCTTTACTGTTGATGGTAATGTATACTTTGAAAACGAAGAAGCAAAAGCTACATTCACTGTTAGTGGTGGTGCTGAAATTACTGGTGATTTAATCAATAATTTCTAAATATTAATACATCAGATATAAATAAAACCGGCTTGATAATTTTTAAAGATTATCAAGTCGGTTTTTTATTTATACTAACTTTAATTTTAACTACTCTTTCCCATTATTATCTGCTCTTACCATTAAAAATGTTCTTTAATTCTTGAATTAATAATTTCTTTTTACTTTTTTAAGTTTTTCTCTTCTAATATATTAATATTTGCAGTAATCTAATATATTAATTATAATAAAGATAGACTATTTTTATATTCTTATTATTATTTAATTAAATATATGCTATATTTCTAATTACTTATAATTTGCAACTCGATTGTAACTTGTAGGTAACACTATTTTATTACAATAGAAAGCAGAAAGATTTCACAAAAAAATAGGGGGGATATTTTTGAAAGAAGTTGTAATAGCAAGTGCCACAAGAACAGCTATTGGCTCATTTGGAAAAAGTTTAAAAGATGTTCCTGTAGTTGATTTAGGTAGTCTTGTGATTAAATCAGCTCTTGAGAAGGCAAATGTCAGTCCAGAAGTTGTTGAAGATGTGATTATGGGAATAATATTACAAGGTGGAAAAGGACAAAACGCTGCTCGTCAGGCATCACTAAACGCTGGATTAGATGTTGATGTACCTGCAATGGCTATTAATAAGTTGTGTGGATCGGGTTTGAAGTCTGTGAACTTAGCTGTACAGGAAATTTTACTTGGTGATGCAGATGTTGTAATTGCTGGTGGAATGGAAAGTATGAGTAGAGCACCTTACTTATTAGATAAAGCCCGTTTTGGATATAAGATGGGTGATGGCAAGGTTGTAGACACAATGATTAAGGATGGTCTTACCTGTGCCATTAATGAATATCACATGGGAGTTACTGCTGAAAATCTTGCAGAAAAATATAATATAAGTAGAAAAGAGCAGGATGAGTTTGCTGCTGAAAGTCAAAGAAAAGCTTTAGAAGCACTAAAAAATGATCGTTTTCAAGAAGAAATAGTACCAGTGGAAGTACCTCAAAGAAAAAAAGATCCAAAGATATTTAAAAAAGATGAGTTTCCACGTGAAGGTGTTACAGCTGAATCCTTATCAAAATTAAGACCTGCCTTTAAAAAAGATGGAACTGTTACTGCTGGTAATTCATCCGGAATCAATGACGGTGGAGCTGCATTACTTGTAATGTCTAGAGAAAAAGCAAACGAGCTAGGTATAAAACCTCTAGTTAGAATAGTATCATATGCAACTGCTGCAGTAGATCCTAAAATTATGGGTATAGGACCGGTTCCTTCAATAAAAAAAGCTTTAGATAAAGCAAAGTGGTCTTTAGATGATATTGAACTTGTTGAACTAAATGAAGCTTTTGCAGCCCAATCATTGGCCGTTTTAAAAGAACTTCCTTTTGATAAAGATATTGTAAATGTAAATGGTGGAGCTATTGCTTTAGGACACCCAATTGGTGCAAGTGGTGCTAGAATTTTAGTCACTTTAATACATGAAATGAAAAAAAGAAAACTAAAACGTGGTTTAGCTTCCCTTTGTGTTGGTGGTGGAATGGGAGTTACAACTATTGTAGAAAGTATTTAATATATAAAAAAAGCCTGTTTGTAGTTTATACAAACAGGTTTTTTAATATCATATAATATAATTAGAAAACCCGACTCTTTTACAAGTCGGGGATTAGTTGCCATATTTATAATACTATATTATAATTTAACAACATTCTCAGCCTGTAGGCCGCGGTCGCCTTCAACGATTTCAAACTCTACTTCTTGGTCTTCATTTAAAGTTTTGAAACCATCATCTTCAATAGCTGAAAAATGAACAAATACGTCGTCTCCATCTTCTCTTTCAATAAATCCATAACCTTTTTTCTCGTCAAACCATTTTACTGTTCCTGTGTAAGTCATTAAAATATATTCCTCCTAAATTTCTTTATTAAGCAGTCGTACATATTATTTTCTGCTCAACAATCTAAATATAACACACTATAAGCCCTTTGTCAATATTTACTTCCATTAATTTTCAAGACTCATTTCAACAAATTTTGCTTTTACTCGTTTTATTTTATTTAATTCATTAATTAAAATTTTTGCCTCTTCTTTTGTACTATCAATATTTAAAAAGATTAAACCTTCTTCCTCACAACTACTAGTCTCATGAACTCCTAATCTAGTCTTGATCTTACAACCATTTTCAGTTAGTACTTCTTGTACCTTTAAAGCGGCATCTGTCCTCTTATCAACTAAAATTAAAACAACCTTTGTGTCACTCATAAAGCTCATCCTTCCTTTTTATTTTTTTATAACTCAATATTAATTTGAGCCCGTTCATTAAAAAACGTTTTCATGCCCCATTTAACCATTAAATATACAGTTAATGTAACACTACCTAAAATCCCCATCATAATGGCTATTTGATACTTTATAGCTGTTAAAGGGGCTGCACCTGCTAGAATTTGTCCAGTCATCATTCCAGGAAGAAATACTATACCCATTCCAATCATTGAATTAATTGTTGGTAATACTGCATTGTAAAATGATCTGTTTTGAATATTTTTGGTTGCTTTTTCAGGAGTTGCTCCTAACATTAATGCATTTTCTATTACTGCTTTATTATCATTTATACCATTTATTAGACCTTGTGCACCAAGGGATATACCGGTCATTGAGTTACCAATTAACATCCCAGAAATAGGTATAAAGTATTGAGGCATAAACCAGGGTTTAATATTGATTACTATAAATAAAAAGAATAAGATACTAACTAAGGTACCAGAAAACATTGAAAGTCCAATTGCAATTTTTAATTTTTTTGATAGCTTTTTTTCTACTCTTGAATATATATTAAATATGGCAAATGCTTCCATGACCAGTAGGATTAAGACTGTGATAAAAGGATTGGGGTTTTCAAATACATAAGTTAATACATAACCGACTAATACTAACTGTATGGTCATTCTAAAAGATGCTAATAAAATTTGTTTTTCATGCCCTATATTTTCTTTTTTTACTATAAAAATCAGTATTAAAACAAATATATAAGCTGTAACCAAGCTTATTATTGAAATATCAAATATTGATTCTGTCATCTATATCCACCTCATTCAGTTAACTTTATCTAGACTTCCCTCATTAATTGTTATTATACGGTCTGCATATCTTTGTGCTATCTCTTTTGAGTGGGTAACCATAACTAATGTGCCATTTTTATCATTAATAAACCCTACTACCATTTCAATGATCAGTTCTTCAGTTTCATCGTCCAGAGCTGATGAAGGTTCATCTAGTAATAATATATCGGGTTCTAAAAGTAGAATTCTTGCTAAGGCTAATCTTTGTTTTTCTCCACCTGATAGTTTTTCAGCAAAACTATCTAATTTTTGATTAGATAACCCAACTTTATTTAATAATTCATTATACTTTTTATCATTTTCTATATCTAAATCATTGTACTGTAAAGTAATCGAAAAATTATCTCTAATTGTACCAGAAAATATTACAGGATTTTGAGGTAACATTAAGATTTCTCTCCTTAATTTAATAGGATTATATTCTTCTAAGTTTTTCCCTTTAAACTTAATATTACCTTGATCAGAACTTATCATATTATTTAATAGTTTCAAAAAAGTAGATTTACCTCCTCCACTTCTTCCCACTATACAGGTTATTTCACCCTTATTAATTTCAAGATGATCAATTTCTAATATATCCTTATATTTGAGATTATTTAATTCAAACATATTAGCCTCCCGTTAAATAAATATTATATAATATATTCATAAAATTTTATTAAATTCCTTGTTTATATAATAGATGTTGTTAACAAAAAACTGTAAATTTAAAAATATCTAAATAGAAAAAAGCATTTGGCTAGCTTCGTTAAATTAAATAGTTACAACAAAAAAAATCAATAACGGAGTTTATCAAATGCATAATAATTTTATCACACATTTTATGAATTTACTAGACCTAGTTACAACAGATTTAATCAAAACTACAAATATATTTTTCATAGTTGATTATCAAATTAATCATGTTAAATCTCACATTTTCTATAGAAATGCAGATAAAGTAAACAATCGAAGAGTTCAATTTATTCAAGATGTTTTTATCAAAATAAAAAATGATACTTGGACTAAAAACAATCGAAAATAGGTGAAATAAAATATAATTTTACAACGATTAAAGATTTTTTAGATGTTTATATATTATAATAAATATATAGAGGTATATTGTTTCATGAGACTTGTTATTTAGGTTTTTCAAACATTGAATAAATGACTTTAACTTAAGAAAAAGGAGGTGATAAAAATGAATAAAGACTCATTAAAAGGAAAATGGAATCAACTAAAAGGTAAGATAAAGTCTCAGTGGAGTGAGTTAACTGATGATGATCTCAAGCAGTCCGAAGGTGATCGTGAAATAATAGTCGGAAAAATTCAAGAAAAATATGGTAAAGATAAAGAAAAAGCACAAAAAGAATTTGATGATTGGATTGACAAACAGTAATTTTTTGTTTGTATAATTGATGTTTTAAAAAATGTACATCCAAAAAATTAAATAGAAAAAGAATTTGCTTGGCTTTGTTGAATTAAATAGTTACAGTACAAAAAGTTCAATAATGGAGTCAAGCAAATGCATAATAATTTTAAAAACATAATAAACAATGGGTTTACTTTAAAATTAAACAAAAATTGGCTACGGTATTAACCAGAGTTAAAAACTTAAAACGCTTAGTATTTTAAACATAAACATGTGTTTAAAAGTAAATTTAAAAATTGAAGTAATATCATGATTCAATGAATATTATTTATTTTTTAAGACACTTGTCAAAAAACTAATTAAAAAAACTCCAACATTTCTGCTGAAGTTTTTAATAATATTTTAATTTTTTATCACCGGATAATCTATTAAAGAAAGATAGTCATCTAAAGTTCCATCAGATAAAAAACAGTCAATGATTTCTTTTCCTAAAGGTAATAACTTGTCATAATCGTAATTTGATAAATAGTCTTTAAAGAAAGTATTTAATATTTTAGCACCCTGATCAAAGGCTTTTTCCCCAACCTCTGGTTGATTATGAACTTTAAGTAATTCCCTTTCAATCATCTGACCTTCTACCATAATATCTTTTAAAGTATAACCTAAAAGTGGTGACCTTGAAGGCTCAATTTGGTCTTTAGTGAACCATGCTCCACCTCTACGAGCTAAATACTCTCTTGCTATCCATTCCGGCATAAAACCTACTTTCCAAGCTCCTATGTGTTGGTTTGGACAGAGTATATATTTAACCTCAGGTGAATCTATAATTTGTTTTAAAAGTATATTGGCCTGATCAACCCTGCGTCCGGTAGCAAACGGCCAGTATGAACCTACTCCTTCTGAACTCATCCCTTTACTATCATTAATACTTGGATTACCATAACCCCTAGGAGATACTAGTCTCCACAACCAGGCTAAAGCTGGAGGAAGTACATGGAATAACCCTAATATACCATAGGAGGGATTTTCTTTTGTACAAGGAGGTGTTCTAACTCCAAACCCTCTTACATCAATATCAACCTCACCTTTTATTACATCTGGTACATCCTTACGAGGGATTACTACACGCGGATTTGGACATGGTTTTTTTGGCTTGTCTTCTATATGTTGCCAGATTAAAGCTGTACTATCAGGTGCTGCATCAATATTTAAAAATAATAAGGGACTTTTAGGATGACAGGTAATTGATTCTAAATGAGGATCAATTCCGTATTGATCAATGTGATCAACCCTAACAAACCATGCATTTTCAGCATCTTTTAAGGTTAATTTACCTTTCTTGTTTTGCAGGTATGAAGGTGTTACAGCCATATCATCTGCTATTGGTCTTAAAGAACACCCCTGTGGTAATGTTATTTTATATTCATCACCGGTTATCTTATTTTTACCCAGTAATATACGACCACTTCTTTCACGGTGCATATCCTGCAACATCTCAGATTTCCCTGCTCCACTAGCACCTTCATAAGCAATGTTTAATTTGTTATCATATGGTGTTATAACTTGCACTGCTGAACAGTGTAAGGTAGGCCATTCATTTTTTTCACCCAAGTTAATTAACATACTATAAACGCCTTTTTTAGCACTTGGACCCGGGTATAAGTTATAACTAAAAAGTTCATAGTTTTCTTTTAATCTATTATGAACTACTACCTGTCTACCATCAAAATGGGTATGTCTAAATGGAGGTGCAACAAAGATATATCCTTTGGGTTTAATCTTTTGGTCAATGTTTGATAAGTCTTTAATCCCCTGAAGTAATGATAGACCAAAAGCAAAAAACCCTGCATTAGCAGGGGCTATTGCCATAACTGGGTAGTCTAAATTATTCGGTCCAGCTTGAAATACAAAAGCAACTAATTTTTGTTCTTGTAGCCACTTAAATGTTTCATCTCTGGTTTTATCAAATTTTTCATTAAATCTTTCTTCATATCTTGTTTTATCAGTAGGATACTGATCAGCAATCACCATACATTCGGGGTCTCTTCTTCTCATATATGGATCTAAGAAATTAGCAGAGATACCATTTCTTACTTTACATACCTTGGCTTCAACTGATTTTTTATTATTGCTAATCTCATATTCAACATTTTTACATCCTTGATTAGTATCTTTAACTGATAGTTCTATTAATCTCTCTACATTATCTATAATTTCAAACTCATTACAGTTCTTAAATATCAATTCTACTTCATCAGATAGTTTAAACTGTTTTAACAATTCTTTTTGCTCCATAATCTACTCCCTACTTTCTACTCATTCTATCTTTATATATTATATTTTGATTTACCAGCGAGCTTTATAACCTCTGGTATCAATATGGATGAAAGGACTGTGTGATGATGTTTTTCTATATAATCCAAGCCCTCCTATATATTCCTTGTATTCTCGGTTGTTATATGATTCTTCAACAGTATTGTATAGTAAGTTTGCATCTTTAATATCTACTCTTCCATCTCCATTTAAGTCATCCATTTGTCCATCACGAGGACTGACATCAATATATATATCTGCAGCATCACCAAAAACATGTCTGCTCAATTCTACATTACCTAACATTTTATTATAATGTGGGGTTCTGTATCCACTCATTATATGAAATGTATCAGCATTAGAGCCTCTTTGGTTAACTTGAAATAATAAATACTCTAATTTATCTAACAGCAGTTCCTTTAAAACTATGTATTTAGGATAATTACCCTGTTGTTTACATATAAACTGACTTAACTTAAAATGTGGTGTTAGATAAGTATCTTCATTCTCTCTAGTTACTTTTATAAAACCTTTTGGGAGAGTATAACTTTGCTTATATTTATCTGGTATTATTGGATAGTTACCAATTCTATAGCCGTTTATATACTCGCCTTCCATATTACTATATGGTTCTAATACAAAAACATTAAGCATTATTCTTTGTTTTAAATTCTCGTTTGTAATACTTAGTTTATAGTTTCCTGCTTCTTTAGGTGCCTTAAACTTCCAACCATAATCATTATTACTTAAAAGCTTTAATTCCCCACCATTAATTACATACCGATGGTTATTACTTGGTTCATATACATCTAAATCAAACTCAGTGTTTGGTAAGACAAAAATACTATATGTATCATGAGATATTAAGGATTCATTGTAAACAATTTGGAAGTCTGTTGTTCTATCATTAAATGCATTTGCTGGAATATTGACTAATAAAAATAAAATTAAAACTATTACTAAAGTTAGTTTTTTAATCATTTTTTTCCTCTCTTCATATTATTTTGTTGTAAGCTTCTATTAACCTTTTATCCCTGTTATAAATATCTTTTCTAAAATTAAGTCCATTTTCATCAACCCATGATGTAAAGTATACAATGTGTACTGGTATATATTCACTTAACCCAATTATAGTTTCTTTATTTGTTTTAAGGATCTGTTCAATTTGTTGAGGATCCCATTTGTTATTTACTCTTAAAATATACTCAGCTAACTTAAATGGATTTTCTACTCTTATACAACCTGAGCTAAATGACCTGTCTGTTTGTGAAAATAACTCTTTACTCGGTGTGTCATGTAAGTAAATACTGAACTTGTTGGGAAACATAAACTTTATCTGACCTAGAGCATTATTTGGTCCAGGCTCCTGTCTTAAATAATAGTTAAAATTATTTCTGTTTAGATTTTCCCAGGAAATCGTTTCAGGATCTATCTCAATTAGCTTACCATTATTCATAATTAATACTTTATAATTATTCTTCTTAAGATAGTTAATATCCTTTTTAATTAAAGGTAATTTATCTTTAACTGCTATACTTCTTGGTACATTCCAGTATGGATTAAGTGCCAGATATCTAATTTTATCACTAAATACAGGTGTACTCCTTTGTTCTTGACCAACAATTACATCCATATCAAATAATTTTTTGTTTTCTTCATAAACATCAAGCTCATAGTTTGCTATATTTACTAATACATATCTTTCTCCCAAGGTCTGGGGTAACCATCTAAGTCTTTCAAGATTGATTTCTATAGTTTTAATTCGTTCATCGATACTAATATTTAACTCTTTAAAAGTATTGGGCCCCACAACCCCATCTTCTTTAAGTCCATGTTTACTTTGAAAATTTATTACAGCTTTTTGTAATTCTTCGTCAAAGACTTGATTAATTACACCATTATAATGATCTGTTTGAATTAATCTTTCTTTTAGTTGAATTACTAATGGATCTTCTATACCATTTTCAAGAAGTTTATAACTATCTAACTTATTAAACCCACCACCTTCTTTTATTTTTTTATATCTTATTAAATTTTCTTTTAATTTGCTATAGTTATCACTTTGAGGTAATAGTGAGTGCAAATAATTTTTAATACCACTATTAGAAATGTTATCTAATACCTCTTTTATATCAATTTCAGCACTTTCATTAACCCAGTTAATCTCTATTTCTTCAGGATCTAAGAATCCATTGGTAAAATGAGCATTTAGCAATAGAAATGAATTAGACATTATTATATCTGCTCTTGCTATTTCTTGGAATGTCAAGTTCTCTTTATTTAAAAAATTTTTAAGATAATTATATCTATAAAAAGAATGTTTTAATCCTTCTTCATCAACTTTTTCTATAACATCCATTAATTCATAAGCCTCGTGACTTAAGCGACCATTTCTAAACCAAAATGGATTATAGTTGTTTTCTTTATAACTTACTAATAATTCATCTAAAAAACAAGGTGAATCTATACTTAGATTATTAAGCTCACATTCTAAAAAGTTATTTAATTGAATTTCAATTTCTTCATTAATCGGGCTTTGTGCATACAGGGGTAAACCAGCAGTTAATATTATCAATGTAATTGTTATAAGAACAAAATATTTTTTACACTTCATTTTATTTCCTTTCTTAAAAAAGGTCCAACAATTATTTCTCAACATTTTATAATTATTTATTTTATTTATATTTTAAACGAAAAATCACAATATATCAAATGTATTTTTTCCCAATTATATCAATACTTAACACATATGATAATAATTAGGTCATTTAAATACCTAAAAACCACAAAAGGAATAATAATAACATCAAGATATTTAACCATAACATTCTTTTTCTATTAATTTCTGAGTTTATAAGATTATACAGTTCATTTACCTTTTTGATGCGGTTTTCAATTAGGTTTCTCCACCTATCAATTTGAAATGCCTTACTTGCTAGATAATAAACTCTTGCTAAATACCATTCTCCTTGGAACTTTTCAAAGTTATCCATTACATCAACTACTTTTTCTAATTCAAATCTTAGTTTCATTATTTCATTAATTTTTTTAGAAATTCCAGATTTAAAGAAAGGAAGAAAGTTTAGTATCTTTTTATTATTATCAGTTAGATAATCAGATAAATGTTGGTCAATATATTCATCATAAGTTTTTAAAACATTAAATTGAATGTTAGCAAGTTCAATTATAAATAATTTATCATTAAAATTACTGTTATTATCAATTATTAAAGCATTATTCCAGTATATTGCACTATAGTCAGAATTAAAAAAGCTTATATCATAATCTAGAACCGCCTTTTTTTGTTCTTCACTAAAGTTCATATTATCATATTCTTCAGTTAAAAGACTAATTACAATATCTTTGTTTTTATTAACTAAATCATAAGCTTCACCAATATTCGAATTATCAATACAATAAACAGAATAAGTATGGCTAAATACATCAGAATCATCTTTTAATAATGATGTAAAATAATTTGATATTTTATTATATAATTTATCGAACTCATTTATAGTTCTTTTACGAATATCTTTTTCTTTGACTAATTCATGTAACTGTTCTAATGAGTCTACTTCATAGCTAAATGTTGTTTTAATAGATAAAACTCCATATCTGTATACTTTTACTTTGGCTTTCTGGTTTAACTGTTTAAATTCATAATGAAAACTTACCGGTTCAGGATAAGAAATAAATTCTGGTCTTTCGTAATTATCTTCTAATTGATGTTCTTTAAAATTATCAACCCCAGATTTTTTTAAACTTTCTATTATTTCTTCTCTTTTCATTTTTTTACCTAAATTATAATATTTATAAAAATTTAAAGATATATTCAAAAATATAACCCTCCATATTTAAGTGTCCTTTTTTATAAGAATAATATTAATAAGTCCAAATTTCAAACTTAATCTATTTTTTTAAACAATATTCCTTTATTATTTTTAGTCTTTACAATTTTTAAAGGATAATTATTTTCAATATATTGAAAAGTTTTTATGTTATAAAATGATACATGTGTAGGATCTCTTTTATACCACCAGTCTTTAAAATGATCTATACCTTGATGAAAAGATGTCATTACAGCAAGATATTTACCTGGTTTAATTAATTGAACTAACTTACTAATTTCATTTTTTGGATCGAAAAAATGTTCAAATACTTCTGTAGAAGTAATTAAATCATATTTTTTACTTTTATAATCAAAGTCAGGATAAAAAAACGGATCATATTTATATATATTAAAACCTATCTCTTCTAAAAGATCTGCTAAAACCGGTCCTGGTCCACAGCCGTATTCTAGTACATCTTCGATCTCTTCTTTGTAATCTATTATATAGTTATCAATAAAATCTTTAAACATATTTACATAACCTGCGTTTTCATATGTGTTTTCATGACCCCGATAAACTTGATGTTCTCGATCATAATTAGGTAATTTATCCGGCTCAATAAAAATCAATTCACAATTATTACAGTAATAATATATATCATCTAAATTAATTTTTTTAATATCACTGCTATTACATAGTTTACAGTCCATCTGATTTATTCACCTCTTGAATTTTTAAAATATTATAATACAACTATAAAAAACCAAATTATTATAAATATTAGTAAAAGTAATTTTACCACAGCACTACCTATATAAGCAAATACTGTTGAAAAGGCAATTTTTAATGACCTTTTGTAATCTCTTGAATTTGATTTAATATATTCAACTAAAAATATGGCTACAAATGGCCCAATAAGTACTCCTAAAGGGCCTAAAATAACCAAACCTATTACCAATCCTACAAGAGCTGCAAGTACTGAAAGATTGCTTCCTCCTGATTTTTTTACAGCAAATGCATTTGCAAAAATATCTGAAAATAAAGTAATGATTGTAATAATAACTAATCCTATCCAAAATGTATTAGGCAAAACAATACCAACTGAACCAAAATGATAAATTAATACCGCAATCCATACTGGAATAATATCTGGTATCATAGGTATAAAGACTCCTGCTATACCTGTTAAAAATAAAACAACTATAAGTAACCAATATATACCAATCAAAGTAATTCTCCTCTCTAATATATCATTATTAATATTTTATCATTAATTAGACCAAAAATAAAAAAGCTTACTTAAAAAAGCAAGCTAATTAATAAAGTGATTACATATTATTATAATTCAATTCAAATGCTTTTAAAACATCTGTTCAAATAAAATATTTATATTTTTTTTATTTCTAGACAGTTATCTTCTCAAATTTTACTACTAGATTATTGTATAGTTGATATCTAATTATAAAATAAAGAATAAAAAATATTATACTTATTATAATAATTAAGGTATTAAAACTATTAATAAAACCAAATGTTATAATATAAACAAGGTAACAAACAGCACCAGCTACAACCCTTAATCCTAAAGCTATCATAACATTCAAATTGTTTTTCACAGCAGCTGTAGGATGTGTCCAGTTGAGTATCGGTCTATAGATATTTACAATAAAATCAAGGGTTGCAAATAGTAATGTAGTTATTATTGTAAATAATAATACTATAGCTGTCATTTTGATAGTCATTGGGAATATGAATATAGCTAATATTAATAATATAAACGACCCTACTGTGTTAATTGCTATTGTAGTCCAAATTCTATATTTAATATTTAATTTAGAATCAATAGGCAATGCTTTTAACTCCCAAAATGCTTTTCCTTCTCTAGTAATAACTGTAGATGAAATATTTGATACTATTGAAGGTGATATAACAAATACACTTACTATTAACATCATATAAGGTTTGATTTCAACACTGCTTAAAAGATCTATTGTAAATTGTTTGCTAAATATCATCAAAACTACTAGAATTACTGGTACAAGCATACTTAATACAGTATTTAAAAGAAAAGTTGGTTCCTTAACAATAATTAAAATATGTCTTTTTATAAGCTGATAAGCAATACTGTGTTTTTTAAAGTATAAATCTTTTTTACTAATCACATTACTTACTGTTGAATACATCATAGACTTTCTAAAAAATGTCTTCGCTAAGTAAAATAAAGTTAATATAAATAATAAGTTTATACCCATAAAGTATACAAAATCAACAACTGAACCTAATATCATCTTTGTTAGCCAAATACTTGGTGGAAAACTACTTCCAACCATAGAAATAAAACTTTCATTATTTAAAATAGCACTCTGTATTTGCTCAGGATTATTTGCATATTGTGTAATAGCTAACTGGATTACTATTATTACAATTGTCAATACAATATTGCTTAATACAGTTAATATGTTTTTATACTTTGTCTTTCTAATATATTTATTGAAAGCTAAAATTATCAATGCAGATATCAAAAGTGGTAACAAGGGAGCCATAAAATAGCCTATTATCCCAAATAATATTACAGATATACTAAAGCCTGTCCCTATTAAATAGGTTATTATACTAGGTAGTAAAAATATAGTGCTAATACCTAAAAGAAAAATATACACTGTACTTAACTTTGAAAAAATTATATCTGTTTCTGTAACAGGTAAGGTTATTAAAAACTTTGTATCCTTTGAAAAAAAGAAAACAGAAGCTATTATTGGTATACCTAGAAAAAACATTAATATAACAGCATTAACATACATCGATGTTATAATTAGTTCAGGCTGATTAATTTGTGAAAATGCTTTATATGATACAATTGAAAAATATATAGCTGGTGCAAATATTGAGATTATTAAAACGGTTTGAACTAATAGTAATAATTTTTTGTTTTTAATATTTAAAGAGTTCTGTACTTTTTTCCATGAATTTTTTAACTGTAACATTATTAATAGTTTAAGCTTCTTCATCTTTTGTCAACTCCAAGAATATATCCTCAAGACTATTATTTGATTTTTGTTTGATACTCTCTAAAGTTCCACTAGCAATTAATTTCCCTTCATTTATGATACCAATTCGGTCACAGAGATTTTCAACAACTTCTAATACATGTGATGAAAAAAATACAGTTCCACCATTTATACAGTGTTCTTTCATAATATCTTTTAATATTCTTGCCGATTTTGGATCTAATCCTCCCAGTGGTTCATCCAGGATTAATACCTTAGGTTTTGGTAACAATGCACCTGTAATTAATAATTTTTGTTTCATCCCATGTGAGTAAGAACTTATAGATTGATTTAGGTCCTTATAAATACCAAAGTCTTTTGTATATTTTTCAATTCTTTCTTTTCTTGAAGTTTCATCAACCTCATACATATCTGAAATAAAATTCAGATAATCTATACCACTTATTGCATCAAAGATTTCAGGGTGGTCAGGTACTAATGTAAAACATTTTTTTGTTTCTAAGGGATTTTTTTCAATATCATTATTATCAATTAATATTTGACCATTTGTTATATCTAAAATCCCTGTCATCATTCTTATAGTTGTTGTTTTACCTGCACCGTTTGGTCCTAAAAACCCAAATATCTCTCCACTGTTTATCGACAAATCTAAACTATTTACTGCTTTTTTCTCATTATCATATACTTTTGTAACATTATTTAACTCTATCATTTTTAATACCTCCATTTATACATTTAATTAATTTAAATAACTTTTTATATTGTCTTTTAAAATCTCAACACTATCTCTTGAATTCCCCTTAATCAATATAGCTTTATTATCTGATACCCATATTAGATTAGTGATTCCCTCACTTGTTTGAGCCCAGAGTCCTCCATAAAAAGGTATGTTTATTTCATAACTTTTTATTTTAACATGTCCAGCATTTCTACTCATATAATCATCAATCTCTCTTTTGAGTAATTTGAGACTTTCTGTTTCATAAAATGCTGCTATAACCTTCTTGTCATCAATTTCTACTTCTTTTATTTCTATATCAACAGTCTGATTATTTATGTCTAATAGCTTACCACCCATACTAGATTGCTGATAGTCATAGACATTACTGTAATTATTATATAGATAAGTATTGAAAGCTTGAGATGAATTGAAAACTTCAAGATCAATATACATAACAACACCAACAATTATAATAATAACAATTAAAACTAAACCTAGAACAACTTGAACTGTTTTTTTCATGTATAGCACCTTCCTTTTTTACTTAACAATATCTTTGTTTTTTAAGTTGATCCAGGAGATACTGTAAAATATAATAATATATATTAATGATATTACTAACAAATAAATTATTTTATTAAATATATTAGCTGAATTTAAAATTAATCCTGTATTAAAATAATCACTAATAATAAATGGGCTTAATTTAGGTGATAACTGTCTGGTTAAGCTCAAAAAAAATATTATACCAATATTTATTCCTACTACAGATCCGGCTGAGCTTAGATTAAAACTAATAAACATAACTAAAATACTGAAAGCTGTTAATGGTATTATTGATAACAAATACATTCCAATAGTATATAATATACCGTTTACTTCACTTAAAACATATCCATTTATTTCAAAGGGTACACCCCAGTCCATAAATATTGAACCACTAATATAAGAAAACATCAAAGTAAAGATTAAGATCATGAATATAAAAGATATCATCACAATTATTTTTGAAATTAAAACTTCACTTCGTGTAGCACTGTTTATTAGTGATAGCTTAAATGTTCCATTATTATATTCATTTGTTATCATTTCAGCACCTAATATTACAATAAAAATTGGAATAATCATCTCTGCACTCCATGATAAGTTCTCTAAAGGAAATGTATTTAATTTCATTACTATATCTGCACCACCAAATTTACTTGCTAATACTGGTATAATAGTCATCACAGCAATAATTAACATAAAGAAATAAATTTTTTTCATTTTTAAGAGTTTATAATACTCATTTTTAATTAATCTATATAACATCAAACTTACCTCCTGTTTTGTCAAAGTAATAGTTCTCTAAACTTTCTACTTTAGGAACTATATATTTTATTTTTATATTTCTACTAAACAGTAATGTGTTAATTTCTTCTATTACATCACGTTCAACATTTATCTCAACAGCATTTTCGCTTTGTCTAATGTCATATACGCCTTCATAATCTTTAAGTAGTTGATAAACATCATCTTTTTGTTTGGTATAGATTTTAATCCATTTATTATTACTGTCCTCAGTTAATAATCTGTTTGAAATAATTTGTCCTTCTTGTAAGATAGCAACTCTATTACATATTTGTTCAACCTCATTAAGCAAATGCGTACAGATAAAAAATGTAATGTTTTTTGTTTTTGATAAGTTAGTGATCAACTTTCTTATTTCTTTTTTCCCTTGTGGATCAAGTCCACTTGTGGGTTCATCCAAAATTATCAATTCCGGATCATTTAGCAATGCCCTTGCAATACCAAGTCTTTGTTTCATCCCTACAGAATAACCCTTTACCTTTTCATTAGCTTTTTTCTTAAGACCAACTATCTTGATTACCTTTAAAAGATCAACATGTTTTAGATCTTTATACAGGTTAGCAGTTAATTTAAGATTTTCATATCCTGTCATAAATTCATAAAAACTAGGGGTTTCAACCATTGCACCTACATTTGTTAATGCATTTTTATAATCATTTTTTAAACTGTACCCATTAATTACTACACAACCATTATCAGGTTTAACAAGACCTAAAATCATTCTTATAGTAGTTGATTTGCCAGCACCATTTGGACCTAAAAACCCAAATATATCTCCCTTATTTATCTTTAAATTAACATTTTTGACTGCCTCAACATTTCCAAACCGTTTTTGTAAGTTTTCAATTCTTAAAATTTCATTATCCATAAAAAAAATACCTCCAGTACTATTTCTTAAGTTAATAATACTAAAGGTATCTTAAAATATGATTATATAAATATTAAGTTTTTATTAATTCATATATTAATTTTCTGTTTTTTAAAGTTAATTATGTCTTTTCTGGAATTTTTTTACTAATAAATATATATAAATGAAATAACTAAGGAAACCTAATAAAGTATATAAAAGGTATAAATCATTACCTTGATCAACCACTTCTATAGTTTGATATATCCAAAAACTTGGAAAAATTGCAAATATATATTCTAAATTGCTATTAATAAAGTAAGCAGATAGGGGAATAAGATAAAATATACTTGAGGCTTTACCAAATGCAAAACCTTCAACTTTATTATCTGCAAAAGTTGTAATTAATAATACAATCAGTGGTCCTCCTAAAGATGCCATCATAAGTATAGGTAAAATATATATGAATCCGATCTCTATTAACTGTAAATAATAGTAAGCCAATACAACTGAAATAAAACTTATTATATATGATATAGCTAACCTATATAAAAGATATCTACTTTTTGAAAATGGAGTTATTGATAAGTAAATTAATATTCCCTGATCTCTATCTTCTAATATTAAAAACGCAAACAACATACCTGATACAAGTGGGATTATTATAATAACAAAGCTTGTTATTAATAAATAATATGGTAACAGTTGAAAAGCAAACTCCTCTAATAAAATAGTTTCCAAAAATGAAATGATGATTCTAAACGCAAATCCAATTAATAAAGGTGCTAATAAAATAAATATATACATTTTATCTCTGAAAATATTTTTCAAATCCCCTTTTAGAAGATTAATAAACTTTGTCATCTTTTATCACCAATCTTTAAAATCACATATTTATTAAAATAACTATAAGCCAGTTTATAAGCTATAAAAATCCAAACTATTAAAACTAAAATTGAATATATAATTTCATATAACCCTACATTAGAAATAAATGCTCCATAAATTAAAACTAAACTAGCCCTAGTAGGCCAGAGATAAAATAAGATGTTTTCATATATATTTAAAAATTCAAGAAAAGGTATTACTAATATAATAGAATAAATAATTGAATAAATTAAGTATTCATTAACAGTTTTAACAATTATTGCAATTGTTAATCCTTGAAGAGTAAAAAATATTGCCGTTAAAATTAAACTGATAAAAAGCAGAATATAATTAAAGTGAAAACCTCTTATTACTATCGCTATCAAAAAAGCAGTTAAAAGTGAAATAGTAGATAATGAAAATACACGAGCAGCTATAAATTCCTTTACTTTTAAAGGAGTTATAAATAATGCCTCAAATATATTTTCTTCTTTTTCTAATAATATAATTGCACCTACAAAAAAGAATCCTAACATAGCTGGATCAGAAAATATAACCATAGCTGTAACTATTCCTTGAATTTCAAAAGGAAGTTTAAAAAGGATGGCAATGTATATAATACTTACAAAAAGGTGGACATAATAAAATCCGTTACGAAATTGATATTTAATATCTTGTTTTAAAGCCTGGAGAAACCTCATCTCAATTTCCTCCCGGTAACTTTAATAAATACTTCTTCTAAATCTGCTTCTTTGCTGTGAATTGACTCAACTTCGTTTTCTCTTAGTAGATTTAAAAACTCTTTGTTTTGATATAATCCATTAAGATCAAAAACCTCACTTTTTTGTTCATTATCATTAATATATTTAATCTCCACATCTTTGCTTCCATAATAATTTTTTAAATTCTGTGGAGTATCAATTAATACTATCTCTCCCTCTACTATAAAAGCCACCCTATCACATAGATCATCAACTGTTAGCATATTATGGGTTGTTAAAAAAATGGTTTTTCCTTGGGTAGCTTTCTCAAGTATTATATCTTTAATGACTCTTGCATTACCTGGATCAAGTCCAGAAGTAGGTTCATCTAAAAATAATAATTCTGGTTTGTTTATTAATGCTCTACAAAAATTTAACCTCATTTTCATACCCTTTGAAAATTTTTCCACTCTAATATCTGCTGCTTCTTTTAAGCCAACCATTTCTAACAAATTTAAGGTATCTACTGTTTTTACATTATATAAAGAACTAAAGTATTCAAGATTTTCCTTAGCAGTAAAACGAAGATAAAGATTAGGAAACTCAAAAGAAACTCCTATTTTTTCATAAAAATCACTATCCACACTAGTGATATCCTGATTCATAACATTTACTTGACCGCTAAACTCTTTTAAAATACCTGTAATTATCTTTTGTGTTGTACTTTTCCCGGCTCCTGAAGGACCTAAAAAACCAAATATTTCACCTTTTTTTATATTAAAATTTAAATCATTCAATACATTTTTATTTTTTCCAGGATAAGCAAAACTAAGATTTTTAACAGAAACAACTTTATTTTTATTATTTATTAGTTTTTTTTCTTTAACTTTATTATTTTTATTCATTGATTGTTTAACACCACCCAAATACAAATTTAATAATCAAATTAATTTTCTTTAATTAAACCATCAGATATTAAATTAATAAAAAGATCAATTGTTTTATCAAACTGTTTTTCCCCAATTTCTTTTTTGTGTAAAGTCAGAAGAAAAAGAGCTCTTAAAAGTCCTGATATTGCATCAATATCATAATTCTTTATCGATCCTTTTTTTTGCCAACTCTTTAACAAAGGAGCTAAAGTATCGGTATCATCATTAATATGTTCATTAATTTTATCTTTAGGTAATTTACTTAACATTTGTTGATATTCATCACTGTTATACATATTTTTTATAAGGGGATATTCTTCTATTAACTTCATTGCTTTTTTTAAAAATTCACGAAATATTTTTTTATTAATTTCCCCTTTTTGAATATCTTCACTTAATAGTTTATACTTTATTTCTTTTTCATTTTGTTCAATTATTTCAAAATATAATACTTCTTTAGATGAAAAAAATTTATAAAACGAACCCTGTGCAATACCAACTGCATTAGTTAAATCTTTAATTGAAGTTTTTTTCAATCCATATCTAGCAAATAATCTTTCTCCTTCATTTATTAAAAGTTCTTTTATTTTTTTCTTTTCTTTCTCAGTAAATCCTCTGGGCATAATTAATCAACTCCATTTTATATGAATATATATTATTTTTATTCATATACTCATAATAATATATAATTATATTCTTGTCAAACTATTTATAAGCTTTAAAATATATTTTGTTTTTACAAATAAAAAAAGTCCTTTAGTATTGTTTTGATTATCTAATACTAAAGAACTTTAATACTATTAATATTTTGTTTTATATCAATCAATAATTGGTAGCTTAAAATAAAATGTTGAACCTTTCATTGGTTTAGAATTTACTCCAATCTCACCATTGTGAGCCTCAATAATCTCTTTACAAATTGCTAAACCAAGTCCGGTTCCACCAAATTGTCGGTTACGTGATTTTTCTCCTCTATAAAATTTCTCGAAAATACTCTTTTGGTCTTCTTCTTTTATTCCAACACCATCATCAACAATATATACAACCAGATAGTTATCTTCAACATCAAAAGAAACTTTAACAGTACCATCTTCATCCATAAATTCTCTTGCATTCTTTATTATATTATCAAATACTTGATCAATACGATGCTTATCAATATTTATCTTTACATTTGGAATTGGTTTTTCAATAATTAGTTTTTGTTTGATTTGATCAAACTCCAACTTATATGAAGTTAATATCTCTTCAAATATTTTTCTACTGTTATATTCTTTTTTATTCACTTCTAATTTATCTAACTCAAGTTTGGAAAAATAAAAAAGATCATCTATTAGATGGTTTAATCTTATAGATTTATCTTTAATAATTGTAAGATATTTATTATATGTTTCTTCATCTTTATAAACACCATCTATCAGACCTTCTACATAGCCCTGTATCGAAGTAATTGGTGTTTTTAAATCATGAGATATACTAGCTATTAGTTCTTTCCGGTTGTTTTCATATACAGCTTGTTTTTCAAGTGATTTCTTTAATTTTAAGCGCATTGTTTCAAAAGCTTCGCAAAATCTACCCAATTCATTATCACCACAGTAGTCTATCGCGTAATCCAAGTTACCATCAGCAATATTTTTTGTTGCTTCATTTAGTTCTTCTAATGGTATCAAAATTTGTCTTGAAATTATCCTGCTGAAATAATAAACCAAAAAGACTAAAAGTATAATTGAAATAATAACTCCAACTACAACATATTTAATGATTTTACCCTGTACTCCTTGAAACATCATATTTACATTTAAAACCAATGAATAAACATACTCACCTTCGGGTGTATCAATTTCATTTAAATATGTAAAATAATCAGTATTAGTTATCGAATTAATATTCAAATTATTATAGTTGAACATTTCCTGTTCACTATTTTCTGAATTAAAGACTATAAGATCATTCTCCGGATTAATAATTTGTAAGTTTCCACCATAAGTTATTAAAAGATCATCTATGCTTGATTTAAAGTTAGAATAATTATCAATTTCTCCAATGTTTGCAGAAATTCTTTCTTCAAACCTTTCTAAGATAGTATCAACTTCTATAATGACATTATTATTATTTATGTATAAACTCAACACATTAAAAAATACTATATAAAATATAATTGGAATTACAATTACTAAAATGAAGTAAATTATTAACTTAGTTCTCAAACTAAAGTTAAACCACTTCATCGGCGCTCACCAACAAATTTATATCCTACTCCCCAAACAGTTTCAATATATTCTGGATTTGAAGAGTTTTCTTCAATCTTTTCTCTGATCTTTCTTATATGTACTGTTACAGTATTTATATCTCCATACTCATTAAATCCCCAGATTTGGTTAAAGATTTGTTCTCTGCTGTAAACCCTTTCAGGATTTAGAGCTAGATACTTTAAAATCTCAAATTCCTTTGCTGACATCTGAATTTTTTCATCTTCTAAATATACATTATATCCAGCTAAATCAATCTTTAAATCTTTAAATTCTAAAATATTTTTATTAAACTGAGAGTTTGAAAATTCCTTATATCTTCTTAATTGTGCTTTTATTCTGGCTACTAGTTCCTTTGGACTAAAAGGTTTGGTTATATAATCATCGGCTCCTAAACCCAGCCCTAAGACCTTATCAACATCACTTTTTTTAGCACTTAGCATCATAACTGGAATATTTGATTTGCTTCGAATAATTTTAAGTATTTCCATTCCATCAATTTTAGGTAACATGATATCTAGTATGACAATATCAAAACTATTAGTTTCAAATTTTTCTACAGCCTCTTTACCATCACTTGCTAATTCAACTTTAAAACCCTCTACATTTAAGTAGTCTCTAATTAATTCTCTTATTTCTTTTTCATCGTCAACTATCAATACTTTTTCTTCCGACATCTTTCCACCTCTTTTAAATATTAACTTTATTATATCTAAATATATGAAAAGTCCTTTTTACTCTTTTGTTAATTCTAAAAAGACTTGATGTAAGGTGGCTTCTCTGGTATGAACACTTAATATTTCAGCATTATTATTTAATATCTCTAAAAGATTACCAATTTTGTCCTTTTTTAAATCCAGTTCTATTATAATTTTATCTTTTTCTTTTTTTATTTTTTTATTTTCTACAACTTCATCTAAATCAATTAATAAGGAGTCATCATTTTTAATAATTATTTCCAATACTTTAGTACCATATCTACTTTTTAATACTGCAGGAGGAGTAATAGTAACAATTTTACCTTTATTAATAAAAGCAATTCTGTCACATAAACGGTCTGCTTCTTCCATAAAATGAGTACTTAATAATACGGTTTTTTTCTGCTTAGCAAAAGATTCTATCGCTTGATGAATAATCTCAACAGACTGAGGATCCAAACCACTTGTAGGTTCATCTAAAATTAGAAGCTCTGGATCACTCAAAAGTGCTCTGGCTATTAATAGTCTTTGTTTCATCCCTTTTGAATAACCTTTAACCTGACGGTCTTTGGCAAAGTTCAACTCAAAAAAGGATAAAAGATAATCGATTTTTTTATTACCTACCCCATATAGATTAGCAAAAAACTTTAAATTCTCATAACCGGTTAGTCTTTTATAAAGATTATTAGTTTCAAAAACTACTCCTATTTTTTGTTTTATATCTTTACCAATACTTTTAGACTCTTTACCAAAGATATAACTATTACCAGAAGTAGGTTTTAAAATTCCGGTTAAGATATTTAAAGCAGTGCTTTTGCCAGCACCGTTTGGACCTAAAAATCCAAAAACTTCTCCCTTTTCAATCTTAAAAGAAATACCTTTAAGGGCTTCTACTTTATTATAGTTCTTTTTTAAGTTTTTTAAAATAATTGGATACTCTAAATTATTCAAAAATATCACCCATCTTAATTATTTATGATTTCTGGATCCCATAATAGGTAATTGCTGTTATCATATCTAGAAACATAAGTTTTTTTATTAATCAACTTTTCTTGTTTCTTTCCATTATTCTCATAATTAGTCATATATTCAATTTCTATCTCATATAATTTATGATTATCTTTATCAGTAATAATACTTTCAAACTCCTCCGGCCATTCATCAATAAGTTTAACATTAATCACCTGAACCTCAGATAATTTCAAACTTATCCTTTCTGTGTTTTTAGTTTGAAAGTTTATATAGTTTTCTTTTTTTAAAACTTCTTTAATCTCAAAATGCATTGATTCATAAACAAAATCATAGTTATTATACTGATAATTATAGTAAACATCATAAATAAAGTTTCTAATTTCAGCAATTTCTTTTTCATTTTCTGTCACTGCTCTTGTATTAAAAGTGAATATTAATAAAAATATAAAGATATAGATTAATACTTTTTTGTTTAACATTATTCATACACCTTCCTAAATACATAGAATAAAACCGATGATAAGACTACTGCAAATATACCTAATATAAATAAATTATACCAAATTCTACTGTAGTTGACATCAATACTAAGCAGGTTATTTACGACTTGAAACAAATAATATGTTGGAAAAAACTTAGCAATAAGTTCAGTTATCTCTGATAAATTATAAATTAAGGTCGGGAAAAGTAAAGGGAAATATATAACCGTTCCAATCGATCTTGCTGATGACTGAGTTTCTGATATGGCCCCAATAATTAATCCTATAACATTAAAGACTAGTGAACCTAAAAATATGGCAATAAACACTAATAAAATATTAGTAATAGGTTGTCTATAAAAACCATTAATAAAAAGCATAATTAAAGCTGTAACTGTAGATAATGTTACTCCAGATAGAATCTTGCCGATTAAAAACAAATGATTATAGGCAGGAGCAATATAAACTGCATCCATAGTCTTATTTTCTTTTTCTTCAGCCAAATTACCTGAAATAATTAAAACACCAATCATTGTTATAGTAATAGTAAGCCAAATCGGTAAGAAGTTTAATCTACCCTCAATTTGATTTAATGCATATACCTGTATTGAATACTGCGGCTCAATATTTAAGTAGTTTTCTATTATATTTTCAATCTGATTTTGTAAAAAAAAGTAACTGTTGGTATTTGATGCATCAAGATAGATATTGAAGTTTTGTCCTGATTTAATTTCAATTATACCATCTATATTATTGCCAACCTCTTTTTGAGCATTTTCTATCTCACTAAAGTTTATAAGATTCAAATTTGCTATATTATTACTTACAAATTGATTAAAATCACTGTTTATTTCATCTACTAAACCTAAATTAAATTCTTTGTTTAAACCCGCATCTTCAATTATTAAAAAAAACAGTGACGCAAGTAAAGGTAATAATATTACAATAATTATAGTTTTGTTTCTAAAAAATTCTTTCATATCTTTTGAAATAACAGATTTAATTATATTAAAGCTACTCATTTTTTGTCACCTACTAATAAAATAGTTATTTTTATAAAGGAAATACATCTTCAAAAAAGAAATAATAATATAAGAGTCATATTAAAAAGGAATGATAAATTATGAAACTTAAAACTAAGAAAATATTTATTGTATCTTTAATTTTTATTATATCATTTATTATACCATTTTATACAGTTAATTCTATTTCAAGAGAAAATATAATATTAAATAATAGTGAAATAAAACAAGGAGATTTACTTTTAATAAAAACTACAGATTCAAAAAATATTTCACAAGTTATCTTTAACAATAAAAATTATGAATTTATTAATCACTTAGATAACTCATTTGCAATTGTTCCAATTTCATACTGGACCGAGCCTGGTAATTATTCTTTAAGGATTATAAATGACAGTTCCATAGAAATTACTGTTACCGTTGAGTCTAAAGACTTTAAAAATAGTTATTTAGAAGTTGATGAAAATCAAAAGGAATTAGTTCAACCTGAAAAACAGGAAACTAAAGATAGAAAAAAACAAGATCAAGAATTAATAAATAATGCAAGAAGTTATAGTTCAAGATTTTTTGAATTTGATAATCAATTTATCTGGCCTCTAGATGGTATTGTAACTACAGAATTTGGAGCAACTCGCTATGTTAATAACAAACTACAAAGCCGGCACTCAGGAATCGATATAGCTGCTGACAGAGGAACTCCAATCAAAACAGCTAATACAGGTACTGTAAGATTAGCAGAAAACTTATTGGTAACCGGAAACACTATAATAATAGACCACGGTCATAATATTTTTTCTTCTTACAGTCATCTATCAGAAATCAATGTACAAAAAGACCAAAAAGTTAAAAAAGGTGAGATAATAGGAAAAGTTGGATCAACTGGATTTTCTACCGGACCTCATTTGCATTGGACAATCAAAGTTAATGGTGTATTTATAAATCCTGAAGTTTTAATTGATAATAACATTTTAAATTTCTAAAATCTTATCCACCAAAAAAAGGGAAATAACTTTTAATTATTTCCCTTCCTTTAAAATCCATTATGGAGTCATATTATTAAGATAATATACTACCGCCCAAATAATTACTATTAACCCGATAATTTCTAACATCAATATCACTCCTTCCTAAAAATTACTTCTATATACTTTTCAAATTTTATAAATTTTCCTTCTATAGTAATATTATATCATATATTTCCAAATAAAAAAAGATTATCCTAATAATAGTTATAGATTTTATCGGTAGAAAACCAGATGGGCTTGCCCTCTGGATGAATGTCGATATTATTTTAAAAATATGATATGGTAAAAACAAGTTGAGGTAATCTAACAACTGAATATATGGAGTTGCAGCAAGAATTAAAGCGAAAACCAAGCTCCTTTGTTGCGTAAAATATTCAAGGTATTAGAAATCCTTAATCGTTCAGTACCGCCGGGCTGATGGGATTTCAAGCCTTTGGAGAAACTGTGAGACCTAATTTCTTACTTAATACTTGATATTAAGTAAAAATAGGCTCGTTTCTAGGAATAAGGAATCCTCGTGTGCTTGCACCAAGGAGGGTCAATCTTCTATTTTATTTACAGCATTTGAACCACAGTCCGGACAAATTTTGTTTTGGTTTTTATGTCCATGATGGCCATGTCCTTTATGTCTTCGATTGACCTCTAATACAAACTCTGCTCCACATTCTTTACACTTATATTTGCCTTTATCCAACTCATAGTCTCCGCCTTCAAACCTTAAGGCTTTACCTTCAAGTAGTGCTTTTGCAACTTTTTTATGAGTTTTTGTCAGAATTCTTTGAAAGGTTGGTCTTGACACATTCATCTTTTCAGCACTTTCAGATTGATTTAACCCTTCAACATCTTTTAGCCTTAATGCCTCAACCTCTTCTAAACTTAATAAAACCTCTTCTAATTCTCTAGCTGGTATCCCGGCTGGTTTGAAAAATCTTATATATGGTATGTTTTTTATTCTACGCCTTTTAGGTGGTCTTGGCATCGAATCCCTCCTCTTTACTTTCTTGATAATAATTTTATCATTAAATGACTTCTATTTAAAGAAATTTATTCAATATGATAGTGTCAAGTTACTTTTGGATTTAGAATAAACTCCCTTTTTAATATTTAAAAGGGATATGGCTTAACTGCCATGTATGTTCTATTAATTTTATCACTTTTTAGTGCCGGCATTACTTCTCTAGCTTCTGGATAAAGATTTTTGGTTTTACATCTTTTAAATATTTTTTCTATTTTAATCTCAATTTTCTTTTCTTTTTTATTCTCTTTTATTAAATTACATATATCAGTTGCTTTACCACCATTAAATTTAAATGCCCTTAACCTAGACATCTGATCAGCACCTATATTACTCCCAATGGACGACTAGACATTCTATGAGCCAAAATATGGCTTATATGTCCCTCAGCACTACAACCTAATGCATTTGGGTCTTCATTGTATCTAACAATTCCACTCCAATTAGATAATATATATCTACGGGAGTCTTTAACTGCGTTCAATTTTGTTTCTTTTTCAGTCTTATCAAGTATTTCTTTAAATACTAAATCTACCTGTTCTAAATTACATTTGTTTAATCCATCCCAAAGATAAAACTTCATCTTTAGAAGATGTCCTGTAGCTTTCATTACATACTTGTTCAGATGATATCGATCCAATATATATTTAGGCCTTGGTAACCAATTTAAACCTTCTTTAATCCAACCTGCACCATCTCCAGCTAAATATGTCGTCTCTATTTCTTCTACATCATAATGATCATCTATATAATCTATTACATCAAGCCATAAATCCTCAAAACTATTTTTATATAATCCACTAAAATACTTTGCATTCTTTAATTTATTCCTTGTTTTATTTGCTTTTTCCAATCCTTCATGGACATATATTAGCCTGCTGATTGTCTTTTTACCATCATCTTGTAATGAGATATGATCTTCATCTGCTTCTACATATAATCGTTTTACTTTACTTTTTTCATCCGGTATTTCTTCTAACTCACGGTTATCTATCTCCCCAAGCTCTCTTATCTTGTTTTTAACTGTCTGACGGCTTAGCTTTACACTTTTAACAGCCAAATCAGCACTTTTTTGATAAGAATATTCTGAAGCAAACTCAACCATCTTTGAAGCTAAACCGTTATCTATCCTTTGATATCTATCAATACCTAAAATATCATCTACAAGATAAGTAAATCCTTTATTAGATTTTGATTTGTAATATACTCTTGAGTATTTTACTTCTCCAAATGTAGTAATTAAAGTTTTTTTCATTTCTTTTTGCTGAACTACCCAATGTTTTTTACGCTCTTTAGATTGTTTAATTACATAATCACATTTTTCTATAAAATCTTTAATAATATTACAACCTAACTCATTTAAGTGATTTTCAACATTATTAATTACCTGACTAATGTCACCTTTACCTTCAACAAATATGTTTTTTACTTCTTTTTCTAATTCAGACGTGATTTTTTCATGAAAATGTTGTATAATAGTATCCATAAGAAGATTCCCCTTTCTATGTTTTGTTTGGATACAAACATTTTATCAAAAAGGGAGTCTTCTTTCTATTTTTTTATCACTATTCTCTAAAACTTATTTTACACTAAGTAAAAAGGACCCCCTAAAAAGGGAATCCTAATTATACTTCCATTATATTTTTTACTATCTGATTTCATCTAATTTTTCTTCAACAACTATTTCACCAGATGCAACCTTTTCAGCTATTTCTTTAATCCATTCATTTGTTTCTTCTGATACATTATTTACTGGTAGTGAAATATATCTACCCTTGTTTTTACCATATTCCATATTATATATACCTGAAGTATCTCCTTCATTGATAATACCTTTTACAATTTCTTTGATTGGATCATTGTAATTAAAAAGGTCTGATGTTAAAAAATGTTCAGGTGAAAGTTCGGTTTTATCTGTATATATACTAGTAATATAGATCTGTCTATTTGCTCCTTCTACAGCTCTAAACATACCATAGTTACCTAAGTTTACACCACTCATGATAACATCTATGCCTCTGTTAATTAATGATTCAGTAGCTTGTTTTGTTTTTAGTGGATCATTGAAACTTCCCACAAATATATATTCGAATTCCACTTCTGGATTATGATCGTTAATTGATTGTTGGATTGCATTTACTACACCGGTTGTCCATGCAATTTCTAATCCTCCAACAAATCCTACCTTCTTTGTCTCAGTTACTTCACTAGCTAATGCTCCTAATACATAATGACCTATATAATAATCCCTTTTTATTGCGATTACATTTTCGAAGTCTTCTGGTAATGGAGTATCCTGTTGTACTATAAATGTTACTTCCGGAAATTCTTTTGCAATTTCAAAAACTGAACTATTATACTGTGTTCCGTGAATCCATATTATATTATAATCTAGAGCAATATATTCGTTTACTACCCTTGATACGTCAGAAACAGCTACCTGTTCTGAATATGCTGTGTCTATACCTAACTTATCATTAATATTCTGTAAAGCAGTATAACCTAATGAATTCCAGTCTGCATCCTGAATGGATCCGGGAAATACAGCTGCCATCTTGTATTCACTCCCCTGTGCATTTACAGCTCCTGTAGAAAAAATACTAATAGTTAATACCAAAACTAATAAAATTATTGTTTTATTGTTTAATTTCATATTAAATACCTCCTGATTTATTCTGAGTAATTTATTCAACTTTATATAAGTATTATAATATATATTTATCAATAATGCAATAATTTAACTTAAAAAACCTATACTACTATTAACAAGAGGATTAAAGAAACAAATATTGAATATATAGTTTAAGGTAGACTAAAAAAATAGGTGGTGTTTTAATTGGAATTTAACTATGAAGATGATATTAATATATGTGATCATTATGACTTATGTGGAGGTTGTACAAAACTTGATCAAAAGTATGAAAAACAGATTAAAGAAAAAAACGAACAAGTTAAAGCTTACTTTTTAGAAAATGATATTATGGAATTCCCTTTAACAGATGTGATAAACAGTCCTCAAATTTATGAGTACAGAAATAATATGGAATTAAGTTTTGGAGACTTAGAAATAGGTGGAGAACTTCAATTGGGAATGCATCTTAGAGGAAAGAAGTATGATGTAGTAACAATTGATGGTTGTTATTTAATAGACAGTGATTTTAGAATCATAATTAAAACAATGATTGACTTCTTTAGAAATACAAAATTGAAAAAGTATCATGTAACAAGAAGAAAAGGTTATTTAAGACATTTAAAAATTCGTAAAGGTATTAATACAGGAGAAATACTAATTAATTTATTTACAACTTCACAAAAGGAACCTTATTTGGAACCATTAATAGAAGAAATTAAAAATCTCGATTACAAAGGTGAATTGGTAGGATTTATACATACCATAAATGATGACTATGCTGATGCTGTAAAAACCGATGAAGTTAGAATATATCACGGCAGAGATTATTTCTTTGAAAAATTATTAGACTTAAAATTTAAAATAAGCCCACTGGCTTTCTTTCAGGTCAATACCAAAGCCGCAGAAAAACTATATAATATAGTAATAGATCATCTTAAAGAAGATAATATAGACACAATTTATGACTTATACTCTGGTACTGGATCTATCTCACAACTTGTATCACCTTATGTAAATAAAGTGATCGGTATTGAGATCGATGAAAATGCTGTTGAACAGGCAAGAGAAAATAATAAGATTAATAATATTGATAACTGTGAATTTATCCAAGGTGATGTAAGAAAGGTATTAGATGAAAGCAAAGAAAATGTTGAAAATATTATAGTTGATCCGCCCCGTCCTGGTTTGCATTCTGAAGTTATAAATCATATTATAGATATTTCTCCTAAAAGAATTATTTATATTTCCTGTAATCCTAAAACACAGGCTCAAGATTTAAAGAAACTTCTTTATAATAACTATTATATTAAAGATTTAAAATTAGTTGATATGTTTCCACATACTTCACATATTGAAAGTGTAGCATTAATTGAAAAAGATTAAATTGATTATTTCTTTTTAAAATCAATATGCATAAACATTAAATCCCTATGAGGTTTGGAATTTGTAACTTCCAACTTATAGGGGTTTTCTAATATTTTTACAACAGCTTTAATCTCAGCATATAATTTTATAATCATAAAAACAGGATTAATAAGGCTCAATTTAATTTTATCTTTAAATTTAATATTAGTCTCTGACTTAACTAAAAAGTAAAAATTAAATAAATATAAAATAACAAGATTACTTATAGAAATATTTGCAAGATAATTTAAAATATATTGACTAAGTAAACTTTTATCTACCAATAAATATAAAATTAATACTAATATTAAAACCATATAAAATATAGGGGTTATCAGAGGTGCAAAAAGAAAAATGTTATAGATAATCAAATTTTTATAATTTTGTTTTGTCTGGTTGAATAATCCTCTATTAGAATATAGTAATCTCTTAAGATAATTTTTAAATAATTCTATATAATAATTTATCCCCGCATAATCTAAAACGGAATATGTAATTGAATCAAAAACTTCTGTAACACACTCAGAATTATTTTTTAGTAAAAATGAAGACTTATTATTACTCCAACCACCATTATTTCTTAATTTATCAGTCTTATGATGACTATTACCTTGAATCAACATGGATAATTTATTATAAAATTTAGATTCAGATTGAGCATAACTAATGATCTGAATTAACTCTATATTTAGATATTTAGCTAATAAAGAATTGTGATTTATATATTTATATGGTGCTAGCAAACTAAAACAATCATTTGATTTTTGATTATAAGAAAAAATAACCTTTTTAATTTGATTAGGCTCAGGTAAATCTTTAATTGTATAAGTTGTTATATATTCTCCTTTGGCTAATTTTAGACCTAAATTATTAATTTTGATACTTTGACCTGAAATTTCTTTTGGAGTTTTAATAACTATCCAATTTTCAGGAAGATTAGCATTTAATAAAACCTTTCTATTTTCATTGTCATTATTTTTTAAGAAAAATAATACTTCCATCTTTTCAGAAGGATAATCCATTTTTTTTAAACTTAAAATAAGATTATCTAAAGATCCACCTTTATCTAATATTGGTACTAAAATTGTATAAATGGGTAGATTATTTTTACTCTTATCATAAAATTCTTCCTGAGATGGTACTTTATAATGCTTTTGCCTTATATTAAATATTGGAATAATAAATTTATATAAAATTAAAAGCACGAAGAACAAATTAACTATAAATAATCCAAAATTGATAGTTACAATAAATTTAAAAAATATACCTGTCAAAA
>Ga0306868_1000190_pt1 | contig 47150 bp, 60 predicted proteins | sample AntRauTorckE6832_FD_190411 | JGI IMG/M metagenome (GOLD analysis project Ga0306868, IMG submission 190411) | Saline lake microbial communities from Rauer Islands, Antarctica - Metagenome Torckler E6 #832 (v2) (version 2) | ecosystem: Environmental > Aquatic > Non-marine Saline and Alkaline >... | reverse complement strand
ATATGATAAGGAAAATATAATGGCGTGCCCGAGAGGACTTGAACCCCTAGCCTACTGATCCGTAGTCAGTTTAAAGTGAATTTAGCCCGGGTAAACATTTATTATAGTTGTTGATATTATAAAGCTTAAAGCGTTTTTGAGTTTATTATAGTTTATAACTTTTATAGTTATCCATGAATTTAGGATACAAGATGGATACGAGGTGGCTATTAGTTTAAAATTCATTAATAAATTATTCCCTACTAATACTTAGTCCATTTATAAACAATTTATCCAGGACATCCTTTTTTATCATTATTGTTATTATGAAATTTATAGAAATCTTAGTTTTATTTTTGTTTATATCTTTTATAGGTATCCATGAATTTGGGATACAAAATTTATACAAGTAGGATACATCATATTCTAACTTATAATTATACCTTAAATTATGAAATATATTTTTTTATATACAATACATCTATTTCCAATTGTATCAGTTTTTATATTCTATACTAAAAATCTTTTTTGAATTATTTGATCTAAACTTACTCATGAATTTAAAAAATAACCTATTTATTTATATTAATCACTAAATGATCTTATTAGATAATATAGATGTATATAGGAAAAATAATTTTATGTAATAACTGTATTTTACATTTTAATATAATTCATTTTATTAATAAGTTTATTGTTAATCATTAATCCATATTTCTTTAAATATTCTTAATATATTTTCACCTAATATTTTCTTTATATCTTTATCAGAATATTTTTTTGAATTATATAATTCTTCAGTGATTTTTTTGATATCAGTTTCTTCTTTCATACCTTCTGTATAGTCCCATTGTGAATACAATTCGTCATAACGTCGATTCCAATGAAAATGTTGCCATTTTTGAAATCCATCAAATAAGTCCATACCAATTGAAACATGGTCAACCCCTACCAGATCAACAACATAATCAATAATTTTTATATAGTCTTTATAGGTAGGTCTTTTGTTTTCATTAATATGACATAAAGCAGGATGAGCATTAATACCTATACATCCACCTGTATTAGCTACTTTTTTTATAATATCATCAGGTACATTTCTTTTGTTTTTACATAAATTATAAGGGTTCGTATGAGATAAAATGATAGGCTCTTTTGTTATTTTAATTGCATCCCTAGCAGTCTCCCAACCAACATGAGAAATGTCTACTACTAATCCAATTCTATTCAATTCTCTTATCGTTTGTTTGCCAAAATATGTGAGACCATCATCATTACTTTCATAACACCCCGAACCTAAACTATTCTTTCCCATATAAGTCAACTGAACTATGCGAATACCTAAATTTTTAAATACTTTTATATTTGAAAGATCATCTTCTATTGAAGTTGCGGTTTGGAATCCTAATATTAATCCTACTTTATTTTTTTCATGTGCATTTATAATATCTTCATAATTTCTTACTAGTATTATTTCATCATGAATATCCATAGCAGAATAATATTCTTTAATGTTTTCTATGGTTTTTAAAAACCCCTCATTATGAGCAGAAACAGTTATATTAGCTGCAGTTAAACCTGCCTTTTTAAGATTTCCAAAATTAAATGTAGTACCTGCTAGAGTATCTATTACAATGGAATTTGTATGTAATTCTTCTGAATCATATTGTTTTATAGAACACATTATGCATCCTCCTCATTTTTCTTGTTTTCATAATTGACTATTTCATGCATTAATCTTTTTGAATTTTTATATAAAGTTTTATACATATTATAATAAAAATCATAGATGCTAGTATTAATTAAATTTGGTTCAATTTTTTCTTTATAATAGACCATTGAGTTAATGGCATCATTATAATTATCAAAAATATTTGATCCTAATCCAGCCCATATTGCAGCACCTAATGCTGTTGCTTCATCTGTTTTTGAAAGATAAATAGGTTTTGAACTAACATCAGAATGAATTTGCATCCATAATTTACTTTTGGCACCTCCACCTGTAGCAAATATGTCGTTAACTAAATAATTATTATTTTCTAAATTTTCTATGATTAACCTTGTACCATATGCTACTGCTTCATAAAAAGCTCTATATATATGCTCTTTTTTATGTTTTAATGATAAACCTATAATAGAACCTCTCGCAAAAGGATCTTTATAAGGAGTACGATTCCCTTGGAAATAATCCAAAGCAACTAATCCTTCAGATCCTGCAGGAATTTTTGCTATTTTTTTATCTATTTCTTCATAACTGATTTTATCAGAAAATATTTTTTGTTTTAACCAATCTATAATACTACCAGTAGTAGATTGACCTCCACCTATAGTATAATATTTTTTTTCAATTGCTTCTTGGTAAGGTCCCCATACATCTGCATAAATAGGTTTGCTTGATTGAGCCATGTGACAAGATGAAGTTCCTATTACTAAAGCCAAATTACCATCATTTATAGCCCCAACTCCCACCATCCCTGCATGTGAATCTACGCCTCCTTGTACAACTAATGTATTAGGATTTAGACCAGTTTTTTTAGAAAATTTGTTTTCTATCTTACTAATAGGTTCTCCTACGGATAATACCCTATTAGGCCACTTGTCAACAATTTCTTCAATATCTAATTTTTTAAAAAGATCATTCGGAAATCCACCATCTAATGAAGTGTAATGCCATTTTGCAGCTGCATTACTCTTACTTATAGTATATTCCCCTGTAAGTTTATGAGTAATAAAATCAGTTTGTTCAATAATATATTTAGCTTTTTTATAAATCAAAGGTTCCATCTTTTTAAGCCACATAACTTTAGGTAGCATCCATTGAGGTGATTCTTTGTTACCAGAATACTTCAAAACAGGATGATTAGTTTTAGTAATTTCTTCGGCTTGTTTCCATGCTCTTTCATCTAACCACATTATTGCAGGTCTTAATGCTTCTCCATTTTCATCTAACGTTACAACAGTGCAAGATGTACAACCATATGAAATAGCTTTTATATTTTCAACAATATTATTATTATTTTTAACTAATTTAATTATTGTCTCCTCTAAAGCAACTATCCAATCATTAGGATTTTGTTCTATCCAATTTCTATTTGTTATATTTGTCGGAAAATTTTTATCATATTTATCAATAATTTCTCCATTAATATTGAACAAACAAGTTCTTAGACTATGTGTTCCTATATCTATTCCAATTAGATACTTCATTTTAGCCCCCTTTTTATAACTAAATTTTATTGAATGTATTTTCTGATTATATGTTAACCTTTTATAGCCCCTCCTGTTAAGCCTTGAACAAAATATTGTTCTAAAAACATATATAAAACTATACTAGGAATTGTCGAAATTAAAGCAGCAGCCATTAATTGATTCCAGGCTATTCTAAACTCTCCCATCATTGAACCTAAACCGACAGAAATTGTATACATATCATTACCTAAAGCAAGAGATAAAGCAAAAATATAATGATTCCATGCAAGTAAAAAAGCAAATAAAGCTGTAGCTCCAATTCCTGGAACTGCTAATGGTATTACAACTTTTATTACAGCCTGTAATCGAGAACATCCATCTACCATTGCTGCTTCATCAATTTCTTTAGGAATACTTGAAAAAAATCCTTTCAACATCCATGTACTAAACGGTAATGAAAATGATGTATATGCTAATATTAATGCTATATGAGTATTTAATAATCCCAAATATCTCATTAAAATAAAATAAGGCGTTATTAAAATAACCAAGGGTAACATTTGTGTTAACAAAATTAAAGAAATTAATGCTCTAGATCCTTTAAATCTAAATCGTGCAAATCCATAACTAGCAGGTATTGATAATATTAACGATAAAATTGTAGCTGTTATAGAAACGATTAATGTATTAAGGAAATATCTTGAAAAGTCTTTCATTAACCACATATCAAAGTAAGCTTTAATTGTAATTTTTTTAGGTATCCAAGAAGGAGGAGTATCAAAAGTTTCTGGTCTTGTTTTTAAAGAGGTTGATATCATCCAAAATACTGGAAATAATACAATTAAAGTTATGATTACCAAAAGAAAAAAGATAATAATTTTTTTAAAATTATTTTTATTCATTTAAATCACCTGATAACATTTTATTTGTATATAATATACTAAAAGTTAATACCATTAATAACATTAATATTGATACCGCTGAAGCATATCCAAATTTGAAATATTCAAATGTGTTTTTATAAATATATATTGAAAGAAGTTCTGTTGATCTATATGGACCACCATTTGTCATTATTTGTGGTAAATCAAAACATCTGAATGCCCATATAAAATCCATCAATGATGTTACCAAAATAACATGTTTTAAATTAGGAATTGTTACATAAATCATTCTTTGAAATTTGCTTGCACCATCAATTTTGGCAGCTTCATATTGTTGAACAGGAATTGTTTGCATTCCTGCATATAGCATTATCATAACAAAGGGTAAACATTGCCAACTATAAGCCGTTATAATTGATATTTTTGCTAAAGTAGTTTCTGCAAGCCAAGGAAGATATTTATCTATTACTCCTAAATTAACCAGTATATCATTTCCAACTCCATATTGTGCATTTAATATCCAGCGCCAAATCACACCTGTAACTACTTGTGATACCATCCATGGAATAAGTAATAAAAATCTAAATATATTACTACCCTTCACCTTGGTTGATAACATTGATGCCAAATAAAATCCAATAATCATATGTATAATAACACTTATAACAGTAAAAAAGAGTGTGACATAAAGTGAATTCCAAAAAGATATACTTGTTAAAGCATTTAAATAATTAGCAAAACCCACAAATCTTTTTTCCATATGAGTTAAGACTTCAAAAAAAGATATGTATGCAGCATAACCAAGAGGAAATATCATTATTATTAACAAAAAGACAATTGTTGGTAATACAAATAAATATCCTATATTTTTACCCTTAAAGATATTTCTCTTTATATTTTTAAATTTATCATATTTCACATTCATAATGACTCACCTCATTTATTGGGATAGGGATCAACATTTCTGTTGATCCCTACTTTTGATGTTTTATTCTTCCATAATCTTTCTAATTTCATTAGCTGCATCTACGGAAGCTTCCTCAGGTGTTTTAATTTCTAATAATGAAGCGTGTAAGGCATCAACAATATGACGATTGGCTTCATTCCAATTCTTATAAATTGGATATGATACAGCATTATTTATAGCCTCTTTCATCACATCTAATTCTGGATTATTTTTGATTTCTTCTCTTTCAAAAACTTCAATTTTTGTTGGAAGCATACTAGCTTCTTTGTAAAACTTCATCTGATTTTCTGACTTATTAATATACTGTATCAATTTCCATGCTGCTTCGGTATTTTTTGAACCATAAGGTATTGAAAAAACTGTTCCACGACCTGAACTAGCTTTTACTTCACCAGGGAACAACATCATTTTAACCTTGCCTTCCAAACTTGGATTGGCATTAAATATTCCCCCATAAGTTGCATATGGACCGACTATCATAGCAACTCTTTCTTCGGCAAATAAATTTAATGCTGCAGAATAATCAACATCTGTTGGTCCAGGAGGTATTACTCCATGTTTAGTGTATAATTCTGTATAAAATTTTAATGCTTCAATCCCTTTTTTTGAATCTATTAGAGTATCTGTATAATCTTCATTGAAAAAATTACTATCATTAGCTAAATACCAACTTTGCATCCAAATATTAGCAATTGATGGATGTGCTAACATGCCAAAAGCCCATCTGTTTTCCGCAGAATTTGTTATAGCTTTTGAGGCATCAATAAATTCCTCCCATGTTTCTGGAGGATTATCAGGATCTAAACCAGCATCTTCAAATATTTCAGTATTATAATATATAACTAATGCGTCACCTTCGTGTGGTAATCCATATAATTTATCATTTATTGTCATAGCATTAATTAAAAATTGATTATATTGGTTAGTTAATTCCTTACCTCCATTAGCTTCAACAAATTCATCTAAAGGATTTAATAAACCCATATCTACAAACCCAGGTACATCAGTAGTCAATATTCTTACTACATCTGGAGGGTTTCCTCCACGAGTTTGAGTTACAAATTTATCAATCTTATCATTTACAGAAACTGCATCTAACTCAACCTTTATATTTGGATATTCATCTTCGAAATTTTTAACTATTTCTTCAAGACAAGGACCTGCCGGTTCTTCAGCTAATCTCCAATCTTGAAATCTTATTGTAGTAGTTTGTCCGAAAACTATGGTTGTCATCATCATTACAATTAACATACTCAACATCATAAATAATACTAATTTTTTCATTTCAATCCCCCTATTAAATATATTCACAAATAAAATTTAACGAAGCTTCTTTACTATTTGCATAAATTTCTTTACTCTTTCTAAATTAACTTTATTTAAAGTTTTCCCTTCGTCCTTCAAACTACTCGCAACAATAGCACCATCAACATTAGGAATAATACTTTTTGCGTTCTCATGATTTACTCCTGTACCCGCTAATATGGGAATATCATTTACAATATTTTTTATTTTTTCTATTTTATCAATATCTATTTCATAACCCGCTGCCATACCAGAAATTATAACCCCATCTACTTTATCGTGAGTAATAGCACCATAGGTGATAGAATCTAATTCACGATCTGCTAAGGGAACACCAAAAGCACAAGTTATATTTGTAAGAATACTAATATTATTAGCACCAATATTATTTCTATGTCTTAATGTTTCAGCTGCATATGTATTCATTATACCCATATCACCTACAAATCCGCCAGTAAAATATCCTCTAACAAATTGTCCACCAGTCGCATACGCTACAGAAACTGCACTTAATGAATCAATTAACATGTTTACACCAAATGGAATTTCTAATTCTTCACTAATTCTTCCTATACAATTAGCCATTGAGGAAGATATTTCTGATCCTACCTTTGTCTCATAGGGCATATCTGCCTCATTTGTAAACAGTATTCCATCAACACCTCCTTCTTGTAATTTTAATGCATCTTCTCTGGCCCTCTTATATATTTTTTTCATACCACCCACTTTATCAAAATCTGGTGTTCCAGGTAGTGGTAAAAAATGAACACCACCAATTATAGGTTTTTTTGTGTTTTTAAACTTTTTTAAAAAATTACTCATGATTTTCCTCCTTTTAGTTTTTTTCTACTTATCAATCTTTACCAACTTTATTGGTATATTCAATCCTTTAATTTTTTGATAATACTCTTCATCTAAATATTCATCTGTTATTATCTTATCAACAACATCTAACCTAGCTACATGAGCCATTGCTCTTTTACCAAATTTGCTATGATCAGCAATTAGTACCACTTCATTCGAAGATTTAATTATTTCTTTTTTTATATATGATCCTTCATCTGTTGCACTACTAATTCCATTTTCTAAATCTAGTGCATCTACAGAAAGAAATAATCTATTAACATATAATTCAGAAAATTTTTTATTTGTTTCGGCACCTCTTGTTGTATAAAGATTATTGCGAACTTTTCCTCCGGTTATATATACATCTAAATTTGAATTGCGACTTAAATTAATAGCAATCATTAAATCATAAGTATATATTGTTAAATCTTTTTTGTGTTTCAGATAATTGGTTATTTCATAACTCGTTGATCCTGAATCTATTATTAAAGTTTCACCATCTTTAACTAATTCTGCAGCTGCTTTACCTATAGCCGCTTTACATTTATGATTTTTTTTCTTTTTTTCATTATATATAGGTTCAAATGAAGTACCAATTTCTTTCTTTACTGCACCTCCATGTGTTCTAATTACTAAACCTTTTGATTGTAAATTATCAATATCTTTTCTTGCAGTAACTTTAGATATATTAAGTTTTTGAGAAATCTCTTTAATAGTTATTGATCCTTTCTTTTGAATCCAATTCAATATTTTTTTCTGCCTATCAACTGATAAAATATTATCTCCTCCTTTATATTTTTATAAATATATATTAATTAGCAAATTATTAATTTTGTTTTTCTTTGTTTTACTTTGTTTTTCTTACTTATTTTTACTTTTCTCCATATAATTTTATATTCCTTCTTTTTTTTATAAAAAATTTATAATATTTTGAAAATTTTTTAATATTTAATCTAAGGGATTTTTCAATAATTTCTATAAAGGATTGTACAGTTCAAAATCTTTTTTGATATCTTCCGCAAACATATTTACATAGTTCTTAACCATATCCATACTACTATGACCTAATATTTTTTGAAGTTTATAGGGATCCCCATAATTTAAAATCCACTTTTTTGCAAAGGTATGCCTAAATAAATGATCTACTCCTCTCGAATGATTATACCTTTTTATAGCTGATTTTAGCGCTTCTCTACTTAACTTGCCCCCTTCATTTGTACAAAATATATAATCTTCCTCTTTACCTCTTCTTTTACTTAAATATTCTAATAATATCTTATAAAGTGATTTGGATATTGGCAGTAACTGTTGTTTTCTGTTTTTTATTTTTTGGAAAATAACATAGTCATTTTCTAGATCTAGATCTTTTATTTTAATATTCAAAAGTGTTTTGTACCTACAACCTGTCCCTATTAAGAAGTTAACAATCACCCAATTTCTGTATTGCGCAAAAGTAATTTTCTTTTTATTAGGTTTCCTCAGTAACTTTTTTAATTCTTTGTTAGTATAAGTTTTTTTGATCTTTACATCCGTTTTAATCATCTCAATTTTAAATTTATCTAAGTATGCGTTATCCATAGCATAATATAAGAATGTTTTTAATGCTCTTAAATAGGTATTAATTGTGGTCGCCTTGACTTCCCTGGTGTTTTGCAAATAATAAATATAACCATAAATATCCCTTTTATTAAAAATATTAATTGGTTTATTGGAATTATAATATTTGCTAAACACTTTGTTTTTATAATAGAGTATTGTACTTATGGCTAGATTCTTTATTTCACAATTATAAATGAATTACTCAAACACTTCCTCAACACTACTCATATATTTCTTTTTTAAAGTTAATATTTTTATCACTCCTTTGTTTTGATAGTAAGTTTATTCGATATTATTAATAATTTCCCTTTAAAAAAATTAGAAAAGCTCCCTGGAAACAGGGAGCAATCCTAAATTTATTTTGTTTTACTTATAAAGAATAAGTTTATATATTACATATTATTCTATTTATTATTTTATTCTATAGCACCATTTTCCTTAAGAAGTTTTATCATTTCTCCAGATTCTGCATAATCTAAAGGTGTTTTCCCTGAAGAATCTTCAGGCATAATTTTCGCATTATTTTCTATCAAAAATTTTGCCATTTCAAAATTATTGGACTTAGCTGCAAAATGAAGAGGGGTTTGATTGTATTCGGTTCTACCAGAAACATAAGCTCCTGAATCTATCAAAATATTTAATATTTGTCTTGCATATTTATGTGAATTCTTATAACTATCTGCTAAGTCCTTCTCATCAGAATTTAAAACAAGTGTAGGAAATACGGCCATATATAAAGAAGGAACTTTTCCCACACTTTTAAATCCTGATTCAACTAAATGATTTGGATCAGCTCCATTATTTAATAAATACTTGATTGTTTCAAATTGTTCTTTCATATCTCCCAATCCCTGAAGAGCTTCTATTAAAGCATACTTTCCATATTTATCTTCTCTAGTTATTAAAGCACCTTTTTCAATAGCTCTTTTTATATTTTCTATATTAAAATCAGAAGCAGCTTGTACTAATTGTATCTGGGCAATTTCACTAGGATCACCCTTTTTAGCTCCATATTCAATTAATAATTCTGATATTTCTGAATGACCATTTTTTTCTGCAATATCAATAGGTAATTCTCCATAAATTCTTTTAGTGGGATCAGCACCTAACTCTAGTAGCTCTTTTACAAATCTTTTTGATCCAGTAGAAATTGGGCTATATAATATATTGTCATCTGCCCTTTGTAACTTAAGCCCGTTCTTTTTGAAATGTTTTAATATAACAACCAAATCATCTTCACTTATAAAGTCATAAAGAGCTGGAATCGTCTGCCCACTAAGCTGTTCTAAAGCAGAAATATTATTATCATCAATTACATTTGGATTTGCTCCTTTATTTATAAGATTTATTATTTTTTCTTTATCCACAATTGCTTTTTCCATCTCTTTCATTAATAAGTTATCATAATCAACGTCCTCACTCAAAGCTACTGGTGTATAAATTATTCCTACAAATAATATTATAGTAAGTAATAAACTTATTTCTTTTTTTAGTATTTTCATTACTTCCTCTCCTTTTTATATTCATTAGATTATCTTCTAGATATTTCTAAAATATTCTTTATAACATCCACCTTAAACATTTTAATAACTATATAATTTAAAATTTGGAATAAAAATATATAACTATTTATTATTACTCTTATTTTTTATTCTTCAACTTCTCAATCAACCCTTCAACCCTCTCCTCTGCACTCTCTTTCTCTTCTAAATCTCTATTAATTTCAATATCCAATATATCCCCTTCCTCAACATCATCAGGCAAAAACTCAATAGGCCAATCAACATTCTCTTCCTCTTCAGGTCTAATCAGCAAAACCGCATATTTACCCTCTATCCGGTCAACTGTTACTTTTACATTCATTATGTATCACTCCTCTACTAAGATGGCGGACTGCAAGTGCCACATGGTTTATATCCAGCATCCTGAGCTTCTCCAGCTGAATCAAACCATATCTCGTTTTCAGGCTCGATATTCTCAGTCCATCTGCAGCCAGGCCAATGGTATTTATCTGAATTCACACTACCAACAAATCTCTCTTTTTTATCACTTTTATTTTCAGGCGGATCTTTTTGATTATATTCTTCTTTCTCTTCAGAAACTTTCAGTTTGCTGTTGTATTCTGTCTTAATGCTATAAGATTGTCCATCAGTTGTTATGACTATATTACCATTTTTGGCTGTAGAATAGATATCAACATCATTATTATCTAACCTCTTTAAGGTAGAATCATTCGGATGCCCATATCTATTATCTTCTCCTACTGTAATGACAGCAACCTGAGGTGTAACTTCATTTAGAAATTCTTTGGTTGTAGACGAATCGCTACCGTGGTGGCTAACTTTAAGAAAATGTGAATTTATATTAACATTATCCTTAACCATGTTATCTTCAATATGTTTTTCAATATCTCCTGTGAATAAGAATTTAGCTCCTTTATACTTCAATATAAACACTATTGAACAGTTATTTAGACCATAGTCTGTACTGTCAGGATGTAATATTTGTAAACTAGTATCTCCTAACTTATACTGATCACCTTTTCTTCCCACCTCATAGGCAATGCCTTTCTGATCTATTTTCTTTAGGTAGTTTTCATATGTTTTGGAAGTATGTATTTTTCCACTATCTATTATTTTTTGAACTTCATAATTATCTAATACAGTTGATAATCCTCCTACGTGATCTGCATGAGGATGAGTACTAACTAGATATTCTAAATCATTGACATTATTATCTCTCAGGTAAGAAGTTACAATATCACCAGAACCTCGAGGGCCCCCGTCTATAAGCATTGCTTTATCTTCAGGAGCTTGGATTAGTATTGAGTCTCCTTGGCCTACGTCTATGTAATGTACTTTTAATTGTTGTCCAACTGCAGTTGTGGTAAATGTTAAGAGTAGTAATAAAATTAGGAATATAGATTTATACCTTTTCAAGAAATTATACATATACTCACTCCCAAATTACTTTTCTTTGTTCTCCATCTATTATATTCTATAACTGCTATATGTTTCCTTTAAATTTGGATAATATTCTCACTTTTTTGCAATAAACATTATGAAGGGTACACCAATTATAAGTGTACCCCTATTTATTATTTATTGTCCCATATTCTCTTCTAACATTTCATCCAAATCTTGTCTTATTAATTCACCTACTCTTTTACTTTCAGTCTCTTCTAATTCTTTTAGTAATTTATAGGCTTTATAGTGCCATTTCTCTTCATAATGTGGACAGGTAAATTGATCATGCTTAACTTTAATTCCAGCCATAGATGTTGCCATACTTACATGACCTTCAACTCCTCTGCTGGCTTCACATTTTGTTCCACATACTCTGCAGTATACTTCCTCTTTTTTGCCAGGCTTTATCATAAAGAAATCATAACATCTATGAAGATCTCCTTTCACGATTACACCTCCTCTCTAAAATAAAAAAATCTCTTCTCATAAGAGAAGAGGCATAAAGTGACACTCTTCCCTTATCTTCCAACTTTACAGCTGCGGAATTTAGCACCTTCCTGTTTCCAGGGGTTGCTAGGCTTCATAGGGTCCGTTCCCTCCACCGTTCTTGATAAGAGATTTTTATTAAGTTTTTGTGAATTTGAGATACATAATTTGTTCTTTGTTGTATTTTATTCCTTTTTTCTCTGTTTCCTGACTTTTCCTAAGACTTCTTAGATACTGACTTGCACTTTAAATCTCACTAAACATCAGTTAAACTATTATTTACTTTATTTGTTTCTTTATATTTACTATTTTCGCTTGTCAAAAACATTACTCTAGTTTAGCATAATTTTCCAGATTATTTTCTGTGCTTCTTAAGGACATTTAGATAGTTTAATGTCTTTTTTATTCTTATACGAAATTCAAGCACTTCCTCTTTATTATCAAGATCAAATGGTCTTTTAAATCCGTTTATAGTGGTTATAACACCTGAATAGTTGATTTCTTCAATAACCATTCTATTATTTCTCGATTATATAATTCAGAACAAGGTAGGTCAGCATTTACAGCATTTAAATGGGTATAAATTATTTCATTTTCTAATTAACTATTTGAGGTGATTTTTATGAATAAATTTCAAATTTCTTTTTTTATAATTATATAAGTTAAAAAGTTAAGATATAAAATATATAATAACAATTTAGAATATGAGAACATGCTTATAAATATGCATTTATAACTTCACGAATATCAATATATTCTTCTGAAATTTCTATATCACTATTGGATTTATTAAATTTTGGATCCATTTTGAAATGAATCTTGCTTTTACGTTTTTCTGCTGGAAGAATAAGAGCAGAATATGTGTTTGAAAATTTAGGTTCATCATCAATATCTTCTCTATATTCATTTAAAAATAAATGGTATGCAATTTGTTTATAATTCATGCCTTGAATACTAGTGTAATATTTTGCATCAAATATTAACTGATTCTTTTTTTCACAATAATAATGATCTGGAGTAAAATAATCTTTTTTATTAGCAAGATTTGGGTAAAAAGATTTTTTTGTAAAATCTATACTACTACTAGAATTTTTTTTATCAAAAACAATTTTATTATCTTTTACTTCTTTATAATATGTTTTTAAATAGTTCATCACCATATCTTCCCAAATGAAACGAAATGAATAATGCTTTAAATAATAATCTCCACCTTCATTCAATTTTTTAAAAAAATTTATTAAGTGGTCAATTAATTCTATCAAATTATCTTTGAAAGTCTGTTGACGTAAGGAAATGAGTTTATTTAATATAACTTCTTTTTCATTAAAAAAATTAAAATCCGGAAATGCTTGTCCTGTTTTATTTAAATCGATAAACATATTAAATTTATCAATAGTATAATCGATAGCAAAAATCATACATTTAGTTAAAAATTCTTTGAAGTAATACTTTTTTTCATAATAAATAGGAAGAAATACTAAATTGTTATCGAAAATATATTTATCTGAAAGACGAATTGTTGCTTTCCAATTTACTTTTTTCCCACTATTAGGTTTAATGTGAATATTCTCCTCAAAGTATAGCCCATATTTAGAATAATATTCATATATACCAAAAAAGGCAGCGAAAGGGTAGTTTGATTTAAATTTATCACCATAATAATTTCCTAAATATATTTCTGGTCTTCTTTGCATATGTTTTGCAATTACTTTAAATAATTTAATAGAATCTTTCTTAAGATTTTCTACTTTATAATTTTTAGGAAACACTGAAAAAATGTCTCCTTTATGATTTGTCAAAAAACCTACAAAATTTAGGACATATTCATGACCTTCTGTTTCCATTCCTTGTTCGCTTATTCCCTTTTGGTTTATTTGAAAATCTCTTTCATCAATATTAAATCCATTATCAATAAGATTATTTTTATTAAATTCTTGTCCATCTCTAGCATAATTAAGTATCATTTAAACACCACTTTCAATCATAAGGATATTCATCAGTATGGGGTTCTAAAAAATCTTCTATAAATATATCACTAAAAACTTTGTCATAACCATACTTTGAATATAAATCATCAAAACTTTTAATTTCTCTTGAAAAAAGTTTTGATGAAATATTAAACGAAGAATTTCCTTGAACATCTTGCCATAAATAGAGTAACAATTTGTTTTTGATTTTTTTAGTAATGTTTCTTTTAGCTTTATCTGCTTTTGAAGTATTAGTAGAATGAGAATTTTCAGTAAGAACTTTACCAAAATCTACAAAAAACTGTCCTATTTGTTTATCTTCACTCTTTCCTAAACCATTTTCATTATCAGTTATAAATAAGTTTAATGCTGAATAAAATGAATGCCAAGTTGTTTCAATCTTATTTTTGTTAGTTAATACTATTACTTTGGGGTTATTCAATTTTTTTAGAAAATTACCATCTTCATCTTTTACAGGTCGGCTTGTTACATATTTCCATTCAAAACGTCTTTTAAAAGCTGTATCCATAGGATATACACTTTGATCACTTGTATTTACTGTCCCAATAATATTAAAATTTGATGGTAAAGTAATTTCATTAGTAGGTAACACGTCAATTTGATCAGCTATATCTTTATTACGAATTGGATATTCACTTTCGAAATTTTCATTTCTATCTAGCAATTGAAATATATCTCCGAAAATAGCAGCAACATTTCCTCTAGATAGTTCTTCCAATATCAGATAAACATTTTCAGCATAATTTTCATGGGCTTCAACCAAAGCTCTAGTAAATGGTCCCTTTTTAAATGAAAACTCTACTGTTTTAGTTGTAGGATTTTCTTCGGGTAATAGTTGACCAACAAAATCAGAATATGTATACTCAGGATGAATCGTTACACGAAAAATTTTATCATTTCTGACATCTTTTAGTCTTTCTTTTACATTATAACTTTTTCCTGTGCCTGGTGCACCAAAGTAAATAATCTGTTTATATTGATACATTTTTTCACCTTGCCTTAGAAAGTAATTTTTTTATATAACTAAGTAGTACATTAAAGCGTTCTATTTTTTCACTACCACCAAATTTATCTCTATATGAATCATAAAAATCTTTCAAATTAGAATAATCTATATCATAACCATTTTCATATGCTAATATAATAGTTGGAAGAATTACAATCCAATAAAATTTTTCATAACTTCCTTTAAATGAAAATTTATCACCATGTTTTTCTAAATGATCACCAACTTCTAATTTATCAGTCTTGATTTTTAATTTTTTCGATGAAAAATCAATATTATAATAATCAGATGAAAAAATAGATCCTTCTTTTTCCTCAAATTGAGGTTCATAAGTTTCAAAAAATTTTTTAATATCTGGAGGAACATCTTTAGGGTTAAATGATTCATTAAAGACCTCAATATATTCAATTCCCATTAATACTAAATAAGCGAACTGTATCAATATTTTATTAGAAGATAATTTTTCACCTGAGATGTTAATAAACTGAATAGGATGATTTAAAAGTTTAAATGTTGGAGAAGAGAGATAGAATGACATCAAGTCAATAATCTCAGGAAATATTTTTTGAGAACAAAATGTATTACGCCCTTGATTAGAAGTAGGTGACATGAAAACATAAGATACAATTTTTCTTCCATTCCATATATCATCATTTTTTTCTTTTTTATTATTTTCTACAATTAATCCCATAAATTTACCAGTAGAAACTCTTGAAAAAGAATCATTTATGTTTTTATATTCAATTTTAGTTATATCCATTTTGTAATTATATGTGTTTATTGAATTTATGATTTCTTTCTCAATATATTCTTTTTTAGTTAAACCTCCATCTGGATCACAATCAATTTTTTCAAATTTTTCAGGAAATCCACGTTTATCTAATAGTAAAATTTTTCCCATATTATTTCACACCTCCATAACAAATTATATATATAATTTATCATAAAAGTGAAATTATTTCCAATAAAGTGTTATAAAAGAACATTTTACTATTAATTATTTATAAATATGTGAATTAAATATAAAAAAATAATATTGAAAATTTATAAAAGTAGCAACTTCTTTTCCACATATGAAATATAGTCGCTCAAATTTTCAATATTATTTTAATTCTTACGAAATAAAAAACTTACTAAATTATTTTTTAAACAATTTGTAATTTGTAATCAAAACTTCTTTTCTTGGATATTTTATTCCAGTTGTTCCTACATTTATAACATTAAACTCATTAGATTCAAGCCACTCAATTAACAAATTATTTTTTTTACCTCTATGATGAAGCACATTTGACAACATAAATTTATATTCTTTATTATGAACAGATGATAAAAATTTAAGTAATTCAGATTCTTGATTAGCTCCCCATCCATCAAATCCTCTTTTCCCATCATTGTACTCAGCTTTAGTAACAAAATATGGAGGATCGAAATAAAAAACTGTATCATCAGGTAATTCATCTATATTCAATTCTTGATATTTGCCTTTTCGTAACTCAAACTTTGGTGACTTAATTTTAAATTTTATAATACGCTCCATAATACCATCACTAAATTCATTATTTCCTACAGGTGTATTCATTTCTTGGGAATTATTAAACCTTATCATATTTTGGAAAGCATATATTTGCAAAGTAAAAAGATTCAAAGCTGACTTATCTTTATTATTGTAGTAATTTCTTAAAGATATATATTCTTCTTTTGCCTCTTTTTCCAAATTGAATTTTTCTACTACTCCCTCAACCTCTTTAATTAATTCTTCTTTTCCTTTAGTAATAATCATGTTAACAATTTCATATATATATGGATTATATTCATTGTAAATAACTTTATTTTTGGCAAAAACATTTGCCCCAACATTAAAAGCTCCTCCCATTGCATCAACGAAAGTTCCTACATGTTTAGGAAGCTGCTTAAATATCTCCGGAAGAATATCATCCTTACTACCAGAATAATTAAGAGGAGATTTATTAATTTCATTATCCTTTTTGAAATAAATTATAGCTTCTTTTAATTTTTTCCCATTCCCTTTTTGACTAGAATTATTAGTTGAATATTCACGATAATTATTTTTTTCTACATATACCTCATCATTTTTTGCAAATAATTTAACTAATTCAACCATTTCTTCTAAAGGTATAATAGATTGATTACTGTAACTTAAAAACACATGATCAAAATTAATTTGTCTAAATAAATCTTCAAATTCTTTTATTGCTTTAGATTTATTAGAGTAATTAGAGAATTCACGTTTTACACGTCTTCCAGTTTTTCCAAAAATTTCAGGATAATCATATCTTGCTATTGTTTCCAACAAATGATATGCAACCGTATATTGAGTAGTAGTATAAGGAGGATCAATATAAGCAATATCCCCAGATATTTCTCTAACAAGCTTATTAGTATTTTCATTAAATATTTTATTATTTTCATCTATATTTTTAACTTTTTTCATTTCTAATGGTTCTAAAATAAATTCTTTTAAAGAACGTGATTCCCAAAATTTAAAAAAAGCTTGATAAGTACCTGATGTATTTGAAACACTAGGAACACTTTCAATCAAAGAAGCTAATAAAAAAACATATTCATTATAATCAATAATTTCTTCTTCAAAAAAATCTTCAATATCTAAACGAATCCCATCGATCTTAATAGCATTCTCTTCAGTTAAATACTTTCGATTGCCAACCGGAGTATAGTTTTGATAAATAAAATAATTATCTTGAGCCTTATATTTTTTTGCGTTTAACCACTCAAATGGACCAACGTCATACTTCTCTTTGAATTTTTTAAATGTTGGTATACTATTGTTTAATAATTTAGCTTCATTTAATATTTTTGAATAATACATATAATCATTTGCTATGATTTTATAATCATCCTTAAAATAGTCTCCTACGGCACCAGTTCCAGCAAATAAATCAGCAAATGTTTCTCCTTCGATATCATGATTCTTTATTACTTTTCCTATAAAATCTAATAATTTAGTCTTATTTCCTAAATATCTCATTATATCCCCTCAAATTATGTTGTTTTTAATTAATATTGCATTATATTCTAAATTATATATTTATTTAAAAATAGTAATTTTTAATCTCAAATTACTTAAAAACCATTATATGAAACTTTTAACCTTATATCAATAAAAAACTTTTAACTTTTAATAATCCAGTTCACTTTTCTTATTCTATAATTAACACTAACAATAATTACTTAAAAATAATAAAGCTCTATAGAATTTACTTTTTAAATGACTCTTCCATAACCTCTTCAGTTATCCACTCAAAATGATTTTTCTCTGGAAAATCCAAACAATACCACTTAATTATTATATGTCTTATGATACTCTCTTACATCATCTTCAAAACCTTCTAACCATTGCTCTTTTGGTGATCTTAATTCAATGTTTTCTTTATGTGGATTAATTGAAAAACCATCAGAAATTTCTTTATTTTTATATTCACCATCTAGAAAATTATAACCAGATTCAAAATAACTTTTTTATTTATATGTGTCATCAGCTTCAAAATTATTTGTCATTTAATTCACTTCAATTTTCATTTTTATTGAAATTATTATACCACACAAGAGTTGTCATAACAAGGTTTTTAACAAAATATTTCTAAATATTTCCATTAAAAATTTGATTTTATATAATGATTAATTTAAGTTCAATATTAAATTTACAACTTTTTAATTACTCAATGTTATTTACCATCTTAATACATAAGTCTTTTGAATAAAAATAATTATTTCAACCAAAATAAACCTTTTATTCATCATTATTCCATACACACACATAAATTTACAATTCTATAACCTACCATTCATTTTCTCCTTTTAATTCATTATCATATATCTTTTTCAAACAACCTTTGCACATCATAACTCCCTCAAACTCATAAATATCATCCATCTCTCCACAAAAAATACATCCTGGTTCATATTTTTCTAAAAATATTTTGCCTTCTTCAACAAATATTTCAACAGGACTTCCTTTCTTATAATTCATGGTTTCTCTCAACTCTTTTGGAATAACAATTCTTCCAAGATCATCAATTTTTCTAACAATACCTGTGCTTTTCATTATAACCACCCTTATTGTATTTCTATTTATTTATTATTATAGCAATAAATGGTAATATTTTGCAAGTTTTAAATGTGCCTGCTTTCTTAATTTATTTACTTTTTTAGATGAAACAACAATAAAATTAATTTTAAACTGTAAAAACCACATATAAGTAAAATGAAAAACTGTCCTATAAAAAAGGACAGTTTCAAATATTGAATATGTTATATTACTATTTTTCATTCATCTTATCTGAACAATTCTTGCATATAGTAACTCCTGCAAACTCAAAAGTTTGTTCCAAATCACCACAGAAAAAACAGCCATCTTCATATTTTTCTAAAACTAATCTTCCTTTTTCAACATAAAACTTAATTGAATCCTTTTGTCTAAGTTCCATTTTTTCCCTTAGTTCCTTCGGTATTACTATCTTTCCTAGTTCATCAATTTGTCTTACTATTCCTGTACTTTCCACTATTATCACTCCTAATTTATTTCTATTTGTATATTATTTTAACAATTATTGGTAATATCATGCAAGATAAAAATGTGTGCTAAACTATCAATTAGAAAACTTTTGTTTATTAGATATACAATAGCAGAAAGCTTTTTACTATTACACCGCCTTTTCTCCTTCGCAATGACATGTTTCCCCCCAAATTCCTTCCCCCAAACCCCCATCCATCAACCCCCTTTCAAACAGGACGGCAATGACCAGCCGTCCATATAAGGTTGCATCTTAATGGGGGAAGGCAACTTGGTGGACAACATTTGAAACCATCTAAAATGACGCATCATTTTAGATGTGTTTTCACATTGCTCTCGAAGAAAAGACTAGATTTGTATTAATATTAAGCAGTCCAATAAAACCTGCCGCACTTTCGTGCTTCCTGCAGGTTTTGTTGGATTTTATAATTACAAAATCATTTTTCTTACTTTGTTATACTTCTCAAATATTAATTTCATATAAAGGATATATATACTTTATCAATAATTATAAATTAATATGAATTATTCTATTTTATAAATATTAGGGAGGAATAATATGAGCTATTGGATAGTAAGTTCAAAACATTCTAGAGATTATGACACGTCAGGTTGGGATTCTAAATGGACAGCTGATAATTTTTTAAGATCTAGAAAATTTTATCCTTCAGTGAGAGAAGATGAATTTCAAAAGGGGGATAAATGTATTCTTAAAGTTTTTGGTGCACAAGATTTTATTGGCGATTTTAAAATTGCTGATTCTAAACGGAAAGATGAGAACGATGACATTTGGTACCCCTTAGAAAAAGTAAATGAATGGGATTTTGTTGTTAATCAAAATTTGTTACCTCAAAAATATACTGAACAACTAAGTAGAAGTGCCTCAACAGATATTACCGAAAAAGATTTCTATGAATTGATTGGAATAAGAAATTTTACCCAAAATCTTAAATTGAATTATAAAAATAGATTGAAAATCAATATTAATGAAGAAGATATAGAAAACTTATTAGATTCCAAAAATACTTTAAAATCAAAAGGTCTTGATATTATCAATCGTCAAGTATCATTTTCTCCGAATAATATAATTGATCTTCTTTGTAAAGATGAAAAAGGTGATATAGTAGTAGTTGAACTAAAAAAAGGAAGTGCAAATCGAGTTATTGGTCAACTTGCTCGTTATATTAATGATGTTAGAGAACACTTTGCTAAACCAACTCAAAAAGTTAGAGGGATCATATTATCTTTTAATATAGATGAACAACTTATCAAAGCAGCTAGAGCTGTTGATTTCGAAGTAGTGTTATACCAGTTATCTTTTGATTAATTTATTAATATCTAAGTTTACATCTTAAACAACATCTTGCCCCTCTCCCTATAAACGTTATCAATTGATAGCGTTTTGCTTGAAAAATAGTATTAAATGTAATATAATTGAAATTAGTTCAAAGGAGTGTTAAATTGATCATTGAACAAAAAAGAAAGAAAAAAATTGACATCAGATTTTTTAAGAAAATTGAAGGATGGTGCTAATGATAATTTTCAGTCAGAATATAGTCTGAATTTTGCAAACTCTACTAATCATTTTGTAAAGAAACATTATATATACAGAAAAACAATAAAAAAAGAAATAAAGAAATTTAATATCAAAAATTATCATTATGGACCTAGCAAAGATAGAGATGGATATCCAGGTCACGTATGGGAATTTGGATTTAATTTTAGAAATCAAGTAATTTATATTAAATTTAGAATCCACAAGAAATATATAGTATGTTTTAAAATTCATAAAAGTAAAAAGCCTATTCACTATCCTTTTAAATAAATACCTGGAGGGGGGTATTTCTTTGAATAAAGAAATTTTTTGCACTAAATGTTTTAATGATAATAGTTTTGAAAAAAAACAAGAAGTTATAGATCATGATATTAGAGGAGATATTTTTGAGATTAAAACGACAAAATATATTTGTAATAATTGCGGGGAAGAAATTATCAAAGACGCTGATTTTGATAATTCATTGGAAAAAGCATATAACCTCTATCGAAAAAAATACAATATGTTGTTGCCAAAAGAAATTACAGAAATTCGTAATAAATATGATTTAAGTCAACGTGCATTTTCTAGATTACTAAGTTGGGGACAAGTTACTATTCATAGATATGAAAATGGTGCTTTACAAGGTAAAGCTCATGATCAAATGTTATCGTTTATTAAACAACCTGATAATATGCTTGATTTTCTACAAAAAAACAAGAATAATATATCGGATGAATTATATAAAAATGTAAAAGAAAAAGCAAAAGACCTTTTAATGAAAAAATCAATTACAGATAATATTTATGTTAGAAAGTTACAAAATATAGAGGATGAATTTAAAGGTAATAGAGATTTTGATATTGACAAATTTTGTAACATGGTTCTTTATTTTTCTCAAAATATTGAAAAGTTATGGAAAACTAAACTTATTAAATTAATATTCTATTCTGAGTTTCTTAATTTTAAAAATAATAATATTTCAATTGCAGGTACACCATTTGTTCATTGGCAACTTGGACCTGTACCAAAACACATTTATGCTTTGTTAGATATTTTAATTGAAGATTATGGGGTAATTAAACTTGAAGAAATGATAGAATATTATGAAGGGGAAATAATAGAAAATAAAAAATCATTCAACAGTTCATTATTTTCAGAAGAAGAACTTGAAACTATGAAATCAATAACAAATCATTTTAAAGACACAACTGCTTCTGATATTATTGACAAAACTCATTCTGAAAGGGCTTACCAAGAAACAATTCATAATCAACTAATTTCATATAATTATGCTCGAGATATCACTATATAATATACTCTTTTAATATTAATAATGATCCTGCTAAGAAATTAAGTATTTCTAAGCAGGATTTTTTTGTCTATATTTATGAAATATGAAAGGAGGTATCTTTTTGTAGTGGATAATTTTGATATAGTTTATACAAAAAATAAATGAAAATTTAAGAAACAAGGTTCTGAACGTTCTATTAAAAATTCAAATAATAAAGAAGATTTAGTTAAATATATGCAAGGATATATGAAAAACAAAACTGGCTCAGTAAAAATTCATAAGAAAAATGGTAAATATCAGGAAGAAAGAACTTATCAAAGAGCTGATGACTCAAAATCTACTAAGGGATAAATTCTTTTTAAAATGAAAGGGGGATAACATGGATAAATACATCATGAACAAAAATCCACAAAAAAATAATGATCATGAAATACATAAATCTAGTTGTAATCATCTACCCAAAGAAGAAAATCAATACGAATTAGGATTGTTTGCTGATTGTCATAAAGCTTTAGAAAAGGCCAAAATAATAGACAAAAATGCAGATGGATGTCTATTTTGCTCGCCAAATTGTCATTCAAGTTAAAATAAATTTAAACCCACTAAATATATTATTTTCCTAATATAACTAACCTTTTCATCTAGTAATTATCTGTTTAAATAAGTTCATTATTTTTAAAAGATCCCATATCTGCAGTGGGGTCTTTTTTCTATCTTAATTTAATGATTTTCATAATAAAAGGAGTTTTCATATTTATATATAATTTGAACTTGATATCAGGTAAATTCAAACTATATCCTTAGGAGTGATAAGTTTGGGTATTGGTGACACTTACAAAACAGGCGGAATATCACCTGCAAATGCATATTATAAATGGGTTAAGTATACTGATGGCACTAAAACACCACCTCCAACTAATGAGGAAAGAAGGATTAATTTAGAAAAAGGAGAAAGATTTCCTCCAATCAATTCTTGTGATAAGGGTGCAATTTGGAGAATGACTTCTTACGGTTAAATAATACTTGTGAATTTGCCTGGTATCATCATATTAAATTATTTTATCATTGATATTCTAATATTTTGAACTTATTGAATTTTTATGGAGGACTTTTATATGGATAATTATTGCATCTTTAGTGATGAATCAGGTTCACCTAGTAACCAATACCATTCTATTGGATCACTAAGTGGACCTAAAAAAATACTAAAAAAATTAAGAAACATATTAGAAAATTCCCTAAAAAAATATGATACAAGCAAGGTTGAATTCAAACAACTAAAGGGTGATTATAGAAAAGAAAGTACTGCGAAAGATTATATTAAAAAAAGTATTAAATATTGTTACCAAGATAAAATTAGATTAGACATTCTTAGTTGGGATACTCAAGATGATAGACATAAAATTTTAAGACGAGACGATCAAAAAAACTTCAAAATAATGTATTATCACCTTATTAAATGGGTTAATTCACAATATCTATCAATAAGTCCTGATTGGGAATTCCATCCTGATCAAAAAACCTCTATGAATTGGGAAAATTTAAAATATTTTATTGAAGCTACCAATTTAAATAAAAATCAACCCGGAACTCTGTTCACAAATTATAATCTACCCGATTTTCCAAATATAGTAAAATTTAATGAATCTATTTCAGATAATGATCCTTTAACCCAATTAATTGATATATATACAGGATTAGGTAGGTTTAGTCTTAAAGAAGGATCTACCTTCATTAGTTGGAAAAAACTTCAGGATAAAAAAGAAAAAAATCAAATGATGCTTTTTGACACATGTGATAACAATCTAAATTTATCAAGAGGAAAGAAATCAAAATTTAAAATACTTAATTATCTAATTAAACATTGCAAAAGATATAGTATGGGAGTCAGTATAAATTCCAATTCTTACTTGTATACTTATCAGCCATCCAAATACAATATTAATTATTGGTTTTATGAACCTCAAGGTTATTATGACAAAGCACCAACTAAATAATATATATTATTAATTTTTCCCCGTCCAAACCCGAGCACCCTTCTCAGCCGATCTACCAACTACATAACCACCAATCATTATTTTTAAAAGATCCCACATTTGAGGTGGGATCTTTAATATTATCTTTGTACCCATAAAGGCTTCCATGTAAGGAGCAATAATATAATTGTTCGCGATAATTACAACAAAAACCAAAGCAGTAATCGGCCTCCAGGTTGAAGTCAAGAAATGTTCAGATTCTGCTTCTGCCTTTATAATTTCACCTTTAGACTTTATCAATTGGCTCATTAAATTATTCTTCATCTCAAAAATAGAACTTTTAATTTCTGCTTTTTCTTTTTCTGATGTATGTAAATTATCAACCAGATCAGTAACCGGTTTCACTGCTCCAGTTAAAATTTCCGTTAAGTTCATTTATATCTTCCTCCTTATCTCTACTCTTTTCAACCAACCTCTTATAAATAATTTTTGCCTGGGATTGGCCTCACATATCTCTATGTATCTCTTTATTTGATAACCGTTGAGTAATCTCAGCAAATCTTCTTTATATACACATCTATTCAAAGCTTCTAATGTATTAGGACCAATCTTCCCATCCACTTTTATCTCCTGCTCCAACAGCAAATTTAAAGCTTTCTGCAGGTTTTTAACTGCAACTCCTGGTCCCATATTAACTCCCTGTTCAAAAAGCTCTTCCACAATCTCTCTGCTCTTAATCTCACATATCACCGGCTGCTGCCAGTAAGTTTTAAAGTAAATTTCTTTTGCCTTTTCTACCGATAGTTTTTTCATATTCCCATAATATCCGTAGTTTCTAGCTACCCTTTTGGTTATCCCAAACATCGTCTCCCCACCGGAATCATATTTATTATTCGAATACCTCTTTTCTATCTCAAGTAAATTATCAAATATCTCATTAAATCTTTTGGAATACACTCAACCACTCCCAGATTACTAAAATATCGAAGTAATAAAACCAATAACAGCTGCTATCACAGCTGTAATGACATATCTTCCTATATTATTGTAAACATCATTTTTCTCATAATTAATTTTCATATTTGTAATTACATCTAATATTTCTTCCTGCTTTTGAGCAATTTCGTCTAACTTTTTATCACCATTCTCAACTTCCTGATTTAAATGACGGCCATACTCACACCCTACTTTATCTAATTCGCTCTTACCGTTACCCAAATACTCACACCTCAATTTGTTTATTAATAGTTTGTTTACAGCCTACTTCCCACATTATCTTTCTGCCTTCGTGTAATTTCTTTGCTTTCTTTACCTAATATTATTTTATACTCTCTACCATATTCATTATATCTTTCTTCCACTGCCACCACTCTGCTAATTGTAGTAAATATTCCTGAATATTCAACTGCAATTACATCGCCTATATCAAAGTCTTTCATATATTCATAAGGACCAGCTTCCATGTATTCAACTTCAATTGTGGAGTTATTAATTTCAGTAATATTAAGTTTTTGTTTTATAATCCTATCCCATTTATCGAAAGGAAAAGCTGATAGAAATTCTTTAAAGCTTAAAAGATCAAATAGTATTACTTCTACAAGGCTTCTCAACTCTAAAGTACTCCAATCTCTATATACTCCCTTGGTATCTCCCGTAAGCAGTCTTGCGAGTAATCTCAACTCATAATCATTTAATTGATCAACTTTTTCTTGAGTTAGCTCATTGACCTCATCATTCAATGGAATGATGACCTCAATCCTATTTAATTCAGACAAATCAGAAACAGTAAGTGATGTAAAAGCAGCCAAAAGGCTGCTTAATTCATCAACTGTCATTGAGTTATAATCTAGATAATTAATATCCATCTCTTCTGCATTGATAATGTTTTTTAACTTATTCCAAACCCAGTGTTTAAATTCTTTTTCATTGTAACTTTCAACTTTTTCATCAACAATCTTTTCTAATCCGCGGTTTACCAATCCAGCTTCTGTTGTTAAGTCTCGGGCATCAACAAATATTTCACTCAACTCTAGGCCGCTCAACTCTAGATTTTGAGGCTTATATACTGTATAAGTCTTACCGTATATATGATAAATACTTTCTCCCGTTTGGACTCTAACACAGGCTCTGTACTGGTAATCTTTATTAACTTCTATATTATCAGCTGTAAAGTTCCAACAGTTATCTTCAGTAGCTGAAAGTCTTACCAAATCAGTTTCTATAATATTAACATCGTCAAAAGAATTAATATAGGTTGGTTTATACTGAAAAAAACCGTAAACTTCTCCGTTATCATATACTTTTTGAAAAGGTCCTATATCAAGTAATATACCTGAAAGAACCATTGAACTTCCATCAGGTGCTCTATTTGTTAAATTAGTTCTTACTTTTAATCTATTTTCTGTAAATTCAACATTTACTTTGTAGTCTATATTACCTAATAAATAAATTCTATCGACTAAGTCATAGTGAACCTTTAAGCTTTTATCTAAAACCATTAAAGATCATCCTCGGTAACTTTTACGACTAATCTATCTGCTCCTTTTCCCTGACCGGCTACAACAGCAGTATTTATAGAATCCAGATGCTTTTCCTTGAATTTTATTCTCTTAACAGAATCAGTATTGGTAGATAACTTAATCTCTGGCTTTAATTCTGCATATAATACCTGAAAGATAAATTTTCTATTTTTAAGGTCAAATTTTATATCCCAACCTAAACCCGATATATGCGAGATATCGTAAAGAATATCCGATAATTTTTGAAATCTAGCTTTATACTTAACAGTTTTACCCAACCCTTTATCTTCTTCTATTTTTAAATTAGTAATTTTTCTTTTATCATCGACAGGATTAATAATATTGACATCAACATAATATTTCATAACGGTTTCTGCAGGAGCTTCAATTGTATCAAATCCATCAGTTTGATTTACACCATTAAGAGCAATCCTTTGATTAAATATATTTCCAAAACCTCTGCCTTTAACCTCAAGCCTTTCTGAACTTCTTCCATTTTCATCAACTTTGATCACTCTATTTTTAATTCTTCCGCCTCTTAATAAATCTCCAGTTTTTTTCACTAGATAATTATTTACTTTTAGATACTCTGCATTCTCTTTATATCTATTTATCTTTATCTCAAAACTATCTGGTCTTCTCCACCTTCTAGTCCAAGAGAAGTATTCTAAATTATCAACATAAGTTAACAAATTAAGATCAGGATCCAAAACCATTATTGAATCACTGCTACTTACAGATGTTATAGAAAGTGAACTCTTTATATCAGTACCTATCTTCACCTTTATTAAATTCGGATAATCTTCAAGTAAATAATTAGCTTTAGAGATGACATTAGTTTTTTTAGCAAAATCAAATTCTACATCTACATCACTACTAGCAGATATATCCGCTATTATTTTCAAAGTATATATTTCATAATTACTATTAACCTTTAAAATGGGTTTATTTGTTTCTTTTAATTCATTGGTTATTCCAGTATTTATATTAATATCAAAGGAAAATGAAATACCATTTATAAGTTTATAATCAGCTTTTACAGTTTTATACAGCTCATCAACTGTAATCATAACTAATGATACTGTAGTTGTACTGATTATTGATATTGTTGGAGATAATTTAAAATCTATGTTTTCATACTTTACTAAAACTTGTTCAGCTGGTTTCAAATTTAATTTTACATCACATGAAGTATTCGTTTGAATCTCTATAGTAGCTGTAATTTCCATTCCTTAACACTCCTGATTCAAATACTAACACATGATTATTGTACAAATTCCGCTTCAGCATTGATAGATAAATTATCTTCTCCTTTTACAGCATCAACATCAGTATTCAACTTTATATAAAATGAATCTTTCTCGCCCGGATTATAGGGACCAGAATAAGTTATTGACTGAAGCTCATTAAAAGGGCTCTTAGTTTTACTAAAGGTAAGATCAGTTCCTGCCTTTTCATCACCAGCAGAGATGGTAATATTTTTTACTGACATTTTCTTGTTGTTTTTAAATTGAACTTCATATATTTCAGAGCTATCTGTTATTAATACCTTGCCTAATTCAACAGGAATTGATAAATAGTCTGGATTAGTGTTGTATATCTGCCCGTATTTATTAGTTAAAACCAAACCATTTGAATCTACAATTTCCATTACTTCTGCATTCTTATAATATCCCACAGCTACTTTTGAACCATCAGAACTACAAGCAACTGCATCTATTGGATCAGGTTTGTTACTACTAAAAACAACTTCATCTTTTTCTATGTCCCATATGTATATTTGATTATTTTCATCTCCTGAAACTACTCTCTTACCATCTGGAAAATACTTACAGCCATTAACTATTCCATTATGCCCTGAAAATATTTTTTCTACTTCTCCTGTTGTTAAATCCCACACTTTTACTTCATTACCACCACCAGAAATTATTTTATTTTCATCTGGATGAAAGTTCAGAGAAAATATCTGTGAATCATGTGCAGAAACTATTGTTTGTATGATCTCACCTGTTGTAATATCCCAAATTTGTATGTTCTGGTCATATCCAGCTGAAGCTATCTTTGTTCCATCTGGAGAAATATCTAAACCTGATACTTCTGATGAATGTTCGGTAAAAGTAACTAATATATTCTTTGTATCTATTTCCCATACATATATTTCATTTCTTGATGCCGATATAACTTTGCTATCATCATTTGAAATAGCTATTTTTTTAATATCATCAGTATGTTCATCAAACATAGTTAACATATCATTTGTATTTAGATCTCTTACAATTATATAAAAATCATCACAACTCACTAACATTGTTTCATCATTAGATACCTTAACTTCATTTACATAGTCAGGATGTGTTAGATTCGTTACTATTTCATCTGTTTCCAAGTTTAAAACTACTGCACCTTTAACATCATTAATTGCTAATTTTTTATTATTATCAAAAAAAGCAAATGTCCTGATATAATAATTACTATCAGTGTATGATGCTGTAATATCACCTAGAGCCATCTTTTAAATCCCCTTTTAATTTAATGTAATAACCAAACCACCATCTGGAATATATAACTTATCTCCAGAAGCTGGTAGTTTTTCTGATCCCAAATCAGCAAAAGCTATTATATCTCCTGATGTAGCTGTAGCTTCTTTTGTGATAAAAGAATAAATGATTCCATTATCTGTATCAGCACTATAAGCTGGAAATTCTATAATACCATCATTTTCTATTTTAAATATACCTGTTCCATCATCTACAGGTGCTGTAAAACTAGCTAGCATTCTTGTATAATTTGCATCATCTTCTTCTATGATTGTTGCCAAGTCATCAGTTTCTGCAATTGTCGAGGTAGAAAGACCAACATATATATCATCTGTTCCTCTAAATACAGTATTTAATGCAAGTACTTCTCCGGCATTTGTTAAACTGCCCGCCATGTTTTCACTCCTAGTTTATTTATATACCAAGAAATCTTTCCTTATAATTAATTATTGCCTCACTTTGATCATTCATGTTACTAGCCCTAAAATCTATTAAGTTACTACCAGTCTCAAGTCCAAATAGCCTTGAATCAAAAGAAAGTAAGGAGAAAGTATTTCTTTTTCTATCGTAGCTGTCATATAATTGGATGCTCTTGTTTCCAAACTTAGTATTGACGACTATTTTTTCATTACTGCCAATTGTTTGATTTAACTGGATTTTCTCTCCAGTTGTCATATTAAGTATTACTGGGTTACTCATTGGTCCATCTAAAGTAAACTGCACAGCAGTAAATGTATCACCATTATTTATGATCTCATTACTCTGGTTTAAAGATATATTAATTTCATCTGGATTATACCAGCGAGGATCTGGTGCATATAACTTTAATCTAATATTTTGATAAGTTTTATTATTTTTATGAAAAACCGGAGACTTTTTAGGAACTGCTGTGATTTTATAAATGTTATTTGTATTACTATATGTTAATTTACCAGCACCATTAATCGGATTAAATGCTTTGATTACTTTTCTTTTTAGTGTATATAAATCATCTTGATCATCTGTGATAATAGTAAAATCAATTTCTATATCTCTGGGATTAATTACTTGTCCAATAAGAGTATTACCAATTTGATAAGGTGATTTTACTGTTTTTATATCATTAGAAGGATAACCAAATCCCTTCCATTCCTCTAACAAGTATTTATTTTTATCACTAAAGTCTATTATCTCTCCAGCAGCTGACTCCCATTTTAATATCATCTTAATTCTCCTAACCTATCGTTAAAGTACAATCATCTACCAATATTGTAAGTGTCTCTCCAGCTGAAGGCTGTCGGATATTAGGCAGCTTGAAATATGCTAGTATATTTCCTTCAATACCACTCTGTACATCACAGATAAAGGCATGTGTTACTGCAGCTGCAGCATCCAAACTCCAGGGACCAAAGACTATCTTATTACTGTTTTTTATAACTGCAGTTTCATCTATCTGAGAAGGAGAAGTAAAAAGCAGTTCTTTCCTTTCATAGTTAGCATCATTTTCTTCTATAATAGAATCTAATAATGTATCATCAACTATTTCAGATGTAGAGAGCCCCAAATATGTACCTGGTGGTGAAATACCTGAATTTCTAAACAATATATCTAGTGCTAATTCTTCACAGTAATTCGATAAACTTCCCGGCATCATTTCACTCCTATGCTGTTTTTACTGTTTTATATTCTATTTCTGCTTTTATGAAATGCTGATTTGGAATGTTTTTATCATACTTTGCTTTACTAATATCTTTTACTACCAGGTGATAATTTTTATAGTTGTCTAACTTAAATGGTTTGAAATTAAAAATTCCTTTTATCCTATCCATCACCTGACCTAATAGTTCTACATTCGCATTACCAGTTTTATAGTCATCAATATAAAAAGTTATAAAAAAAGACCCCTGGTATCTATCTTTACCGGGGCTTACTTTTAAATCTCTATTTTCTATTGTAAAACAGGGATTACTCATTTTATTGTGCTTTTTAGAACCTTTTACAACATTTATCTCTTCTAATATATTTTGTAAAATTTCATCTGCAACTAATCTTAATACTGCTGAATTTAAAATTATGTTAATATCCATTCAGACACCCTTATTTCAATTGTTCTAACTGTAGTTCATAATGGGTAAGCCAGTCTTTAATATCTTTTATTTTATACTTTTGATCAACTATATCTCCCCGCATTATTTTAGTAAATCCATTGTTATAATTAATATCATCTATACAGAGAAATCCTGTTAAAGTTTTATTGTAAGTTAAACCTCTAAAACTGTTAGTTTCACTTCCAGTTTTTGGTTGTATATCTATATCAGCTTCTGCTACTATATCAGTTTCAGAATCATTCCAATTACCAGTAGTTTCATTAATACTACCACCGGTAAAACGCTCAATTGACACACTTGTAAAATTACTGTCTTTAGGAAAAGTCAATTTATGGACCTCTTTATATTTATAGTTGTAATTTTACTTCCTGCTATTTCTTCATATTTTTTAACAGCTTTATCTAAGTTCTGCTTGCTCACCTTTACACCACCACGCTTATAATCCGTGATCCTTTCAGGATTTGCCCTTACTATATCTAATACCAGGGCTGCAGCTTTATATACATTATCATTACAATCCTCAAGAAACTCTGATAATACTTCATCATCAGTAAATACATTTTTATCGACATCCCAGATCAAGTGTCTAAGTTTATTAATATTATCCATTTGATTTTTCCTTAATTGTTTTTAATAACTCATCCTTTTTCATTGAAGAATAACCTTTTATAGATAACTCTTTAGCCTTTTCTTTAAGTTTTTTGACTGACATATTTTTACTTACTATAATTTCTTTTATAATGGTTACCTTACCGGCTTCTGCTTTCTTTTCTCCCCAGTTATTATCACACTTAAATTTATCTCCTGGGCTGTATATAACTCTCTTTTTACCAGTAGGGTAACCTACCTTCCACTCTGCTTTTACCAGCATCATATATTATTTGCCACTCCTATCCTTAAGCTTGTACATCCATAAATAAAATATATTCTGGATTATAGACTGCCGGCCACATCTCTACTTTCATGAAGTGCCAGTATCTCATTGGATCAAATTCTTCATACATAGTGGTAAAAATACCCGGCTTAAAATTGTTTTCAGAAACAGGACCCATTACCAGCCTACCGGTATCTTTTATTTCCTGCCCATCTGCCCTTTTAACTAATACAATTCTATTATCTGGGATTAAATACTCACTGTTAGTTGGTCTGCCTTTAGGGCCCTCTGTATTGACTTTAACATCATGAATCTTAATAGGAGGATACCCTAACTCAGCAAGATAATCATTTACTTCTCCTAATGATATCCTGGTAGCATTATCTGAAAATTCACTTGCTACTTCAGTAGAACCGGTAATCTGTTTAGCCTGTGCTTTTCTTAGTAATATTTCATCAGGCATCTCATCATTTGTTTCATAATAAATATCACATGCATTTATTAGATCACTAAGCGGTTTAGGTGAAGCCCCATCCCAAGGATCACCTTCTAGAGCTGTTGAATCTATTTTATGATTATCAGGCAGACCGAAGTCTACTGATATTACATTGTTATCATTGCGATCCTGAAGAGTTATTGAGCCTTTAGCTAACACTTGAAACCTCAGCCATTCTCTTCTAGCCTGAGCTGACCTTACATTTCTTGCTGACTGGTCTAGTATTCTTCTCAAGTTAGCTTTAAGTTCATTATCATTCCTAGGATTAAATATTTTATTTAATATGGATTTATTAACTTCAAACTTCTGTCCAAAAGGAGCAACAGAACCTGCTACTTTTTTAACAGCTGGTCCACCTACAATTGGTGTTTCTGCATCTCCCCTTGCCATCATCTTTGCCATTGCAACTGTATTATCAAATATATGATATACCCAATCATAGTCATGTTCATTTTTAGTAGGTAAATACCTGGACCCTATATATTTTTCAGGATCCCCAATCTCTTCTAGAAAACCCAAATAGTCTATGCCTAGTTCATTTTCTATCGTATCTATTAACTGGTTTTTATTCATGTAATATTACCCCTTTACTCAAAATTAATTTGTGGAATATCCTCAGCCACGATGCTGTCGTAGTTCGGCATTCGATCAGAATATACTGCTCCGTGAAGGAGGCCTCCTACCACAGCATCTTCTAAACTTACATCGATCATTTCTAAGCATACAAGTTCAGCTTTTGACGTACCGTCATTCTTCTGGATGATTACTCCTTCACTGTGATCGACCGTAATACTGTCAACTTCCAGTTTCCCGGTATCGCGGTCTATTGCTGTTACAACTGCTGTTTCTTCTCCCGTTCCGCCCGGGTCACAGATTAATTCATCACCAACCTGCCAGTTATGCCATTTTGAATTGTCCAAATTCTGCAGAGGTATAAAATTATTGGCTGAATCTGCCCCAGCTGTATTGACTTTATCCCTGGTAACCGGGCCGTATAATCCGCTGGAATTAATCTGACCCAGGGCACATCCAGGAGGCACATATTCTTTACTTACTGAATCTCTATCCACTACAACCATTCCATCTATGTACCTGGCATGCTTACTTTTTAATATCTGTATGAACTCTGTTTTTTTACTCTCTCTCGGTTTAAGTGTCAACTATCTCACTCCTTATTAATTTGCATAACCTAGTTTCTCTGCTAACCTTTTTGAATTTTCTTGTTTCTGTTTATCAAACTCTCCACTGCCAGCTGGATTGGTCGGACCGGAAGTATTTTTTTCTCCTCTACCGGTAAAAAGATCCGGCTTCTCTTTTTTAAAATCTGCTATTACTTTTTCCACGCCCACCTTTTTATCGTTTTCGGTTAAAAAATTACCGCTTTCATCGGTAAAATTAAGCTTACCTTCATCATTTAACTGCAGTTTATCCTTAACCTTATTTTTCTCAACAAGGTATTCAAAGTATTCGATGTCGGTTACCCCGGCTTCTAAAGCAGCCATCTTCAATTCGTAATCCTTGACCAGCCCGTTCCTCATGTTAATTTTAGTATCTTCTAATTCATTAATCTTCTCCTGGTATTTTTCTATCTTCGCTGGATCTACCAACTCTTCCATCTCATTTTTGAGCTCTTCAATCTCACTTTCATAAGCATCTCTCTCCCGGTCTAAGCGTTCTTTGACCATTTCATTAACTTCCTCTTGAGTCAAAGAGTTTTCGGGATTACTTCCTTTCTCAACTAAATCCCTTATACTATCCCTTATTTCTTGAGTTATTTCAATATCATTTTCTTTTAATATGTTGATTACCTCTTCCACATCTTACCTCTCCTTTCAAAATAATAAAAAACAAAAGAAAAAGTGTCCTCGCGGACACTTCTAGTTTGATATTATTTATAAGTAAACATCAAAAAAGCCTCGGAAAACGAGGCTCTTTGAAAATTTGTATGGTATGCTTTTTTAATATTTCTTTATATGCACTATTTATATAATTGAGCTTACCAGCCCATTATTTTATTACCCCGCTAAAGCGGGATAAAAAAAGCCGGAGGAAATAGGGGCTTTCCATCTTTTTACTCTATATTTATCAAGGGGGAATTGGATGATCATCAAATCCTTACCTTTAATCACTTTACAATTATATTTTAATCTTTAAATGTCTTATAATTATGTGAATTTTATGTAAAAATATATTAATTTTTAAAAAGAAAAGTGAGATAACATAAACATTCTGGATGTGGTACTTCCGGTAAGTCCTTTGGCTTGTAAACTCCCGGTTCTAAGCCTGCATGATCTTCTTTTGCATACCTTTCGCAGACTTCATAATAGCTGTAATTAGGATGACTCGTTGATAAGTTCCACTTTATACCTATTACATTATCTGCATCCTCTCCAATAAGTTTTTGAGTTAACCTATAAGCTGAATTAGTTTCAGTTCTTGCTATCCTTAGCATTTGGTTTTTATAGGATAAGCCCTCCGGATTTGAAGTCCGGTATACTATATTATTAAATAAAACTATTATTGTATTATTACTATTTAAATTTTTATTAATTATATTATTAATCTCTTTTACATTTGTTTTATTCAGCTTATCTAATCTAGTATCAATGTTTAAACCATCACTCCATTTTTTATTCCATATCTCTTCTCTAATATTTGTTATCTTCTCTTTATTGTATTTATTCTTTAGTTTATTAATATCACTATTAGTAATTCCTATATGTTCTGCATACCATTTTAATGCTTTAATTTGTCCTAACAGTGCAATTTTAATAGTTTGTAATATATAGTTGCTTATAATATCTTCTGTTTCTATTCTAAGCCAGTTATTCAGTAGTTTAATACTCTTTACTACTGTGTTTTTTGAAGATTTATTTAGATTCCCACTGTTATTTGAGTGATCAAATATAATTTTTCTAATTTTATCTAAGTATTTATTTAAAATTTTATTATAATCTACTTCAAAGCCATTTATTTTCTTTAAGTAATGTTCTCTGTATTTTATTTGTATATTTTCTGTTTTATTATTCATAATCACATTTCTTCTATCCCTAGTTCTTTTGCTAACCTGTCATTATAAATATCTTCACTATCTGATTCATCTTCAATAAGTTTCTTTTCTTTTTGAACGTCCTCTATACCCCTTTCCTGCATTACAGTTTCACGGGACTTGACTTTATTTGAAATTTCTTTTTCCTGAACTTCCATCTTTTCTTTATCATCAGAAGGCAGACCCGATCTTATATGGACTCTTGGTTTGAAGTCTGTAAATCTAAAGTTTGAATCTAGTTTATCTATTTCAGCCATTTTAAATGTTTTTCTGATAATATTTTCTAAAGCGGATTTAATTAAATTTGCTTTTTCATTAGTTTTACCTATAAAAGATTGATAGATTGTCCTTAGGGCAACCCCTGTTGGTACTCCACCTGCTCCAAAGCCGCTTCCTAATCTATTTAATTCAATACGGGGTACTTTTGTTACAATGCTTACTAAATCAAGGTATTTATCTAAGGTATCATGTAAACCTTGAAAGTTACCCGCTTCGATTGTACCTAGTTTGGGGATTTTATCAGCCGATGCAGGAATTATATGCAATTTACCCGGCCCAGTTTCTATTTCTTGGGTTTCCCCGGTTTCGGGATCCACTGGCTGATTTGCCCCCAGGAGGAATGTCTGTGTAAATGCTTCTTTATCAGAGGTGTATACTAAATCAGTTATTGATTTGTTTAAAGCATTCTGTAAATCTTTAAGATCATCAGTAATGTCTGATTCACTCCAGGCTGAATCATCTATCTTGTTTTCAACCCATTCAACATTGATAAAACCATACTTGTTTTCCCATTGGTTAATCATCTTCCATTGGTCTTTACTACTACCTATAGGTCTAATGTATTCCTTTATTACATCAGGCCAGATTACCTGAGCAAACCATTCTTTCTTTTGTTTGCTGCTGTTATACCTTAGATATTCTACTGCAAAATATTCCATTTCTTCATAGGACTCATCTTTCCACTTAGGAAAACAAATATCAGGCTTTAGCACAGTTATCTTATAATCTACAACTTTAGTTTTTGTTTTGTCTAATACTCGGCTAATCTTATAGGCAAATTCTCCTTTTTTAGCCTGTATCCTTAAAGCCTTGATGAAGTTTTTTATTAACAAATTGTTCTTTTTAAATATTTCATAAATCCATTCTTCTGCTTTTTTGATGTTTTCTTCTTGGTCCTGTTCTTCCTGTATTTCAATTGAGATAGGTTCTTTTGATAAAAAGCCCACACTAGCATCTACTACTGCCCTGCATATATTTCCAGTATAACCATATTCCTGGGCAAGGTACTTTTTTACATTGTCAGGCAGCTTGATGTCTATGTCACCATTGTAATATCTTTCGTTTTCTTCATATAGTTTTATTCTTTCGTAATTATCCTGACTATATATCCATTCTAAGAAGGATAGTTTTGCTACTTCTCTGCCTGTCACTGTAATTTTTCAGCTCCTTATATATAATCCTGTGTATACCATGACTGCTGTTCTAGATTCCAATAATCGCTTAGACCATACATGCTGGCATCAATAGCATGATTATTTTTATCTTCAGGTACTTTTAAAGAATTACCATCTTTATCTTTTTTCCACTGGTGGGTCTGTAGTTCTCTTTTTATATTTACACACTTTTTGTCTAATACTATATTGATACCTGAATACCAACGATAGCGGGTTTCTATACTACCTGGACCTTTTTTGGCTCCTCTTGCATTCAGATTGTGGTTGTTTAAATGTTTAATCGATTTCGGTTCGGCACTATCACATATTACTTCTTCAAATCCTATTAATTCATGTGTTAGATCTGCTAATTTCTTATCTGTTAGCCCTTTTTGATATATTTCGTCTAAGATATATAGAGTATTAGATGATTTATCGAAATATTGTTTTAAAACAGCTGCTGGATCATTACTAAATCCAAAGTCTAATCCATGGCAGGACCTATCTAACCTGTTTTTCATATGTGATAGATCTCTTACTTCCCAGTTTTTAAAGATGATATCCCCGAGTACTCCCCAGTTGCCTTCTATATAGACATCTCTGTAATAAGGGTCCTCTTCTGACAGCAATCTGTCGATATCATCTGGGGTTAAAAAGCTGTTTTTTCGATAAGTTGTTTTTAAGATACTCAATCTTTTATCTTTAAAGGTATTATAATCTTCTGTCCAGTGATCGAAATAAGTTTTGAAGATCCAGTGGCTTTTTATGATAGGGTTAAACGACAAAACCAGGCGCTTTACTACATCCGCCTGGCCTCTTAATCTTTTATTCAGCTGTTTTATATCGTCTTCTTCGAATTCTGTCGCTTCTTCACACCATACATCTGTAATTACTCCCTTCTGGGGAGTTATTGATTTAATTCGTTCTGAATCATCTAATCCTCCGAATAGTATCTGATATCCATTTGGAAATGTTATTGTTAATTCTGTTTTATTAGTGTGGACATGGTTATATAAACCAAACTTTTTTATTACTTTTATAACTTCATTCCATACAGATTTCCGACAGTCCCTTTGAACTTTGCGGAGGATCAAGTAGTTCCTGCCCCCTTTTGCAAGATCATAGACAGCTCTCTGAGCTAAAAATACTGATTTACCTGAGCTTGAACCACCGAAGAAGATCTGGGTTGGAGTGTTATTATTTAGGTATGATATATATACTTCATTGAATACTTTTTTAGATATGTTTAATTTGATTCTAGGCAATACTATTCATCCTCTAGAGTTACATCTATTTCTAAATCTCCTTTGTGATCAATTTCCTGTTTATCTTTCCAACCATAATTGTTCTTTAAATTAAAAATGACACCGGAAACGGTGCCATTAGAGAATAACTGCTCTTCTGCATAATTTTCACATTTTAATTTAGCTTTTTTTATAGTGGGAAAAAACTTATCGTCCTTTTCGTAATTAAGTAATGTCCTCCTGTCCATATTAAGTGCTAGAGCAAGACCAGTTATGGTAAAAGGTCTAATCTGTTTATATGTAATATCGCCTGTTTCTGGATCTTTTTTCTGATTGATGCAGGATTGGAAGTATTTATCTATATCCTTCTGCATTTGTTTAACTGAAGTATATATTTTAGGCCTTCCTCCTTGGTCAGCTTGATCTTTATGCTGCCAGCAGTATTTCTGTCCTTCTTCTGCTTTTCTACTGCATTGTTGTCCGTTGGTTTTTTCTGCTTTACACCGCATTTGATTCCCCTCAGTAGGAGTTAATTTATTAATCACTATACATATGATAACACGCAAATAAGCTCTTCGTGTTTATAATATGTTCACAATTTGTTCTTATTTGTTAATGTATCCCATAATTCTTCCCATTTTTGTTAAGGCTTTATTTTTAATATCATAATACTTGGTTTTACCGTATTTAAACTTTGGATCAGTATAAACCTCTACATCTGGTAATATACTTCCCTTTAAATACTTGGTGTTTATTACAAACTTCTCGATAGGAGCTAATCCATCTCTTGCAACTTCAACTCTTTTTACAAACATCTTCTTTTTATTATACTCAACCTTAAGTTTACCTTCTAATTTATCTATAGCTATTTCTGCAGTATAATCTTTTGTTCTTGAAGTTTGAATAGCTGTGTTTTTTATATCTTTTTGTAATGCTTTATCATTTAATGTTTCTAATTTTATTTCAATAATCTTTAATCTCTGTTTGAATTCTCTGTAATTCACTAAAAGATAGATTACTTTCGAATAAGTATTTTCCATTAATAACCTACCCCTTTGTTATATTTTAATAATTTATCATATTTATTGTGTTCTTCTTTCCAATCACTTTGAGTTATTTCAACAAGATCATCAATAGTTAATTCTTTTTTACAATAATCACATCGGGCTTGATTAGAACCTATAACTAACTTCAACATTTTATTGTTGCAAAAAGGACACAATACTGTAACTTCTATATTCATTTTTATCCCCTGAAGTTTACAGATTGTTTTTGCCTTAGCAAGACTCATTTGAATCAGCTCCTAATTATATTATTGCTTTGAAGAGCTATGATTTATAACAATATATGCACTTACAATTATTAAAACCCTTCAATTAAAAAAGGATCTTTATTACACAAACCTTAATTTTTGTATTCTGCCTGATCATATTCCTGCACATAGACCAAGTGATCTCTAATTAACCTCTCGGCAGATACTGCCATCGAGCTTGGTTTTTGAAATGCTTAATTTTATAATACTTTCAACTTAAATATATATTATATAGTTTAGGGGAAGGGAATACCTTCCCCGAGATTATTCATAGTTCTTCTTCATAGTATTTCTCATACATTTCTATAATATATTCTTTAATTTCTTCTGCAGTTTTGTCATCACAGTTGAAAGTATCTTTTATGTCAGTTAATTTTGATATCATTATCACAGCACTCCCTTGTTATTTATATCCTTGATTTAGTAATTCTTTAACAGGTTTATTTAGTTCATTTCTTATATGTTTAGCACTATTAGTCATGTTTTTCTTTGTTTCATAAGCTTGGTCTAGTATTTCAACATCTTCTAAAGTAAAAACATCCTTACTTTCCCACTTATGTAAAATCTTTAAGCAGTATTTAAAGGGAATTTCTTTTCCTTCAGATCTCTTAATTGCTTCTGCAATAACCTTAAAGCTAATACCTTTATTTAAATAAGAGTTTAATATCTTCAGGTGCTTATGTTTAATATCATGATGAAAATAACATTTATATTTATTAATAACCTTATCAAGTTCTTTATTTTTATTATTAATTTTAAAATTCTTTGCATCATCATATTCTTTTTCTGTTTCTGTTTCTGTTACTGTTTCTGTGTTGGGTGAGGGTTCTGGTAACCCTTTGGTTAACAGTTCATAATACCGTTCTGAAAAGCTTTTGCAGATCTTCTTATAGCTGGTAACTAGACAGTTTTTAGGTAATTCAGATGTTTTTTTAGCTGCACCCTTGGCTTGATTTTTATTTTGAATTGGATTATATTTGAAAAATTTAGGTATTAATACAACAGAACTTTCTTCACAGTATTTAATTAATGATATGTCTAACAGTTTAGAAAACGGTTTTACTAACTGTTCTGCTGACCATTTAAGATCATAGTGAATATAGGGTTTAGGAAGTCTATAGTAACCTGCCATATTGCTGTGAGGTGAAGTCAATATGTAAATAAATAGTTTCTGTCCCTGATCACTAAGCTTTCTGACTTTCTCATCTGTCCATATTTTTGTTACAACTTTAATATACCTTCCATTGCTCACTGAACTACACCTCCCAGATTTTAAGTAATAAAGGACGGTCCTATTGACCGCCCAATATTAAATTTATTATGATTATGCAGGTTGTTTGATTTCAATATCAATAAATTCATTTTCATCCATTTCTTCAATATCTTTTTGGCTTTCATCTAATGTTTCAACTGTATTCATTATTTCAATACTAACAGGTAGATATTTAAACCCATGTCTAATAACAGTCTTTTTGACCATTTCTTCATAACCTAACTCATCATTCCATGGACTAAATTTAGATTTTGCAGCTTTTGATTTTGCTTTTCTTTTCAATACATCTTCAATATCCATTACTTCAAAATAATAGCCTCCATCGTTGAATTTAGCTACCATATAAGTTTTAATTATATCTCCTCTATTAGAAGAAGCAGGTTTATGTTTTAATTTAGGATCTAAACCGTATTCATATTCAAATTCATCATTCTCTTTTACAACATGTGCATAAATTGTTTTTATCTCTCCGGATCTCCTGGCCAAATTTATCATTCCGCGGTAACCGATTATAAAAGTGGCTTCATTTCCGTAGGGAATTATGTAACACTGGCCGAGCATATTGGGTTCAAGACCTAGGGCAGCCGCCTGCATGACGACCCCCATTAGTGAACCCATTGAACATTTTAAAAGTTTAGGTGTAGTTCGAATTGTTGTATAAGCAATTCTGGCCATTCTTTCTGCTCCAATATGTTTAGGTAATGCTCTTTCGATCTCTGGCTTCATTTTTTCAAGATAATTATATACTTTTTTTTGAATGGGTTCAGGTTCTTTTTTATCCTTTTTTGTGTTTTCTTTTAATTGATTTTTGAGATCTTTCTGCTTATTTTTACTCATTTTTTGATTCCTCCTGATTATTTTTTGCTTCTTCCCATTTCTTATCTAAATAATTGTCATAATCATGATCTGCTTTTTCATAGTAACTATCTGGATGAATCATACATATAACCTCCTATAGTTTGATTGGTATGAATATTGATCATATAATTCTGGATGATCTTTCCTGAATTTTTTTGTTTTCATTCTTTTACTAGATATATTTTTCCATTTTACTATCTCTTCTCCCTGGTAAACTCCTAGTTCAGCATCCTGTAGTTTGTTTTTTAATTTATTTTCACATTCTTTACGTTTCTTTTTATATTTCTTTTCTATTTCGTAGTACTCATTACGTTTATCAATTAAATTTACAGCATCTTTTTTAAGATTGATCTTTTTATCATCTTCAGCTTCAGGGTACATCTTTTTTAATAATGCACTAGAAGCCTTAGATCCATCTATTTCTGGAGGCACATTTTCTTTTACGTGGTTATACCAAAAATCTTTTTCATTTTCTATGATAAGATCAATCAACTCTTCATCTCTTTCGATAGTATAATACTTAAACTTCCTTTTATTTAATATTAGGACCGCTAGATAAGCCTTTTGATATCCTGTTACTGCAAGATAATGCTGTACTTGTAGCATATACATATCAGGAAAACTCTCATCATCCCAAAAATTATTGAAATCTACTGTAGTTTTACATTCTAATAAAGCATCTTCCCCTACAATCCTTCTGTCTATATCAGCAATCATGAATTCATATTCTGGATGCTGTAATATGTGATTTTCATGCCAGACCTTTACTTCTTTATTTAATTCTTCACTTCTTCTTTTGGCAAATTCATCAGCAACTTTATCTTCTAGTTCTCTCCCCCAATACATTGCACTATTATCTTCTTTTTCAATTTCATCTCCAGTTTTGTCTAACCAAACTTCAACAGCCGACTTAAAAGGATTAATTCCTACTATTGCAGATACATCACTTCCTCCTATTCCTAAGTCATTTCTTTTTTCTAGCCATTCATTAATTGTAAGATTTTTAGTATTAAGTAATTTTTTGGCTTGCATTTTACTACCTCCAGATGTTATAATTTTAAATGGTTAAATTTTATTTTAACTACTCAGCTGTCTCATCAGCTGAGTTTTTTCTTTTTAGTATGTCTTTCCAAGTCTCAGCAATTATATCTTTTGCTTCACTCCAAACTACATATCCTATGAAAATATACCCTAAACATATTGTTGTCCATGCTGCGATATTCATATATATCATTATTTAACCCACCCTAATCCTTTGTCATACATTTCAAAATATAAATCAGAATCTTTTTTTCTCATGCACTCTATTGGGTTTTTTCTACAATCCTTAATTTCCATCTCACAGTCATGACAAAATGTCTTTTTCTTCATATCGTAACTGATTAGTATAACCCCCTTGAAATATATCCTTTCCTTTTCATTTTATTTATTTCACGTTTCTCTAATTCATTAATGTCAATATCAAAGTTTTCTGCCATTGAAGTCATAAACAAACTACTGCAAATATCTAAATCACAAATTTGAATTAATACATCATTAAATAATAATTTTCTCTCTTTTTCATCAAGATCTCTGGAATTTAACTTATTTATCAAATTTAAAGTTTTTAGGGAATTAAGAGTTTCTTTTAACTCTTCCAGCATCTTTTGTTGAGTAGCTAGTGGACTCAGGTCAACTTTGTCTAGCAATAAATTATTTACTACAGTTCCTTTTACAGCTAATTTAAGCCGTGGACTTTTAAGAATTTCTATTATTTTTTCCATATTATGTTCAGGAACATTTGCTCCTGATTCATATTTAGATATTGAGGACCTTGTTAACCCTGGTATTAAATCTGCTAACTGTTGTTGTGTCATTCCTCTTCTTTTTCTTTCTTTTTTTAATAAAAAACCAATATTTTTCACTAAATCACCTCCTTTGTTTTCTTTTAGTTACATTTTTTGGTTATAAGGATAAAAAATATATGATATTCTTTTATTAAGATATAGTTTTGAACATTTTTTCTACTTCACCGGATTTATCTTCTGTAATATAGTTTTCAGTTGCTTTACTATTAATCCAATTAAATAGTTGATCAACTGGGAATAAATATTTTGAACCATTCTTTATATGTGGTATCGATTTAGAATGGACTAATTCTAATAGTTTATTGCGACCAATTCCAAGTATATCAGTTGCTTCAGTAGTACTTAAATTTATTTTACCATCTAACATTCTTGGATTTTTATTATCATTTAATGATTCAAGATACTCAATCTTGTTGTTTAAATCTTTTAGTTCTATTAATATTTTTTCTAATACTGTCATTTCTATTCCTCCAGATTAGTATTATGTTAAAATATGTTTTCAATTGATTCACCAAATAAATCTGCTGTTTTTTTAGCTAAATTTAATGTTGGGTTACGTTTGCCTCTTTCAATTGAAGAATAATAAGAAGTAGAAATATCTAGTAAATTAGCTATGTCTTTTTGTAATAAATTATTACTAAGTCGTAGTTGTTTTAATTTAGTACGGCTTCCATTCATTTTCATCCTCCTTATTGCCCGTTTTGTGTTTCACTATCTTTATTATATAACACAATACGAGTGATGTCAAGGTTTATACACTATTTTTTGCTCATTTTGTGTAATTAATTTATTTATTACTCATAATGTGTTATGATACTGTTTAGAGAGGAGGTATTATTTTGTCTGACTTTACTCAAAGATTAAAAGAATTAAGAAAAGATAAAAATTTAACCCAATCTGAAGTAGCAAAAAAATTAGAAATTGCAGCAAGCACATATTCTAATTATGAACAAGGCACTAGATTCCCAGATAAAGAAACATTAATTAATTTAGCTAAATTTTATGAAGTCTCAATAGACTACCTCCTTGGTGAAAAAGATAGCAAATTATCTGAGGATAATATTGCAGCAATGATAGCTGATGATCCTGATCTTTTAGACTTTTTTAATTCCATAAAAAATAATGAGGAATTAAAAAGATTATTCAAACATACAAAAGGTCTTTCATCAAAAAGCATTAAACAAATCATCGAAATAATTAAAACATTTGAGGAATCTAATAAGGCTTAAGTTACATTAATCATAATAGGGAGTGAATCAATTGATGCCAGAAGATGAATCCGGAGTGCTCCAAGTTTCTAAAAAATACAGTTGTATTAAGTACTGTAATTTTAACCTTTATTTTCAATTAAAAGAATTAGAAAATGAAGTTTGGGGTTTTGTCTATCAAAGCAGTAATTCAGATTATCTAGTGGTTTTTAATGAAGATCTCACAGGCAAGTATATAAGGAGGGTATATAAAGAAGCATTAAAGATTATCAATTCTAACAAAACCTTTATTGATTATCGTATTGTAATCATTAAAAAAGATAATTTTAAAAGTACTTCTTTTATATAGCAAGTATAATTTTGAAGTCTATTTTAGTACTTATTATAATAAGTATTATTTTTTTACCACAAACCGAACATATGTACTATATTTTGTCATTCGCTGAATACTTTGTAGTAGTTTTTGTACAATTTTAAAGAAATTGTGAGAAGGGGGAATATTTTATGGCTTCTCTATATCACAGAGGTCCAAAAACCTGGAGGATTTCTATTGAATTAGGAAAAGATCCCAAAACAGGTAAACGAAGACGTAAGTTCAAAACCTTTAAAGGAACAAAAAAAGAAGCACAAAAGAAAATGTTGGAGTTAGTTCAAAAATATGAAAAAGGTAATATTCATGAAGCAGAAAATATAACAGTAGAAGAATATCTTAAAAAATGGCTTTATGAATATAAGAAAAACGATGTCTCTAAAAGAACCTTTATAGATTATAAGACTATAATAGACAACCATTTAATTCCATCATTAGGAAAATTAAAATTAAAAAACTTAGAAGAAAGACATATAATAAAATATCAAAATGACAAACTTAATAATGGCCGTTTAGATGGTGATGGTGGCTTGTCTAATAGATCTGTTCAATACCATCATAGAGTTTTATCACAAGCATTAAAACATGCAGTCTACCCTTATCGGCTAATAGATAAAAACCCCTGTCAGGGAGTAAATGCTCCTTCTCCCAAGCAACCAGAAATCCATCCGCTTTCGCAACAGGAAGCAAATCAATTACTTGATAAATTCAAGGATGAATTTGCCTTTTATACTATTATATATTTGGCTTTATACACAGGCCTCAGGCGGGGAGAATTATTAGCTTTGAGATGGAAGGATATTGATTTAGACAATAAGAGATTATTCGTGAGGAGATCGGTCAATGAAATTAGGGGTGAAGGATTAGTTTATAAGGACCCTAAAAACGAAAACAGTAAACGGACCGTTGATTTTGATGAAGATGTAGCAGCTTTATTAAAAAGATTCCTAAAAAAACAATTTAAATTTTATAATAAAGAAGAAGTTGTATTTTTACATGAAGATGGTCGGAAAATTAGGCCGGATCTAGTAACTAAAAAATTTAAGAGAAAAGTTAAGAAGATGGACAAACCCAAAACGAGGTTTCATGATCTCAGACATACTCACGCCAGCTGGTTGCTTCAATTAGGAGAAAATCCAAAAGTTGTCCAGGAAAGACTGGGCCATCATGATGTTACCATCACTTTAAAAATATATTCACATGTAGTTCCTTCAATGCAGAAAGATGCTGTAAAAAAGCTTAAAAATAATAAATTTGGAACTCATGGATACAAAATGGATACAAAATAAAAAAAGCCCGGCGATTAAATCGCTGGGTTATCTTTATTATCCCTGTTATATCAATGAATATAATGGCGTGCCCGAGAGGACTTGAACCCCTAGCCTACTGATCCGTAGTCAGTCGCTCTATCCAATTGAGCTACGGGCACATATTTTTTTAGTCCAAAAATTATAATAACATATAAGGTATAG
>Ga0306868_1000182_pt1 | contig 48196 bp, 41 predicted proteins | sample AntRauTorckE6832_FD_190411 | JGI IMG/M metagenome (GOLD analysis project Ga0306868, IMG submission 190411) | Saline lake microbial communities from Rauer Islands, Antarctica - Metagenome Torckler E6 #832 (v2) (version 2) | ecosystem: Environmental > Aquatic > Non-marine Saline and Alkaline >... | reverse complement strand
CGGGATCTCTGGCAGCGGGCGAATGTTCCGGATCTGGACCATGCCAATGCCCCCTGGCAACTGGGCGAATGCCATGCCTGTCCGTTGCCCTCCGGCGGCTGGGCGCGTGTTCGTTATCGCCGGGGAATCGGCGAGTTGTGGCTTGGCGGCAGTGAAAACGAGCAACGTGTTGCCGGGGACTTTACCGACTTTCGCGCCCTGAGTACGCGGGCGGATAAGCTTCTGTGCATCGCCCGAAGCCCGGACAAGTTGGATAGTGTGATTGAGATCTGCCCGGGAACCGGGCGGGTTGTTATCCTGTCAGGCGGTGAAACGCCCCTCCCGACAGCGACGCTTGTCCGGCCTGAATCCGTTATGGCGCCGGCCAGCAGTGATGGCGGCCACCCGGTACAGGGGTTCCTGTACTCACCTCGTCGGGACTCTCCCGAACCTCCGCCACTGATTCTGGTTGCCCATGGCGGCCCTACATCCGCTGCCTACGCCACCTATAATCCACAGGCGCAGTTCTGGTGTCAGCGCGGATTTGCCGTGGTTGACGTGAACTATACCGGTAGCAGTGGATTTGGCCGGGCTTATCGTCAGGCCCTGGCCGGTAACTGGGGAATAGCGGATGTGGCGGATATGTTTCGCATGGCTGATCATCTGGTGCGCCTGGGCAGGGCAGATCCAGGCCGGCTGTTCATCCAGGGACGCAGCTCCGGGGGGTATACGGCCTTGATGGCAGCCGCTTCCGGCGGAGCCCGGTTGGCGGGCCTTGCCAGCCTGTTCGGGGTGACCGACCCGATGCGGTTAAAGGCGGCAACGCACCGGTTTGAATCTGGCTATCTGGACTGGCTGCTTGGCGCGCCGGGGCCTGACGGAGAAAACTGGCGTTGCCGCACACCAGCGCTTATGGCCAGCGATATCAATTGCCCGGCAATTTTCTTCCAGGGCAGGCAGGATCGTATCGTTGTGCCAGAGCAGACGCGCAGTATGGTGCAGGCCCTGCGGGCATCAGGAAAAACGGCCGAGTTCCAGTGCTTTGACGACGAGGGCCATGGTTTTCGCAGAACTGACAACCAGGCCAGAGTTCTGGAATGCCTGTGGCGCTTCTATTCCCGGCTGTCAGAGAGGTAAGCTTGTAACGAAAAGGTCGGTGAAGCCCCGTAAAGCTTGGGTTAGACTATCAATCATTTTTATAACAATAAGCCGGCTGCTTCAGATCATCATGAATTACGATATATCTTCACTGCGAAAATTTGTCTCGCCTGAAATTGTTTTCGGCGCGGGGGCCCGCCGCTCTGTCGCCAATTTTGCGAGCAATCTGGGGGCTCGTCATGTATTCCTGGTGTCTGATCCGGGGGTAGCCGCTGCCGGCTGGGTTGGTGAAATCGCAACCTTGCTGACAGAAGCAGACATCCGGTGCACGGTTTTTACCGCGATATCCCCGAACCCGAAAGTGGATGAGGTCATGGCGGGGGCAGAGCTGTATCGTGACAGCCAGTGCGATGTCATTGTTGCCATTGGCGGCGGCAGCCCGATGGATTGCGCCAAGGGCATCGGCATTGTTGCTACCCATGGTCGCAGCATTCTTGAATTTGAGGGGATTGATACCATCACCAATCCGCCACCCCCGTTGATTCTGATTCCGACCACCGCCGGCACCTCAGCCGATGTGTCGCAGTTTGCGATCATTTCCGACCCCAATCGCCGTTTCAAATTCTCCATTATCAGCAAAGCGGTGGTGCCGGATGTCTCCCTGATCGACCCGGAAGTCACCGAAACCATGGACGCCTACCTCACAGCATGCACGGGTGTTGATGCGCTGGTTCATGCGATCGAGGCCTTTGTGTCGACCGGCAGTGGTCCTTTGACGGATACCCACGCGCTGGAGGCTATTCGTCTGATCAACCGCAATCTCGAGCCTCTGGTGGCGAACCCTTCTGATCCGGTGCTTCGTGAGCAGATTATGCTGGCCTCCATGCAGGCGGGCCTGGCCTTCTCGAACGCAATTCTTGGCGCCGTGCATGCCATGTCGCACAGCCTGGGCGGGTTTCTGGATCTGCCTCATGGCCTGTGTAACGCGCTGCTACTTGAACATGTGGTTGCCTATAACTTTTCGTCAACAGAAGACCGTTTCCGTCGGGTGGCGGAGGCCATGAACATCAATACCCGGGGCATGGCCAATGCCCAGGTGAAAAAAAGACTGATGGCCAGAATTATCGAACTCAAGAAAAATGTGGGTCTTGAGGCCCGCTTGCAGCAACTGGGGGTGACTGTCTCTGATATTCCGTACCTTTCAGGGTATGCATTGAGGGATCCCTGCATCCTGACCAACCCAAGGAAGTCTTCGCTGCGGGATGTCCAGGTTGTCTATGAAGAAGCGCTCTGATCACCCGGACAGCGGGTACGATATAGGAGACCTGCTCGGCCTCGGCCAACAGTCGGTTCGCAAAAACTATTACCCGGCTCTTCAGGATCGCATTGAAGAGCTCGAGCAGGAGCGTAACCGCTACAAGTGGCTGTTTGAAAACGCCCTGCATGGCATTTTTCAGGCGAATCTGCGTGGCGGGTTTCTTGCCTGTAACTCCGCCATGGCCCGTCTGTGCGGCTACGACAGCTCGGAGCATCTTCTGGCTGGTGTGGTTCGGCTGCGAGAGCAGCTGTTCTGCCGTTCCGCTGAATTCGACACAATTCGCCAGGAACTGTTGGATTACGGCAGCCTGAGCGCCCGGGAAACCACCCTTTTACGAGCTGATTATACGCCCGTTCATGTGGCGATAACGCTCCTGCGACGGCCGGATCTGGGGCCGGAAATCGTCGAGGCATTTGTTGCCGATATTACCGAGCGGGTTCAGGCCCGAGAGAAGCTGGTGCAACTGAATGCAGAACTCGAGCAGCGGGTGGCAGAACGGACCGAGGCTTTACAGGGCGCGAACACGGACCTGCATTATCAGATAGAGGAACGGGAGAAGGTCGAGCAGGAATTGGTGGTGGCTGTGGATGCGGCGAAGGAAGCCAACCGTAGCAAGGATAAATACCTTGCGGCGGCGAGCCACGATCTGCTGCAGCCGCTTAATGCTGCCCGCTTGATGGTCTCGGCACTCCAGGACAGTCATCTGCCGGACAAACAGGGTCGCATGGTTCAGCAGGCTCATCGTGCCCTTGAGGGCGCCGAGGAATTGCTCACGGACCTGCTGGATATTTCCAAACTTGACCAGCAGGCCATGAATCCGGACTTTGCCTACGTCAATGTACAGGACATGGTGTTGGGCCTGGGGGAGGAGTTTTCAGCCATGGCGGCCGGCAAGGGCCTCGATTTCAGAGTCCGGAGCTGTCCGGCCGTCGTTCCCACCGATCAGAGAATGCTGGTCCGGATAATTCGTAATCTGCTCAGTAATGCTTTGCGCTATACCAATGCCGGCGGCATTGTTCTGGCATTACGCAAAAGAGCCACTCTCCTGATTGTTGAAGTATGGGACACAGGGATAGGCATCGAGCAGTACAAGCTGAAGGATATTTTCACCGAGTTTCATCAGTTATTGCCTCAGGGAACCGGTGGGCGACAGGGTGTTGGCCTTGGGCTGGCGATTGTTGAGCGCATGGTGCGTATTCTGGGTTACCGGATAGACGTCAGCTCCCGCCCGGGGCAGGGTTCCAGGTTCCGGATCAGCATTCCACTTGATCAGGCGATTACCGAGCAACAGTCAGTGCCGGATCCGGCTCCGCCCGTCCGGGTTGACGATCTTGATGGCACCATTGTTATGGTGGTTGAAAACGAGGCTCTGGTGCTCGAGAGCATGGTGGCGCTTCTGGAGCGGTGGCATTGTGTGGTTCTGGCCGTCGGTTCTGCGGAGGAGGCGATCGCGTTGCTGGATGACGGGCTTGACCCCGACATCATCCTTGCCGATTACCACCTTGATTTAAACAGAACCGGCCTTGATGCTATCGAAGCTATCCGGAAACACGCTGCCCGGGAGATTCCCGCCGCCATCATCACGGCAGACCGTAGCGATGACATCAGAGGATTGATTCGAGCCCGGAGCCTGCCAATACTGAATAAACCGGTAAAACCGAACCGACTCAGGGCGTTACTTGGCAGCTTGCATGGCGAGACCTGATGTGTGGCAACAAGACAGCTACACTTGATTATATAAACGCTATTGAAAGGAGGTTGTGTGAGCGAATTCAGAACGGAAAAAGACAGCCTGGGTGAAGTAAAAGTACCGGCTCAGGCGCGGTGGGGCGCCCAGACCCAACGTGCGGTCGACAACTTCCCGGTCAGTGGCCAGCCAATGCCGCCGGCATTCATCAGTGCTGTGGCTCAGATCAAGTGTGCGGCGGCCCAGGCTAATGCGTCGCTGGGCCTGTTGAGTACGGATCTGAGGGAGGCCATTGTAAAGGCCTGTCAGCGGGTATCTGAAGGTGAGTTTGCCGATCAGTTTCCGGTTGACCGATACCAGACCGGCTCTGGCACCAGTACCAACATGAATGTGAATGAAGTGGTGGCTTCCATTTGCCGGGAGCAGGGTGTGGATGTGCACCCGAACGACCACATCAACATGAGCCAGAGTTCCAATGATGTCATCCCCACTGCGATCCATGTCAGTTCGTTTCTGGCGGTGAAAGAACAGTTACTGCCGGCCATCTCACACCTGCGGGGTGTGATCTACGAGCGTGAAGCGGAATTGCTGGATCAGGTTAAGACCGGCAGAACCCATCTGATGGACGCCATGCCGGTCACAATGGGGCAGGAACTGCGAACCTGGGGTGAGCAGCTGGCAGCCGTGGAGCGTCGTCTTGAGCAGGCTTGCAAGGAACTCTCAGCATTGCCCCAGGGTGGTACTGCCGTGGGTACCGGAGTGAATGCCGATGAGGAATTTGCTGGGCAGTTCATCAAGTTCCTGAAGATCAATACCGGCCATTCTTTCCGCTCAATGGACCACAAGTTTGTGGGCCAGAGCGCGGTGGACGGGCCTGTAGCCCTGTCAGCGCAACTGCGGGGCGCCGCAGTGGTTCTGACCAAGATCGCCAACGATCTGCGCTGGATGAACAGCGGGCCGATTCATGGCCTGGCCGAAATCAGTCTGCCGGCACTGCAGCCGGGCAGCAGTATCATGCCGGGCAAGGTCAATCCGGTGATTCCGGAGTCGGTGGCCATGGTCAGCGCTCAGGTGATGGGGCTGGACAGCGCCGTGGCAATTGCCGGGCAGTCCGGTAATTTCCAGCTGAATGTGATGTTGCCTCTGGTGGGCGCCAACCTGCTGGATATGACGTCGCTGCTGACCAATGCCTCCGGTATTCTTGCGGATAAAGCCATGGCAGGCTTCACCGTTAATGCTGACAACCTGAATGCTGGCGTAGGGCGGAACCCGGTACTTGTGACTGCGCTTAATCCGGAAATTGGTTACAGCCTGGCCTCTGACATTGCCAAGGAAGCCTATGCCAGTGGTCGGGCAGTCATTGATGTGGCTGAGGAGCGCAGTGGCCTGAGTCGAGAACGCCTGGAGCAGTTGATGGACCCACTCAAGCTGACGCGTGGAGGCCTGACGGAGTAGCCTGGCAATTTGACGGGCCTGGCCACACCGGGGAGATCAACCCTTGCTGCTGTCACTGGAACTGTTTGTGATGCTGGTCCTGGCTAACGGTTCGCCGGTGGTCATGGCCTGGCTGTTGCGCCAGAGAGGGGGCTGGCCGGTGGATGGTGGCCGGCTCTGGCGCGATGGACGCCCGGTATTCGGCCCCAGCAAGACCTGGCGAGGGCTGATTGCCGGAGTGCTGTCGTGTCTGCTGTTTGCAGCCTTTGCCGGAACAGGCTGGGAGTTCGGAGCACTGTTCGGGCTGCTGGCGCTGTCCGGAGATTTGCTCAGCAGCTTTGTGAAACGGCGAATGGGGCTCAGGGCCAGTGCCCGGGCGACCTGGCTGGATCAATTACCGGAATGCATACTGCCGATGGTACTGGCCTGGTTCTGGCTGCCGCTGGCCTGGTGGCAGGCCACGGCAGTGGTCATGCTTTTCGCGCTCTCCAACATCCTGATCTCACCCTTGTTGTACCGACTGGGCATCCGCAACCAGCCGCACTGAACCGTTATTCCGGGCCGCGCGTCAGCGTGTGAATGGTGACTTCCGGCGGACAGTTCAGGCGAACATTCAGTACCGATGTTCCCGCCCCCGGTGAGGTATAACCCTGCATGCCGTTCACCCGCCATGGCCCGCGCCCGAGGCGGCGGGGGCAGTCAGAATCCAGCGTTAGCGGAATACCCCCGGGCAGGCAAAGCTGGCCGCCATGGGTGTGGCCGCACAGAAAGATGTCATAGCCTGCATGGGCGGCCTCACGCCAGATCTCGGGTGTATGACTCAACAGCAGGCTGACGCCGCCAGTCGGGATGTCGTCACCGGCGCGATGCAGGTTGTGGGCCTTGTAGTAGTGGGCATCGTCGACGCCGGCCAGATAAAGCTTCTGCTGTTTTCGTTGCAGCGGCACCATCTCGTTCATCAGTAATTTGTAGCCCATGTCTTCCATCGCCGGGACCATGCGCACGCTGTCGTGATTGCCCAGGACCGCGTAGGCATCGCCATGAATGGCCTTGCGCAAACGGGCCATGCCATCGAGAGCATTGTCTACCGGCCCCCAGGTGCGTTGGCGGTAGTCTCCGGTCAAGACACAGAGGTCGTAGTCCAGGGGCTGTATCTGCCTGATGACTGCCTGCAGGTTCTCTTCATCCATATCCACGTGCAGGTCGGTAAGGTGCAGTATCCGCAAGCCTTCGAAGGCCTCCGGCAGGTCAGGCAGAATAAAGACATTGTTTGCCGTAGTCAGCGCGCGGCTATTGCTGCGCGCCCGACGAAGCAGGCCGGTGGCCTGCAGGCAGAAACGGATAAGGCGAGGTGCACTGGTCAGATTTTCCAGGTGGAAGGAGCGGTGGTCACGGCCGAAAACCCGGGCTTCCGTTTCCTCCTCAATGCCCAGCCTCTGACGCGCATGAACCGGGCCAAGCCGGAGGCTCAGGCGGTACTGCAGTAGTTCATCCGGTTTTTCTGGTGCGTGCGCCCTTGCTGACATTGTATTGCTCCTGATATCGGGCGGGAATCAGCCAGGCGGAATAGCCGCGGCCGGCTCCTGATATTCATTATGGTATGCTCACCGGGTACATGCCAACGCTGTCTCAACCAATGATTGGAGCACTGCCATGAGTGATGCCTGCAATATTCCGGGTTTAACGGTGCCTCGAAGCCGTTTCCCGGTTCCGGAGCATGATCTTACTGCTGAAAGCAGTTCAGAAGCGCGGGTCGTTCTGGCCGGCGGTTGCTTCTGGTGTGTCGAGGCCGTATTCCTGGCCCTGGAAGGGGTAACCGCAGTGGTCTCGGGCTATGCCGGAGGTAGCGCTGAAACTGCCAACTACGAAGCCGTCTGTACGGGCACAACGGGCCATGCCGAAGCGGTAGAAGTGCACTACGATCCTTCGCGAGTGAGTTTTGGTGAGTTGCTGAAGGTGTTTTTTTCGGTTGCCCATGATCCCACCCAACTGGATCGCCAGGGTAATGATGTCGGCCCTCAATATCGCTCCGCCGTATTCTATGAAACCGAAGAGCAGAAACAGGTGGCCGAGGCCTATATCCGGCAGTTGGACCAGGCTGGGGTTTATTCAGGGGAAGTTGTTACCAGGCTGGAGCCACTGAACGCGTTTTATCCGGCTGAGAGCCACCATCAGAACTTTGCTGCCCGAAATCCATGGCAGCCATACGTTATGGCGGTCGCCGCGCCCAAAATGGAAAAGCTGGCCAACACCTGGCCTGAGCAAATGAAGCCGGAATACAGCCCGGATGACCCTGACCTGGCTTGAGGAGGATCTTATGACATTATCTGCAGCAGGCTATGACCTGACACCGTTGACAGAAAGCGAAGTGGCCGAGAAAGCGGCCGATCTTACTGCTGAAGAGCGCCGCATATTGCTGGACCATGGTACCGAGCACCCGTTTTGCGGAACGTTACTGGATAACAAGCAAGCCGGTGCCTATTACTGCCGGCTTTGTGATCTGCCGTTGTTCAGCTCTAATTCCAAATTTGATTCCGGCACGGGCTGGCCAAGTTTCTTTCAGCCTTTTGATCCGGACCACATCCGGTATCTGGAAGATGAGAGTCTTGGCATGAAACGCACGGAAGTTCGCTGCCCGCGTTGCGACAGCCACCTGGGGCATGTGTTCCCGGATGGTCCGCCCCCTACCGGGCAACGATACTGCCTGAACTCCACGGCTCTGGTATTTCGGGCCGAAGACTGATTGCAGATTCCGGTAGCTGCCGCGGATCAGGTTGCGGCAGCTACCACCGTGTAGAACAGGTAACCGGTGTAGCTGGCGTACACGATAACCAGCACACTGCCGTCCACTCTGCTGATGACCTTGCGCCAGCCGGTCAGGCCGAGGGCCATCACCAGCAATCCCAGCGTCAACGCCAGCATCAGGGTCCAGTCCCGGTAGAGTACTTCCGGGTCGACCTTGAGTGGCTCAATGACGGCGGCCAGACCCACGACGGCGAGCGTATTGAAGATGCCAGAGCCCAGAATGTTGCCAAGAATCAGGTCGTGCTCATTCTTTTTGACGGCGGCGATGGCTGATGCCAGTTCTGGCAGGGAAGTGCCAATGGCCACAATGGTCAAGCCGATGATCAGATCGCTGACCCCGAGGCTCTGAGCGATAGTCACGGCGCCCCACACCAGCAGGCGGGAGCTGGCAATCAGCAGAACAAGGCCGATGATCAGCCATATGACAGCGGTTCTCAAGGGCATCGGGTGGGCAATGATTTCGGCATCGGCTTCACCGCCAAGCGGGTCTTCTTTGCCCTTGAATCCCTGATAGATTGACCAGCCCATGACGGCCGCAAACACGGCCAGCAGCACCCAGCCGTCCAGGCGGGTGAGTTCACCGTCAAGGAGTTGCGCCCCTGCAATCAGGGTCAGGATGACCAGTAGCGGCAATTCTTTCCGAATGACCTGAGAGTGCACGGCAATCGGCGCGATAATAGCGGTCAGGCCCACGATCAGAGCGATATTGGTGATGTTCGAGCCATAGCCGTTGCCCAGTGCCAGGCCCGGATTGCCGTCAGAGGCTGCCATGGCGGATACTGCCAGCTCCGGCGCCGAGGTTCCGAAACCGATGATGACCATGCCGATCAGCAGAGTCGGCATGCCCAGGTGTTTCGCGGTAGCCGCGGCGCCTTCCACAAACCGGTCGGCACTCCAGACCAGCAGGACAAGCCCAAGAATAATGGCGCCTGCTGCCATCAACATAAAAATACCTTAAAGCGCATGTTTTGATGCTCCCTTGCCATCGATAACCAGGCTCAGTAAAAGCCGGCGCATAAGATACCCCATGTTCAGGGTTCGGTCAGCCTCAACAGCTTTAATTACGGGCAGGCCGTGTTGATCTAACGATGTAGAACTTAAGTATCAGACTAAAGTGGCGCTGATATTGTTAACAAAAGAAGGGAGAATTGCGGCAAACCACGATAGCTGTAGCGATGCATATCAGCTAGCGAGTGCAATTTATTTTCCCGTCAGAATCCGGATAATTGCGCCCAATTTCAGACCGGAAGCAATCGGCAGCGCCCTTTAACCTCGCGCCCCGCCGGCTTCCGACAGGCTGCCTTGCTGATCGTGAGGTGGCGACAACAGGCTCAACACTAGTTAGGGTGAAAATCAATGGCCGTTAGACAGGCAGATGTAGTGCTGGTCGGCGGGGGCGTCATGAGCGCTACCCTCGGCATGATGCTCAGGCAACTGGATCCTTCCCTCGACATCGTCATGGTAGAACGTCTGGATCACGTTGCCCATGAGAGTACCGATGGATGGAACAACGCAGGTACCGGTCACGCCGGGTACTGTGAGCTGAACTATACCCCGGAAACCGATGATGGCGATGTGGCCATCGAACGGGCCCTGAATATCAACGCCCAGTTCGAGCGTTCTTTGCAGTTGTGGTCATACCTGGTGGAGCAGGGCATCCTGCCGGAGCCCTCCAGCTTCATCAACCAGACACCACACCAGAGCTTTGTCTGGGGCGATGACAGCGTGGCATTCCTGAAGCGTCGCTGGGAGCGCCTGAAAGAGCACCACCTGTTCCAGGAGATGGAATACACCGAAAGCCTTGAGGAGCTGGAGGAGTGGATGCCGCTGGTGGTTCGCAATCGTGACCGCAGTGATAAAGTGGCCGCTACCCGCATCAAGCATGGTGCTGACGTGGACTTTGGTTCGCTCACCCGAAGCATGGTCAAGTGGCTGGAAACCCAGCCGAATTTCGAGCTGATGTTGAACTCGCCGGTCACTTACCTTGACCAGCGTGACAACGGCAGCTGGATGCTCCGGGTGAAGAATCAGAAAACCGGCGAAGTTACCAAGCTGGAATCCAGCTTTGTGTTCCTGGGCGCCGGCGGCGGCGCGCTGCCGCTGTTGCAGAAATCCGGTATCGAGGAAGCCCGTGGTTATGGCGGCTTCCCGGTTAGCGGCCAGTGGCTGGTCTGCCAGAAGCCCGACATTGTTAAGTCTCATAACTCCAAGGTTTATGGCAAAGCGCCGATTGGTGCTCCGCCCATGTCGGTGCCACACCTGGATACCCGGATTATCAACGGTAAGCCAGCCTTGTTGTTTGGCCCGTTTGCCGGCTTCACCACACGTTTCCTGAAACAGGGCTCCGTTTTTGATCTGTTTGGTTCGGTTCGTGCCAACAATCTCAAGCCGATGCTGTCTGTGAGCAAGAACAACATGGACCTGACCCGTTACCTGATCGGTGAGGTGTTCCAGTCTCATAAGGACCGTGTGGATGCCCTGCGTAACTTCTTCCCGGATGCAAAGGAAGAAGACTGGACGCTGCAGATGGCCGGTCAGCGGGTGCAGATCATCAAAGAAGCAGCCGGCGGCGGTGGCAAGCTGGAGTTTGGTACCGAAATCGTAGCAGCCAAAGATGGTTCTCTGGCGGCGTTGTTGGGCGCATCTCCAGGGGCGTCTACGGCGGCTAATGCGATGATTGACGTTATTGAACGGTGCTTCCCGGAGAAGATCAAGACCGAGCAGTGGCAGGAACGTATGCGTGAAATCATACCGTCTTACGGGCAGTCACTGGTGGACGATGCCGAACTGCTGGGCAAGGTTCGGGAGAGAACACTGTCTACCCTCAAGCTTCGCTGAATAATCTGGCCGGATCTTCCTGGCCAGCATAGTGGCAAAGCCAGAAAAACGGGCGCTGAGCGAGAGTTCAGTGCCCGTTTTTTTGTGCCTGCTTGAAGGGTGCGTATTTGCTGTTTACAGGTAATTGGTTCAGGGTTAAGGCATTACCCTGCAGAGGAGATCGCCTATGACAGAGCAAGATTACAATCCCGAAAAAGGCTACATAGCCTTGCTTGGCTGGAGTTTGAATGCCGTTGAAGCGGCCGACAAATTTGACCGTCGTTATGTTGTGGTTGCTCCTGACTGGGCACAGGAGTATTGCGAGCAGCACGATATTCCTTATGTGCCGTGGAATTTTGAACGGCTGAATGATCGTTCCTTCGAGATCGCCCAAACTCTGAAGGATATGGGGGTGGATGTGTCGATCCCCCTGTTCGAAGAGACCGTGGAATGGGCCGGTGCCATCAACTCGGTACTGATGGGTAATCCCCGCCTGTTTGGCCAGGCCATGCTGCTGCGAGACAAGGCGTTAATGAAGCGCCGGGCCCAGTTGGGTGGTATTCGAGTGGGCATCTTCGAAGAAGCCCATGACCGGGAAGACGTCACTCGCTTCCTCAAGCGTGTAAACCAGACCCTCCTGAAGCTGGATGGCGACCCCAACGACCCCATTCACCTGAAGGCCTTCGATAAAGCCGGCTGCCTTGGTCACCGGGTAATTCGCACGCCCGACGAGGTGGATACCATTCCGGACGAAGAGTTTCCGGTGCTGATGGAATCACACCTGGACGGCTGGGAGTTTGCCGTAGAGGCCTGGGTTCACAATGGAAAGATCCGGTTTCTGAACATCTCGGAGTACGTGACGCTTGGTTATTCGGTGTTCGTGCCGGCTACCCCGGACCTGGAAAAGTACCGGGCCCAGATTACTGCAGAAATTGAAAAGCTGATCAAAACCTTCGACATCGAATTCGGCTTCATTCATCCCGAATATTTTGTGACCAGTGACGGCACTATGTACTTCGGTGAAGTGGCCTATCGCCCGCCCGGTTTCAAAGTGTTCGAGTTGCTGGAGCGTGCATACGGCTTTAATGCGTATCAGGGCATGATTATGGCCTTTGATCCTAAAACCACGGAAGACGAAATTACCGCGTTCTTCCCGAAAGAGGTGGTCGATGCCAAGGGCTATGCCGGCTGCTTCGGTGTTTATCCGCGTCGCCGGGTTGTCAGTCGCCTGGAAATGCCGGAAGAGACCGAAAATCACGAGTATTTCGAGTCTCACGAACTGACTCCGCCAATGGAAGAAACCGTCACCAAGCGGACAGCCTTCGGGACGCACTGGGGGCTGATTTACTTCTTCGGTGAGGATCCTTATACAATGCGTGACCTGCTCAAACATCAGGAAGATCTCGATTTCTATGTATAATCAGGTCAAGTATTAACAACAAGGGTCTGCTTCAGGCCCTGAGGACCTGCGTTTGAGTGATCAGCAACCGGCCAACCAGATGCCGATAGTCAACTTCGATAAACTGGTAAGCAAGCTGGACGATGCCATCCTGGCACTGGAAGAAAGCCGTTCTTTCGCTAAATTCGGCAAGCTTCCGAAGCTGTTTGACATCGCACGGCGGGTGCTTCTGCAACCGGAAGGCTTTGCGGCCATCGAGGCCCGGGCCGAACGGCTGGAGCGGGCCGGAGTGTTTGAGGGAACAGACTGGGCCGACCCCGCTATTCTGTTGCCCTCACTGACCACCGCATCGCTGCAGAGCCCGAATGCCGACACGGTGGTGATTGAAACATTCAGTGAGCTGCGTCTGCTGGCGGTTGCCCGGGGCGCCTATCTGCATTCCGGATTTTCCGCCGAGCAGGCACATAACTACCTTACGCAAATGCTGGCCATCAACCTGGGTTTGCTGTTTGGTCTGGCCGGTGAAGCCGAGCGGGAACAGGGAAAGCTGGCGCAGATCAGCCAGGGCCTGGTGCAATACGTGGCCACCCACATTGGCTATGAGCATGTGATCGACAGCCTGATCGAGGAAATCTGGCGCATTCTGGAGCAGCGCCCGATTCAGGTAGACCACGTGCGCAAGATGATTACCCAGATAGCCATGTGTCGGGCCGATCCGGGAACCGATCTTGGCGGGGCTGGCCTCGGAGCAGACCGCCTGATTTCCAGCCTCTACGGCCCGACTCGTGCTTGCAGTGAAGATCCCGGTATTCCCGTTTATCAGCAGCGCCTGGAGGCGATGGATGCCGCTGCGCTTTACAATGAAGCCACCGGTTTTGCCCGCTCCATGCACGATACCGGCTTGGTGTCGCCCTACCATGGAACCTTTATTCGTTTCGTGCTGGAAGATCAGGACACCCTGGTCACCGAGGCGCTGGGTTTGTCCAGCACCGGCCGGGATTGCTTCCTCTGTTACCGGGATCTGGTACGCACACTGATAAGCGAAGCAATCTTTCCCGAGACTTGCCAGGGCATTTATGGTCTGGCCCTGATGCTGGAGCGGGGCATTCTCTATCAGCCACCGCTGGCGCCTGCACTATGGCGCCAGGTGCGGCTGACTGTGTGCCCCGAGGCCCGGGACCGTCTGGAACTGGCCTTCGGTTATAAGCCCCAACCCTCAGCCTGGCTGTTGCAGGGTGTGCTGAGCATGCTGGGGCAACCCCTTGGGGTCGGGCAGGGTAACAATCCTACCTGCCAGTCAGCCAGGGCGTTGTCCATGTGGGCCTATAACGATCCGGACTACCTATTGCAGATGGTGGCCTGGGCGGGCCGGGATAACGAAATTGTGATGCATTTTGAGGGGCAGCCGGTATCGTCAGCCGCCAGCGCCGGCGGAGTTGCGCCTGCCGTGGCACTGGACCTTGACCCGGTGTCTCTGGTGGTGGTGCCGCACCTGGACCGTATTTATGCGGAAATGGGTCGAATGTGTATTGGCCGGGAAGGTGATCCGCACCGTTGGGTGAACCCGGAATTCCATGGCTGGTCTTCTGGCCGGGGATTCGCCATTAATGTGGATGTCGCTTCCGGCCAGCTGGAAGATCTGGAGGGCTTCATTCGCCACTTCTATGCCAGCTACCACCCTTATTACAATGGCAATCAACCACTGATCCATCCCCAGCCCGCCGGTATTGCGGTTACCGACAGCGCGGCACGGTTTATCGGCTGGCACGCCATAACTATTCTCAGGGCCGCTCTCGATCCGGACGGTGAAATGCGCGTGTATTTCTTTAATCCGAACAACGACAGTGGCCAGAACTGGGGCGATGGGGTGAAGGTCAGTACCTCCGGCTGTGGCGAAAGGTTCGGGGAATCGTCGTTACCTTTTAAACAGTTTACGTCCCGACTGTATATTTATCACTTTGATCCTCTGGAGCGAGGCGAGCCGGCAGACGTGCCGGAAGAAGAATTGCACAGAGTGGTCAGTCGGGTTCATGACAGCTGGGGCAGAGATCGTGTGCCTGCGGACAGCCTGCAGGCTCAGCGACCAACGCACTGAACGATTGCGGGGCCCGGGTTTTTACTCCCGGGTCTTTTCCGCAGCTCTCAGCATGGCATGTAAAAGTTCATCGGCATCGAACTTGGTCAACGCTTCGTTGGCGCCTACCTGATTGGCATAGCTCAGACTCATCTCGCTGTTAAGAGATGTGTGCAGAATAATGTAGGGCTGTTTAAGGCTTCTGTTGTCGCGGATATTGAACGTCAGTTCGTAGCCGTCCAGACCGGGCATTTCGATATCGCTGACCAGAATGTCGATCGGCTGGCCCAGATCGTGTTCCCGCAATAACACCTGCATGGCCTGATCACCACAGGTTGTGACGTGGTAACTCACATCTTTGGCGTCAAGCACATCACTCAGCTGTTTGCGGGCCACCATCGAGTCGTCTACCAGCAGGATGTTCAGCGACCGCAATGTCTCAATTTCCATAGGCGAGAGCAGCACTTCCCGGGCATCCACCGATTCCGGGTATACCTTCGCGAGCAAAAGTTCCACATCCAGAAGCTGAATAATTTCGCCGTCCATATCCAGCAGGCCGGTGATAAACGCATTGGTGCCAAGGGCTTTGGGTGGTGGCTTTACCGTTTGCCAGTCAGTTTCAATGATCTGCTGAACGCTGCGCACCATGAAACCGATTTCCTGCCGCTGAATATCGGTGATGATGATTGAGCCATGCTCCTGCTCGTCTTTCGACATGGGCGGGTAGCCTACGGCAGCTGCCATGTCGATCACCGGCACGGCCGCACCCCGAAAGGTGGCGGTGCCAATCACCGCATGGTGACTCTGGGGCAGGCGGGTGAGACGCTGAAGTGGCAGTATTTCCCGGATCTTCAGCGTGCCAAGGCCAAACAGACGCGACCCGAACAGGCGGAACAGCAAGAGTTTCTGGGTCTGCTTGGCTTTGCTCGACATAGACTTATCCTTGCGGTATTTGCAGGCAGCGGCCGCCTGTCTGTAACTGGAGCACAGCCTGTTTTCAGGCTGGCTGAAGCTGACTGCTATGGTAGCAGTTTTGCGCCTGAGATGAAGGCTGGCTCCTACCAGGGTAGATTGGTCGCGATGAACCAGCCAGTGCCCGTTGTAGCGGCTATGGCAATCAGTGCCAGCAATCCATCTTTTGCCACAATGGCCAGGCCGAACGCCACCAATGCCAAGCCGCCGCCATTAGCGCTGAAAGGAACCAGCTCCATTAACGGCATGGCCAGCGCCACCATCATGCAGATGATGGCCATCAGGTACTGACCAGCACCGGAAACCAGCCAGGACAGACGCTGCTTTGTCCAGCGATCTACAAATGAAGCCGGTTTTTCGGCCCAGTCCAGCCCCTTGAGCAGCTTTTCTCGCGATAGCGAGCGCCGGGAAAGCTTTCCGGGAATCCAGATGCTGCGGCGTTGAAACAACAGTTGCCCCACTGTCAGCAGCACCAGAAGAGCCAGCAAAGTGGGCACGCCCGGTATGTCACCAATCAGCGGAGCCAACGTGATAACCCCTGTTATCAGCAACACCGGGCCAAACGAACGCTCACCCACAGCTTGCAGGACGTCACCGACAGAAACCTGATCTGTTGTGGCAGCACCCACACGAATACGTTCAAGCAGCTGCTGCAGATTGCCTGGATCATCTGACTGTTTCATGAATCTGGCTGCCATAAACGAAAAAAGCCCCTGATATCAGGGGCTTGATTCGGAGAGTTTGGTGGAGACGGCGGGAATTGAACCCGCGTCCGCCAGTACTCAGCCTTGAGGTCTACATGCTTAGCATCCCTCTATTGGTTTAAGTTCAAGCGACCCAAGGGTCAGGGTGCAAGAACCGAGCTCTTTGAATCTTAGCCGTTAGACAGTGAGCTCTGACTAACGGAGCAACCTATAAGCGATGACGTCCTGGGATGTTGCTACTGGGTTATAGGTGCCCCAGCCAGGACGACTAGCGGCTTACGCTGCTAGTGCGTAGTTTTCGTCGTTTGCGACTATTGCGTTGCAGCTTTGGATTAACGAGATTCGCTGCCATCTCGACATGCACTCAAGGGTTCGCCACCGGCGTCGAAGCCATGTCGTCCCCTCTTGCCTTCAGTATATGGGTATCGTTTGAGCAACTTCAAGGACTGATTCTGTGTTTTGTACTTACCGCGTCGGTTCAGTTGTTCACTTCTCTGAGAATGCGCTGCTTCTGGCGGTTCCAATCTTTCTCTTTTTCGGCGGCACGCTTGTCATGTTTCTGCTTACCCTTCGCCAGCGCAATCTCGCACTTTACCTTGTTCTTTTTCCAATACAGCGCCAGCGGTATGCAAGTGTGGCCGGCCTGGTTGACCTTGCCCATGATCTTGGCAATTTCCTTGGCGTGCAGCAGCAGCTTACGGGTTCGGGTGGGGTCCGCAATCACATGAGTTGAGGCGGTGCTCAGCGGGGTGAAATGGGCACCGAGCAACCAGGCTTCGCCCCCTTTCAAAAGCACATAGGCATCAACCAGCTGGGCTTTGCCCGCGCGCAGGGATTTAACTTCCCAGCCGAGTAGCGACAGGCCCGCCTCGAAGCGTTCCTCAATGTGATACTCGTGTTTTGCCTTTTTGTTCAGGGCGATGGTGTTATTGCTTGGTGCTTTCTTCTTGCTCATGAATCCTGTCCGGGATCGGAAGAATGACGAAAGCGGCATTGTAGCCCAGGACGACGGGGCGGGTCACGGTATCGCCAAATAGTTGGTGATTAACGGTCGTTTGCGGGTGGGCGCTTCAGCTACAATGTCGGACTCATTGAGGGCAGGGGCTGGAATGCCACGCAAGTATCAAACTTCTATCGGGTCTTTCACCCGTAAATCCACGTTTTTCTGGGCTGCGGTGGGCGCGACTGTCGGCTTGGCCAACCTGTGGCAGTTTCCCTATCTGGCGAGCCAGCACGGTGGCGGGCTTTTCCTTCTGTTGTACCTGGCCTGTCTGCTTCTGGTCACCTTACCCCTGATGGTGACGGAAACCGTTTTTGGTCGTCATGCCCGCCATGGGATTGTTTTGGCGATGGATGGTTACGTGAAGACTGCTGGCGGTCACCGGCTGTGGCGTATGGCAGGGCCGCTGAGTATCGTCGCAGCGTTTTTGGTGCTGTCTTTCACGGCGGTTTTTGGCGGAATCGTCCTCGCTTATCTGTTTTTCGGCGCAACGGGCAGTTTTTCTGGCGCTTCTCCTGCTACGGCTACCGGAATTCTGTCTGACCTGGTGGCCAATCCCGGGCACTACCGGCAGTTTATGGCCTGGCATGCTTTCTTTCTGTTACTGGTTGTGCTGGTTTCCGCCCGGGGCGTTGTCGAGGGCGTGGAGCGATCAATGCGGTTTCTGGTGCCGGTTACGCTGGTATTGATGGTCGGCCTGTTCGTTCTTGCTGCGATGAATGGGAGACTGAGTGCCGGCATCAACCAGGTTCTGGACTTGCGCCCGCACCAGGTGGGATTTGATAGTGTTCGTGCCGCGTTTTTTCATGCCTTCTATACCCTCGGGCTGGGAATGGGCGTCTGGGCCATATTTGGTGCCTACGCGGCCCCGCATACACGGTTAAAGCGGTCAATACTGGCTGTTGTTCTGATGGATACGCTGGTTGCGATTGTTGCCGGGATAATGATGTTCTCGGTCGCCCAGGGCGGCGTCGCTCTGGAGGGTGAGCGTGGTTTCAGTCTTCTGTTTGTCTCGCTGCCGGTGAATCTCGCGCAGTTGCCCTTTGATCAGGCCGTTATTGCGGCCGTATTCCTGGTGGTTGTGTTGATTGTATGGGCGACCGCTATCTCCCTTTTGGAGCCCGTGATCGGGTGGTTCCGGGAGTGGATTGGTGCGCCCAGAGGGCTCACGGTCATCATTGTCGGTGTCGCGGTCTGGTTGATGGGGCTGGTGTCGCTTTTTTCATTCAATGTCTGGGCAGGGTATCATCCCGGCGGGGCGTCGCCTTTCCGGTGGCTGGAATTACTGGCCGGCGGCATCCTGATCCCTCTGGTCGGAATTCTGATTGCGGCTTTCACCGGCTGGAGCATGAGCCGGCGGTATGGCCGCGGCATGTTGGGTAACGCGTCCGCTCCCATTCGGAAGTATTGGTACTGGGTGCTCCGGTCGGTGCTTCCGGTGGTGGTAGCCTGGATCGGTTTGCAATACACGGTGTTGTCGCTTGCGAATCTGTGCGAAAACGGCAACGCTGCCATCTGGTGTGGCAGTGAGCCTTCGGCAATGGAGGTCCGGCCGGTTCAAAGTGAGCCAGGCAGGGATGATATCCAGTATGATGGCGACTGACACACATTAGTGGCTGCCTGGCAGTCAACGTAGTACAAAGCGTAGGATTCCTGGTTTACATGGCTCACCAGATTGATAAAACCGCACTTGTTATGCACTCCGCAGAACGTATGTTCCACCTGGTTAATGATGTGGAGCGTTATCCTGAATTCCTGCCCTGGTGTTCAGGCGCGGAGGTCCGGGAAGAGGGCGACGGGCTGCGTAGAGCGTCGTTGGAAATCTCCAAGGGCGGAATGCATCACCGGCTGACGACCCTGAATCGCGTTCAGGAGCCAGATGGCATCGAAATAAGTCTGGCTGACGGACCACTGAAGAGCCTGACTGGGCGCTGGCAATTCCAGAGGCTGGACGAAAATGCCTGTAAGGTTATTTTGACGCTGGAATTCGAATTTTCGGGGTCACTGTCCCGAATGGCTTTCGGGCCGGTTTTTAAGTACGTGGCCAATACCATGGTTGATGCGTTCTGTCGCCGCGCGGATGAACTCTACGGTCGGGGAAGTGTGTGATGGAAGTAGAAGTGGCTTACGCCAGGCCAGACAGGCAGCGCATTGTTACGTTGCAGGTGCCGGAAGGTACAACGATGTCTGAAGCGGCGCGGCTTTCGGGCATTGACGAGCTGTTCCCCGAAATCAATCTGGATGAGATTGATATGGGCATTTTTGGCAAGGTTGTAAAGAAGCCTGCCGAGCACCCGCTTCGGGAAGGTGATCGTGTGGAACTTTACCGGCCTTTGAAGATCGATCCCAAGCAGGCCCGGTTAAACCGGGCCAGGAAGAAGGGCTGAGAATCAGTAAGCGGGCGTTTCTTCGAGCAACTTTGACTGATAGTGGCTATAGTTACCATTATCGTAGTGCACGATGACTCGCTGCTCTTCGATTTCACCGCCTCGGCGCTGGAATGTGTAAACGTAGTAGTCTTTGGATGGGTCAACAGGGTTCTGCACCAGTGGCGTCCCGAGAATGGCACGGACCTGGTCTTGGGGCATGCCTTCAGACAGCTGACTGAGCTCTTCATCGGTAACGATGTTGCCCTGCTGAACATTGATTTTGTAAACGCCCGGAAAAGCGCAACCGGACAAGAATAAAATGCTAATAAGAACGATAGCGGTGAGCTTTTGCATCGCCGGGGGAAATCCTCTATCTTGACGTCGCCTGCCTGGGCAGGAGTGAAACGGTTATCCGTTGAATAGCGGCTTCATCATACCCGAAGCCGCAAGGCACACCAACGAGTGAATAGTAACATGTCATCTGAAAACACCGAATTACGAAAAGTCGGCCTGAAGGTTACTCTGCCGAGAGTGAAAATCTTCAACATTCTGGAAAACGCGAAAGAGCACCATCTCAGTGCTGAGGACGTTTATAAGAAGCTGCTTGATCAGGGAGATGACGTGGGTCTGGCGACTGTCTACCGGGTTTTGACCCAGTTTGAGGCGGCCGGCCTGGTGCTGCGGCATAATTTCGAGGGTGGTCATGCTGTGTTCGAAATGGCTGGCGATGATCATCACGACCATATGGTTTGTACGCAAACCGGTGAAGTTGTCGAGTTCGTTGACGAGGTTATTGAAGAGCGTCAGCGAAAGATTGCCGAAGAGCATGGCTACGAGATTGTGGATCACAGCCTGATTCTCTATGTGAAACCTGCAGACTCCAAAAAGTAGTACCAGCGACAGTAAAAATCGGGGCCACATCAGTGGCCCCGCAAGCTCTTCTCAAAGAAGAGTAGGGGTCAGTGGTGAGTTGCCTGGCCTTTGACAAACATTTCCCTGGCGTGAGCAATCGTGTGTTTGGTCATGTCCATACCTCCCAGCATTCTGGCTACTTCGTCGATCCTTCCCTGATCATCCAGTGTTTCAATGCGTGAGTAAGTGGCGTCTGATTCTGTAAATTTGCTGACAAACAGATGCTGATGTGACTGTGCGGCCACCTGTGGCAGGTGTGTTACGCACAGCACCTGGCCATTGTCGCCGAGAGCCCGCAGAAGCCGGCCTACCACTTCAGCCGTGCCGCCGCCGATACCAACGTCTACCTCATCAAACACCAGGGTCGGGGTTGTGGATGTCTGGGCCACTACCACCTGAATGGCCAGGCTGATTCGTGATAGCTCGCCACCCGAGGCGACTTTCGCCAGTGGCCGGGCCGGCTGTCCCGGATTGGCGCTCACCAGAAATTCAGTGTCTTCCATGCCGTGGGGCGCGGGCTCACCGTTCTGATTGCGGCTCAGGTGCGTTACAAACTGCACGGCCGGCATGCTCAGCTGTGCCAGTTCTTCAGCGATGCGCTGATCCAGGTTGGCAGCGGCTTGCCGGCGCTTGTCGGTCAGTGTGTCCGCCAGTTCGTTGAACTGCGCGAGGTGTTGCTCCAGTTCTGCTTCCAGCTGTTCCAGGCTGCCGGCTCCGCCGTCCAGTTCCGCCAGCTCGTGGCTCAGCTTCTGATGGAATTCAGGCAGTTCTTCCGGAGTGATGCGATGCTTGCGGGCCATTTGATAAATGGCGCTCAGGCGCTCTTCCACCTCAGCCAGCCGGGCAGGGTCGGCCTCGTAGTCATCAACAAAGCGGCGCAGGTTGTCGCCCGCTTCTGATATCTGTATCTGGGCTTCGTTCAGCATCTGGATGGTGTCATTCAGCGCAGGTACTTCTACCGGCAGCTGTTCCAGCTGTTGCAGGGCCTGACGAACCAGGCCGGCGGCACTGGTGTCTTCTTCAGTACACAGCAATGCAGCCTGATGGCTGCTGTGCAGCACACCGTCGGCCTGGCTCAGCTGTGCCTGTTCCTGCTCGAGATCCTCCTGCTCACGCTCCGCCAGTGCCAGCCGGTCCAGTTCTTCTACCTGGTAGCGAAGCAACTGGATTCTGGCTTCGGCTTCGTCTGCATTCTGGCGGCGCTGTTCAAGCTTCTGGCGGGTCTGGTTCCAGGTTTTCCAGGCTGCCCGGGTGTTGTCTGCCAGTTCCTCAACCCCTGCGAACTCGTCCAGCAGTTTGCGATGGGTTTCTTTACGCAGGAGTGACTGATGCTGATGCTGGCTGTGAATGTCCATCAACATCCCGCCAAGCTCTTTAAGCTGTGACAGCGGGCAAGGCTGGCCGTTGATGAATGCTCTTGATCGGCCTTCCTTGCTGATGCTGCGGCGCAGAATGCAGTTCTCCGGGTCGTCCAGTTCATGCTCTTCGAGCCATTGCCGGGCCTCCGGAACACGGGAGATGTTAAAGCTGGCGGCTATATCGGCGCGTTTGGCGCCATGGCGGACTGCTCCGGCATCTGCCCGCCCGCCCATGGCAAGGCTCAGAGCCCCCAGAACAATGGACTTGCCGGCACCGGTTTCGCCGGTCAGGGCTGTCATTCCGTTGTTGAAGTGCAATTCCACTTTTTCGGCAATGGCGTAATTCGAAACCGTGAGTTCTGTGAGCATGCCTGGAACCTCCGCTCTGTCTGGCACTGTGATTTCATACAGTGACTGTGAATATATACAGGGTTTTGGGTGTTTGCAAATCCGCTGAAGCGAAATCGTCAAAGATTCCTGGTTGGAAGGTTGAAACCCGTGCTGCGGGCCCCATATCCGTTCGCAAAGCCAGTTTTCCTGTCTTCCGATAGGCAGGTCTCATTCAGTCGCAGGCCGTGAAGGCCGTGAGATTAAGTATCAGGAGTTGTCATGAGTGCGGAAGATAAGCGCAGCGAACAGGTAGAAGAACAGAACGAAGCAACTGAGGCAGCCGCGGAAGAATCCGGTGCGGGGGCAGAGCAGTCCGGGGGTGAACTTTCCGAGGTGGAGGAGCTGCAGGCAAAACTGCAGGAGCATCAGGAGCAGGCGCTGCGCGCCCAGGCGGAAATGCAGAACGTTCGCCGTCGCGCTGAGATTGATGTCGAAAAGGCCCACAAGTTTGCATTGGAAAAGTTTGTAAAAGAGCTGCTGCCGGTGGCTGACAGTCTTGAAAAGGCCGTCGAGAGCACTGAAGGCCAGACTGATTCCAGTGAGCTGGTCGTGTCTATCCGTGAAGGCGTTGAGATGACTCTGGATCTGTTCATGAAGAGTCTGGCGAAATTCAACGTCGAGCAGCTTGACCCGGTAGGCGAGCCGTTCGATCCGCAGCAGCACGAAGCGATGTCTATGGTGCCCGCGCCGAACGCCGAACCGAACAGCGTGGTAGCGGTTGTGCAGAAAGGCTATCTGTTGAACGGTCGTGTCGTGCGCCCGGCGATGGTGATGGTCGCGAAAGCAGAAGATAGCCCAAAAATCGACGAGAAGGCTTGAAAAGCGAAATATTGCGCCAATATAGCCAGTAAACAGATAAAGCCCGGGCAAACAGCTTCGGGATAGAATTCAGAAAGAACTGGAGTGATTCAATGAGCAAAATTATTGGTATCGACCTGGGAACCACAAACTCCTGCGTAGCCATCATGGATGGCGACAAGGTCAAGGTTATCGAAAACGCCGAGGGTGATCGCACCACCCCGTCCATCATCGCTTATACCGACGATGGCGAAACCCTGGTTGGCCAGTCAGCCAAGCGCCAGGCAGTTACCAACCCGGACAACACGCTGTATGCCATCAAGCGTCTGATCGGCCGTCGTTTTGAAGACGACGTGGTTCAGAAAGACATCAAGATGGTGCCTTACAAAATTGCCAAGGCCGATAACGGCGATGCCTGGGTGCAAGTGAAAGACCAGAAAATGGCGCCGCCGCAGGTGTCTGCAGAAGTTCTGAAGAAAATGAAGAAAACTGCAGAAGACTACCTGGGCGAGAAAGTGACCGAAGCGGTTATCACCGTCCCGGCCTACTTCAACGACAGCCAGCGCCAGGCTACCAAAGACGCGGGCAAGATTGCCGGTCTGGAAGTGAAGCGCATCATCAACGAGCCGACTGCAGCTGCCCTGGCGTATGGCCTGGACAAGCAAAGCGGCGACCGCACCGTAGCGGTATACGATCTGGGCGGCGGTACTTTCGACCTGTCCATCATCGAAATTGCCGATGTCGATGGCGAGCACCAGTTTGAAGTACTGGCCACCAACGGCGACACCTTCCTGGGTGGTGAAGACTTCGACCTGAAGATCATCGAGCACCTGGCAGACCAGTTCAAGAAAGACAGCGGCATCGACCTGCGTGGTGATTCCCTGGCAATGCAGCGTCTGAAAGAAGCTGGCGAAAAAGCCAAGATCGAGCTGTCCAGCAGCCAGCAGACAGACGTGAACCTGCCGTACATCACTGCAGATGCGTCTGGTCCGAAGCACATGAACGTCAAGCTGACCCGTGCCAAGCTGGAGTCGCTGGTAGAAGAGCTGGTTCAGCGCAGCCTTGAGCCGTGCAAAGTGGCCCTGAAGGATTCTGGCCTGAGCGCCTCTGAAATCGACGAGGTTATCCTCGTGGGTGGTCAGACCCGCATGCCGATGGTTCAGGAAAAAGTAAAAGAGTTCTTCGGCAAAGAGCCGCGTAAAGACGTGAACCCGGACGAAGCCGTGGCCATGGGTGCAGCCATTCAGGGCGCTGTACTGTCTGGCGATGTGAAAGACGTGCTGTTGCTGGACGTAACGCCGCTGACACTGGGCATTGAAACCATGGGCGGTGTGGCCACTCCGCTGATCGATAAGAACACTACGATCCCGACCAAGAAGTCGCAGACGTTCTCGACTGCGGAAGACAATCAGACAGCCGTCACCATCCACGTAGTCCAGGGTGAGCGCAAGCAGGCGTCGCAGAACAAGTCACTGGGCCGTTTCGACCTGGCAGACATTCCGCCGGCAGCACGCGGTGTGCCGCAGATCGAAGTGACCTTCGATATTGACGCTAACGGCATCCTGAACGTGTCGGCGAAAGACAAGGCGACTGGCAAAGAGCAGTCCATCGTGATCAAGGCCTCTTCCGGTCTGAATGATGACGAAATTGACAAGATGGTGCAGGACGCCGAAGCCAACGCCGAGGAAGATCGCAAGTTCGAAGAGCTGGTGCAGGCCCGCAACCAGGGCGATGCCATGGTTCATGCGGTACGCAAGACTCTGGACGAGGCCGGCGATAAAGCCAGCGACAGCGAAAAAGAGTCTATCGAAGCTTCCATCAAGGAGCTCGAAGAAGCTCTGGAAGGTTCCGATAAAGAAGACATCGAGGCCAAGACCCAGAAGCTGACCGAAGCCTCTTCCGAGCTGGCGCAAAAGATGTACGCGGAAGAAGGCGGTGAACAGGCACAGCAGGCCGGAGGCCAGGAAGAGGCCCAGTCTCAGAGTGCTGAGGACGCCGTCGACGCGGAATTTGAAGAAGTCAAAGACGACGACAAGAAGTAATTCCTAAGTACATCAGGCAGTTGGAAAACGCGGGCAGAAGCCCGCGTTTTCCTCGTTATAGCAACAGGGTTTTACAGCATGGCCAAACGCGATTATTACGAAGTGCTCGGGGTTTCCCGGGGCGCGGACGAGAAGGAAATAAAGCGGGCGTACCGCAAGCTCGCAATGAAATACCATCCGGACCGTAACCCGGACGACGCCGAGTCCGAGACCAAGTTCAAAGAAGCCAGCGAAGCCTACGAAGTTCTGGCAGACGCCAACAAGCGGGCGGCCTATGATCAGTTCGGCCATGCCGGTGTTGACGGCCAGGCCGGCGGCGGTGGAGGTTTCGGCGGTGGTGGCGCCAGCTTCTCCGATATCTTCGGTGACGTGTTCGGCGACATCTTCGGTGGCGGCGGTCGCGGCCGCAGCACGCGGGGCGCCGACCTGCGTTACACCCTGGAGCTGGATCTGGAAGAAGCCGTTAAAGGCAAAAACGTCGAAATCACCATCCCCGGCCACAAGGAATGCGATACCTGCGACGGCAGTGGTGCAGAGAAAGGCTCTGGCGTCGAGACCTGTGGTACCTGTCGAGGTATGGGGCAGGTGCGCATGCAGCAGGGGTTCTTTACCGTGCAGCAGGCTTGTCCGACGTGCGGTGGTGCCGGTCAGGTCATTAAGAACCCATGCAAGGTTTGCAACGGCCAGGGTCGCGTAAGACAAGAAAAAACGCTGTCGGTGAAAGTGCCCCCGGGCGTGGATACCGGCGATCGCATCCGCCTCTCGGGCGAAGGCGAAATGGGCGTCGACGGCGGTCCGCCTGGCGACCTTTATGTGCAGGTCAGTGTGCGCGAGCACTCAATCTTCACCCGCGATGGTCGCAACCTGTACTGCGAAGTACCGATCAGTATCATTGATGCAACGCTTGGCGGCGAACTGGAAGTGCCGACTCTGGACGGCCGGGTAAAACTCAAGATCCCGCCCGAAACTCAGACCGGTAAGCTCTTCCGCCTGCGTAACAAAGGCGTTGCCCCGGTACGCGGTGGTCCGGCCGGTGATCTGTTGTGCCGCGTGATTCTGGAAACGCCGGTTAACCTGACCAAGCGTCAGAAAGAGTTGCTTGAAGAATTCCAGAAAACCCTGGACAGCAGCAACGGCAACGACCATGGCCCGAAGAAAACCTCCTGGTTTGAAGGTGTGAAAAGTTTCTTTGATGAAATGAAATTCTGAGGGCAGAGCAGATGAGGGTAGCAATCATCGGCGCCGCAGGGCGCATGGGCAAAGTGCTGATCGAAGCGGTTGATGGCACTGAAGGCATGGAGCTTGGCGCCGCCATCGTGCAGCCCGGCAGCAGCCTGATCGGTGCCGACGCCGGCGAAATGACCGGCATCGGCAAAACCGGCATCAAAATGGCGGGCAGCCTGGAAGATGTGAACAATGATTTTGACGTGCTCGTCGATTTCACCTTCCCGGACCTGACCCTGGAAAACGCCGAATTCTGCAAGGCCAATGGCAAAATGCTGGTCGTCGGCACCACCGGCCTGACCGACGCCGAAAAAGCCCAGCTGGCCCTGGCTGCAGAATCCACGAAAGTAGTATTTGCGCCCAATATGAGCGTTGGCGTCAACGTGGTTCTCAACCTGTTGAGGACCGCTGCCGCAACGCTGGGGGACGACTACGATGTAGAAATCGTGGAAGCCCATCACCGCCACAAGAAAGACGCCCCGTCCGGCACTGCGCTGCGCATGGGCGAAGTGGTGGCCGATGCTCTGGGTCGTGATCTGAAAGAATGCGCCGTCTACGGCCGCGAAGGCTTTACCGGCGAACGCACCCGCAAGGAAATCGGCTTCGAAACCATCCGCGCGGGCGATGTCGTGGGCGACCACACCGTGCTGTTTGCCACCGAAGGTGAGCGCATTGAAGTGAGCCATAAGGCCAGCAGCCGGATGACCTTCGCTAAAGGCGCCATGCGGGCTGCGTTGTGGCTGAAGGACAAGCCTGTGGGTTTGTACGATATGCAGGATGTTCTGGGGCTTAAGTAATAGCCATGGACACAAATCGCCAGATTTCTTACAATAAGGCGATTTGACTGCACCAAGCGTACCATTAAGAAGTTTATGAAAAAGCGGGACCGGGTTTTTACTCAGTCTCGCTTTTTTGCAACCTGAATATGCGCTTGCGTTCCTGTTCGTGACGAACTTACCGCCACTCGATGAGGATACAAGCCTTGAGCACACCAGCAATCCTTGCACTCGCAGACGGAAGCCTCTTCTACGGCACCGCCATTGGCGCAGATGGAGAAACCAGCGGCGAGGTGGTATTCAATACTGCCATGACCGGCTATCAGGAAATCCTGACCGACCCGTCTTACTCCCGCCAGATGGTTACCCTGACGTATCCACACATTGGCAACACCGGTGTTAACGAAGAAGACGTAGAATCCGACAGCATCCAGGCCGCCGGGCTCATCATCCGCGATCTGCCCCTGCTCACCAGTAACTGGCGCAGCCAGGGCAGCCTTGGCGATTACCTGCGAAACAACAACATTGTTGGCATTGCGGACATCGACACCCGCCGGCTCACCCGCATCCTGCGGGACAAGGGCTCCCAGAACGGCGCCATTGTTGCCGGCGAAAATGCCTCGGCAGAGCAGGCGCTCGAGCTGGCCAAAGCTTTCCCTGGCCTGAAGGGTATGGACCTGGCCAAAGAAGTTACCTGTACCGAGACCTATCAATGGAGCGAGACCGAATGGGATCTGGCGTCCGGCTACGGTGAGCGCACCGAAAGCAAGTTCAGGGTTGTGGCTTGGGATTACGGTGTGAAGCACAACATCCTGCGCATGCTTGCCTCCCGTGGCTGTGACATCACCGTGGTGCCGGCACAAACCCCGGCCTCCGACGTGCTGGCCATGAATCCCGATGGCATCTTCCTGTCCAACGGCCCGGGTGACCCCGAGCCATGCGACTACGCTATCAGTGCCATCAAGGAAGTGCTGGATACCGACATTCCGGTGTTCGGCATCTGCCTGGGGCACCAGTTGCTGGCCCTGGCCAGTGGCGCCAAGTCAATGAAAATGGGCCACGGTCACCATGGTGCCAACCACCCGGTACAGGATATCGCCAAAGGCACGGTAATGATCACCAGCCAGAACCACGGTTTCGCCGTAGACGAGGCAACACTGCCTGCCAACGTGGAAGCCACCCACAAATCACTGTTTGACGGCACGCTGCAGGGCATTCGCCGGACCGACAAACCGGCTTACAGCTTCCAGGGTCACCCGGAAGCCAGCCCCGGTCCCCACGACGTGGCGCCACTGTTTGACGAATTTATCCGCCTGATGGAAACGCGATCCGCCTGAGGGCCGATCGCCACGGATAACACGCAGGCGCCGCGCTTTAGCGCTGCAAGAATTCAAAAGTTGCTGACAGGTTTACCGAGACATGCCAAAACGTACTGACATTAAAAGCATCCTGATCCTGGGCGCCGGCCCCATCGTGATCGGGCAGGCGTGCGAATTCGACTACTCCGGAGCCCAGGCCTGTAAGGCCCTGCGCGAAGAGGGTTACCGGGTTATTCTGGTGAATTCCAATCCGGCGACCATCATGACCGACCCGGTCATGGCCGATGCCACCTATATCGAGCCGATTACCTGGAAAACCGTCGAAAAAATCATCGAAAAAGAGCAGCCAGATGCCCTGTTGCCCACCATGGGTGGCCAGACCGCGCTGAACTGTGCGCTGGATCTGGAAAAATACGGCATTCTGGAAAAGCACGGCGTCGAGATGATCGGTGCCAACGCTGACACCATCGACAAAGCCGAAGACCGGGACCGCTTCGACAAGGCCATGAAGCGAATTGGCCTTGAGTGCCCGCGTGCCACCATTGCCCACTCCATGGCAGAAGCCTGGGAAATCTCCGAAGATATCGGTTTCCCGTGCATTATCCGCCCGTCGTTCACCATGGGTGGTTCCGGTGGCGGTATTGCCTATAACAAAGACGAGTTCGAAGAAATCTGTACTCGTGGCCTGGATCTGTCACCGACCAACGAGCTGTTGATTGACGAATCCCTGATTGGCTGGAAAGAGTACGAGATGGAAGTTGTTCGTGACAAAAACGACAACTGCATCATCGTCTGCGCCATCGAAAACTTTGACGCCATGGGCGTACACACCGGCGACTCCATCACCGTAGCGCCGGCCCAGACCCTCACCGACAAGGAATATCAAATCATGCGGAACGCCTCCCTGGCGGTCCTGCGTGAGATCGGTGTGGAAACCGGTGGCTCTAACGTGCAGTTCGGCATCAACCCGGACACCGGTCGTATGGTCGTCATCGAAATGAACCCGCGGGTTTCCCGTTCTTCGGCCCTGGCGTCCAAAGCGACCGGTTTTCCGATTGCCAAAGTAGCGGCCAAGTTGGCGGTGGGTTACACCCTCGATGAACTGCAGAACGAAATCACCGGTGGCGTAACGCCAGCTTCGTTCGAGCCGAGCATCGACTATGTCGTGACCAAGATACCCCGGTTCACTTTTGAGAAATTCCCGCAGGCTGATGCCCGCCTGACCACCCAGATGAAATCCGTGGGTGAGGTGATGGCGATTGGCCGCACCTTCCAGGAATCGCTGCAGAAAGCGCTGCGAGGCCTGGAAGTCGGCTCTGATGGCTTCGACGAAAAGCTTGAAGACCTGAGCTCCGAAAGCTCACAGGAAACCCTGACCCGCGAGCTGAACGTGCCCGGCGCCGAGCGTGTCTGGTACATCGGTGACGCCTTCCGCTCCGGCATGACGGTGGATGACGTATTCCGCAACACCCACGTTGACCCGTGGTACCTGGTCCAGATTGAAGACCTGATCCGGGAAGAGGAAGTGCTTAAGTCCGCAGGCAAAGCCGATATCGACAAGGCCACCCTGTTCCGCCTCAAGCGCAAGGGCTTCTCGGACGCGCGCCTGGCCAAACTGCTGGGCATCTCCGAAGTCAGCATGCGCAAGCTGCGTCATGATCTGGACATTCGTCCGGTGTACAAGCGCGTGGATACCTGCGCTGCCGAATTTGCATCCGACACCGCCTATATGTACTCCACCTATGAGGAAGAGTGCGAGGCCGACGCTTCCGATCGTGACAAGATTGTTGTCATCGGTGGTGGCCCGAACCGGATCGGGCAGGGCATCGAATTTGACTACTGCTGTGTGCACGCGGCTCTGGCGATGCGTGAAGATGGCTATGAAACCATCATGATCAACTGCAACCCGGAGACGGTGTCGACTGATTTTGATACGTCTGATCGTCTGTATTTCGAGCCCATCACGCTGGAAGATGTGCTGGAGATCATCAACATCGAAAACCCCAAGGGCGTTATTGTCCAGTATGGCGGTCAGACACCGTTGAAGCTGGCTCGGGGCCTGGAAGCGGCCGGCGTACCCATCATCGGTACCAGCCCGGATGCCATTGACCGTGCCGAAGACCGTGAGCGTTTCCAGCAAATGATTACCCGTTTGGGTCTGAAACAGCCGGAGAATGCCACCGTTCGCAGCCACGAGGAAGGCATTGTGGCGGCCCGCGAGATCGGTTACCCGCTGGTGGTCCGCCCATCCTATGTTCTGGGCGGCCGCGCCATGGAAATCGTCTATGACGAGAAAGAGCTGGTGCACTATATGCGCAGTGCCGTGCTGGTTTCCAATGACAGCCCGGTGTTGCTGGATCACTTCCTGAATTCCGCCATTGAGGTGGATATCGATGCCATCTCCGACGGCACCGACGTGGTGATTGGTGGCATCATGCAGCATATCGAACAGGCCGGCGTGCACTCCGGTGACTCCGCCTGTTCACTGCCGCCTTACACCCTGCCCAAAGAAGTGCAGGATGAAATGCGAGACGCTGTGAAGAAAATGGCCATCGAGCTGGACGTGATCGGCCTGATGAACGTTCAGTTGGCCTGGCAGGGCGGTGAGATCTACGTGATCGAGGTGAACCCCCGTGCTTCGCGTACGGTACCGTTTGTCTCGAAAGCGGTTGGCGTGTCTCTGGCAGCGGTTGCTGCCCGTGTCATGTCTGGTAAGAGTCTGAAAGAGCTGAACTTTACTCAGGAAATTGTGCCGGAGTATTACTCGGTGAAAGAGTCTGTGTTCCCGTTCAACAAGTTCCCGGCGGTAGACCCGATTCTGGGCCCGGAAATGAAATCCACCGGCGAAGTGATGGGTATTGGCGACAGCTTTGATGAAGCCTTTGCCAAAGCCGCTCTGGCTTCGGGCGAGCGCCTGCCGGCCAAGGGTGTTGCCTTTATGTCGGTGCGTGACGTCGACAAGCCTGGTGCTGCCAAGGTTGCTCGGGATCTTGTGGATGCCGGGTTCCGCATTATCGCCAGTACCGGCACTGCCAAGGCACTGGCTGAAGCAGGCATCGAATCTGAACGGGTGAACAAGGTTCGTGAAGGCCGTCCGCATATTGTTGATGCCATCAAGAACGGCCAGGTTCAGCTGATTATCAACACCACGGAAGGTCGCAAGGCCATCGCCGACTCGGCACAGATTCGTCAGTCCGCCTTGCAGACCAAGACAACCTATACAACCACACTGGCAGGTGGCGAAGCTTTCTGCCGGGCCATTAAGTTTGGCCCGGAGCGCACCGTTCGTCGCCTCCAGGAACTACACGCAGGAAAGTAAAATTATGGCTGACAGAGTACCCATGACCAAAGCAGGGGAAGAAAGCCTGCGCGCGGAACTTAAAACGCTCAAATCTGAAGATCGTCCCCGGGTGATTGCGGCGATTGCCGATGCCCGGGAGCACGGCGACCTGAAGGAAAACGCCGAATACCATGCGGCCCGGGAGCAGCAGAGCTTCATTGAAGGTCGTATTCAGGAAATCGAAGGTAAGCTGGGTGCGGCTCAGGTGATTGATGTCACCAGCATGGAAAACACCGGCAAGGTGATTTTCGGCACCACCGTGCACCTGGTAAACATGGACACTGACGAAGAAGTGTCTTATCAGATCGTTGGTGAAGACGAGGCGGATATCAAGGCAGGCAAACTGTCGATCTCCTCTCCCATCGCCCGCGCCCTGGTAGGCAAGAACGAAGGCGATGTGGTCGCCGTTCGCATTCCTTCCGGTACCGTGGAGTACGAAATTGCCGAGGTGGAATACATCTAAGGTATTCCAGGCACCAAAAAGCCGGCGCGGGTACTCCCCGGGCCGGCTTTTTTATCGGTTATTTATTTCTTAGCAGGTTAGACAGCTTCGGATTCGGTTGCTTGGCGCGGCGCAGGATCACGGCGATTTTACCGATGGTCTGTACCAGTTCGGCACCGGATGCTTCGCAGAGTGCGTCGATGGCTTCGCGGCGCACTTCGCGGTCCTGGCTGGCGACTTTGATCTTGATCAGCTCATGGTCGTTCAGAGCCCGGTCCAGTTCGTCTTGCAGGCCTTCAGAGAGGCCCTTGTCGCCAACAATAATCACTGGCTTGAGGTTGTGGGCAATGGCCCGGTATTCCCGGCGCTGTTCCGGTGAAAGACTCATGATGTAATCTCTTTATCAGTGCAATTAACAAAAGGTCAGCGACGAAAAAGCTGACAACAACGTATAATCGCGCAATTGTAACAGATACGTTGCGGCGACAAATGGCTGTCTTTACCTATCAGGTTGGAGGGCCGTAACAGTTGACGGAGGTTTATTTGGCTCGCTCGAAATCCAGCGGTCGCTGGTTACAGGAACATTTTGACGATGCCTGGGTCAAAAAATCGCAGGAGGATGGCTATCGTTCCCGCGCCAGCTACAAACTGATTGAGCTGGACAAAAAAGACAAGCTGTTCCGCCCCGGGCAACTGGTAGTGGATCTGGGTGCCGCCCCGGGTGGCTGGTCTCAGGTAGCCGTTGAGAAAGTGGGTGACAGCGGGGTTGTGGTTGCGAGCGACATTCTGGAAATGGATGCCATCGCAGGTGTCGATTTCGTACAGGGCGACTTTACCGAAGACCAAGTCTTCGAACAGTTGCTCGAACTGCTCGGAGATCGTCAGGCAGACGTTGTAATTTCCGATATGGCACCCAATATGAGTGGTATGGCCGCGGTTGATATCCCGAAAGCCATGGGGCTGGTTGAACTGGCCCTGGATATGGCGCAACGGGTGCTTCGGCCCGGTGGTGTGTTTGTTGCCAAGGTGTTTCAGGGCGAAGGTTTTGATGCGCTGCTGGCGGAAATGCGAGGCAGCTTTAATACAGTTGTGAGCCGTAAACCGGATTCCTCCCGGGCTCGTTCCCGTGAGATCTATCAGGTTTGCAAAGGGTTTAAAGGCTGACGGCCTGGCCCTTCACCGGAGGCCTGCGTGGGTGGGCCAATTCTGGTGGACCGGCGTACAATTGGTGTAAGGTGTCGAGAAAGGGGTAGGCTGCAGGGCAGCTTGGGCCCGACAATTCACAGGTGATGATCCTTGAACGATATGGCAAAAAATCTGGTTCTCTGGCTAATTATAGCCGCCGTGCTGCTGATGGTGTTTCAGAATTTCTCTCCCACCACCAGCGGGCAACAACTCAATTATTCGCAATTTGTTGAAATGGTCCAGCAAGGCCAGGTTCGGCAGGTTACCATTGATGGTCTGCAGGTGGAGGGTGTCCGCGGCGATGGTTCGCAGTTCCAGACCGTTCGCCCACAGGTCTCCGATAACAAATTGATGGACGACCTGCTGGCCAATAACGTCGAAGTAATCGGCAAGGAGCCGGATCGCCAGAGCCTGTGGACACAGTTGCTGGTGGCTGCTTTCCCGATACTCATTATTATCGCTCTGTTCGTGTTTTTCATGCGTCAGATGCAGGGCGGTGGCGGCGGTGGCAAAGGCCCCATGTCGTTTGGCAAGAGCAAAGCCCGCCTGATGAGTGAAGATCAGATCAAGAACACCTTCGGTGACGTGGCTGGCTGTGATGAGGCCAAGGAAGATGTCAAGGAGCTGGTAGACTTCCTGCGAGACCCGAGCAAGTTCCAGCGTCTGGGTGGTCAGATCCCCAAAGGCGTGTTGATGGTTGGCCCTCCGGGTACCGGTAAGACGTTGCTGGCCAAGGCGATTGCCGGCGAAGCCAAAGTGCCGTTTTTCTCGATCTCCGGCTCCGACTTTGTAGAAATGTTCGTGGGTGTGGGCGCCTCGCGTGTCCGTGACATGTTCGAGCAAGCGAAAAAGCAGAGCCCGTGCATCATCTTTATCGATGAGATCGATGCCGTTGGTCGCCATCGTGGCGCTGGCATGGGTGGCGGTCACGACGAGCGTGAGCAGACCCTGAACCAGCTCCTGGTGGAAATGGACGGTTTTGAGGGTAACGAAGGTGTCATCGTCATTGCCGCGACCAACCGTCCCGACGTGCTGGATCCGGCACTGCTGCGTCCCGGACGCTTTGACCGTCAGGTTGTGGTCAGTCTGCCGGATATCCTTGGCCGTGAGCAGATTCTCAAGGTGCACATGAAGAAAGTGCCTCTGGCAGATGGCGTTGAACCCGGGCTGATTGCCCGTGGTACACCCGGTTTCTCCGGTGCTGACCTGGCCAATCTGGTAAACGAGGCCGCCCTGTTTGCGGCGCGCCGTAACCAGCGTCTGGTGTCGATGGAAGAACTGGAGCTGGCCAAAGACAAGATCATGATGGGCGCCGAGCGCAAATCCATGGTGATGAACGAAAAAGAAAAGCTGAACACGGCCTATCACGAATCCGGCCACGCCATTGTTGGTCGCCTGGTGCCTGAGCACGATCCGGTCTACAAGGTGAGCATCATTCCTCGCGGTCGGGCGTTGGGTGTCACCATGTTCCTGCCGGAAGAGGACAAGTACAGCCACTCCAAGCGCTTCCTGATCAGCTCGATCTGTAGCCTGTTCGGTGGTCGGATCGCCGAGGAGCTGACACTTGGTTTCGATGGCGTGACAACCGGTGCTTCTAACGACATAGAGCGGGCCACGCAGCTGGCGCGTAATATGGTCACCAAGTGGGGCCTGTCTGAGAAGCTCGGGCCGTTGCAGTACGATACCGAAAGCCAGGAGCCATTCCTGGGTCGCTCTGCCGGGCAGTCGCAAACGGTGTATTCGCCGGAAACGGCGCAGCGTATTGACGAAGAAGTGCGCAACATCATTGATAGCTGTTATGAAAAGGCCAGACAGTTGCTGATCGATAATCGCGACAAGCTGGACATGATGGCCGATGCGTTGATGAAGTACGAAACCATCGATAGCCATCAGATTGACGATATCATGGAGGGGCGTAACCCCCGTCCCCCGAAGAACTGGGGTGACAGCGGCCCGACAGGCGGTGTGCAGGCTGAGGATCCTGAAGCGTCTCAGGAGCCCAAAGGTTCCGACGACGGTCATCAGTCCGGCGTCGGGCGGCCTGCTGGCGAGCACTGATTCGTCGATAATAGGTACTGATACCAAACGCCGCCCGGTTTCCGGGCGGCGTTTGTTTTTGTCTCTCCTGTAAAGCATCAATCTCCGGACTCTGTCTTATGAAGATGAATTTTGCCGGCCGGCAACTCGATATGTCCCTGTGTCATGTGATGGGTATCCTCAATGTAACCCCGGACTCCTTTTCTGATGGCGGTCATTTCAATACGCCGGAAGCGGCGTTGCTGCGAGCCCGGCAAATGGTGAATGACGGAGCAGGGTTTATTGACGTGGGCGGCGAGTCCACCCGCCCGGGTGCATCCCCGGTATCCACTCAGGAGGAGCTTGACCGGGTGTGTCCGGTGGTAGAGATGATCGCCCGGGATCTGGATGTCGTCGTTTCCGTGGACACCAGTAACCCGAAAGTGATGGAAGAAACAGCCCGGCTGGGCGCCGGCCTGATCAACGATGTTCGTGCGCTGCAGCGGGAGGGCGCGCCGGAAGTGGTAGCGAAAGCCGGAATCCCGGTGTGCGTCATGCATATTCAGGGCGAACCGGACACCATGCAGGACGACCCGCGCTACCGTAACGTGCACCGGGAGGTCAGTCTGTTTCTGACCGAGCGCATGCGTGTGGCGGAGCGGGCCGGGGTGCTGCCGGAGAATGTCATTCTTGATCCTGGTTTCGGTTTCGGCAAAAGCGTGGAGCATAATGTCCAGTTGCTGGCCAGTCTGCAGCAGCTTCATCTTCTGGGTCACCCTTTGCTGGTCGGGCTGTCGAGAAAGTCCATGCTGGGCGCGATCACCGGCCGTGAGGTTAACGAACGGTTGCCGGCAAGTCTGGCGGCCGCCACAATATCGGCCATGAAAGGTGCAAGCATCCTTCGGGTGCATGATGTCCGGGAAACGGTCGACGCCATCAAGGTGGTCGCCGCAATAAAGGAGGCTAATTGATGTCCCAGCGCAAATACTTTGGTACCGATGGCATTCGTGGTCGCGTTGGCGATAGTCCCATAACGCCGGATTTCATGCTGCACCTGGGCTGGGCAGCCGGCCAGGCATTCAAGAAAAAAGGGCAACGTAACAGCGTACTGATTGGCAAAGACACCCGGTTGTCCGGTTACATGTTCGAATCTGCGCTGGAGGCGGGGTTGTCAGCTGCCGGCGTGGATGTAAAGTTACTCGGCCCTATGCCTACCCCGGCTATTGCCTATCTGACCCGCACCTTCCGGGCCTCGGCCGGTATCGTTATCAGTGCTTCCCATAATCCGCATCATGATAACGGCATAAAGTTCTTTTCATCCGCCGGAACCAAGCTGGATGACGCGCTGGAAACTGAAATCGAAAGCTGGCTGGACCGGCCTATCGAGGTCTGTGCGGCGGAGGAGCTGGGCAAGGCGACCCGTGTGGACGATGCCCCGGGTCGGTATGTGGAATTCTGCAAAAGCACTGTGCCTAATGAGTTCACTCTTGATGGTCTTCATGTCGTGCTCGATTGCGCCCATGGCGCCACCTACCATGTGGCACCCAAGGTGTTTCAGGAGCTTGGTGCCCGGATAACGACCATCGGAGCCGAGCCGGATGGCCTCAATATCAATCTGAACGTTGGCTCAACCCATCTTGATGCACTGAAAAAGACCGTTGCCGAAAAGCAGGCCGATATGGGTATTGCTTTCGATGGTGACGGTGACCGGGTTCTGATGGTCGACAGAGACGGCTCGGAAGTTGATGGCGACGAGTTGCTGTATATCCTCGCTTCCCACCGTCATCAGGAAGGGCGGCTGAATGGTGGTGTGGTAGGCACATTGATGACAAATCTCGGCGTAGAGCTGGCCTTTAAGAATGCCGGTATTTCGTTCGAGCGGGCAAAAGTGGGCGACCGATATGTCATGGAGCGGCTGAAGGCAAACAACTGGCTGGTCGGAGGGGAAGGCTCTGGCCATATGGTGATCCGCGACTGCACCACCACCGGCGACGGCATTGTCTCAGCCTTGCAGGTGTTGCTGGCCATCCGGCGCTCAGGCCGGACCATGAAGGAGCTTCGCCAGGGAATGTGTAAGCTTCCTCAGAAGATGGTTAACGTTCGTGTTGCTAAAAGGTTTGATCCGTCCAGCCGGGAGGACATCGTAGAGGCCGTGCGCCAGGCAGAAGAGGCTCTGGGTGATGCGGGAAGAATCCTTTTGCGTGCCTCGGGAACCGAGCCGTTGATCCGGGTGATGGCTGAGGGCAAGAACGCCGAAGACATCAGCCGGATTGCCGATGAGCTCGCGTTTGTCGTGCAGCGCTCAAGGCCCTGATTCACATGGCCTTCGGCTTGTGCGTGTGAAGGGACTGCTGTATAGTTCGCCCTCGCTTAATTCGGGGCTGTCGAGAACAGAAATGCGTCGCAGGATAGTAGCTGGAAACTGGAAAATGAACGGGTCGCAAGACCTGGTGAAACAGTTGGTCGGTGCTGTCAGTGGGCGGGCTGGCAGCTTCGGTGACTCGGCCGGGATTGTCATTATTCCCCCGGCTCTGTACGTAGGTCAGGTGCTGGAGTGTGCCGGCAACACCCTTGAAGTGGGTGTCCAGAATGTCGCTTGCTGGCAATCCGGTGCTTATACCGGTGAAATCTCGGCAGACATGGCCAAAGACCTTGGTTGTCGTTATGCGTTGGTCGGGCATTCCGAGCGCAGGCAGTTGTTCGCAGAGACGGACAATCTGGCAGCCGAAAAGGTCGCCCGCGTACTTGAAAGTGGTCTGACAGTTATTCTTTGTGTGGGTGAAACGCTCGAGGAGCGTGATGCCGGTCAGGCCGAAGAAATTGTCTCCGGGCAGGTTCGTAAAGGTCTTGCTCGTGTTGCTGCAGAGCAATGGGCACGAGTGGTCGTTGCCTATGAGCCAGTCTGGGCGATTGGCACCGGTAAAACTGCAACCGCCGAAGATGCCCAGGCCATGCATTCGCACATTCGATCAGTGCTTGAGGCGATGAATGCGCCAGCAAATGAGATTTCGGTACTTTACGGCGGCAGTGTAAAAGCGGATAATGCGGCCGCTCTGTTCGCAGAGCCCGATATTGATGGTGGTCTTATCGGCGGAGCCTCGCTGAAGGCCGATGAGTTTTTAAGTATCTGCCGGTCTTTTCCGGCAGGTGCGTAAGCCGAAACGTTTACGAGAGTCTGTATGGATTGGATGGAAACACTGGTAGTTGTAGTTCACGTCGTGATCGCCGTGGCGCTGGTGGGCCTGGTTCTGATCCAGCAGGGCAAAGGCGCAGACGCAGGTGCCGCATTTGGCGGCGGTGCATCACAGACTGTATTCGGCAGTCAGGGTAGCGGTAGCTTCCTGACCAGGATGACCACCCTGTTGGCGGTTGTCTTTTTTGTAACAAGTTTTTCACTGGCGATCTTTGCCAAGCAGCGTGCAGAAGTGGCGGGTGAAGCAGGGATTCCTGTTGTTCAGGAGTCGTCTGAGTCTCCAGCCATTGATGAAGCGCCTGCGGAAGGTGATTCTGCTGGTAGTGAAAGCGGGAACGGGGAGTCTCAGCTCCCTGATCTCGAGTAAAGAATGATGCCCGGGTGGTGAAATTGGTAGACACGCTATCTTGAGGGGGTAGTGACGAGAGTCGTGCCGGTTCGAGTCCGGCCCCGGGCACCATATTAAAGAAAACGGCTTGGCACTCCCAAGCCGTTTTTGGTCAGTCCTTGACCACTCCGTCTGGCAGTTCTATACTCCGGCGGTTATCGGAGTCTGTGTATTTTACGGGCTTCCAGGCAGGCCAGGTGTCTGTCTGCAGAAAGCAGCTTGGGGCTGTCTTTTTGCGAATTCTTGCAACAAAAAGCCCCGGTTTCAGGGGCTTTTTGATTAAGGGGCCTGGCGTAAAAGGGCCCTGTGCATAAAAAGGGCTGATCAACAGCCCTTTTTTTGTTTGTGTACTTTGAAAATCTGAAAATGGAGGCGGCGACACTTGTCAGCCAAGCTCAAACAACTGGAAGAGATTCTGCGCCCGGTCGTGGAAGGATTGGGGTACGAGCTCTGGGGGATCGAATTCCGTTCCCGGGGCCATGAATCCATGCTTCGTGTCTTTATCGATGATACCGAGAACGGTATCAGTATCGAAGACTGCGAAAAAGTCAGCCGGCAGATCAGTGGCGTGATGGATGTGGAAGACCCCATCCAGACCGAATATACCCTGGAAGTATCTTCTCCGGGGATGGATCGGCCGCTGTTCCGGCTCGAACATTACAAAGAATTTGTCGGTCACACCGCCAAGATTCGCCTGCGCATGGCATTCGAGGGGCGTCGAAAGTTCCAGGGGGTGATCAAGGGTGTAGAAGGCGATGAAGTGGTGATTGTGGTCGATGACCACGAATATCTGCTGCCGTTCGACAGCATTGATAAAGCCAGCATCGTACCGGCTTTCAAGTAATTCGCTTGAATACGTTTATAGAAGTATCGATCATTTTTAGGGCAGGGCAATCCAATGAGTAAAGAGATCTTGCTGGTAGTGGAATCCGTCTCGAACGAAAAAGGTGTTGAGAAGGATGTGATTTTCGAGGCGATTGAACTCGCGCTCGCTACCGCTGCCAAGAAACGCTATGAAGACGAGGAAGCGGATATCCGGGTTGCCATCGATCGCCGCACCGGAGAATACGAAACCTTCCGCCGTTGGCTGGTAGTGGACAACGACGCGGTTCCGGCACTGGGTACCGAGCTGACCCTTCAGGAAGCCGAGGAAATTGATCCCGAGCTGAAGCCGGGCGACATGTATGAAGAGAAGGTGGATTCTGTGGCGTTCGGGCGCATTGGTGCCCAGGCCGCGAAACAGATCATCTTCCAGAAAGTCCGGGAAGCGGAGCGTACCAAGATTGTCGACAGCTACCGTGATCGTGTCGGTGAGCTGGTGTCCGGAACCGTCAAGAAGGTTACCCGGGACAACGTCATTGTGGACCTGGGCAGCAACGCCGAAGCCTTGCTTCCCCGTGAGCAATTGATTCCGCGTGAAACCTTCCGTATGGGCGACCGGGTGCGTGCCCTGTTGCTGGAGATCCGCACTGACCATCGCGGCCCGCAGCTGATTCTCAGCCGTACCGATCCGCAAATGCTGATTGAACTGTTCCGCATTGAAGTGCCGGAAATTGCCGAAGATCTGATTGAGATTCGTGGCGCTGCGCGCGATCCGGGTTCCCGCGCGAAGATTTCCGTGAAGACCAATGACCGCCGTATTGATCCGGTTGGTGCTTGTGTCGGTATGCGTGGTTCCCGTGTTCAGGCCGTTTCCAATGAGTTGGGTGGCGAACGTGTTGATATCGTGCTGTATGACGATAACCCGGCACAGTTGGTCATCAATGCCATGGCGCCGGCCGAAGTGGCATCCATCGTGATGGACGAAGATCGCCACACCATGGAAGTAGCGGTGGCAGAAGACAATCTGGCTCAGGCCATTGGTCGTAACGGCCAGAATGTCCGGTTGGCAACAGAGCTGACCGGCTGGGTTCTGAACGTCATGACCGAAGAAGAAGCCGGAGAGCGTCAGGAGCAGGAATATAACCGGCTTCTTGATCACTTCATTGAACATCTGGATGTCGATGAAGAGTTCGCCGGCGTTCTGATCGAGGAAGGTTTCACTTCTATTGAAGAAGTGGCGTATGTGCCAATGGAAGAAATGCTGGCCATTGACGGTTTCGATGAAGATGCCGTAACCGAGCTCAGGCGTCGCGCCAAAGACGTGCTGCTGAACCAGGCACTGGCTAGCGAAGAAGCTCTGGAGGGCGCCGAGCCCGCAGAAGATCTGCTGGGCATGGACGGCATGGATCGCGCTCTGGCATTCAAGCTTGCCGGTATGGGCGTGCGCACGATGGAAGATCTGGCCGAGCAGTCAGTTGATGACCTGCTCGATATCGAAGGTATGGATGAAGAGCGTGCCGGTCAATTGATCATGACAGCACGCGCGCCCTGGTTTGAAGACCAGGCCTGATTCGGGAGAGGAGGACCAGTATGGCTGAAGTAACGGTAAAACAACTGGCCGCAGATGTAGGCGCTCCCGTGGATCGTTTGCTGAAGCAGATCGTTGAAGCGGGCCTGAAAGCCCGCAGTGAAAACGACACGGTCACCAGCGATGAGAAGCAGCAATTGGTGGCCTATCTGAGAAAGACGCATGGCGAGGCTGACGCCGAGCCACGCAAAATTACGCTCAAGCGCAAAACGACAACCACGCTGAAGGCTGGGAAGGCCAAAACGGTGAACGTTGAGGTGCGCAAGCGCCGCACCTATGTTAAACGTGCGGAACTGCAGCCTGAGGCCCAGCAGGAAGCGCCGAAGCCGGAAGAAACAACAGAGCAGCAGACGGCTCCGCAGCAACCGGCGGTGGAAGAAGCCCCGAAAGTCGCGGCGGAACAGGAGCAGAAATCTGCTGAGGCGCCGGCAACGGCAGAGCCAGAAAAGGTGGAAGCCGAGCCGACACCGGAAAAGGTCAGCGAACCTGCGCCACAGCCGGAGGACATGCCTATGCCTCCGCCTGAAGACGATGGCCGGGATCGCAAGCCGAAGAAGAAAAAAGAGAAAGAGAAGGCCCGCTCACGGAGCGATGACCTGGAAGAAGGCAAGCCGAAGAAGAAACAGGCTGGCCATCGAGGCCCGCGTAACCGTCCGGTTGAAGAGCCGGTGGTGCTGTCCGAGGACGAAGAAGAAACCGTCCCGCGTAAGCAGCTACGGGCCAGAAAGAAACCGAAACAGAAGCGACACGCCTTCGAGAGACCAACCAAGCCTATGGTTAGAGAAGTAGAGATTCCGGAAACCATCACCGTAGGTGATCTGGCCCAGCGCATGGCGGTCAAATCCGCCGATGTGATCAAGACACTGATGGGCATGGGTGTGATGGCGACCATCAACCAGGCCCTGGATCAGGAAACCGCAATTCTGGTCACCGAAGAACTGGGCCACAAGCCCAAGGCCGTCAGCGACGACGCCTTCGAAGAAGAGGTTCTGAGTGAGCTGACCGAACAGGCCGAAGGCAAGGAAAAAACCAAGCGGGCACCGGTTGTCAGTGTGATGGGTCACGTTGACCACGGTAAAACCTCGCTGCTCGATTACATTCGTCGTACCAAGGTTGCCTCGGGCGAGTCCGGCGGCATTACCCAGCATATCGGTGCCTACCACGTAGAAACCGATCATGGCATGGTGTCCTTCCTGGATACACCTGGCCACGCAGCGTTTACCGCCATGCGTGCCCGTGGTGCCCAGTGTACCGACGTGGTTGTACTGGTTGTGGCTGCTGATGACGGCGTTATGCCGCAAACCAAAGAAGCGGTTGATCATGCCCGTTCCGCCGGTGTTCCCATCGTCGTAGCCATCAACAAGATGGATAAAGAGGGCGCCGATCCGGATCGCATCAAGAACGAGCTGGCTGGCATGGAAGTTATCCCCGAAGACTGGGGTGGTGACGTTCAGTTTGTACCGGTTTCTGCGAAAACCGGCGATGGCATTGATGACCTGCTGGAAGCACTGCTGCTGCAGGCTGAAATTCTGGAGCTGGAAGCTTCTCCGGACGCTGCCGCCAAGGGCGTGGTTGTTGAATCCAGTCTTGAACGCGGTCGTGGTTCTGTGGCAACCGTACTGGTTCAGAACGGTACCCTCCGTCAGGGCGATACCCTGGTGGCTGGTGCCTTCTACGGCAAGATCCGAGCGATGACCGACGAAGCCGGCAAGCAGGTAAAAGAAGCTGGCCCATCCATTCCGGTCGAGATCCTCGGCCTGAACGGTACGCCGGATGCCGGCGATGAGTTCTTCGCCGTTGCCAACGAGAAGAAAGCCAAAGAACTGGCTGAATTCCGTCAGACCCGTGAGCGCGAGCAGCGCTTGCAGCGTCAACAGGCGGCCAAGCTTGAGAACATGTTCGAGAACATGGGCAAAGACGAGGTCAAGACCCTTAACGTGGTGCTCAAGACCGACGTTCGCGGCTCGCTGGAAGCTATCGTCAAATCCCTGCAGGATCTGGGTAACGACGAAGTACAGGTGAAGATCGTCTACTCAGGTGTTGGTGGTATTGCTGAAACTGACGTCAGCCTGGCCATGGCGACGAACGCCGTGATCTTCGGCTTCAATGTGCGTGCCGACAACGCCGCCAAGAAGCTGGTCGAGCAGGAAAACCTGGATCTGCGCTACTACAGCATCATCTACAACCTGATTGATGATGTTAAGTTCGCGCTGACCGGCATGCTGGCGCCGGAGTTCCGCGAAGACATTCTGGGTATTGCGGATGTGCGCGACGTATTCCGCTCGCCGAAGTTTGGTCAGGTTGCCGGTTGCATGGTCACCGAAGGCGTGGTCTACCGTAACAAGCCAATCCGTGTCCTGCGTGACAACGTGGTTATCTTTGAGGGCGAGCTGGAATCCCTGCGTCGCTTCAAGGATGACGTGCCGGAAGTTCGCAATGGCATGGAATGTGGTATCGGTGTTAAGGGCTACGATGTGAAAGTGGGCGATCAGATCGAAGTATTCGATCGCGTCCGGGTTGAACGTCAGCTCGAATCCACGGGGGCCTGATGGCACGGGAATACAGTCGCGTAGATCGCATTGGCGATCAGATGCAGCGTGAGCTGGCCCAGCTGATCCAGCGTGAGGTGAAAGACCCTCGCGTTGGTCTGGTCACGGTCAATGCCGTCAAGGTGAGCCGTGATCTGGGCTATGCCGACATTTATGTGTCTTTGATGTCGACCGAAGAACTGACCGAAGAATCTCCGGAAGTGCAAGACTGTCTGGCGGTTCTGAACAAGGTTTCGGGCTTTCTGCGGGGCCAGATCGGCCGCGCCATGAAGCTGCGGGTAGTGCCCCAGTTGCGCTTCCACTTCGATACTCTGCTTGGTCAGAGCCGGAAGATGGATCGTCTGATCCGTGAAGCTGTTGGTGATGAGCCAGCGGTTCCCCGTGATGACAACGATGATCCGGTTTCTGATAATCCGGAGCGTGACGCTTGAGTCGTAGACGCAAAGGCCGCAGCGTTAATGGCATCCTGGTCATCGACAAACCGATGGGTGTCACATCCAACGGCATCCTGCAACAGGTGAAGCGGTTGTATGGTGCCGCGAAAGCGGGCCATACCGGTGCCCTTGATCCCCTCGCCACCGGCGTTCTGCCGTTGTGTTTTGGTGAAGCCACCAAGTTCTCCCAGATGATGCTGGACAGCGACAAGGCCTATGTCACCACCGCCAGGCTCGGTATCCGTACCGAGACCGGCGACAGTGAAGGGGCGGTGGTTGAGGAAAACCCGGTTCCGGTGTTTACCGAAGCCGAGGTGGAAGCCGTACTGGAACAGTTCCGTGGGCCGATCGAACAGGTTCCTTCCATGTATTCAGCCCTCAAGCACAAGGGCCGGCCGTTGTACGAATACGCCCGGGAAGGTATCGAAATTGAACGTCCGGCACGGCCTGTCACTATCCACGAGCTGAAGCTGCTGGCGGTGCGCGAAAACGAACTGGATCTGGCGGTGAGCTGTACCAAGGGTACGTACGTCCGGTCGCTGGTTGAAGACATCGGCAACGCTCTGGGCTGCAGCGCCCACGTGAGTGCTCTGCGCCGCACCATGGCGTCGGGTTATACCCTCGAAAGCGCTCATAAGGTCGAAGACCTGGAAGCCATACGTGAACGGGGTGAAAGTCTGGATGGCCTGTTATTGCCACCAGAAAGCGCCCTGACCATGTTTCCGGAGCTACAGTTGTCCGGCAGTTCGTTGGTGTCGATATTGAACGGACAACCGGTTAGAATGATGGATCAGTCCTTTGAAGGTCTGGTGCGCCTGTACGGCAACCATTCCTTTGTCGGACTGGCAGAAGCAATGCCGGAAGACGGTGGCATCCAACTGGTGCCTCGTCGGCTGGTAAAGAGCAGCTAGCCGGTCAATAAAGACCGCTGCTGGTTAGCCGGGCTGTAGAGATGCGCGGTTCGGCCGGATTCTTAAGCATCGCAAACAATGAGGTGTAACATGGCACTTTCTGCCGACGAGAAAGCACAGATCGTTAAAGACTTTCAGCAAGCTGAAGGCGACACAGGTTCCCCTGAAGTTCAGGTAGCCCTGCTGAGCGCCAACATTGACGGGCTGCAAAGTCACTTCAAGGCCAACAAGCAGGATCACCATTCCCGCCGTGGCCTGATCCGGATGGTAAACCAGCGTCGTAAGCTGCTGGACTACCTGAAGCGTAAAAACGCTGACCGTTACCTTGAGCTGATCAAGCGTCTGGGTCTGCGTCGTTAATCCGGATTGACGACCTGATGGCCGGCCCGGGGTTCCCCGGGCCGGCTGTGCTTCTCTCCCGCTGTCTGTGCTTGCCCGTTCCGGGAAAGCCGGAGGGTGTTAGCTGCAATTGATGTGTCCGTGAAACCGAAGGGTGCTCCCTGTCACAATTGAAAGCCGATATTGATAGCAGGTTGTTGAAAAGCCCGGGTGCTGCAGTGACAACTGCACGCCTTGCCGGGGTTTTGCAACAGCCTGTTAGCTTTCAGACGGGTTGCCTTTGGTTCACATAACCGATGAATATTCAGGAGTGTATTGTGGATCTGCAACCACGTAAGAAACATTTTGAAATGGGTGGTGAGACCTTCACCATCGAGACTGGCCGTGTAGCCCGTCAGGCAACCGGTTCTGTTCTGGTGACCACTGGTGATACCTCGGTGCTGGGTACCGTTGTTGGTGCCAAGGAAGCCAAACCTGGTCAGCCTTTTTTCCCGCTGACCGTTAACTACTTCGAGAAAACCTACGCAGCCGGCAAAATCCCGGGTGGTTTCTTCAAGCGTGAAGGTCGTCCGTCCGAGAAAGAGACGCTGACTTCCCGTCTGATCGACCGTCCGATTCGCCCGCTGTTCCCGGCCGGTTACATGAACGAAGTTCAGGTTATCCTGACCGTTATGTCCGCCAACAAGAATCACGATCCGGACATCGCCGCCATGCTGGCCGCTTCCGCCGCTCTGGCTATTTCCGGTATCCCGTTCGACGGTCCGATCGGTGCAGTCCGCGTTGGTTACACCAACGACAAGGGCTACTTCCTGAACCCGACTTTCGAAGAACTGGAAACGTCTGATCTGGACATGGTCGTAGCCGGTACCGAAGACGCCGTTCTGATGGTTGAGTCCGAAGCCAAAGGCCTGAACGAAGACCAGATGCTGGGCGCGGTGCTGTATGGCCACCAGGAAATGCAAGCCGCCGTTACCGCTATCAAGGAATTTGCCGCTGAAAACGGCAAGCCGCGTTGGGACTGGCAGCCTGCGGCGGAAAACACCGAACTGCTGAATACCATTCAGTCCGAGTTTGGTGGCGCTATTGCCGAAGCCTATGCCATTCGCGACAAAATGGAGCGTTATGCGCGCCTGAGCGAAATCAAATCAGCGGCCGTTGAAAAACTGGCCGGTGAAGAAGAAGGCCAGCCGGCTGAAGACGAAGTGAAGAAGTACTTCGGCAAGGTCGAGAAGATCGTCGTTCGTCAGCAGGTGCTTGACGGCAAGCCACGTATCGATGGCCGCGACAACAAGACGGTTCGCCCGATTGAAGTGGAAGTGGGCATTCTGCCTTCTGTTCACGGTTCCGCCCTGTTCACCCGTGGTGAAACCCAGGCCATCGTGACCACCACTCTGGGCACCACCCGTGACGTGCAGACTATCGACGCGCTGGAAGGTGAGCGTAAGGATCCGTTCCTGTTCCACTACAACTTCCCTCCATACTGTGTTGGTGAAGCGGGTCGTGTTGGTACACCGGGTCGTCGTGAAGTCGGTCACGGTCGTCTGGCCAAACGTGGCGTTCTGGCGGTTATGCCGACCATTGAAGACTTCCCGTATGCCATTCGTGCGGTTTCCGAGATCACTGAATCCAACGGTTCCAGCTCCATGGCTTCCGTTTGTGGTTCAAGCCTGGCGCTGATGGATGCCGGTGTTCCGATCAAGGCACCGGTTGCCGGTATTGCCATGGGTCTGGTCAAAGAAGGTGACAAATTCGCCGTTCTGACCGACATTCTGGGTGACGAAGACCACCTGGGCGACATGGACTTCAAGGTTGCCGGTACCAAAGACGGCGTGACCGCTCTGCAGATGGATATCAAGATCAAAGGCATCACTGACGAGATCATGGAAATCGCTCTGGAGCAGGCCTTCACAGCACGTCAGCACATCCTGGGTGAGATGAACAAGGTAATCTCCGAGCCGCGTGCTGAGCTGTCTGACCGTGCACCGAGCATTACCACTATCAAGATCCATCCGGACAAGATCCGTGACGTTATCGGTAAGGGCGGCGCTACTATCCGGTCTATCTGTGACGAGACCGGTGCCTCTATCGATCTGGATGACGACGGCAACGTGAAGATTTACGCCGATAACCAGGAAGCGGCCCAGGCTGCGGTTAACCGCGTGAAGGAAATCACCGCCGAGATCGAAGTGGGTGCTATCTACAAGGGCCGTGTTGAGCGCATTGTGGACTTCGGTGCCTTCGTTAACCTCCTGCCCGGCAAGGATGGTCTGGTACACATTTCCCAGATCGCCGATCACCGTGTAGAGAACGTGACTGACGAGATGAGCGAAGGTCAGGAAGTTCTGGTGAAGGTTCTGGATGTGGACAACCGTGGTCGCGTCAAGCTGTCCATGAAGGAAGTAAAGGAAGGCGAACAGCCGACTGATTTTTCTGACTGATACCGGTTAGAAAGCTTCCATAAAAAAACCCGCCCTGCTTCTGGCATGGCGGGTTTTTTCTTTTCTGGTTATCCCC
>Ga0306868_1000178_pt1 | contig 48646 bp, 47 predicted proteins | sample AntRauTorckE6832_FD_190411 | JGI IMG/M metagenome (GOLD analysis project Ga0306868, IMG submission 190411) | Saline lake microbial communities from Rauer Islands, Antarctica - Metagenome Torckler E6 #832 (v2) (version 2) | ecosystem: Environmental > Aquatic > Non-marine Saline and Alkaline >... | reverse complement strand
AACAAGATGTGCCAACGCCGAATGATGTTCAAAAGCAAGCGTTAAGTGCACTGGACCTGACTCGCCAAGAGGGCTATCGCAGAGGTTTGGTTGTGTTAGCAACAGGCCTGGGTAAGACCTGGCTGTCTGCTTTTGATGCGGTGCAAATGGGCGCACGACGGATTCTTTTTGTCGCTCACCGCGAAGAAATTCTTTATCAAGCGGCTGAGACCTACCTGCGGATCAAGCCAGATAGCCGTGTTGGTTTTTACATGGGCAAGCAGCGGGACCGAACGGTCGATATCCTTTGTGCCTCGGTTCAGACACTTGGCAAAGAAACCCATCTGGAACGCTTTAGCCCACAGCACTTTGATTACATTGTGGTCGATGAATTCCATCACGCCGCTGCGCCTGTCTACCATCGACTGCTGAGTTACTTTGCGCCGCAATTTCTGCTGGGGTTAACGGCAACACCCGACAGGACAGATCGCTCCGATATCTTGTCGTTGTGTGACGACAACCTGGTATTCGAATTCCCGTTGTTTGAAGGGGTGAAGGGCGAATTCCTGGTGCCGTTCCACTACCACGGCATCTACGATGACACGGTTGATTACGCAGAGATCCCCTGGCGTAACGGGAAGTTCGATCCCAACCTGCTGGCCAATAAGTTGGCGACGCTAGGGCGAGCCCGGCATGCACTCAGAATATGGCGACAGCAAAAGCAAAGCCGAACCTTGGCATTTTGCGTTTCTCGTGCGCATGCAGATTTCATGGCAAGTCAGTTTGCGAAACAAGGAGTAAGAGCGGCTGCCGTCCACGGCGAATCAGAGATGTCACGTGGTGAGGCGTTGGAGAAGTTGGAGCATGGTCAGCTCGATGTAATTTTCTCCGTGGACCTGTTCAACGAGGGCGTTGATTTGCCAGCCATCGACACGGTGTTGCTGCTGCGTCCAACGGAATCAAAGATTTTGTTCCTTCAGCAAATTGGTCGGGGTCTTCGGAAAAGTGCAGCCACCGGAAAAGACAAACTGGTGATTCTGGATTTCGTCGGCAACCACCAAAGCTTCCTGCACAAACCCCAGGCGCTCATGGGCCAAGCGATGAATCACCGGCAACTGGCGGAGTTTGCCCGCAGAGCTGAGAAGAACCAGCTGGACTTGCCGAATGGCTGCTTTATCAATTACGACCTGGAAGTGATCGATTTCCTCAAAGGACTGGATCAGAAAGGGGCTGAAAAAGACTATCAGGCACTTAAAGACACACTCGGTCGCCGACCAACGCTTACCGAGTATTATCATTTCGGCGCCAGCATCGCTAAAACCCGCAAGCAGCATGGTGGCTGGTTCGGGTTAGTACGAGATATGGAAGACCTCACCGAGATTGGGGCTGAACTCCTATCTGCCCACGAAAAATTTTTGCTGGAAGTTGAGATCACTTCCATGGCCAAATCATTCAAAATGATTTTGCTGGATGCGTTCCAGCAGTTAGGCGGATGGCGGAACCCGCCGACGCTTTCGAAACTGGCTCATGCATCGTGGCAGATACTGAAGCGCAGGCCGAGGCTGTATCAGGAGCTTGCTGATTCAGTTAAAGATGTGGATGGGTTATCGGCGCAATGGCAGCAGTACTGGAAGAAGAACCCCGTCGATCATTGGACCAACAAGTCGCCAGCGGTCTTTCAGGTCGAAGAAGATAAATTTAAACCGGTTATTTCGCTCGGAACGCACCAGATCGATTCCTTCGAGGAAATGGTGCAGGAGTTGATTGACTATCGCCTGGCCTCTTATGAGGCCCGTCAGTCCGCCAAAGAAGTGCAGTTTCCCGCAGAAAATGTTGCTCCGGTTATCCCCTCTGGAACTGAGCTGCCTTATTTCCCGTCACTGAAGATCGCCTGTGGCCACTTCAGAAGCAGCCAGGCTGAGGAGCCAGAATACAGGGCGATCGGAGCGGGGCATGGACGAATAGATCCAAATCGCCATTTCATTGCCAGAGCGTCGGGCAACTCCATGAATGGAGGAAAGCGCCCGATTTGCGATGGCGATTATCTGTTGCTTGAGCAAATAAACCCAAATCAAGCCGGATCGATTACTGGCAAGACCCTCGCTATTGAGCGGCTTGATGAAGCGGGCGACACCCAGTATCTCCTGCGGACAGTGCGAAAATCCTCGGTTGGTGAATACGTGCTTGAAGCCGCTAACGCTGATTACGAGGATCTTCTGGTCACTCCGGAACTCAGTGAGCAGTTTCGAACTTTCGCCCGCCTGGATGGGATTGTTGACCCCCTGGAAATGGCTGTGGGGCAGGAAATTCTCAGAGAGGAAATTCCAGGATTGTTTGGGGCAATCTTCAATCCCGGCAACTGGCAAAGCGGGCACGTATTCTTGAAAGATGCGAATGCCCATGTCCTCTTAGTAACGTTAAACAAGCAGGGCAAAGGGGCCGAGCATCGTTACGTAGATCACTGGATCGATGAGCACACATTTCACTGGCAGAGCCAGAACTCCACAACGCCGCAAAGCAAGCGCGGGAGAGAGCTGGTAGATCACAAAAAGCTCGGGCTCTCAGTGCACCTGTTTGTCCGCGAAAATAAGCTGAGTAACGGCAAGGCCGCTCCATTCACCTACTTCGGCCCTGTTGAGTATCAGCGCCATGAGGGGAGTGAGCCAATGAGCGTGATATTCAGGCTCAGTTCAACGGATTAGGCCTACGCAAGTCCGGTCATACAGTGGGCTGTACCTCGTAATAGGTTGTCTGGTAATCCTCCGTCAAAAAGCGCGTCTCCGGTCTTCTGTAACTGCTTTTCCATTATAGGCCAGAGAGAATATGTGAGATGCCATAGATAGTTGGTGACCACTGAGCATAATCTGAGGTTATGGCAAGCCGGTGCTCAGATTCGCCGGTGAGCCCGGCTGTACACCTCACCACGCTCTCGCTTGCCAATGGCGACCACGGTTACCACTATGCGGTCGTCTTCGACCTCATAGACCGGTCGGTAACCTGCGCTACGCAGTTTGATCTTGTAGCAGTTTATCAGGCCTGATAAGGCGTCGGACTGGACGTGAGGATCGTCGAGCCGCTGTTTCAGCTTTTTCTTGAACTGCTCTTGTAGCGCCGGTGCTAGCTTCTTCCATTCTTTCAACGCAGATGGTTTGAACTCCAAGGCATACTTAGAGTGCATCCAGGGACACCGGAATACCACGCTCAGATCGACGCGACTCCACCAATCGAGTCAGTTCCTGATCGTCCAGGCGCTCCAGCATAGCCTCGTAGACATCCGCTGGCACGCAGTAGAATGCTGGTTTATTTCGGTTCAAAACGACGATAGGAAAACCTTCTCCGGCACCCACGACCGCCATTGGGTTTTTCTTCAATTCAGAGATGCTAGCCGTGATTTCGGTATAAATTGGCTGAGTCATAAACAGACCTCCTAAGACCTATTAACAGGTCTTATAATATCAGAGATATTCAGATCCAACATCTCGTAATTTCTTCGCGTGAGAAAGCCATTTTGGTAAATTCTCTTCTTCAAATATTGAGGGATTACAAGGCTTCACGATTGTTGTGGTGATATTTCCGCCGAAGTTGAAGTCTGGCTTCATTGAACTCGCTCAATATAAGAACATCGCAAGCTTGGCAGTCCACGTAAAATTGCCTTGCAAAATATACCAAAATAGGCATAATTTGGCCATGAACTCACAAACAAAATTAATGTGGATTGGGTCAGCCAAAAAAGATCTGGTGGCCATGCCTGGTGATGTGCAAGACGTATTCGGCTTTGCCCTCCATCTAGCGCAGATCGGGGAAAAACATGACAAGGCATCGCTACACCAAAGCCAGAGATGAACATTATCAATGAGCGCCTGAAAGCGGCGAAAGAACACGCCGAGGGAGGTGGAAAGTGACCATGATTGAAGAAGGAAGCACCAACGTTTATGAAGACCTGGGCTTTACCAATGCGGATGAAATGCTGGTAAAAGCGCAACTGGCAACACAAATTCGCAACATTATTAGCGCTAACCAATGGACGCAGACAGATGCCTGCAAGATTCTGGATCTGAGCCAGCCGAAGCTTTCCAATCTGCTAAATGGCAAGTTTCGTGGCATCAGTGAAACAAAAATGCTGGACTGTCTCACCCGTCTGGGTAGAGACCTACAGATTGTCATCGGTTCTGACCGCCATACGGCAACACCAGGACGTGTTTCTGTGGTTGCGGCCTAACACGGTAATCCCCCCATTTTTAGCGGCAATTACTACCGAACGGCGATCAGCACTGACCTTGCTCTACTTTTGAAAATGGCTGGTGTAAGCACCGCCCGCGCATGGCTCGCTATGCAAATTCTTCGATCAGGCGTTCTGTCATCCAGAGCCTGAGGTTTCCGCTCGGTGTTGAAAATCTCTGCTAAGCCCATCGTTCGCATAAGCCGCTGAATTCGTTTTCTGTTGACGATCAGATCTCAATCGGCCAGCCAGCCCACCAGCGAAGCGTACATTCGACGACTCGTCAAAATCCTGAAAGGCTAAACCATCGAACGTATCGTAAGGAAACAATTGAGCGCTATCGACATGCCCTGGCTCAGGCCTGCAATCCGGCCGGTTTCCACGCTGCTGTTTCCGGGAATCCTCAATGCTTGACTGGCGGAGGTGGCATGAAGTCTCTCTCGAATACAGGTTTTGCGCTTTTTGGTGCAATGCTGATCGCGATCAGTTACGGGCTCGCGCGCTTCGCTTTTGGTCTATTTGTACCCCCTATCCGAGCCGAGCTGGGTCTTACGCCTGAAGTAATCGGTATCATCGGCGCGCTGCCGCTTATCAGTTTCCTTCTGGCGACGTTGGTGGCGCCGCTCTGTGCTGACCGTCTCGGTGCCCGCAACACGGCCGTCCTGTCGTGTGGTTTCGGCGTCGTCGGTCTGGCGCTTATCAGCCAGGCGTCTGATGCTCTGTCGCTCGGGGTGGGCGTGTTCGCGTGCGGCATTTGCACCGGCCTTATGATGCCGGCGCTCACGGCCGCCATGCAGGCTATGGTGAACCGCGCGGTGCACGGCCGTGTCAGTTCAGTCATGAATGCAGGCACCAGCATTGGCGTGGCCGTTGCCGTACCGGTGGTTCTTTTCCTGTCTGGCGCTTGGCGCTCCGCGTACCTGTCCTTCGCCATCCTGGCGGGGATTGGGGTCGTTGCCGTGTGGTACTTTATCCCTTCCGTATCTCGGATCGTTCCCGCGAACGCTGCGTCGACAACCCCGATCAGCGCCCTGCAGTGGTGGCGTCTGTTCAGGCTTTCGCTGTTTGCATTCGTGATGGGCTTCGTTTCCTCTGCGTACTGGATCTTCGCACCCGATTTAATGGTCACCCTCGGCGGCCTACCGCCCTCTGCAACGGGTTGGCTGTGGCTAGCGGTTGGCATTGCCGGCATCGGAGGTGCCGTGGTGGCCGACCTGGCCGATCGCAACAATCCACCCATCACACACTCACTGATGCTGGTGATGTTATCCGCGAGCTTGGCACTGCTTGCTGCCAGCCCTGATCAGCTGGTGCTCGCGGTATTCTCTGCGCTGGTCTTCGGTCTGGCCTATATGAGCCTGACGGGGCTCTATCTGATGACCGGCATTCGCCTGTTGCCGGGCCGATTGTCGATGGGGCCGGTACTGCCATTCATGGCTGTCTCGCTCGGGCAGGCAACTGGCTCGCCCGTTGTCGGCATGCTGGTGAGCGAATTTGGCTATGCCAATGCATTTGCCACCTTTTCCTCGATCGGCATTTTGGTAGCCATGTTGTCGCCCCTGTACCCGCGCTACATTGACCATGAGCCCGAGGAGGAGGAGCAGATTGAAGACCAAACCGGCCTTCAGGCGGCGTACAATCACCAGCTCCTGGACGAAGATGGCGAGCCTCTGGCACCCGTCGCGGATGAGGTCGAGAACCCTTAGCAGACCACGGCACATGGGTGGCTAACGGCGAATGGTAATCCCCCCATTTTTAGCGGCAAATACTACCGAACGGTATCAATTTTAAAATCTTGGTGAAGCCTCCCCCAATGTGCTTTCAGCCCTCTTTTATGCGCCTCATCCATCGGTAGTGCTTCTAGTGCTTCAGGCCACAGGTCCCTTGCTTTGCTGAGTGTGTCGTCCAAATGCGGCTTGATCGCCCGCCATGGGATGCCTGACTTGTCCGCCCACCACTGAAAGTGCGCCATGGTGACTGCATACCACTCTTTTGTTTTGCCGAGATTGAGCGCGTACTGAATTTCATTCTCGATATAAACACTGGTAGTCACAATATCGTAGGCTGGAGACAGTCGCGGTGTGACCTTATCGGGGTATAGAAAGCTCCAGTTCTTCAGGTGCGCATCGCCATTTCCCAAGAGAATATTCACCAGCAAACGCCTTGCAAACTGTTGAGCGTCAGCTAGCCCGTCGCCAGAAAAGTCATATATGACCTTGCCGATATTCTCATAGTTAGCGGATGTGTATTTTTCGTGCGGGTACTTCACCAGAATTTGCGCGAAGTCTTCCATGTGAATGCGCTGATTGTCCGCGCGGTCGAAGCGCTTGATGGCGAAGGCTTGCTTCTCATCGGGCAGGTTGATTTGGGGCAGATTATCGAGCTTGTCCAGCTCAACAAGCTTGATCTCGGGAATATCAACATCAACGAGCCCAGCCAGTGACATGGCGGTGTACTCGTTCAGCGGTACAAATTTGTGCTTGGTCGAGGGCGTTTTGATGATCCAGTCACCCAGCACATTGTCTTGCGATAAATTGTAACGCCCATCGTTTTCCTTCATGGAAAATTTCATTTGTACGCCAGCCAGTGAAAACTTGTCTTTTCCTTTGTTACGAAGAGCCTCTGTATCGAATTTGACCGCTTTGACCTTCCCGTGAGTGTTTAGCACGCTGTCGAGTAAATAGCCGGGAACCTCTTGAGGCTCCATGGGCGTGGCTTCGATAGCCCCCGGCAAATCTTTACCAAGATACGAGAGGATCTGAAATTCATTATCGACATGCACCTTCAGGACTTGCGCTATTAGCTCACGTAAGGAGCCCTCTGGGAGCAGGTTAGACAGCACAGGATGCAGCCGTTGATTTCGTGCCCATGGTTCCGACATTAGCCTGGCTGTATTCGGAAACGTTGGATGGGTAATTAAGCTGAATGTCGGGCGCGCAGGATTGTTTTTGAACGTATCCGCAATGCTCAACACATTGCGGCCATTCTGAAAACCCGCGAGGTAGCCTATTAGAACGCCATGGATGGTGAGCTGTAATACATTTACTTCATCGCTGGCATTTGGGCTCACTCGTTTTCTCCCAGCAATCCTTGCCATGGATCATCGGCTAGTGATTCACTTTTTTTCTTGGCTGATTGGCTTGGCCCGCCAGGTGTCGTTGAATCTTCCGCGAGTACAGCCAACACGGCATTTATCTTCTCTTGCGGGATGAGCAGCAATTCGCTCTTAAGTCCCTTGGCAATCAGCTCAAGGGTATCAAGCCGTGGATTGCCTTTGGATTCCAGCCGCTGATATTGCTGGCGCGATATGCCCACGCGCAGCATCATATCGTGTTGCTTTAGCGCCAGGGCTACACGGCGAGTTTTTATCTGTTCGAGTAGTGAATTCATGATGAAGCTTATATGTTGCCATTAACCAATATGAAACACATTAGTTGCTATTTAGTATTTGTGCAATATATATGTTGCTATTTTGCCTGCGGCCGACACAGGATCGGCTTTGGGGGATGGTTACCTACCTCAATATTCTCCGCTGGATAGAGTGGGGCAAAAATCGGGTGATGAATGAGGCAATGTAGGTCTGTGGCGTGACAAAATATCGGGGCATGGGAGTAGCCGCTTTCGCCGCACTGTAAATTTTCTCGGCGACGTCCGACGCACTGGCTGTAAACAGCTTCGTTTTAGCGCCGGGAGCGAGAGCTGCTTCCACTGATTCATACTTTGCCTGCTGCGCCGGGCTCGCTCGGCTAATCACGGGCTTCAAAGCGGCCAGGGCGTTTTCTCTGAACCGTGTTGCTACGGGCCCCGGAAGAACAAGAGAGACACTCTCCAGGCTTTTGCTGTCCCGCTCATCAAACCAAAAGCTGTCATGAGCCGCGTTCATTGCAGACTTCGCGGCACAGTAAGCACCTTTCATTCGCTGGGGCACAATGGATAAGACGGAACTGACGGCGATAATCCGTAAAGGTATCCCATGTTGTTCACAGAGGCTCAGACAGACAGAGGCCAACTTGATTGGGCCGAATACGTGGGTGCTGAATTGTTTAAACCACATCGGTTCGGACAGATCGCGAAGCGCCCCAAACTGTCCGTAACCTGAGTTGTTGACCAGAATAACCCGCTCGGCGCTGGCGATTTCGGTTTCCAGCGCGCTCGCAAGGCCTTCAATCTGCTCAAATGACTCAAGATTCAGTGCGATCTCCAGAGCCGCGGACTCAACGCCACTCGGCTCCCGGGATAGGGCGACAACCTTATAGCCTTTTCGGGCAAACAAAGCGCAAGTTTCATAGCCAATCCCGGAGCTAGCACCGGTTATAAGAGCAAGTTTCGTCATAGCAACATCCGCATGATGGCCCCCATTGAATCGCGGGATTAAATGGATGTGAAGGTGGGGAACAGTTTGTCCAGCCCGCGTCTGTTTATAGCCTTACAGCGAGACAACCGCCCCGTTTGATTCCGCCGATTCGAAAAGCGCTGACATGACTCGATGACAAGCCAGGCTGCGGAGAACCAGAGGGTACCACCACAGGCGACGATGGTATCGAGCGAGTTCTTTGAGACGAACGTCATCTGGACTCGCTCGGGCAGTTCGTACCCGAAGCTCCACAGTGTGGCGCTGACTGGATACCATCCCTGAAAACAAAGCATCATCTTGGCGAACTCGCTTGCACCATGTAACGTCACGCGATACAGTAAACTATGATTACAGGATTTAAGCACAAAGGGCTTGAAGTCTTTTATAGGACAGGGACGCCCCGAGGCGTTCAAGCTGAACATGCTGCTAAGCTTCGGCGCATCCTGGCATTACTAGACGTTGCAGCGGGCCCGGAAGACCTCAACATGCCCTCGTTCAAATTACATCAACTGAAAGGCGAGCTAAGGGGCTATTGGTCAGTCCGGGTTAACGGCAACTGGCGTGTGACCTTTCGGTTTGTTGGGGTAGATGTCGAATTGGTCAACTACGTTGATTATCACTAAAGGAGATCAAGCTATGATGATGAACCCTCCGCACCCTGGCGAATTGTTACGCGAAGACGTGCTTGTCGAGCTTGGCTTGTCAGTTAAGGAAACGGCCGAACGGCTGGGAATGTCTCGCGTAGCCCTGTCCCGAGTATTGAACGGTCGAGCGGCGATCAGCACTGACCTTGCTTTACGCTTGGAAATGGCTGGTGTAAGCACCGCCCGCGCATGGCTCGCTATGCAGGTAAATTATGATTTGGCGCTCGCCAGGCAGCACCCTCAACCGCCGATCAAGGCTTTGCAGTCAGCGGTGAACGGTTAAGGCGGCCAGTTTGGCTGCGTATGAATAATGAACATCATCAGGCGTTCTGTCATCCAGAGCCTGAGGTTTCCGCTTGGTGTTGAAAATCTCTGGTGTTCCGCTTCGGGCAAATCGCTGCCAAGCCCATCGTTCGCATAAGCCGCTGAATTCGTTTTCTGTTGACAATCAGATCTCGATCGGCCAACCAGCCCAATACCTGTTCGACTCCATTGAGGAGGTTCAGGAATATGCGACGCAGTGGCCTGAGCTCTACTTTTGAAGCCCTCCAAAAATGGGGGGATTACCCAGCGTTCTTGTGGTCATGTAGGTTCTCCAGTTTCAGGGTATTATTCCTTAACTGGGCTGGTCACATCCATTCAATCACTTCAATCCTGCGTTTCGGGGTAGAACCCGGAACGGAGTGTATTTACAGATAGGCAACCGCCCTGGCTGACTCCAGCGGGCTTTGCGATTTTCCATCGTTGGTATTCTTTCGTTCAAGACAAAACCTACTTTTTTAGGTTCTAAAAACCCCCCAATCTTGCATCCTCAGCCGAAACTCACCAACCTGCCGCCCAGACACAAAAAGGCTGAGCGACGCAAGGTGCCCAACATCCAGCGGTTCCACGTCCGTCAATGTCTTGCCCCGCCAGGTGGGAATAAAGTCGCTGAAGGGTAGCTGTATCCGGCACCATTGTTCCGTGTTCGGGGTGAAACTATGCTGGTACACAACGCTGCGCCGGTCGGTGCTGTTGCGAAGTCCGATCTTGTAGGTTTTTCCATCGCCCCGGGCAAGCAGCTCAATACCCGCCCAGCTGGATGCGTCTATTGGGTCCGTCAGGTCGGCTTTGGCAGAGGCAAAGCCGCCGCCGTTGTCGAGTCTTACGGTACCGCAAAAATCACCGAAGCCCGGTTCGGGGCTGACGACCATGCTGTCAGATTGTCCGCCCATAACGCCGTCGCCAATAGGTTGCCAGTCTGGCAAATTGCACTGGGGGTCAAAGCAGACGAGTTTCATGGGTGTTGGGGCCTCGAAATGGGTGAACTGGCTGTTGGGGTAATACGTTGAGCAGTCACGATCAAAGCAGGCTAACAAGAGTGGGCGTCTATGGCACGTTGAAAGAGGGTGGTTCAAATCACCATGTTCTGACCGGCTGGATGGTCTTTTCTGCCTGACGGTGTATCGTCTATTCAGACTCAACTGGCAAGGAGCTTTTTTAACGTGTCAATCCCACCGACGGAAAGCTGGACGCTGCTGCACGGCGGCCTGGTTTTTCTGGTATGTGCAGCCATCATTGCGATTGCCGGAACACGCATCACCCGGGTGGTCGACCAGTTGGCTGACCGCACCGGCATTGGCGAGGCGGCCGCGGGTGCCGTGCTGCTGGGCGCAGCTACCTCACTGGGCGGCTCGGTTCTCTCGGTAACTGCAGCATGGAATGGCCATGCCGAACTGGCGGTCAGCAATGCGCTGGGCGGTATTGCCGTGCAGACGTTTTTCCTGGCGGTTGCCGACATGGTTTACCGCAAGGCCAACCTGGAACATGCCGCGGCGTCGGTCCCGAATATGATGCAGAACGGGCTGCTGATCTGCCTGCTGGCATTGATCCTGTTCGCGCCATACCTGCCAGACGTGACTGTCGGTGGGGTTCATCCGGTGACGCCGGTGCTATTTACCGCCTATTTCTACGGCCTTTATCTGGTGCGCGCGGCCTCGGAATCGCCCATGTGGCTGCCGTCCGTCACCCGGGAAACCCGCGAAGACAAGCCCGATAACGTGGCGGCGATGCCTCCGATGTCTCGCTTGTGGGTTGAGTTTCTGTTGTTGATGGCCGTTCTGGGTATCGCAGGCTGGGCGCTGGAGCCGGCGGCCACGGTGATTGCCAACAGGACGAATCTGACGCAGACCGTGGTCGGTGTGTTGCTTACGGCCGTCAGCACCTCGATTCCCGAACTGGTGACGTCGGTTGCTGCGGTTCGCCGTGGCGCACTCACCCTGGCGGTGAGCGGTATCATTGGCGGCAATGCCTTCGACACTCTGTTCACTGCGGCGTCGGATATTGCCTACCAGGAGGGGTCGATCTACCACGCGATGCCGGAGGATTCAAAATTCTGGGCGGCTCTCACATTGCTGATGTCAGGCGTACTGATGATGGGGCTGATCCGTCGTGAGCGCCATGGTATCGGGCGGATCGGTACGGAAAGCGCGGTCATTATGGTGCTGTACGTTTTCGGAGTGGTGTTGCTGCTTGGTGGTATCGAGCTGAAGTGACATTCTGGATCGACACAAAAAAGGTCGCCAAAAGGCGACCTTTTTACTTCACACTGTCTGCTATTAGGCAGAAGCAGCGGTTTTCTTCGCTTTGTGCTTGGTAGACTGCGCCACGCTGGTTACGTCATCAGCGGCGTCAGCTACAACTTCAGCGGCCTCATCGGCGCTTTCAGTTACTTCTTTCTCAAGCTTTGACACGATGTCGGCCGCATAGCCACCCATACGCAGATTCAGGCTGCGAAGCTGCTCGAACAGTGTTTCACTGTAACCGAAGTAGCGTGAGCGCAATGAATTGACACTGTATTCACGAGCGCCAGATTCCAGTTTTTCAGCGTACTCGAAAGGCTTGGCAGATAGCTTCTTCTGCTGCTCTTCTGCGGCATTGATGCCTTTCTCGACGATTTCCTGAATCTGCTGCTGATATGTTTTAAGTTTACCCATATTGAATCTCCTGATTGCTAGTGATCGCTCTGATTGAAGAAGGATTCACCAAGCGAGTTTGTCGACGGGAATCCGTTGAACCTCAAACTATGAAGACACTGTACGGTGAAAAATTAGAGTGTTCATACTAGAGTGCAAAAAAAAATCAGAAGGGTTCTGCCCTGATTCCACCAATGGGCTGCCCGCATCCTGCGCGAACACCTCACTCACGGTTGGTGGATATTGTCGCGTAGAACTTTTTAGTTGCAACTGCAGTATTACTGGTGGCAGGCTATTTCGCATATCTTGGTATGAAGTACGGGCGAACGATGTGAGGACAAAGCAAGGATCAGAGGGCGGCTTTACCCTGATTGAGCTAATCATGGTAATTGTTATTTTAGGAATACTGGCTGCATTTGCAGCTCCTCGCTTCAGTGATTTAAGCTCCGAAGCCAACGAGGCTGTGCTCGAGGGTTTAGGGAGTGCAATGTTAGGAGGCGCCAGGCTTGTCTATGCAAAAGCAGTTATCCAAAATGTCCAGGCTGAAGCTAACGCGACGGTAGACCTGGATGGCGATGGCACTGATGACACTCGAACAGTATTCGGTTACCCCAGGGGTGATCGCTTTGCAGATGGGATAGCGAATGCTGTAGAACTTGGAAACGACTGGGCTTATGGACATGTAGGTGGTGCGGTGGGAACAGCCTTGCACGTAACTCGTTCGGCCTTGGCTGGGTTCAGTGGACCAACTAACAATAATATTAATATCACGAAAACGAATTGTTATTTGACTTACACACCACCAACTACATTTGGACTATCGCCAGTTATTACATACAGAACAACCGGTTGTTAACAGTAAGCTTAGAGCATTACCAAGGTTGCGTTAACCCCCCCCCATAGACTTTGCCGATTCCCGGGCACAAAAAAGGTCGCCATCAGGCGACCTTTTTTAATTCAACCGTTCTGCTATTAGGCAGAAGCAGCGGCTTTCTTCGCTTTGTGCTTGGAAGACTGCGCTACGCTGGTTACGTCATCAGCGGCGTCAGCTACAACTTCAGCGGCCTCATCGGCGCTTTCAGTTGCTTCTTTCTCAAGCTTTGACACGATGTCGGAAGCATAGCCGCCCATGCGCAGATTCAGGCTGCGAAGCTGCTCGAACAGTGTTTCACTGTAACCGAAGTAGCGTGAGCGCAACGAATTGACACTGTATTCACGAGCGCCAGATTCCAGTTTTTCAGCGTACTCGAAAGGCTTGGCAGAGAGCTTCTTCTGCTGCTCTTCTGCGGCATTGATGCCTTTCTCGACGATTTCCTGAATCTGCTGCTGATAAGTTTTGAGTTTACCCATGTTGAATCTCCTGATTGCTAGTGATCGCACTGATTGACGAAGGATTCACCAAGCGAGTTTGTCGACGCGAATCCCTTGAACTTGAAACCATGGGTATATAGTACGGCGACAAATTAGAGTGTTCATACTAGAGCGAGAAAATCAGAAGGGTTCTGCTCCGTCTCCACGGACGTCTTAAGAATACCCGCCAGCGTCAATGGTGAAGAGTTGAGGGGCGCTTTTTGGCGGGAAGCGGCGGAGTCTCAGCCGGCGTGAATTGATCCCGGATGATTTGGGCGAGCTGTTGGAAGTCAATAGACTCCACGTCGCACCTGATTATGCGGATACTGTGTGTCGACTCATCCATGGCAATGACTGTTTGTTGTCCATCATCACTGACCGGACCACCAATCTTCAGATTAATGGCTCTGTCGTTGAAAAAAATACGACCTGAGAACTGTCGGATGCTCATTTTCGTACCTCTCGTACTGTTTTTTTGAAGAACAGATTCGACTTCGATAGTCTTTATAAATAGGATCGCTGACTTCATCAAATTAAAGTTTGTTACGGTTGTCGAGCGGCCTTTAGATCATCTTAGAGGGCAAAGATGACAGACAGTTTACGGTTACTGCTTGGCGCGTATCACCCTGTTGTGATTGAGGGCATGGGTAGTTATGACCCACGGGATCCCGCTGTTGTGGCATCTCGGGTTTCAGAACGACTCATGTCGTTCTGGGGTCAAAAGCCGGTACAAAAGCCAAAGCTCATCGTTACGCAAGGCGATCCGCTGGAAGCGCGCGGTATCTCGGCAATTACACCTCGGGTCGCTGCCCAGTTTGGTATACCCCGCGGTCTCGTCTATCTTGATGAGGAGATCGCCGATTATCATTTGCCCAATGCCGACCGAGACAACGTGATACTGGAGGTTAAGTATTCCCAGCTAGCCGATGTGTTAAACGACAGCCGGCCGGGTTTAATGAAAAGTCTCGAAGAGACAATCGACTATTACATCGACACGAAAAACAAGAAACGTAAAGCCTTAGGCAAAACCCCATTAAAAGACTACTTTCGTGATTTCGCGCTGTTGCAGGAAGTTACCAAGGCAGCGTGTTCGCACCTATGCAGTGGTATTACGGTTGTGCACACGTCTGCTGACATCAATGAGTTTTCCGTCACCAGTTTTTACACCGTCGGGCTTGAACTTGGATTGGTAGATCGAGGTGAGATGGTGCTTTGACGACAGGTGCTGAATGTTCATTGACGGTGTGACTTCATTCAATCAAAACAATAATCACTAAAGAGAAATCTATGATTTTTGATTACGTAATTGTCGGTGGCGGGTCTGCCGGTGCCGTTATGGCCGCGCGATTAAGCGAAGACCCGGACGTCAGCGTCTGTCTGCTTGAGGCGGGCGGTAAGGGCGATCATATTCTGATCCGTGCTCCGGCCGGTGTGGTGGCACTGATGCCTGGCCACGGAAAAATCAATAATTGGGCTTTTGGTACTGAAAAGCAATCTGAACTGGGTGGTCGACGGGGATTTCAGCCCAGAGGTCGCGGGCTGGGCGGTTCCAGTTTGATCAACGCCATGCTCTATGTGCGCGGCCACAGGGCAGATTATGATGGCTGGGCGGAGCTCGGGTGTCAGGGTTGGGGCTGGGACGAGGTGTTGCCGTATTTCCGCAAAGCCGAGTGTCATGAGAACGGTGGCAATGACAGCCACGGAGCAGATGGCCCGCTGCATGTCTGTAAACAGAGATCGCCGAGGCCCCTGTCGGAAGCCTTCGTTGAGGCTGCTACAGAGCGTGGCTATCCAACAACCGACGACTTTAACGAGGGTGATAATGAGGGTGTTGGCCTTTACGAGGTCACCCAGTACCATGACAAAGAGCGCAATGGTGAACGCTGCTCAGCGGCCGCTGCGTATTTGCACCCGATCATGGAGCAACGCAACAACCTGAAGGTTGTGACTGGCGCACGTGCTACCCGAATTGTCTTTGATGGTAAGCGCGCCGTGGGCGTTGAATATCGCCTGAAAGGTCAAACGATCAGCGTCTCGGCCCGTCATGAAGTCATTCTTGCCGCTGGTGCCTTTGGGTCGCCTCAGTTGCTGCAACTGTCCGGTGTGGGCCGTCCGGAAGATATCACGCCACACGGCATCCCCATGGTTCACGAGTTGCCGGGCGTTGGGCAGAACCTGCAGGATCATCTGGATTTCATCCTGGCCTACAAAACTGACGATACGGATAACTTTGGTTTCAGCCTTGCGGGGATGAAGAACATGCTTCGCCACTCCCTGCAATGGCGAAAGGATGGCACCGGTATGGTGGCGTCGCCGTTTGCCGAGGGTGCGGCGTTTTTGAAGTCTGACCCCGCCTTGGATACACCGGATCTGCAACTCCATTTCGTGGTCTCTATTGTGGAAGATCATGCCCGTAAGTTGCATTGGGGGCATGGCTTCAGCTGCCACGTCTGCAACCTGCGACCAAAATCCCGCGGTCGCGTTTTTCTTAAAAGCGCTGACCCCATGGCTGAGCCCGCCATCGACCCGAATTACCTGTCTGATCAGCGAGACCTGGAGTTAACCATCAAGGGTGCGAAAATAACCCGGGATATCCTGGAAGCACCGGCGCTGACTCCCTATCGGCAGTCAGAAATGTTTGGCATTCACGACGACATGAGCGATGAAGAATGGACCCGGCATATCCGCGCCAGGGCCGATACCATCTATCACCCGGTGGGCACCTGCAAGATGGGGGTAGACGATCTGGCCGTGGTTGACCCGGACTTGAAGGTAAGGGGGCTCGAAGGGCTGCGTGTGGTGGACGCATCGGTGATGCCTACACTGGTGGGCGGAAATACCAACGCGCCGACGATTATGATTGCTGAAAAAATCGCCGACGCCATTCGTGCTGGCCGGTAAGCTTAATATCCAGTTTGGCATACCCCGCGGTCCGGTCTATCTTGGTGAGGAGATCGACGATTATATCGACACGATGGCGGCACTGCTTGCCGCAGCGCTCTGGTTGAATACGGCCACATACGTCGGAGCGCCCGTCTCCACGACCCACTCAATCGTCGGCGGTGTTATGGGCGCGGGTATAGCGGCTGGTGGCGCGGACATAGTGGATTGGAACCAGTTTGGCCAGATCGCCGCAAGCTGGGTGATATCGCCGGTGTTGGGTTATTGCCTGCCGTCGGATTTGGCGCGATCGTTGGCGCCAGCGTGTGGTGGCTTACAAAATGGCTTATTGCCCGTCGTTCGGCCGAGATGGAAAACAGTAAAGCCGGCGTCGATAGCCTGTTCACCTTCCCGCTTATTTTTTCGACCGCATGCGTGCCTTCTGTGTGGCCATGGCCGCGGCGGTTACCGTTATTATCGCAAGCCAGCTGGGCCTCCCCGTGAGCTCGACCCACATTGCCATAGGGGGTGTGTTCGGAGTCGGCTTTCTGCGCGAGCATCTCAAAACCACCTATCGCCAGAAGATGGACGAGATCAAGGCGCACCATGCCGGAGAAAGCCGGGCAGAAGTAGAGCGTCTGCTGAAGGAGTTCGATGAGGCCTCGTTCGAGGGGAAGGGGGAAATCCTCGGGAATCTCAAAAGGCAAAAAGATGGCACCAGCACCTCGCCGATCTCGAAAAGAGACCGCAAGGGCCTGAAAAAGGTGTATCGCGAGGAGCTTGTCAAGCGATCGGCGTTGTTCAAGATCGTGGCTGCATGGTTGATTACTGTGCCGGCATCGGGACTGCTAGCGGCGGTACTGTTCTATACCATCAGAGGGATGCTTCTTCCCTGAGCTCGCGCAGCTTAGCGAGTTGCGCCTCGACCACGCGCAGGCGAACCTCGGTCTGAGCGGGTGTTTCCTCTGACGAGCCGGAATCCAGCCGTTTGCGGTATTTTACTTGTTTTTTTTTCAGCGCCTGTTCGAGCCGCTTCAGTTCCTTGTGCTTGAGGGACTTGCCGTTGTCGTGTTTGCGCAGCGCATCGTCGAGCTTCGCCACCAAGTCTTTTAAACCCATTGTCCCACTCCGCCGTGTTCGAAGGTTAGTCGGCCGTGACGCGTCAGGCGGTGATCTCTGCCTGGCCCTCATCGCTCACCGACAGTGCCTCCGCGGTCCGGGCGGCTTCCACATCCGTGGCTGTAAGGAGCGCGCGAATCCCTGAAAGAATAGCATCCACTGTCTCGCTGGCATAGGCGGCATCGTTGAGCAGGGATGTGGCCATTGCAGAATCGATCCGCTTTGCGCCAAGGAGTTTCGTAACGCGCCCAACCATGGATTCGCGGTCCACTCGGGCACGTACAGCGATCTCGTCGAGTTCAAGTATTGCCGCGCTGGCGTCGTCAAATTTGCCCTCGTAGAATTGATAGGTTTCGCGGAGCACCATCGCGACCCGCAGCCGGAGATCATTGTACTCCCTACGGATAGCGGCGTTATTCGCAACCATGTAGATAGTGAGATTCTTGCGCAAGTGTTTTACGTGCTTGATGGCTTCCACCATTTCGGCGGCGGCGTGCTGCAGACGGTAGAGTGATTCGGTGGAACTGGCCGACGACATACGCGTCATTCGCCCGGAAATGAAATCGAGGATGGCATTATAAAGGTGCTTGACCTGCTGCCGGTAGACCAGGTCGATGTCGATGTCGATGCGCTCTCGGTTATTGTTGATCGCTGCTTCCAGGTCATCGCAGTCGCGGATCTGTTCACGGTGCAGGTGGAGACCATGGGCGAGGATGACGAAGGCCTGGTCAAACAGGTGCCAGACCTCCCGGCGGACCGCTGCGTTTGCGCTATCGGGGGAGTCCATCGCAGCGGGGTTCAGGTACTTGGGCTGCGCCGCAGCCTCTTCCGCTCGCTCTGGCAACCAGCGCTCCAGTGCGCTCGCCATCCTCGATATCAGTGGCAACATCACGGCGACACCCAGGCAGTTAAACAGGGTGTGGAACAGGGCGAGCTTGATCGTATAATCATCGTCGGCAATCGACATGAGCGCCGACAGACCGTCGACGGACCAGCGCAGGGGCTCGATCAGCATCAAGGCGATTGCCGCCGTCGCCATATTGAACAGGAGGTGGGCGCCTGCCAGGCGCTTGCCGGCGATATTCGCGCCGAGACCGCCGATCAGCGCGGTCACCGTCGTGCCGATATTGGCACCGATCGCCAGGGCCAGAGCGTTCTCGTAGGTTATCTGGCCAGTGGCCAGGCCGGCCAGGGTGAGGGCAAGCGTTGCGTGGCTCGACTGCATGACGACCGTCGCCAGAATTCCGAGCGCCGTATAAACGAGCAGTCCGGTTACGCCCGTCATGGCATATTGGCGCAGATCGACCGCCGACTGGTAGCTCTCGAATCCCGCCTTCATGAATTCGATGCCGAGAAACAGAAACCCCAGGCCGGCCAGAACCGCGCCAACGGCTTTCAGTGCGCGGGATCCCTGGAAATTCAGCACCACGCCGAAGACCAGCATCGGCAACGCAAAGGCCGAGAGGCTCATCTTCATGCCGATGGTGGCGAATAGCCACGCGCCGGTTGTGGTGCCCAGGTTGGCTCCGAAAATGATGCCGATGCCGGTGATCAGGGGAAGCAGGCCTGCACTCAGGAACGATATCGTGATGACCGATACCAGGGAGCTGGATTGCATGATAGCGGTGCTGACGATGCCGAAACCGAGACTCTTCGGAATCGTGTCCGTTGTTCGACGCAGAACCCTTTCCAGAAATCCGCCGGTGAATTGGCGGAACCCGTTCTCGAGCGAGAGCATGCCAAACAGGAAAATCGCAACCCCGGCGGCAATCTGTTTGAACTCGGGGCTAGCCCAGAGTGCAAAAGCCAGAAGTCCGAGTATTCCGGCGAGGACGAGTTGGCGGTAGTTCACTGGCTGACCCCTCCCCCTATTTTGGCATGGGTTTGGCTTCGCGCAATCAGGGCGCGACACCATCAATATGGCAGGATTTCGATTCCGTATATGACGTTTTCACATTTCTGTAATGTATGTAAGCCTAGGACGTAGAGAGCCGGGCAGTCAATCTGGAGAGGTCGCATGCAGCCATCATCACTGACCGGACCAACAATCTTCAGATCAACCTCGTGGGCGAATGATGAAGTTGCTAAGAGGAAATATCGTGAGCTGGCGACAAGCCCTCATTGTTACTAAACTTCAGAATTTGACTGACGACAGCTCCAGCCTGCCCGACATCAGAATGATGGGAGAGATCAATGATAAACCTGACCATAAACGGACAACAGCACGAGCTGGATGTTCCCGACAGTATGCCGCTGCTTTGGGCCATTCGGGATGTTGTTGGCATGAAAGGCACCAAGTTTGGATGCGGTATCTCGCAGTGCGGTGCCTGCACCGTTCACCTCAACGGGGTAGCGATACGATCCTGTTCCACACCGGTCTCAGCCGCCAAAGGCGAGATTACTACTATTGAGGCCATGGCCGACGACCCCGTTGGCCAGAAAGTCCAGCAGGCCTGGCTCGACTTGGGGGTGGCGCAATGCGGTTATTGCCAGGGTGGCCAGATCATGAACGCCACGGCTTTGCTGAAGAAAACCCCGGCACCGGAAACCCAGGAAATTGTCGACGCCATGGCGGGCAACCTGTGTCGGTGTGGTACCTACAATCGCATCCTGGCGGCCATTGAACGGGCCGCAGACACGGAGGCCAGCTCATGAGCCGATCAGACGATACATTATTGCTCGCCAACGTTAGCCGTCGTGGTCTTCTGAAGGGGCTGGCTGGCGGCTCAGCGCTCTTGCTGGCAGCCCGCTGGGATCTGGCGCTGGCCAATGAAAAGGCCCAGTTTGGTGCCGGCGCCATGCCCGGTGGCTGGGTGGATAGCCCGAATGTGTTTATCCATATCGATCCCGACGGCCTGGTCACCATCGTCAATAACCGTGCCGAAATGGGGCAGGGTATCCGCACAAGTCTGGTTATGGTGGCGGCCGACGAGTTGGGCGCGAACTGGGACCAGGTTCGGGCAGAACAGGCGAATGCGGACCAGGACAAATACGGCAACCAGAATACCGATGGCTCCCGCAGCATGCGTCACTGGTATGAGCCCATGCGCCGTGCTGCGGCCGCCGCCAGGCTGATGCTTGAGCAGGCCGCCGCCAACCAGTGGGGTGTGCCGGTGCACGAGGTGCGGGCTGAGATCCACAAGGTGGTGCATTCAGCGTCGGGCCGGGAACTCGGCTTCGGTGAGCTCGCGAAAGCGGCGAGGGAGCTGGATGTTCCTGGTCGGGATGCCCTGGTTCTGAAATCGGACAGCGAGCTGCGCTTTATTGGCAAAGAATCCGGGCTGATCAACGGTGAACTGACATCCGCCCACCCCAAGGCCATTGATGGTGAAGATATTGTCACTGGCAAGGCGATTTTCGGGGCCGATGTGGATCTTGAAGACACTCTCTACGCGGTGGTGGCCCGCCCGCCGGTCTATGGCGCCAAGGTGAAAAGTGTCGATGACACGGAAGCGCTGAAAGTGGCTGGCGTTAAAAAGATCATTCGCATAGAGGGCGCCAGCCAGCCCGCAGCCTTCAGTCCGCTCGGTGGTGTTGCCGTGGTGGCCACCAATACGTGGGCGGCCATGGAAGGCCGCAGGGCCCTGAAGATCGAGTGGGACAATGCTCCGGCCGGAGACAATGCTGACTACACTTCCGAAGCGTACCGGAAGTCTCTGGAAAAGGCGGCGCAATACCCCGGCAAGGTTATCCGCCAGTCCGGCGATGTCGAGGCCGCCCTGAAAGTTGCCGACAAGCGGGTGTCAGCAACTTATTACATGCCCCATATGGCGCAGGCCCCCATGGAGCCACCCGTGGCAGTGGTGCGGATCAAAGACGGCAAGGCCGAGGCCTGGGCACCGGTCCAGAACCCGAGGGCGACCCGCGAGGGCATTGCCGGAATGCTGGAGATGGACCTGGAAAACGTCATCGTTCATCAGACCCTGCTGGGCGGTGGCTTCGGGCGTAAGTCGAAACCGGACTTCGTGATCGAGGCGGCCCGGGTCGCGAAGGCGTTCGAGGGGCAGCCGGTCAAACTGCAGTGGTCCCGGGAAGACGATATCCAGCATGCCTACTTTCATGCGGTTTCTGTCGATCATCTGGAAGCCGGCCTGGACGAGGCCGGCAAGGCGACCAGCTGGCGCCACCGGACTTTATCCCCCAGCATCGCCTCGCTGTTTGCCCCGGATCCCAGGCATAAAGCGGGATTCGAGCTGGGCATGGGCTTCAACACCATGCCCTTCAGTATTCCCTCTATCCGGCTGGAAAACCCGCCCGCACCGGCTCACGTGCGTATTGGCTGGTTCCGTTCGGTCTACAACTTGCCTCACGCCTGGGCCATCCAGAGTTTTGCCCACGAAATGGCCGTGGCAGCCGGCAAGGACCACCGTGACTATGTTCTGGACCTGCTTGGGCCGGACCGGGAGGTTCACAACCTGACCGTCGGCGATGGCTGGAATTACGGCGAAGATCCGGACATGCACCCGATCGATGTGGGCCGGATGCGCCGGGTAATTGAACGCGCCACTGAAGAGGCGGGCTGGGGGCGCAAGACAGTGAAGGGGCGCGGCCTTGGCCTGGCGTTTCATCACAGCTTTGTGTCCTACACCGCCATTGTCTTTGACGTGGAAGTCGACGATAAGGGCGAATTGACCATTCACCGGGCGGACATTGCCTTCGACTGCGGGCCCCAGGCCAATCCGGAACGAATCCGGTCGCAAATGGAGGGCTCCTGCGTGATGGGGATCGGTATCGCGCTGCAAAGCGAGGTCAGCTTCAAGGATGGCGTTGCCCAGCAGAGTAACTTCGATAGCTACTTGATCCCACGAATGCCGGACGCGCCAAAAGTGGTCAGGGTGCACCTGATTGATAATCCCGACGGCGCCATGGGCGGTGTGGGCGAACCCGGTCTGCCGCCGGTGGCGCCGGCACTTTGCAATGCCATCTACGCGGCTACCGGGAAGCGTATCCGGCGTCTCCCTGTTGGCAATCAGTTAAGTTAATGCCCACGCAAAGCCTGGAAGGGGAGCCGGCTGACCAGGGCCACGACCGCAGTATCGCAGGGAAGCGTCTGGGGTCGAACATCCAGGATTTGCCTGTCGCATTTCGTTCGGCAGGACCTGAATCATAAAAGCAGGATGGCTCACTGGGCGCCAAGCGCGCTCTGCTCCATCTCCAGATATACCCGGTAAGCATTGGCCTTGTTAGAGGCCTCGAAAGCGGGAAGCCCCTTGTAGCGTGACCAGTCCGTCTGCTGATAAGCGTCTTCAAAGGGAAACCAGTTGTCGACTGCGTACTTCATCTTTTCCCGTACGAATTTCAGGTAGTCGTAGGTGAAGTTCAGGGCCTCCATGGCGTTTTCGGAAGCACTGCCATGACCGGGAATCAAAACGACCGGTTCGAGCTTTTTTACTTTCTCGATTGCCTGCATCCATTTACCACTGTCTACTTCCGGGCTGTTCAGAAACGGCACCCGACCATTCTGAATAATATCGCCGGAGAACAACACGCCAGCGGGTTCAACCATCATCATGCTGTCGTCCGGAGCGTGTGCTGGCCCGGCGTGGTAAATGCTGAACCGGTCATCGCCTGACTCCAGGAACATTTCGTCCTCGAAGGTCACGTCGGGAGAGACCACGCGGGTTTCTTCGTTAACCCAGGGTGCGAGCGCCTGTCGTCTCTGTTTCAGCCGCTCTGCCGCTTGAGCGCCGTTGACGTAGCGACTGGCGTCTTCCTGGGCGATCACCTTTGCATCTGTCAGTTCTTTGAATGCCTGAAGACCATAAATGTGGTCAGCGTGATAGTGACTCACGACCACGTGGGTGACAGGTTTGTTTGTCACTTTCCGAATTTCTTTCAACATGGCAACCCCAAGGCTCGGGGTGCCCAGAGCATCAAACACCACGACCCCCTGGTTCGTCACCACAAATCCCGCGTTCGCCGTAAACCCTTCATTTTGCTTGTCAGGGACGCCGGATTGCCCCTGGAAGTAGTAAATATTCTTGATGTTTACCGATTCCGCGCTGAAGGGCACCGAGGTATCCGGATAGTTCGGAACGGATGCAGCACTCACCATCTGTGAAGCAATGAACAGGGCGACAGACAGGCTGATTAAAACCACGTTCAGCATATTTTTGGTATTGGTCATTTTTTTAACCTCCTGGGGAGTTTCTGTTCCCCATGCTTAACCAGTTGTAATGCATGCAATATAGTTCTTTTCAGAAAAAACTGGGCAAATGTGCGCCTTTCAGGTTGCTTGCACCCTTCGCCTTTGTCTACTAAACCTAATTATATCCTTATAACGCAAACAACAAGACTGCCAGTTCGAGAACTTATCGGTTGTCGGCCGACTGCCTCACAAGAAGGCACCGAAGGAGGAAAACGATATGTTCGGCAAGCTTCGCCGGCTCAGGCAAGATGTTTCCAGAATTGCTCTGGAAGAATCAGACCGCTTACCTTCAAGCGAGCGTAGAAGATTCCTTCGAAATGGACTTTTTACAGCGGGCGGCGCCATGGTTGGTGGTGTGTTTGCTGGCCTTTCTACCAGAGTCGGCGCTGCCGAAACCCAGTATCCACCCGAAGTTCCAGCCTGGACCCGTTCGCTGGGCGCTGGTGTTGTAACCGATCCTTACGGAATGCCATCACCTTTCGAAAAAGAGGTGATTCGCCGGAACGTGCCTTGGCTTACGGCGGAAAAGACGTCGTCAGTCAGCTTCTCTCCGCTTCAGCACCTCAGGGGCATCATCACACCCAACGGGTTGTTCTTTGAACGGCATCACGCAGGCCGCCCGGAGGTTGATCCGCAGCAACACCGCCTGATGATTCATGGTCTGGTGGAGCGCCCGATCATTCTTTCAATGGAAGATCTGCAGCGCTTCCCCAGTGTTTCCCAGATCAACTTTATCGAGTGTCCTGCCAACGGTGGCATGGATTGGCGGGGGCCCCAACTCAACTCGTTACAGTTCCTGCATGGCATGGTCAGTTGTGCCGAATGGACAGGTGTCAGGCTATCCACGCTGATGCAGGAAGTGGGTATCAAGCCCGAGGGAAAATGGGTACTTGCTGAGGGTGCGGATGGCGCTGCCATGACGCGCAGCATCCCGTTGGAAAAAGTGATGGACGACGTCATTGTTGCCTACGCCCAGAACGGCGAGGCGCTGCGTCCCGAGCAGGGTTATCCGGTTCGTCTGGTGGTTCCCGGCTGGGAGGGCAACACTCATGTGAAATGGTTACGCCGTCTTGAAGTGGGTGATAAACCGTGGATGCAGCGGGAAGAAACCTCGAAATACACCGACCTGTTGGCCGATGGAACCGCCCGGGGGTTCACCTGGGTCATGGATGCCAAATCCGTGATTACCTCGCCATGCCCTGAAATGCCCCTTCGGGGAAAAGGTATCTATCAGATCGAAGGCCTGGCATGGAGCGGCCGGGGTAAGGTCAAAGCGGTGGACGTATCCACCGACGGCGGTCGCAACTGGCAGCAGGCAGGGCTCCAGGAGCCTGTCATGTCGAAATCTCTCACCCGTTTCGCGCTGGAGTGGAACTGGGACGGCAGCTCCGCGCTGATTCAATCAAGGGTTATCGACGAAACCGGTTATGTACAGCCGACACTGGGCCAGCTCAAAGAGGTTCGCGGTACTAACTCGATCTACCACAAGAACGCGATCCAGACCTGGAAAATCAATCCGGACGGGAGTGTCGACAATGTTCAGCTTGGCTAAACCGTCGAAATTTCTGGCAAGCGCTTGTTATAGCGTTCTGCTCGGTGGGATGCCGTTGCTGGCAACCGCAGAATCATCAGGCCACTACGGCTACGGCGAAACCGCCTCGGAGGCTCAGATTGCCGGATGGGACATTGATATACGCCCCGACGGCAAGGGTCTCCCCGAAGGTAGCGGCACCGTAGATGAGGGCATGAAGGTCTATGAAACCTACTGTTCGTCCTGCCATGGCACTTTCGGCGAGGGGATGGGTCGCTATCCCAAACTGGCAGGCGGCGACGGTTCTCTGGCCGACGATCGCCCGGAGAAAACGGTGGGCAGTTACTGGCCCTACGCCAGCACGCTCTGGGATTACATTCACCGGACCATGCCGTTTTTCGCGCCCCAATCTCTGACCGATGATCAGGTCTACGCCCTGACAGCTTATGTCCTGAACCTGAATTACATCGTCGAAGGTGAATTTGTGGCTAACAAGGACACCCTGCCGAAAGTAAAAATGCCCAACCATGATGGCTTTACCTGGGACGATCCACGACCGGACACCCGCAACGAGCGCTGCATGAAGAACTGTAAGGACGACGTCACCGTCAGTGATTCGGCGGCGGGGAAAAACCTGACACCAAGCACGACCGGCCCTCTCGATGAGGGGCTGACAGAGTAAAGGCTGACAGGGGCCAGACCCCATCACATGCCGAGGAGGATTGAGTGATGAGAAGAGGGTTAGTTTACGCGTGCTTAAGCACGCTGGCATTGGGCGTGTCACCGATGGCACTGGCGGAACCCAGTCAGGCTGACATTGACCGAGGAAAGGAGCTGGCTTACAGCCGACAAGACGGGAACTGCCTGGCTTGCCACAAGATGGATGATGGCAAACTCACCGGAACGATTGGCCCGGAACTTGGGAACATGAAAGCCCGCTTTCCAGACCGCGACATGCTATTCAATCGCATTTGGGATGAGACCCGGTTTAACCCTGTGACGGTGATGCCGCCTTTCGGCGAGCACGCGATCCTGAGTAAACAGGAGATCAATCGGGTTATTGACTATTTGTACACGCTGTAGATGCGGAGGAGGAATTGACGTGATAGACCAAACTCGAAGAGGTTTCTTAAAAGGGGTCCTCGGTGCAGGCTTCGCCGGCATTGCACTAGGATCCGGGTTCGTCCCAATGGGTGCAAAGGCTGCGATGCCCGATGCGTCAAATTGGCCTAAAAAAGCTTTTGCTACTCCGGGCGTGGACGAAACAATTGCCGAACTCTACGGATTGGAGGCAACGGAATCTGACAAGATCTCAATGGATCTGCCGACCATCGCTCAGAACGGCGCCGTCGTGCCGGTAACCGTGGAAACTTCGCTGCCCAATGTTACCGGCATTGCCTTGCTGGTCGCGAAAAACCCCAATGCCCTTGCGGCGGAGTTCGAGATTCCCAAAGGGGCCCTGCCGTTTGTGTCCAACCGGCTGAAAATGGCCGAGACCACGGATGTTGTGGCGGTGGTGATATCGGACGGCAAGGCATACAAGGCCACCCAGAATGTGAAGGTTACCGTTGGCGGCTGTGGCGGCTAACGTTAGCAAGACAGGAGAAACGCAAATGGCATCCAGTATCAGAGTTCGCGCAGTAGAAAGTGGCGGAGTGACTTCCCTGAAAGCCCTGGTCAAGCATCCGATGGATTCGGGTTTTGTGAAAGACTCAGAGGGCAATGTTATTCCGGCCCATTTTATCCAGATGTTGACGGTTTCCCACAATGGCAAGGACGTTTTTGTTGCCAACTGGGGACCGGCCGTATCCAAAGACCCGTTCCTGGAATGCCGGTTCAAAGGAGCCGAGAAAGGTGACGAGCTGACTATCAGCTGGATCGATAATCAAGGCGAGAGTGATTCCACAACAGCGACAGTCGCCTAAAGGTTTGCGGCGACCGGACCCCGACGGTTCGGGCCGCTGTAGAGGAGGATTGGACATGCTTAAAGCAAAGATCATTCTGGTCGCTTTGGGTGCTGCACTGGTGGTGCCCCAGGCACTGGCAGGCGCCACGCCGGAGGAGGATCGGAAGCAAGCGGTTGAATATTTCAAGCAGATGTTCCCCGAAGTACCTTTCGAGGAATACGTCAACGGCCAATATGCTCTGAATGAAGATCGCCGGGGGCAGTGGGAATCTCTGCAGGATTTTCCTCCTTACGAGTTCGCTGTTGCGGAAGGGCAGGAGATGTTTGAAACACCCTTCGCCAATGGGAAGACCTACGCCAGCTGTTTCGAGAACGGGGGCATCGGTATTCGCCAGAACTACCCGTACTTTGACGAGGACCAGAAGCAAGTTATGACGCTTGAACTCGCCATCAACCAGTGCCGGGAAGCGAACGGCGAGGAACCCCTGAGATACAAGAAGGGGGACATTGCGTCGATTTCTGCCTACATGGCGACTACCTCAAAGGGCAAGCCGTTCAATATCAAGGTTTCTGATGATCCCGACGCTCTGGCCGCCTACGAGGATGGAAAGCAATTCTATTACAGTCGCAGAGGGCAGTTGAACTTTTCCTGCGCCAGTTGCCACGTACAGAATCCGGGTAAATGGATCCGAGCCGATTTCCTGTCACCGGCCCTCGGGCAACCCTCTAACTTCCCGGTTCATCGTTCCAAATGGGGTGAACTGGGAACACTGCATCGTCGATTTGCGGGCTGTAACCGGAACGTTCGTGGCGAACCATTTGCGCCCCAGAGTGAGGAATACCGAAATCTTGAGTATTTCCTGACCTACATGAGTAATGGCCTGCCAGTGGTTGGCCCGAGTACCCGGCCATAATCGGGAATCGAGACGGGAGAATTGAAATGAGCAAATCATTACTGACGATCGGCCTGTCGCTTTCCCTGCTGGCACCCCTGAGTGCCCAGGCAGGCGCCAAAGAGGATTTTCAGAAAATCTACTCGGAAGCAGAAAGCGCTCACAAAAATGCTGGAAACTTTCAATGGACCACGACGTCTTCGCGGCTCGAAGAGGCCGAATCGGCTGCCGAGAGCGGCGATTACGACAAGGCCAAGGCCATGGCATCCGAAGCGCTGAAGCTGGCTCAAGAGTCGGTCGACCAGCGGGAAAAACAAGCGGAGGCCTGGAAGAACATCGCCATCGGCGGCTAATCCGTTTCTATGGTGGGTAGTCGAGACCTTGCGCCCCGCGATTAAGGCGCGGGGAGGTCTGATTGACGCCAGTAATCAGAATGAGAGGAGAGTGCAGTGTCGTTTTCCCGCAGAGATTTTCTCATTGCCATGCAGGCGGCTGCTATTGCCGGCCTTGCCCCCAAGCTTGCTTTAGCGAAAAGCGGTAATGGGCTCTACGACGCGCCCAAATACGGCAATGTACGCCTGCTTCACCTGACCGATATTCACGCCCAGCTTTTACCTGTCCATTTTCGCGAACCCAATGTCAATCTTGGAATAGGGCCCAACAAAGGTGAGGTTCCCCATCTCGTGGGTAGCCATTTTCTCGACCACTTCGGGATACCGGTCAACACCGAGCGCTCCCATGCCTACACGTACATCAGTTACACCGAAGCTGCCAAAGAGTACGGACGAATGGGAGGCTTTGCTCATTTGAAAACCCTGATTGATGAGTTAAGGGAGCAGGCCGGCACCGGCAATTCATTGCTACTCGATGGCGGCGATCTCTGGCAAGGCTCTGGTACCGCATACTGGACTAAAGGTGAAGATATGGTCGAGGCCAGCAACCGGCTGGGTATCGATCTCCTGACCGGTCACTGGGAATTCACCTATCCCGAAGCCCAGATCCGTAAGAACATCAATCAATTCAAGGGCGAATTCCTCGCACAGAACGTGTTTCTGTCGGACGAGGCCCAGTTTATGGGCGCAGAGTCTTACAACGAAGCCAGCGGGCGGGTTTTCAAGCCCTATTCGATTCGGGAAATCGGTGGTAAGCGCGTAGCCGTCATTGGGCAGGCCTTTCCCTATACGCCGATAGCCAATCCCTCATATTTCATACCGGACTGGCGCTTTGGCATCCGGGAATCCGAGTTACAGTCGCTGGTGAAAGAGATCCGTGAGCAGGAGAAAGTGAATGCAGTTGTGCTGCTGTCCCATAACGGTATGGATGTGGACCTGAAGCTGGCGAGCCGGGTGTCCGGTATTGATGCCATTCTCGGTGGCCACACCCACGATGCCGTTCCCCAGCCGACGGTGGTGAGCAATTCCGGTGGCAAGACCCTGGTGGGCAATGCCGGCACTAACGGCAAATATGTAGCGGTGCTGGACCTGGATATCGGTAACGACGGTGTTCGCGGATACGAGTACCGTCTGCTGCCGGTTTTCTCGGACCTGATCAAACCCGATGCGGCCATGGAACGTTTTATTCAGGACGTGCGGGCGCCTTATGCCGGTAAACTGAACGAGAAGCTCGCCATCACGGACGAGCTGCTTTACCGACGTGGCAACTTTAACGGCACCATGGACCAGGTCATCTGTGACGCTCAACGACAGGTGCTGGATGCCCAGATCTCGCTGTCGCCGGGCTTCCGCTGGGGCACCACGGTACTGCCGGGGGAAGCCATCACCATGGACGATGTGATGAACGCAACGGCCATTACCTATCCGGAAACCTACGTCCGTGACATGTCCGGCGCTGACCTGAAACTGATCATGGAAGACGTGGCAGACAACCTGTTCAACAAGGACCCGTATTATCAGCAGGGCGGCGATATGGTTCGTGTGGGCGGTCTGGATTACACCTGTGACCCAACGGCAAGCATGAACGGACGGATTTCCGATATGCGACTGGATAATGGCGATCAGATTGAAGCCGACAAGATGTACAAGGTTGCCGGCTGGGCCACCGTCAACTCAAAGGCGCCGGGAGAACCGATATGGGATGTGGTCGCTGAATACCTGAGGTCTGAGAAGACCGTTTCGATCAGCAAATTCAACACGCCACGGCTGAAGAACGTCGCAGACAACCCCGGGCTGGAAGACTACAACAGATGATAATGGACAGGGCATTTTCCAGGATCTGTGTGCTGGCATTGGTCTGTTTCCTGGCCTCGGCCAGCAGTCAGGCAGGCGAACCCATCAGCGAAACCAAACCATTCGCCGAGAAGTTCCTTTTGTTACAGCTGAGCGATGATGACCCCGCCAAGCAGAACATGGCAATGAGTGTTGCTGCCAATCTTCTGGAATTTTATGGGCCGGATCTGATCGACATCGAGATCACCACCTTCGGGCCAGGTGTTCAGCTGCTTTATGCCGACAACAGCCGCCTCGAACGAATCGACAGCCTGATGGCCCAGGGCGTCCGTTTTTCGGTGTGCATGAACACCATAACAACCATTGAGCGCAACACCGGTGAGCGCCCGGCGCTGCATCCTGACAGTATTCATGTGGATGTCGGGGTCGCGCATATTCTGGAAAAAGTGGGTCAGGGCTACGTTCTGGTCCGTCCCTGAGTTATTGAAACGGGTAAACGGAGACTGCCATGCAAACCACGCTATTGAAGTCGATTATTGCCGCCGCAGCCGTTGCGTTCAGCGGTGTAGCCGGAGCGGCTGAAGACAATCAGCCGGTGATGATAGAAATCAAGCGTCTGTCTATGGATACCGCGCTGACCATCGCCAAAACAGCGATCGATACTTGCCGGAAGCAGGGCGTTCAGGTTGCTGTCACGGTGGTGGACCGGGGAGGGCATCCGCAAGTCGTTCTGAGGGATGTGCTGGCAATGGACCTGTCTCTGGAAGTCAGTTATCGAAAGGCCTATACGGCGATGACATTCACCAACAAAACGTCCGCCCTCGAAGGTCGCTTTACCGGGCCATTTTCAGTGGGCAAGGTCGAAAAGGTTCTTTTGTCCGCTGGTGGCATTCCTATTCAGGCCAGTGGTGAAACGATCGGCGGTGTGGGTGTTAGTGGTGCGCCGTCCGGTGAAACGGATGAGGCCTGTGCCCAGGCTGGCGTGGACGCGGTTGAGATGGACCTTGAAATGGCCTCATTTTAAATGGCTCATGCCTCACTAAAATATGAAAACCAATATGTTAAACGCATTATTTAAATTTTTTTTTCTTTTCGTTATTTTGCCGTTGCCAGTCTTTGCCCAATATCCTGATGCCGTGCAGATCCTGATTGATGACGGCCTGACTATAGAAGCCCGGTTTGATGCCCCCGGTGGGGTTCAAGGGTATGTCGGTCGGGCCGATGGTCATGCCGTGACGCTCTACCTCATGCCAGACGGCGAGCATGTCGTGGTCGGGACAATGAGCGATGGCTTTGGTCAAAACCTCAGTGCTGAACACATACGGAACTGGCTCCCGGAAACCGATCTGTCTCGTGCCTGGCAGCAACTGACAAACGCCACATGGATCGCCGAAGGCCCCCAAAACGCCAAACGCATCGTTTATGTCTTCACAGATCCGAACTGCGGGTACTGTATCGAGTTCCGAAAGAAATCGGGTGCCTACCTGAGCAGGGGTATCCAGCTCAGACATGTCATGGTTGGCGTCATCCAACCATCGAGTCTCGCCAAAGCGGCGAGCGTGGTGGGTGCCGAAAACCCGGTAGAGCAGCTGGCGTTCCATGACAGTCAGTATCCGCGGGACTGGCTTGAGACACCGGACAATATTCCGGAGCGGCTTCGAAGGAAAATTGAGGCCAATAACCAACTTATGGAAACGCTGTCAGTATCGGCGACGCCCGCCGTGTTCTATCAGGACAGACAGGGTGAGGTCCGTAAAATTGTCGGCCTGCCAGACGACACCGCGCTATCTGACGCTGTGTTCAGGCAACCGGACTAAGCCGGGGCAGCCAACGGATTCCGTTACATGTAGAGGAGGACAGATCATGCCATTTCACCGCCTTATAACCATGTTGCTGCTGATGCCGGGCTGGGTGATGGCTGAGGGCGTCCCCGATCAGCTCGAGCTGACCAAGGTCTCTGATCGCGTGTATTCGGCCATCGGTGAGACGGCACCAGGCACCTACGAAAACAATGGACACAATAACAACCTGAGTTTCATCATCACTGCAAAGGGCGTCGTAGTGATGAATGGCGGCGACAATTACCTCCTGGCTAAAGCGCTTCACAACTCCATCCGTGGCATCACCGACAAGCCGGTTAAATATATTGTGAACGAGAATGCCCAGGGCCATTCGATGTTGGGTAACAGTTACTGGCGGGATCAGGGCGTCCCCATCATCGCTCAGGAGTCTGCAGTCGAAGAGTTCCGTGAGCATGGCGGAATCAAGCTGGCTGCCATGGAAAACCGTAACAAAGAGAAGGCGGAAGGAACCTACGTCGCTGTACCGGACATCAGTTTTTCTGACCGCTATGACCTGAATATGGGCGACGTTCAAATCGAACTGCGTTACTTCGGCCCAGGGCATTCGCCCGGCGATATCGCGCTCTGGATCCCGAACGATAAACTCCTGATTACCGGTGATCTCGGTTTTCATCAGCGATTGCTAGCGGTATTTGATGACACCGATACCGGTGAGTGGATTGAGTCATTCAACAAGATGAGCAAGCTCAATCCGAAGATTGTGATCCCGGGTCATGGCCCGCCAACATCCATTGATATGGTTACCAGGGAGACCCGGGGCTATCTCGTGTTTCTGAGAGATGCGGTGATTGAAATTCTTGAACGCGGGGGCGGTCTTGATGAGGCCTATAACATTGATCAGTCGGACTATGCGTATCTCGATACCTTTGAGGAACTGGCAGCTAAAAACGCAGGCCGGGTGTACCAGCATCTGGAATTTGACTACTTTTGACCGCTTTATGTCCGCTTCACTTCCTGTATTCTTGCCATCGCCGGGTCCGAAATTAACGACTTTTGACCCTCTATCAGGTCTGTCAGCTTCAGGCGCCGCTCGGGATAGTATCCGGCGTCTCCCTGTGGCGAACCAGTTGAGCTGATACCATTACATTGATTAATATCAGACAAATTGAAACTGGCGAGTAGACATTTATGAATGTAGTCATCATAGGCGCAGGGATTATGGGAACCACTTTTGCCACCTTGGCAAAAACGATGGCGCCCGAGCTGGATATTACTATTTTAGAGAGGCTGGACAGTGCCGGGGCGGGAAACTCCTCGCCATTCTGGAACGCCGGTACGGGGCATGAAGCTAACTGCGAGCTGAACTATACGCCAGTGGATGAAGAGGTCATTGCGGTTGAAAAAGCGCTGAAGATCCACGCCCAGTTCAATGTTGCCAAGCAGTTCTGGGCTTATTTGATCCAACAGGGTGTCATCAAAGACCCGAAAACGTTTATCAATCAAACCAAGCACTGCACCATTGTTTCCGAATCCGCGATTGACGAACTGCAATTGCGGTTCAAGGAAATGTCCGCCCATCATTTTTTTGAGCACATGCGTTACTCAGAAGACTTTGATGAAATCAAGAGCTGGATTCCTTACACCATGGACGAGCGCCCACGCCATGAAAAAATGGCGGCTACCATTATTGAGACGGGTACGGACGTTAATTTTGGTGCTTTAACAGAGCAAATGGCGGCGCATGCAGAACACGACCTGGGCGTTAACATTGAATATGGCACCCATGTGAAGCGCGTGCACAAGAGCCCGTCAGGGCAGTGGCTTATTAAAGCTGAAAGCAAAGGGGTTCCGGTTCGGCACAAGGCGGACGTGCTGTTTGTGGGCGCCGGTGGTGGTGCATTCCCACTTCTGAAGAAGAGTCATTTGCCGTTCCGGAACCGCTTCACCGGCTTTCCGGTCGGTGGGCGTTTTCTTCGGGCGCCGATCACTGAAGAGCAAGCTGGTTATTACCGCGCCAAAACCTATGGCAAAGCGAAAGTAGGCGCGCCTCCCATGTCCGTGCCGCATCTGGATTTGCGGGTGGTAGACGGCAAGCATTACTTATTGTTTGGTCCTTTCGCCTCATTCAAACCGCTTCTTGAAAGAGATCGTGGCGTTATTGATTACATAAGATCGATACGGCTGCATGATATCCCCGGCTTGCTGAATGTCGCCTTAGAGCATTTCCCTCTGGTTAAATATCTGGTTTCAGAGACGTTCAAAGGCGAAAAGACCATGTTCGAGGAGCTTGATAACTTTGCTCCGGGCTTGAGTAAAAAGTTTGACTGGAAACCGGTTCAAGCCGGCCAACGCGTGCAGATCATCAAAGACGGCGATTTGCAGATGGGCACAGAAATACTCGTGTCCGAAGATAAGACTTACGGGACGTTGCTGGGGGCATCGCCGGGGGCGTCGGTTTCGCCTGAGGTTATGTTGCGCTGCCTGGAACAATTGATACCGTCCATTTTCGCGAAAGAGGCAGCAAAGAAAAAGAAGAAGGAGATCTTTCCCGAGGATGACCTGGATACATTAAGCAGTCAGCCTGATCGTTACCGGGAAATTCGCGATGCCGTCAACAAACAGTTGGGGATAACGCAGTCCAAGGCGCAATAATTTCGACCTACACTGCCAATATCGCCAATAATGTGGAGAGTAATCTATGGACAGCAGGATTAATGTAACGTCGCCTTTGGTCATCCTCCACGGCGACGAAATGGCCCAGGTTGCTTTCGAGCAGATTCTCAAGAAATTTGTGACCGCGCGCCTGGACATCCAGCTCGAGGAAATCGACCTGTCTGCGGAACACCGCCTGCTGACCAATGGTCAAGCGGTGATTGATGCCATCGACGCCCTTCAGCGCCATGGTGTGGGGGTGAAAAACGCCGGCATGACCGTCAACCGCCAGCAACAGGAGGAACTGCTCCGCCAGCACCCCGAGGTGGACGCCGGCAACCTTCACCCACTGGCCACCAAATCCCCTAACGGCGCCATTCGCAAGGGCATCAGCGGCAACATCACCCGCGAGGACATCCAGTTCCGTAAGCTCAAGATCAGCCGGCCGGACTGGATCGGTCGCGACATCGAAGTCGATACCATGGAGTTCGGCGGCATCAAAGACAGCTTTAACCAGCTCTCTCAGGCCACGGGCGTGGTCAAGCTGATATTTGTGGGCAGCAGCGGTGACCCGGTGGAATTGCATCGCCGCGAGGTCCGCAAGGGCGACCCCTGGCTGCTGGCCACCAACGATGTGGAGGATGTGAAAGCCTGGGCTCACCGCTTCTTCCAGCGCGCCATTGACGAAAAACGGGATGTCTACCTGGGCCTGAAAGACACCGTTATCCCCGGCTACGATGGCGCCATGCGAACGGTGATCGAAGACATCTACCACAGTGACTACAGCCAGCAGATCAAGGATCTGGGGCTGAGCTACTACTACGAACTCATTGATGCCCAGGCCGCGCGCATCGTCTCCAACCCGCCAGAACGGGCGCTGTGGGGTGTGCCGGACAACACCACCGGGCGCAAGCTGTTCAAACTGGTCAATCACCTGCGGAAATTCGGCATTCCCGACCGCGCTGCCCATGTGTCCATTTCCCGCATGAGCGCCGGCGGCGGCGACCAGTACGGCAGTTTCAACATGCCGGCGCAGGAAGACGGCATCCTCAAGGCGATCGTTGACGGCGAAGAGAAACATGCCCGCCGGGTCAGGAAAGGCGATCCCATTCTGCTCATGTCTAACGACCGTGAAGCCATCAAGGACTGGGTTTCGCAGGTGTTCCGTGATGCCTCCCGCAAGGACAAGGAGGTCTACTTTGGCCTCAAGCGCGAGTACATGGAATACGACGAAGTCTTCAGCCACGTGATCACCGAAGTGCGGCGGGAACTGGCCCAGGAGCACACATCACCGCCGTCCTTCATGATCATGCGACCGTCCAGCCAGCTCAAGAAGATGATCACCGACCCCCCGAGAAACGCCCTCTATCCGTCCCAGAACCTGGACGGCGACATCTTCTCCGACATCTCCGCTGCCCTCGGCGGCAGCCTGGCCACTGCCAGCTCGATCATCGAGAGCAGGGATGGCACCATGCTTTTTGAGGCGCCCCATGGCACCGCTCATGATCTCTATTTGAAATATCTGGAGAGCGACGGCCGCGACGCCCATTTTAACCCTTCCGCCCTGATTTTCGCCCTCGCTAACGCCCTGGAAACCCTGGGCGACCGCGAAGGCAACGCGCCCCTGACCGAATACGCGGTCAACCTCAAGGCAGCACTGACCAACACCGTCGACAGGGGCATTGTCACTGCGGATCTCAAGGGCAAGACCGTCGACCCGGATTCGGAGCAGATGGTGGATATGGCCGGTTTTCTGGACGCAGTGGAAGACGCGCTCCAATAACTTTGAGCAGACCTGCTTTTTTGTCTGTCGCCCGGTTAAAAGGTGACAACGGCCTCTGTTTTCAGGCGCAGAGGCAGGTAGAGTCTGCGGTCTGGGTTGAGCCTGTACCGAAGGGATTATTCCTAAGCTATGGCTTTGAATAAATAAGAATTTCAGGGAAAGATACAATGATGATTTTCAGGTCGCCTGTGCCAGCAATGATGTTGCCCTTCGGGTTAATCGCATTCCTGGTGTTTGCAGGCTGTGCGCCGTTGCCAGGAACTATTACCACGGCAATTGGTACAGGTACGGTTTACAGTCAGGAGCAGAAGCACAAGTATCAGCGTGAGGTTGGAAAGGCTGTCGATCGTTACATTGCCGATCATGCTGAATCGCCCTGTGCCCACGGTGAGGACAAAGTTCTTGAGTCGGCAGTGGATGTTCTGAAGCGTCATAATCTTAGTGGTTATGAAGAGGTCATGGCGCGGCTTGAGGTGATCTATCAGGATCCTGCCCAGGAAGAGAATGTCCGTGCGGCGGCGCTTTACAACATGGCCATTCTGAATTCGCGAAAGCTCGAGCCGAACAAGCCCCGGGCGCGCGAATATTTCAAGCGACTGTATATTGAATTCCCGAACCACTATCGCTGCATCTTCGAAGAATCCGCATGGCGTGACTCAATGATTGAGCAGCAACTGCTTTATCCCGGCGAAACCGTCGAGTCCTTTCTGGAGGATGCCGAGAAAGACATTGAACGGCGCAGCGAAAGCGGGTCTTCAACTCAGGAATAGCGAATCGAATAGCCCCCGTTGGTTCGGCGGGTTTGTTTGTCTATGAAGCAGCCGCGCCCTTCAATCGCCTCAGAATAACCCGCTCCAGGGCCTGGGCCGACGGTGACAGTGACCGGTTGGCCAGCTTGATGATGCCGATCTGGCGGACCAGTTTGGGCTCGCTCAGGGGTACAAAGCGCAGTTTCTGACTGTCTACAGGAAAAGCCAGGCGCGGGAGTGTGGTAATGCCGCTGCCGGCTTCCAGCATGGCTAGCAGAGAGATCATGTTGGAAATATAAAAGTCGTTGTTATCCACCAGACTGGCCGCCGCGGTATTTTTCAAAAGCCGGGAGGTGCCGTTGGCGATAAAACGCTCCTCTTCCAGTTCCTGCCACGGCAGGCTGTCGCGGTTTGCCAGCCGATGGTCGCGATGTAATACAACCCCGATATTGTCTTCGAACAGGTGGGTATAGCTCAGATGCTCGTCCTTAGACCAGACACTGCTAATCCCCAGATCGACCTCGCCATTGGCGACCATACGGCAGACAAACTCGGCGTTTTCGTCATGCAGGTTAATGTTGATACTCGGGTACTCGGCAATAAAGGCCGCCAGAAATTCCGGCATCAGGCGGCTGGCAACCGATGGCACGGTGGCCAGCGTGACGCGCCCCTGCTGGCCGAAGGCGAAATGCTGTAAATCGCTAGCGAGCTGGTCATGTTGTTTAATCAGTTCCCGGAATCTGGGCAGGCAATACTCGCCGTAAGGCGTTAGCTGCCCCTTTTGGCTCTTCTCGAATAAACGCTGTCCCAGCCGTTCTTCCAGATCCCCTATGGCCATGGACAGTGCCGGCTGGCTTCGATGCAGCTGCCGGGCCGCCCCGTGAAAACTGCCTTCCTCCCAAACCGCCAGCACGTAACGTAGCGGTTGAATCTTGAGTTCGAGTGCCATGCATTATCTACCCTGAGCTGGTTTCCATTGCAATATAAGCATAGCTTATCAAAAGCTCGATATTTTTGATTGTCCTTATAAAAAGAAGGCGTCTAGGCTAAGGGTAATCATTAAGGAGGAACCCATGTCACAGTCATACGCACTCTACATTGGTGGAGAGTGGGTCAAGGGTGAACAGCCTGCCCAGCCCAACCAGAATCCGTCTGATCTCTCCGATATCATCGGCCATTATGACCAGGCCAGTGCCGGGCAGGTGAAACAGGCCATTGAGGCCGCCCGGGAAGGTCAGAAAGCATGGGCCGAAACCGGTCTTGAGGCCCGTTACAGTGTGCTGATGGCCATCGGTAATGAACTGATTGCCCGCAAGGACGAACTGGGTGAGTTGCTGTCTCGTGAAGAAGGTAAGCCGTTGGCAGAGGGCAAGGGCGAGGTGTATCGCTCCGGCCAGTTCTTCCACTATTACGCCGCCGAAGTGCTCCGCCAGATTGATGATCGGGTGGCCTCGGTGCGCCCAGGTGTCGAGATCGAAACCCGCCGCGAGCCTTTGGGCGTTGTCGGGGTGATCAGCCCCTGGAATTTCCCCATGGCAACGGCGGTCTGGAAGATCGCCCCCGCCCTGGCCTTTGGTAACGCGGTGGTGTTCAAACCCGCGAATCTGGTGCCTGCAAGCGCCTCGGCTCTTACGGAAATCATCAGTCGCCAGGATCTGCCCGCAGGCACCTTCAACCTGATCACCGGCAGTGGCCGTGAAGCAGGTGAAGCTCTCATTACGAGCCCCCATATTCAGGCCATCAGCTTTACCGGTTCGCTGGAGGTTGGCCGTCGTGTCGCTGCCGCGACCGCCGCCAACCTGGTGAAATGCCAACTGGAAATGGGGTCTAAAAACGCCCTGATTGTGCTGGACGACGCCGATATGGATGTCGCGGTTGACGCGGCGTTCGCCGGAGCCTATTCCGGTTCCGGGCAGAAGTGTACGGCGTCCTCACGGTTGATTGTGACCGATGCCGTGCACGATGAATTCGTGGCCAGGCTCACTGAAAAACTGGCCGCAGCGAAAGTCGGCCCGGCGTTGGTGGACGGCACGGTTATCGGCCCCATTGCCAGCGAGAGTCAATTGGCCGCCAACCGTCGCTGGGTGGACGTTGCCATGCAGGAAGGCGCCACGCTGGCGTTCGGTGGGCAGGATGTGAGTGCTGGCAGTGACGGCTATTACATGCAGCCGGTGTTGTTCACAGACACCACCAATGCCATGGCCATCAACCGTGACGAAGTGTTCGGTCCCGTGGCCTGTGTGATCCGGGTGCCGGATTATGAAACCGCGCTGGCGACCCTGAATGACACCAACTACGGCCTGACAGCCGGCCTGATCACCCGTTCCCTGAAGTGGGCAACGGACTTCAAGGCCCGCGCTGAATGCGGCTGCGTGATGGTGAACCTGGCCACTGCCGGCACCGATTACCATGTGCCTTTTGGTGGCCGAAAGGATTCCAGTTTCGGGCCACGGGAACAAGGGCGATACGCCCGCGAGTTCTATACCGTGGTGAAAACCTGCTATACCAAGGCCTGAGGAACCCGCCATGTCACAGTCTGTTCTGACCATTGATGGGCTGCAGTACTCGAACTGGTCACGGGCCATCTTCGAGGAAATGCGGGAAGGCGGCGTTGATGCGGTGCATGCCACTCTGGTGTACCACGAGAACTGCCGCGAGACCTTGCTGCGCTTTGGTGAATGGCAGCGCCGCTTCGAGGAACACGATGATCTGATCATGCCGGTTTACCAGGCCAGTGACATTGATCTGGCCAGGGAAAGCGGCCGGGTGGGTATATTTTTCGGCGCCCAGAACTGCTCGCCCATCGAAGACGATGTTGATCTGGTTGCTATTATGCGGCGGCTGGGGCTGCTGATTATGCAGCTCACCTACAATAACCAGAGCTTGCTGGCTTGTGGATGCTACGAGGCCGAGGACAGCGGCATCACTCGTTTCGGCAAGCAGGTGATTCGGGAGATGAACCGGGTTGGCATGTTGATCGACATGTCTCACAGCTCGGAGCGTTCGACGCTAGAGGCTATTGAGCTGTCGGAGCGGCCGGTGATCATTTCCCACGCCAATCCGGCCAGCTTTCACGCCGCCAGGCGCAACAAGTCCGATGCGGTGTTGCGCGCGGTGTCGCAAAGCGGTGGCATTCTGGGATTTTCGGTGTATCCGTTTCATCTCAGGAATGGCCCGGACTGCACGCTGGATGAATTCTGCGGCATGGTGGCCGATACTGCGGAACTGATGGGAATCGACCACATCGGGTTGGGCACTGACCTGTGCCAGGCGCAGCCAGAGTCGGTACTGACCTGGATGCGCAACGGCCGGTGGACCAAAGCCATGGACTATGGTGAAGGTAATCAGTCGAACGCTGGCTGGCCAGCGCCGCTGTCCTGGTTCAGCGATAACCGACACTTCAACAACATCACGGAAGGTTTGCGATTGAAAGGGTTCAATCACGACGAGATCGAGAAGATCATGGGCCGTAACTGGCTCAGGCAATTAACCGAGGGCACGCGGCCCCAGCCAGGCGCCGTGTTCTGAGTCTTCATTGTTCCAACAACAAAAATTGCTCCAACAACAAAAACAGGTAAACGTCATGACAAACTCAGCCAGTTCTACCGCGACTCAGGAAGCGGGTGTAAGGCGCTTTGGTGACCCGATCGTATTGGGCCTGAGCGTCGGTTTTATTCTGCTTTTTCTCGGCCTCTCGCTTTACGATATCGAGTGGACGGCCGGGTTGATTTCCAGCGGCTTCGCCTGGACGGCCAAGTACCTGGGTTCCTACTTCCAGCTGCTTTTGTTGCTGACTTTCCTGATTGGCATGGGCGTTGCCGCCTCCCCGGCGGGCGGTGCCAAGGTGGGTGGTCTGGATACGCCGGAGCTGAGCACCTTCAAGTGGTTGTCCATCATTATGTGCACCTTGCTGGCCGGCGGTGGCGTTTTCTTTGCGGCCGGTGAGCCGGTGTATCACTTTGTGGTCACGCCGCCGGTGTTCGATACCGAGGCCGGAACGGCAGAAGCAGTTGCGCCAGCTTTGGCACAGTCATTCATGCACTGGGGATTCCTGGCGTGGGCAATTCTGGGAACACTGTCCGCCATCGTGCTGGCCCATGCCCATTATGTGAAAGGCCAGCCACTGCAACCCCGAACGCTGCTTTACCCGGTATTTGGTGAGCGGGTAATGCATGGCTGGTTTGGTGGCCTTGTGGACGCCGCCTGTGTGATTGCGGTGGTTGCCGGTACTGTGGGACCCATCGGATTCCTGGCCACCCAAGTCAGCTTTGGCCTTCATGAGCTGTTTGGCTTTTCCGAGGGTTACGGCACCCAGCTGGTGATACTGGCGGTTCTGGCGGCGGTTTATGTGACGTCGGCAATGACAGGCATTCATCGGGGTATCCAGATTCTGAGCCGGTTCAATGTGTTCCTGGCGCTGGCTATCGCGGCGGTTATCTTCATTTTCGGCCCCACGCTCTTCCTGACCAATGCCTACACTCAGGGTTTCGGGGAATACATCAATTCCTTCTTTTCCATGGCAACCGTCACTGCCGGCACTGCCGAAGGCTGGTGGTTGCAATGGTGGACCGTGTTCTTCTTTGCCTGGTTCCTGGGTTACGGGCCTTTGATGGCGATCTTTGTCGCGCGTATTTCCCGGGGACGCACAATCCGCCAGATGATTCTGGCAGTCGGCGTGATGGCACCTGTGGCGACGACCATCTGGTTTACCCTGCTGGGTGGCTCCGGCATTTTCTATCAGCTGACCGGGGCCATCGATCTGACCGAAGCTCTCAACAGTTTCCAGTTTGACGTCGCTACCCTCACGATTGCCCAGGCATTGCCTGGTGGTTCGTTGATGGCGCTCGCGATTTTGCTGCTGACCACCATTTTTGTAGCGACAACGGGTGATTCCATGAGTTATGCGATCGCAGTCGTCAGCGCCGGGCACGATGACCCGGACCCGATCGTTCGGGCCTTCTGGGGCGTGGCGATGGCTCTGATGGCGGCGGTACTTCTCTACATGGGGGCAGGGCAGATCAGCGCACTGCAGCAGTTTATTGTGATCACCGCGATACCCGTTTCGCTGGTTCTTCTACCTTCGCTATGGGTCGGCCCCCAATCCGCCTACGCCATGGCAAGGGAGCAGGGCATTGTGCCGCCCAAGGGCCAAGTGGCCCTGGCAGGTCAAACCACAGGGTCGTCTGAATCGGTTTCGGGGAATTAAGCGATGGCTACCCAGTTGGATGTGCAACCTCAGCTGAAACTGCGCCCTGCCAGCCGGGTAATGAACCTGGTGCGGCTGGGTAGCCTGCACGCCAGCCGCCTGAGCTTCTCGCGCAGCCTGGTTCGCCAGATGGCACGTGAAGACTGGACGGTAACCACTGTCCGGAGCGAACTGGATGAGCAAGGGCACGGCGCGGTGATCTACCGATTGCAGACGCCTCACCATACGTATCACGGTGTGATGTTCTCCCAGCACCTGGAGCCAGAACGCCGATCTGACCGGGTGATCGCAGAGGCCTGGGACGTCACCTTTGCGCTGGTGCAAGGAGAGGTGGAAGACACGCTCCTGGAACAGATGGCGGCCAACGTGCCGTTGCAGGAAGCCGGTCGGCAGCACCCAAGGCTGCTGGTGTTGTCTCGCGCTAACAAAAGCTTGCGCAACTTCGATCACTTTGTCGAAGCCCTTGCGTTGGGCCATCAACCGGATCCCGCCTGGCTTACCCGGGTGGGTTATCTTTACCGCACCACAGCGGTTTACGGCAATGGCAAGTTCGGTATTGCGGACTATGCCCGCTTACAGAAAAACCCGGACTTCAACCGGCCGTTTTCGGCGCAGATGTTCGCGGTCTACCTGTTGCGTCATTTCTCCATTCAGCAGGTGGAACATCTCGCCAGGGTCCGCTCTGTGGATCGTGCTGTCGGGCTGGCCCCGGCGCTGCAACGATACCTGGGCATCGGCAATTCCACGGGTCTGGGCATGGCGCCCTTTCTGATCAATCATCCGCAATTGATTCAGCAGTGGGTGTATTGTCGGGAGCGAGCACTGGCCTGGGCCCGAGAGCAACCACCCACCGTGGTCTCTCGCCTTCAACTGATGACGCTATTGCACCGGGCTCATCAGCATTTTGTAGAAACCGTGACCGAAGACGGTGAGCAGACCCAGCGTAATGCCGCTACCATTGTCTCTATTGCGGCCGTCATTCGCTGGCTGGACCAGATGCAAGCCACGCCAAACCTTTGGGAGGAATTGCTGGATTGGGCCGACGATTATTGTTCGCTGGAAGCACAGGAGCTGATTAACACGCTGCTGATCGAGCTCTACCCCGACCTTATTGATGCCGCGGAAAACGAGTTGGGCTGTGAGGAAATACTGGAACTGCAGCCCGAAATGCGGGTGGCTGCCCTCAAACAGATGATCGAATCGAGGTTTGCCTGGGCGCTGGATTACGACCCCAAGAATCCGGACCACCACTACTGGTTCTGGTACCGTTCGGTGGAAAAAGAGGAGCCCCGGTTGGGCGTACGCTCCGACGAACATGGGGCTGAGAAGGAACTTTCGCTGGCCATCGGGCCGCGGATACACCGCACCTATCAATTGCTGGATGCATTTCTGGATCGCAGTCCCCGGGGATCGGTGGTGGAATTTCTGATGGCGCATCCGGGGCAGAAGGAATGTGTCCGGCGCATCCAGACCATGGGCGCTACCCCCTATGGCGAGATTCAGGCCAACCTGTGGCACCGGGGCATGAAACCGATGCACTTGCTGCGTACCAAACTCTCGTTTTTTGGTGCCAGCCGGTTTGACCCCAAATCCGACCGCTGGGTGCGAGTAACGCTTTTTCAGGGTGCGCCCCTGTTCTGCGAACTGTTCAGCGATCATGGCACCGACAAAGAACGGCTGGCGGCACTGGACGACTGGAGTTTTCCCGTGGAACCGGATTCAGACCTACTATGAAAGTGTCGTTCAATGAACTGCAGGGCATGGGCCGTAAAGCGTTTATCGGTATCGGCTTTGCCGAGGGTGATGCCATCGACGCCGCCGAAATGGTCGCCTGGATGGAAGCCCACGGTCTGGGTGGAGTGGCCGCGCTCAAAAAGGGCCTGGACTACCTGTTGACCGAGGACCCGACCGAAGCGCTGACTCTGGTGTATCAGGACGCTGATTTCAGCGTGCTGGATGCTCATAATCACAGCATTCTCGGCAATGCCAGCCTGGCAGTGGAGTTGGGGTATGCCAGGGCAAGGGCTCGCGGGCTATCGGTTACCAAAATCGGTCGCTGCCACAACCGGGTGCTGGTTATCGGCTATCTTTCCCGGCTTGCCCGCCGGGGAATGAATGTTACGGCCTTCTGGCGCAATTCCCATGAACCCCTGATAGAACAGGTGGTCGGGTTCAAGGCGGGCCATCCGGTCCCGGAGATTTGTGTTTATAGCCTGGAGAATGCACCCGATGACACCGAAAAGAACGACGGCATCACCCTGATCATGGCCAACCATGTCGACCTGCTACCGAGCCTGCGCTCGGACTACGCGCTGACCAACCTGATGCGGCAAACCGAGGAAGACCTTGAGCGCCAGCGTGACAGTGCCCTGGTGGAAGGCCTGGAAGTGGATGACCAGCTTTGGAATACCCTCAAATCCCTGGCCGACCGGTTGCTGGTTGAGGCCACCGAGTCGTCCCGCAGTGGCGCCGGTTCCGGGGCCAGCGATAACGACTGATCAGGTGAACTATCCGGGGGTTTCTGCGTATACTGCGGGCATTCAACAACAATCATTTTTGCTAGAGGTCAAACCCAATGCCGGCATGGTTATCCTGGGGGCGTAAAAAAGAAGTACCGTCGGAAGGCGTTGAATCGGACCAGGACAATCCCGACAAACAGTCGGCAACGCACATCGCAGCGCGACTCGCAGAACTGCTTGACGATGTGTCGGAACCGTTCATTACACTGGATGCCCACCACTGCGTTTTGCTCTTCAATGCGTCGATGCGCAAGCGGTTCGACATCCGCCCCGGGTTCGTGGCCGGTCAGCCTGTGGCATCTGTGCTTGGGGCTGATCTTGCCGAACAACTGGCCACGGTGGGAGATCATTGCCTGACCGACAAACGCGGCAATGAATGGCGATGCAGGGTCACCCGGCTCGGGAGCAGGCTTGATGGTGAACTCTATCAGACCCTGATTCTCAATGACCTTTCCGATCTGCCCCAACCAGATCCGGAGGAGCAGTTACTGGCCTCGGCTGCACGGGTAACTGAAAACGCCGTCGTGATCACTGACCCCGATGGTAAGGTTATTTATGTGAACCAGGGGTTCGAAAAACTGGCTGGATACCGACTTGAGGAGGTCAAAGGGACCAAGCCGGGAGACCGGCTTCAGGGCGCTGACACCAGCGAGGAAACCCGGCGTCGTATCCGCCAGCACCTGGATGCGCGTAAGCCGTTCTACGATGAGATTTTGAACTATCACAAAAACGGCGAACCTTACTGGATTTCTCTCGCCATCAACCCGATTTTTAACGATGTCGGTAAACTGACTAATTTTGTTGCGCTGGAAGCCGATGTCACTACAACGAAGGAAAACGGGCTGGCCAATGCCCGGCGTTTTGAGGCGATAGGTCGAGCCGCCGCGATAGCTGAGTGGAACCGCGATGGCCAACTGATCGCAGCCAACCATTACCTGGTTGAACGACTGGGATTGGGTAGTGAGCAGGAGTTGCTGTCACGCCGGTTAACCCTCCCGCAAATATCCGGTGGCGATAACTTCAAGCAAATACTTGCCGGCCATGACCAGAAAAACATCGTGCAACTGGACACTAAAAAAGGCGAGCCGGTCTGGTTTGAAATGTCATCCTGCGCTATCCGGAACTTCGCTAATGAGGTCCGCCTGGTGGTTTCTTACGGCATCGATATCACCGACAAGCGTCTTGCCGAGCAGGTGACCAACCAGGAAATGGGGGAAGTGCTGGAATCCAGTAAGGAAATCAGCAACATCATCAAGGTGATCAACGCCATTGCTGACCAGACGAACCTGTTAGCGCTGAACGCCGCTATCGAAGCAGCAAGGGCCGGGGATTCCGGGCGCGGCTTCGCGGTGGTTGCCGACGAGGTTCGTAAACTGGCCAAGCGCTCGAGTGGTTCAGCCGGCGAAATCAGCGACCTGGTCGCCGCATCCAACGAGCGGATCGAGCGTTTGTCCGAATCTCTCCGTAATTTGAACGAGTAATTTAAAGACTTCGAGTCATCGCTTGCGGGGCGCCAGGTAACGGCGGCGGAGACACCTCGCAAAGCGGTGCTTCAAAACCCGCCAGCCCGTGTTTCTCCAACAACTCCCCGAACTTGATCGTCGTCAGATCCATCCCCGGCGCACCAATGATCTGAACACTGAACGGTAGTCCTTTTTTGGTTCGGCCAATGGGTACTGATGTGGCAGGCAGTCCCAGCACGGTAGCAAGGGTGATCCAGCAGAACTGGTCCATGTAGGCGCGGGGCTTACCCCCGACGATGATCTGACGTTTGAAGACAGGTTTGCTGTGATCGTGCTGAATCGCTGCCGTTGGCGTGATGGGTGTCAGCAGCACATCAAACTCGTCGAACAGTGTGGTGATCTGCGCTCGCATTTTTTCTCGGGTTTCGTTCCAGGCCAGCCATTGATAGTGGGGCTGGTTGGCGCCCCGCCCATACTCGCCGATGTGGGCGGTTATCGGGCCGAACAGGTGAAGCCACTTTTCCAGCCGTGCAATCCATTTCATCTGGCGTCTTTGGGCGGAGTTGAGCGACGGGCTCAGCAGGCTGCCCAGCAGGTTGAAATAGGCCGGCAGCAGGTGGGTCAGGTTGAGCAGGTCATGTTTGGCCTGGGACACCAAAGCGCCTTTTTCTTCAAGTACTTGCGCCAGTTTCTGGTAACCGTCGGTCAGTTCCTGATCAATCGGGCAAAGGGGGTCTGAGAACCAAAGACCCACTCTGGCCTGTTCCAGGGATTCGATCTTTGCAGATGCCATCGCCAGTTTCCAACTGGTTTTTTCCCGTTCGGCTGGCCCGGCAATCACGTTCAGAAGCAGTGCCAGATCGCTTGCGGTGCGCGCCATCGGGCCGCCTTCGGCAAGATCCGGTTGGGTTTCGGTACCGGGCGGCCCCGGAACATGGCCGCGAAACGACACCAGTGTGCGGGACGGTTTGTGGCCAAAAACGCCGCAGAAGTGGGCCGGTATGCGGATAGAGCCAGCAAGATCACTGCCGACCTCCAGCGGTGTCATGCCAGCAGCCAATGCCGCTGCTGCGCCGCCGGATGAACCACCCGATGTATGTTCCAGGTTGAACGGATTGCGGGTCACACCAAAGAGTTTGTTGTAGGTCTGAATGTCTGCGGCGTAGAGCGGGGTGTTGGTTTTTCCCAGAATGATGGCGCCCGCGCGCTCTAATCGTTGAACCACGTCGGCGTGCTTTTCGGGCCGGTGATTTTTCAGAACAGGCGCCCCGGCCGTGCAGGTCATACCTGTCACTTCCCAGGTGTCTTTCAGAGTCAGGGGCAGGCCATGCAGCGGGCCGGTGAGCTCGCCAGCGGCAAACGCCTCATCGGCCCTGGCAGCTTTTGCCAGAGCCTGGTCCTCGTCAAGGGTCACAACGGCGTTTACCTGCGGATTGTGTTCGCGGATTCGCCGTAACAGAGCCTGCGTCAGCTCGGTGCTGGTCAGGCTGCCCGTTCTCAGTGCCTCAACAAGGTCGGTTGCAGAGCGATAGTGCAATGGGGACTGTGACGAACTCATGGGTATCCCATTTGATAGATGGACGGTTCAGGGCAGATTCTCACGCCAGTACTTGACCCTGACCTGGGTTTTTATAGCCTCCAGGATTTCAGTCAGCAGGCTGATCAGTGCCTCGTTGTGAATGTCTTCTGCTGCCTCATCTGGTGATGGCAGAAACACGTTCACAATGTCTTCGATGAATGCGTGATTTGATGATAGCGCCAGATCTTCAAGAATCTGATGAATCACATGGGCCACAATATCCCCCACGCATTCTTCCAGCGTTTCCTGAATCGTCGGCCCCACCACCGGCAGATACTTGAGCCGGGACAGTTCCAGGTTCTGTTTCAGTGCGTTGTCTACCCGGTTTTCCAGATAACTGCGCAAAGCCCCCCGGTTAGGGACGTAGCCTTCTTGCGCCGCCTCTGAAACGCGCTGGGAGATCCAATCCGTGATCATCTCCCGTCGCGGGTATAGAATGTCGTTCTGAATGCGTTCAAACAGGGGCGAGCCACGGCTGATTTCATCCTGTGCTCCACTCAGAACCTTGATCACAATCCGGTCAGACAATTCCTCCAGAAACGCCTCGTAATAAAAATTGACGAATTTGAAGAGTTTGGTCTGGGTAACGTCAATCACCTTGTACTGGTGAAGGCGATAGATGATCGAAATCACCCGCAGAATCCGCAAGAAGCGGAAGCTGCCTACCGGTATACAGCCGATAATGTCGTACCAATGTATGAAGGGATAAAAATACCAGCGGTCGTACATT
>Ga0306868_1000176_pt1 | contig 49069 bp, 48 predicted proteins | sample AntRauTorckE6832_FD_190411 | JGI IMG/M metagenome (GOLD analysis project Ga0306868, IMG submission 190411) | Saline lake microbial communities from Rauer Islands, Antarctica - Metagenome Torckler E6 #832 (v2) (version 2) | ecosystem: Environmental > Aquatic > Non-marine Saline and Alkaline >... | reverse complement strand
GAAAAAAAGCCGAGGAACAAGCCGCATCGTGACCGATGCGATTACAATCCAGAACCCGCGCAATCGGGGTGGAAGCACCGGTCACGTATTAGCGAAACGCTCGGTCACGTTCACCGAAATCCGCAGAAGGCCATTCATCAATCCTCGAGATGGATGCCATAAGAAACATTCGCTGGATTGATCTAAAGCTGGGCCCGACACTGACGCCAACCCCACAGGGAGGGCGAAAAGATGAAAGGTCAGAAAGGTTATGCGTTGGCTCAGGCCATCCACTTCGAACGGTTGCCGTCACTGGTCGGCGTATGGCGTATGCTGCGGCGCTGGCGTCAACTGGCTCACAAGCGGGCACAGCTGGCGCAACTGAATGATGCTGCATTGAAGGACCTGGGACTGTCCCGCGCCGATGTGTTGCAGGAGGCCGAACGGCCGTTCTGGGATTACCCGCTGAGAAAGAGAGTGGTACATGACAGGAGTTGTTGAATGACCGCGGTACGCAAGGGCGCCGATTTTTTCCTGTTCCAACTGATGCTGTTGTTATGCGCCATCTGGGGTAGCCAGCAGGTGGCAATCAAGCTGGCGGCGGGCGATATCGCGCCCATGCTGCAGGTAGCGTTGCGCTCGGGTGTTGCCGCGGTGCTGGTCGGCCTGCTGTTGCTGTGGCAGCGCGGCTGGCGCGAGTGGCTCAGTACGACCTGGCTGGCCGGGATCCTGGCCGGTGTCTTGTTCGCGCTGGAGTTCTTCTTTATCGCGCTGGGCCTGCGCTACACCACGGCCTCGCACATGGCGGTGTTTCTGTACACGGCGCCGATCTTCTCGGCGCTGGGTCTGCACCTGCTGCTGCCCAGCGAGCGTCTGCGTCGCCTGCAGTGGCTGGGCATCGCGCTGTGTTTCGGCGGCGTGGTGATGGCTTTCGGTGTGGGCGGTAACTGGGCCGAGATCGATCGCGACATGCTGCTCGGCGATGCGCTGGGGCTGTGCGCCGGTATGGCCTGGGGGGCGACCACGGTCGTCGTGCGTGGCTCGCGCCTGTCCGAAGCACCGGCCGGGTTGACCCTGTTCTATCAGTTGGCAGTGGCCTTCGTGCTGCTGCTGGCCTATGCGCTGACGGTGGTGGACCTTTCCCAGCTGCGTTGGACGCCTGTAGCTATCGCCAGCATCCTGTTGCAGGGCGTGGTGGTGTCGTTCTTCTCCTACCTGGCCTGGTTCTGGCTGCTGCGCCGCTACCTGGCCTCGAACATGGCGGTGTTCTCATTCATGACACCTCTGTTTGGCGTCACCTTCGGCGTGCTGGTGTTGGACGAGCCCCTGACCCTGAACTTCATCATCGGCGCGGCGTTGGTGCTATCGGGTATCACTCTGGTCAGCAGCGAGGCCTGGTTGCGTCGACGTCTGTCCGGCTGGCGTGGCCTGCCTCAGCAACCCTGACGCATGGAGGCTGGAAATTGTCCGCTTATCACTTGGCCCAACTGAACATTGCCTGGATGAAGACGCCGCTGGAGTCAGCGGAGATGGCTGACTTCGTCGCCAATCTGGAGCGTATCAATGCACTGGCGGAAGGCTCGCCCGGCTATGTCTGGCGTTTGCAGGACGAGGCGGGCGATGCCACGGCAATCCGTCCGTTCGGTGACGAGGTGTTGGTGAATATGTCGCTTTGGCAGGACGTGCAGTCGCTCGGCGATTACGTCTACAAATCGGCACATACCGAGATGCTCAAGCGCCGTCGCGAATGGTTCGAGCGTGTCGAGCAGGCGCACCAGGTGCTGTGGTGGGTGCCCGCCGGGCATCGGCCGAGCGTGGTCGAGGCCGCTGAGCGCCTGGCTCATCTGCGCGAGTATGGCGCGACGGTGCAGGCCTTCACCTTTCGCCACGCGTTCGCCGCGCCGGCCTGAACTCGTCGGCAGCCAAACTGCCTGATAGGCTGGTCGCCATGACGCTCTCACTTTCTCTCGCCGAAGCCCGCCGCCTGGCTCTGGCTGCTCAGGGGTTCGGGCGTACCCCACGCGGCGCCATCGCCCACAAGCAGCTGCAGGCGCAGATCGAGCGCCTTGGCGTGGTGCAGATCGACTCGGTCAATGCCCTGGTGCGCTCGCACTACCTGCCGGCTTTTTCCCGTCTTGGTCATTACCAGGCCGAGCACCTCGATGAACTGGCCTGGGGCCGGGCGCGGCGCAGGCGCCTGTTCGAATACTGGGGGCACGAAGCCTCGCTGTTGCCGCTCGAGCTCTTTCCGCTGCTGCGCTGGCGCATGCGCCGAGCGGCGGATGGGCAGGGCATCTACAGCCAGCTGGCGAAGTTCGGTGTAGAACGGCGCGACGCAATAGACAACGTACTGCAGTCCGTGCGCGAGCTCGGTGCACTGGGCGCCGGCAGCCTTTCCTCACGTACCGAGAAGGCCGGCCCCTGGTGGGACTGGAGCGCGGAAAAAATGGCGCTGGAATGGCTGTTCGCTGCAGGTCTGGTCACTGTGGCTGGGCGCCGCGGCTTCGAAAGGCTGTACGACCTGCCGGAGCGGGTCATTCCCGCGGATGTGCTGAATCACCCGGACCTCGATGAGGACGAGGCGCAGCGCCGCCTGTTGCTGCGTTCTGCCGATGCCCTTGGCGTGGCGACCGAGCGCGATTTGCGCGACTACTACCGGCTGGACGTCAGTGACAGCAAGCGCCGTATCGCTGAACTGGTGGAGGCGGGCGAGCTGTTGCCCGTCACGGTGCAGGGCTGGCGGCAGGCGGCCTATTGCCGGGGCGAGCCGCGCATTCCCCGGCGTATTCGCCATAGTGCGTTGCTGTCGCCGTTCGATTCACTGATCTGGGAACGCGAGCGCACCGAGCGGCTGTTCGGCTTCCGCTATCGGCTGGAGATCTACACTCCGCAGGCCAAGCGCGTGTATGGCTATTACGTGCTGCCGTTTCTGCACCATGAACGCCTGCTGGCGCGGGTGGATCTGCGCAGCGAGCGCGCAGCCGGGCGCCTGGCGGTGCATGCCGTGCATCTGGAGGAAGCAGTGTTGAGCGAGGAGGCGCGCCTGGCGCTGGGCGATTCACTGCGCGCGCTGGCGCACTGGCTGGGCCTGGATGAGGTGTGGTTGGCGCCGAGCGTGAGCCTGCGCGGGCTGCTCGGTTAACCGCCGTTCTCCAGCAGCAACTTCAGTTCCTCGACGCGCTGGATGTTCATCTGCATCGGGCAATAGTGATACATCGGCGAGCCGACATGCTTGCCCTGCAGCTCGCACTGGCCATTGCGGTAGACCAGCCAGGCCTTCTGCGTCGTTTCCAGTTGCTCGGCATCTTCCGGGGCACTCTCCTGCAGCTTGAGGAACAGCTGCTGGTAGATGCGGTTCATCTCCTTCTTCACCGTTTCCGATACGCCTTCGGCGCAGCCGGCGACACTGGCGTTGTTGATCATTGCGCTGGCGTCCAGGCAGGCCTGGTACTGCTGGTCATAATCGGCCTGAACCGCGGGTGAAAGGATGAGCAAGAGTGCTAGGCAGTTGCGCGGTATCGACATGGCGATCTCCAAATGAAACAGGGGCTGCAATGCAGCCCCTACACATCGCCTTTACTTGGCAGCCAGGCGGGTACGCATGTTGGCGGCGCGGTCGCTGGAACCCGGGTGCGAGGAGAACATGCTGCTTTCGCCGCCGCCCAGCTTGGCCAGCTTCTCGAACGCGGTGACCAGGCCTTCACGGGGGATGTTGCGCTGGGTCAGCAGGTCGAAGGAGAAGTTGTCTGCGGCGTTTTCCTGGCTTTGCGAAAACTGCGCGTTGACCAGTTGCTCACCCAGGGCGCCGAGCTGCGAGGCGGACAGGGCGGCGACGGAGGCATTGCCTGAAGCGGCGGCAGCATTGCGCGCGGCGGTGGTGGCGTAGGCGGTTTGCATGGCCTTCTTGCTGTGGCCGAGGGCGACGTGGCCGATCTCGTGGCCGAGCACGCCTTCCACTTCGTTGTCGGTCATCAGGTCCATCAGGCCGCTGTAGACGCGCACGCAACCGTTGGCCATGGCCCAGGCGTTGACGTCGTCGGCCTGATACACCTTGTAGGTGATCGGCGTGCCGTTGATCTGATGGCCGAGGTTGTTGGCGATCTTGTCCAGACGTTTGCTGTACGGGCTGTTCGGGCCGGCGATATTGGCTTCGGCATCCATTTCGGCGCAGGCCTGGTCGGACATGCTGCGTACTTCGGCGTCGCTGAGGGTCGCGGCCTGCACGGCCATCAGGCCCGATTGCAGCATGGCGTCGGGGGACATGTTCTGGCAGCCGATCAGCAGAGCGGCGCTGGACAGGGCGAAAGCGGAGAGGGTGGTGCGCAGTTGCATGGTTCATCGTCCTTGTTGGGGGTGTTGGCCGCGAGTCCTTTCCGGCTGGGTGTAGCTTGGGCACCTGTCCGGTGCTCGCGATGGGACAGCATTATGCCGGACACCGCACAGAAGATGTGCGAGCCGGTTCGCGCCCTGGCCAGTGGCCAGGGCGCGGAGGTTCAGCGGCGTACCTGCTTCAGCGTTTCGGCGATCATGAACGCCAGTTCCAGAGACTGGTCGGCATTCATGCGGGGGTCGCAGTGGGTGTGGTAGCGGTCGGACAGACCGTCTTCGGTGATCGGGCGTGAGCCGCCGATGCACTCGGTGACGTTCTGCCCGGTCATCTCGATATGGATGCCACCGGCGTAGGTCCCCTCGGCCTGGTGCACGGCGAAGAACTGCCGGACTTCACTGAGAATCTGCGCGAAATCGCGGGTCTTGTAGCCGCTGCTGGCCTTGATGGTGTTGCCGTGCATGGGGTCGGAACTCCACAGCACCTGGCGGCCTTCCTCCTTGACCTTGCGCAGCAGACGCGGGAAGTGCGCCTCGACCTTGTCCGCGCCCATGCGCACGATCAGGTTAAGGCGACCGGGATCGTTGTCCGGGTTGAGGGTGTCGATCAGGCGGATCAGCTCGTCCGGGTCCATGCTCGGACCGACCTTGACGCCGATGGGGTTCTCGATGCCGCGCATGAATTCGACGTGCGCACCGTCCAGTTGGCGGGTGCGGTCGCCGATCCACAGCATGTGCGCGGAGCAGTCATACCAGCGGCCGGTGAGGCTGTCGCGACGGACGAAGGCTTCTTCGTAGTTCAGCAACAGCGCTTCGTGGGCGGTGAAGAAGCTGACTTCGCGCAGCTGCGGTGCGCTGTCCATGCCGACGGCGCGCATGAAGGCCAGGGTTTCGTCGATGCGATTGGCCAACTGGTGGTACTTCTCGGATAGCGCCGAGTTGGCGATGAAATCGAGGTTCCACTGATGCACCTGATGCACGTCGGCGAAGCCGCCCTGAGCGAAGGCGCGCAGCAGGTTGAGGCTGGCGGTGGCCTGGTGATAGGCCTGCAGCAGGCGCTCCGGGTCCGGTACGCGACTGGCGACGTCGAAACCGATGCCGTTGACGATGTCGCCGCGGTAAGCGGGCAGGGTGACGCCATCGATGGTTTCGCTGCCGGACGAGCGCGGCTTGGCGAACTGGCCGGCCATGCGCCCGACCTTGACCACCGGGCAGCCGGCGGCGAAGGTCATGACGATGGCCATCTGCAGCAGCACCTTGAAGGTGTCGCGGATCTTCGCGGCGGAAAACTCGGCGAAACTCTCGGCGCAGTCGCCGCCCTGCAGCAGGAAGGCGCGGCCCTGGGTGACCTCGGCGAACTGGCGACGCAGCTCGCGCGCCTCACCGGCGAACACCAGCGGCGGGTAGCCGGCCAGGGTTTGTTCGACGCGAGTCAGGTGCGCGGCATCAGGGTATTCAGGCTGCTGCTGGATGGGCTTGGCCCTCCAGCTTTCGGGGCTCCAGGCGTTCGACATGCTGCGTCTCTAGCGGTTGATCAGGCGGAGACGCATGGTAACCGATAAGCCCCGCAGCTCGTACGTGTATTGGCTCATGACGCCGGGGCGGGCTCGAATGCGCGTGCAGGCCGCATGCGCGGCGATACATCGCGCGCCGGCAGGAAGCGCCCGTAGCGCTGTGCCTTGCCCAGATCATTCGGGTATTCCAGGCCGCGGCGATAGGCGATGCGACCGTTGATCATCGTCAGCGCGACCGCTGCATCGTTGCGTTTGACCACCCGCATCAGGCCCAGCACCTCCATCGGCGCTTCGTGCAGTTCATCCAGGGTGTCATCGAGGCCGGCGGGGTCGATCAGCACCAGGTCGGCACGATCGCCGACGCGCAGGTAGCCGGCATCGACGCCGATGAAGTCGGCCAGCTCGCCACTGCAGCGGCGCACCGCCTTGCCCAGCTCCATGAACGGCTCGCCGGCCAGTTCGGCGTCCCGCACGTACTTGAGAAAACGCAGCGGGAAGTTGTACTGGGCGATGGAGCGCAGATGCGCGCCGGAGTCGGCAAAGCCAGGGTGCGTCCAGGGGCTGGCCAGCAGCTTGCGCATGATCGCCTCGCGCTGGTTGCCGTAGCAGGTCGTCCACTTCAGCGCCTCGCGGTACTGGCAGGCCAGTTCGAAGTAAGCGTCTACTGCATCCAGGCCACGCGCCTGGCCCAGTTGCTTGAAGTTCTTGCCGACCAGGCTGGGGTCCGGGCATTCGGTCACCCAGCAATCGGAGAAGTCGCGGTGCCACAGGCCCTTGGTCAGCACGGCTTTGACCTGTTTCTTGAACAGGGCGCGGAACGCCGGCTCCCTGACCTTGGCGTAGAGTTCATCCGGGTCCTTGATGTTGCGCAGGATCTCGCCAGCACCAAATTCCTCGAAGGCATTCACGTTGAGTCCTTCCAGGCGCAGGGTGAAGGGCGCCGGCAAGGTCTGCCAGCGGAAGTGGCCGCGCAGCACCCTGTTAGCCAGCCAGCCGGAAAGACGAGTGAAGCGATGCAGCAGCGGCTGTGACTTGAGATCCAGCGCCGTCAGCATGGTGCATTTCAGCGGTTTCCTGAACCAGCCATGGGCCTGCCAGAGGAAGGCGAACACGTTGACCTTGGTCACTGCGTTCGGCGCGCCCTGCAGCACCGCGCCGCGCCGCCGCAGTACGGCGAACAGGCGGGAGAACTCCTTCCAACTAGCGAAGGTCGACGGCAACGGGCTGGACCAGGCGCGGTCGCCGTCCATCTTGTCCAATCGTGTGGTCATTACCGACAGGCCAATACACCCGGCGTTCAGCGCCTCTTCGAGCAACTGTTCCATGCGCGCCAGTTCGGCTTCGCTGGGCTTCACCCGACTGGTGGCGCGCTCCAGGCCCATCACCGCCACGCGCAGCTCCGAATGGCCGAGGAAGGAATTGACGTTCGGGCCCAGCGGCAACTGGTCGTAGAAGGCGCGATAGCCGGCGGCGTCGCGCCAGGTTTTCTTTTCCTGGAGGATCGGTAGCACGTACTCGCGCGGCACCGCTTCGACGCGGGTGAACAGGTCGGAGCAGTCTTCGGCGTCGGCCAGCACCATGCTGATGGAACAGGAGCCGATGGTCACGCTGGTGACGCCGTGGCGCACCGACTCCTTCAGTGCTGGTGCGGCGATCACCTCGGCATCGTAATGCGAGTGGATCTCCAGGAAGCCGGGGGTAAGCCACTGGCCTTTGGCGTCGATCACCTCGGGGCAACCGGCCCCCTCCAGTGGGCTGAGGCTGAGTACCTCGACCTTGCCGTCACGGATGCCGATATGGCGGATCGCCCCCGGCACGCCGGTGCCGTCGAAGTAAAGGCCGTTGTTGATGATGATGTCGTAGCTCATGGCAGTCTCCAGGGCGCCAGCAGCAGGATGCCGGTGACCAACAGCAGGATGTAGATGGCGAGGCGGAAATGACGCTCGTCGAAGCGCCGGTGCAGGCGTTCGCCCAGCCACACCCCGAGCAGCAGAAGCGGGGCGTAGGTGAGTACCTGAGGCAGCGCCGGCAGCAGGCGGCCGTCGAGCAGAAAGGCGAGGGTGAGCAGGCTGTTGAGGGTGAACCAGACAGTGACCAGGGTGGCGCGCAGTCGCGCCTTGTCCAGCTGGGTACCGGCCAGGCCGTAGACCAGCAGCGGGCCACCCGACGCGAACAGGCCATGGCTGAGGCCTGCGGCCAGGGTAATGCAGCGAGTCAGCCAGGCCGGGCGTTGCGGCAGTGCGCTCGCCCGGCGCAGGCGCCACAGTTCGCGGCCGGCGAACCAGACGATCAGCGCACCGAAGCCGACCTTCAACGCCTGGGTGTCCAGATAAGGCAGCAGCCAATAGCCGAGTAAAGTACCAATAAGCATGCCGGGCAGCAGGGTGCCAAGCAGCAGGCGGCGGTCGATCTGCTGCCAGTGGCGATGCACCAGATAGCCGGTCATGCAGATGTTCAGCGGCACCAGGATCGGTAGCAGTTGATCGATGGGCAGCAGCAATGCGCCGAGCGACAGCGCGATGACCACGCTGCCAAAGCCAGTAACGGCTTCCAGGGTGTAGGCCAGCAGAATGAAGCCGCCGAGGGCGTAGGGCGCCAGGGCCATCAACTCATTTCCCCGGCGAAACGCTGGCTCATCTTGCGGTGGTACAGCGCCGGCGCCAGGCGCCAGAGCAGGCTCGCCAGCCAGCTGCCACGATCCGGGAACAGGCGTTCGCGGCGCTGTTGCAGTGCATCGAGAATCAGGCTTGCCATCCAGTCGGCGCTGCGAATCCTGCCGATGGTCGAGCGGGCATGCCCGGCCGGTTTGCCGTCGCCGCCCAGTGCATTGCGGTCTATGGGCGTATCGAGAAAGCTCGGATAGACCATCAGCAGGCCGATGCCGTCACGGGCGATCTCGGCGCGCAGTACCTCAAAGGCCTGGCCCAGGGCGCTTTTCGCAGCGCAGTAACCGGCGCGGCCGAGCACCGGCATCCAGCCGGCCATGGAGCCGATGGCGATCACCTGGCCGTGGCTTTCACGCAGCAGCGGCAGGGCGGCCAGGGTCAGTTCCAGCGGCGCGTGATAGTCCACCGCCATGACCTTGCGAAACACCGCTGGATCGGTGCGCAACGTGGGCGAGCGGTGGGTGATGCCGGCGTTGTTGATCAGCACGTCCAACCGGCCGAAACGCTGCCGGCAGCCGTCGAGCAGGCGTGCATGCAACTCGGGGTCGGTGATGTCGCCAGCAAGGGCCAGTACGCGCTCGCTGCCCAGTTCATCGGCGCGAGCCGCGAGACCGCTGGCATCAATATCGGTGAGCAGCAGGGCATCGCCACGTGCGTGACAGGCGCGCGCCAGTTGCCAGCCGAGGCCGCTGGCGGCGCCGGTAATCAGGACCACGCGCATCACCGCTCTCCTGCGCTGGGCAAGGGCGTCAGCAACGCGTCGGCTGCAGGCGGCCTGCGTGACCACAGCCAGGCCAGGCTGAGGCCGGACACCAGATGCCAGCAACCCCAGAAGGCCGCGATCAGCAGCATGCCGCTGGCCTGCGGGAAGAAGGTGAAGATGATCACCAGGCCCAGTGCCGAATTCTGGATGCCCACTTCCAGCGTCAGGGCGCGGCGGTCGGCCACCGGCAGCCCGCTCAGGCGTGCGCTGAGGTAGCCAATGCTCAGCGCCAGGGCGTTGTGCGCCACCACCAGCCAGAAGAACAGATGGAAATGTCGGGTGAACTGCTCGAGGTTGCGGCTGAACGCCAGCGCCACGAAACCGAGCATTACCAGCAAGGCGAACAGGCGCAGGGGCTTTTCCACTTTCAGCGTCAGTTGCGGGAAACGCCGACCGATCCACATGCCAGCCAACAGAGGCAGGCCGAGCACCAGCAGCACGAGCAGCAGCAAACTCAGCGGGTCCAGTTCGATCTGCGTCAGCAAGGGTCGCGTATGTGGATTGAGCCAGGCGTACAGGGCGAAATTGAGCGGTGTCAGCACGCTGGCGACGACGCTGGAAACGGCGGTCATGCTCACCGACAGCGCGACGTTGCCGCGAGCCATCCAGGTCATGATGTTGGAGAAGCTGCCGCCTGGGCAGGCAGCGATCAGGGTCATGCCCAGCGCCAGTTGCGGCTCGATGGCCAGGGCCCAGCAAGCCAGGCAGGTCAGCGCCGGCAGCAACACGAATTGCGCCAGCATGCCAATCACCGGGGCCTTGGGCGCGCGGGCGATGCGGCGGAAGTCCTCGGCGCGCAGGTCCAGGGAAACACCGAACATCATCAGCGCAACGATCAGGTTGATCAGCACCAGGCTGCTGGGGTCGAAGGCGATATTCACCTGTTCCATGCTCATGCCCCCTGCGCAGCGAGTGCGCCATCGTTGGCCAGCTCACGGTGCAGCGCGGCGCTGTGTTCGGCTATGCGTCTACGATAGCTGTCCTTGTGCACGTAATAGGCCATGCGCTCCAGCTGCAGGTAGCGATAGCCGCCATCCAGGCGCTGGCTGGCTTGAGCGCGAATGGTCTGGCGCAGGGCCTGAGCAGCGGGGCTGCCAGCCAGCGACTGGCGGATATACAGCGCGACCAGCTCCGCCTGCTCGGCACGACCCTGCCAGCCCAGGCCGGAGGCCTCGACCATACCGAGCATGAACAGGTCGTCGTGCTCGGGGTGGAATACGTTGAGATACAGCTGCGGTGCACCGGCATCTTGCGGCCAGTTCAACTCGTTGCGGGCGATGAAGGGGTAGTCGAGCTTGTAGCCGGTGGCCATGAGGATCAGGTCGTACTCGGCTTGTTCGCCGTTGGCGAAGGACACGCTTTGCCCCCTCACTGCTGTGATGTCGCCGCGAGGGCGGATGTCGCCGTGGCCGATATGGTGCAGCACCAGCGAGTTCATCACCGGATGCGACTCGTACAGGCGGTAGTCAGGGTCGGGCAGACCGTACTGCGAAGGTTTGCCGACCAGGGCGCGCACCAGCAGACCGTCGACCAGCTGTTTGAGACGGCGCGGTAGCTTGATCGCTCCGCCGAAGGTGTCGGTGGGTTTGCCGAGGATGAACTTGGGCAGGAAGTGATAGCCACGGCGTACCGAGAGGTCGACCGAGGCGGCGCGATGCACGGCATCGACGGCGATATCGCAGGCCGAGTTGCCGCAGCCGACCACCAGCACCCGTTTGCCGGCAAAGATATCCGCGCTCTTGTAGGCATTCGAATGCAACAACTCGCCGGAAAAGTCACCGGGTAGGCGCGGCAGGTTGGGCGTATGCAGGGTGCCGTTGGCGATCAGCACACCGTCGAAACGCCACTCGTGTTGCTCGCCGTTGCGCTCGCTGATCAGTTTCCAGCCATCTTGCTCGCGTTGCACCTGCAGCACGCGGGTATCGAACTGGTAATGCTCATAGAGACGAAACTGCCTGGCGTAGTCGCGAAAGTAGCGGCGCATCTCGCTGTGGTGCGGGTAGGGCGCCACCTCGGCACGCATGGGGAACTCGCGGAACTCGGTGGTGCCCTTGGAGGAAATCAGATGCGCCGAGTGATACATGCTGCTGTGCGGGTTATCGATATCCCACAGGCCGCCAACGTCACTGTGCAGCTCGAAACCGATGAAATCGATACCGTGCTTCTTCAATTGCCGAGCCGTGCACAGGCCCATGGGGCCGGCACCTATGATGGCGTACATGGCGAACCTCGTTATTGTTATGAGTAGCAGCGCAAGTGTTGGAATTATTGCGTGACCGGGGGCGGTTGCTTCAATGACAATCGGCGCCTTTAGCCCGGTTGTTGTGGTACGGGATGTCACTGTGGGAGAGGTATCGATGCCAGGGTTGCCGCCGGACGACGAGTTGCAGCAGCAGGACGAAGTTCTGCTGGCCGAGGTGCACGACGCCTTCGGGGTGATCCGTGTGGTGCAGATCGGCGCCTACCGCTTTCTCGAGTTTGGTGATGCCATCGAGCAGAGTTGCGTGTTCCAGGGCGATCCCAGCTGGCTGGAATACGACTACACCCGCGCCATGTTGCTGGGCGCGCTGTGCCACGATGCACCGGAAACCGCACTGTTCCTTGGTCTGGGCGCCGGCAACCTGACCCAGGCCTGCCTGAAGTTCCTGCCGTTGGAGGACGTCGAGGCCATCGAGCTGCGCCCGGAAGTGCCGCGCCTGGCCATGGAGTTTCTCGGTCTGGACGATGACCCACGGCTGACCATTCGCATCGGCGACGCCACCGAACTGCTCGACAGCGCGGAAACCGCTGACCTGATCTTTCTCGATCTGTACACCGACCAGGGGCCTGGTGTCGGGCATCTGGCCTGGCGCTTTCTCGAGCGCTGCCGCGAGAAGCTCAATCCAGGTGGTTGGCTGATCATCAACCAATGGGCAGGCAACGACGGCAAGCCGCTTGGCGCGGCACTGCTGCGTGGCCTCTATCACCGACACTATTGGGAGTGCCCGGTGAAGGAGGGCAACGTGGTACTGCTGATCCCGGCTGACCTTGAGCAACGCTTGAACATGGGACGCCTGCAGATGCGTGCGGGCGAGCTGGCGCCGCGTCTGGGTTATTCGCTACAGCCGCTGATCGAAGCGCTGCGCCCGGCCACTTGATGCGCCGTTGAGCGGTTGGATGCATGCCAATCGATAAAAACCAGCACCCGAGACAGGATTTTCCGGTATAGTTCGCGCCGGCCAATTTTCTGGCCACGTTCAGGTAGTGCAACTCGCCCGGGAAATTAACACCCGGCAGCCAGTCCCCAGCGGACTATCCTTGACGATTCACTTTCATCACGTTTTCGCAAATCCCCGCCGACCAGGCTGCCAGGGTGACCCAAAAGGTCTTACACGGCATGCGCAGCTTTGGAACATGGGTCTTTGCGGATGCACTTGAGGCAGACCCATGACCCAGGAAATCGGCGGCTTCGCCGCGCTCGGACTTCACCCCAATATTCTCGCCGCTCTGACCGCCGTCGGTTACGAAGAGCCGTCTCCCATCCAGTCGCAGGCCATTCCGGTGATCCTCGCCGGCCAGGACATGATCGGCCAGGCCCAAACCGGCACTGGCAAGACCGCAGCCTTCGCGTTGCCGATCCTGTCAAAAATCGACCCGACCAAGCGTGAACCACAGGCGCTGATTCTGACGCCGACCCGCGAGCTGGCCCTGCAGGTCGCTACCGCGTTTGAAACCTATTCCAAGCAGATGCCTGGCCTCAATGTGGTCGCCGTCTACGGCGGCGCGCCCATGGGCCCGCAGCTCAAGGCCATCCGCCAGGGCGCCCAGGTTATCGTTGCCACACCGGGCCGCCTGGTCGACCACCTGCGTCGCGACGAGAAGGTGCTGTCGACCATCCAGTACCTGGTGCTCGACGAAGCGGACGAAATGCTCAAGCTGGGCTTCATGGATGACCTCGAAGTGATCTTCGAAGCCATGCCGGAAAGCCGCCAGAGCGTGCTGTTCTCCGCCACGTTGCCGCACTCGATTCGTGCCATTGCCGAAAAGCACCTGCGTGAGCCGCAACACATCAAGATCGCTGCCAAGACCCAGACCGTCTCGCGCATCGAGCAGGCGCATCTGATGATCCACGCCGACCAGAAGACCAACGCCGTGCTGCGTCTGCTGGAAGTCGAGGATTTCGACGCGCTGATCGCCTTCGTGCGTACCAAACAAGCCACCCTGGACCTGGCCAGCGCCTTGGAAGCCAAAGGCTACAAGGCGGCTGCGCTGAACGGCGACATCGCCCAGAACCAGCGTGAGCGCGTGATCGAATCGCTCAAGGATGGCCGCCTGGACATCGTCGTGGCGACCGACGTGGCTGCCCGTGGCATCGACGTGCCGCGCATCACCCATGTATTCAACGTCGACATGCCGTACGACCCGGAGTCCTACGTGCACCGTATCGGTCGTACCGGCCGTGCCGGTCGTGATGGCCGTGCGCTGCTGCTGGTGACGCCGCGTGAGCGTCGCATGCTGCAGGTGATCGAGCGTGTCACCGGGCAGAAGGTCGGTGAGGTCAAGCTGCCGAACGCCCAGCAAGTGCTCGATGCTCGCATCAAGAAACTGACCAACAGCCTGGCGCCGCTGGTGGCCGATGCCGAAGCCAGCCACGGCGATCTGCTCGACCGCCTGACCGCCGATATCGGCTGCAGCCCACGTGCCCTGGCCGCTGCGCTGCTGAAAAAGGCTACCAACGGCCAGGCCCTGGATCTGGCCACTGTCGAGCGCGAGCAGCCACTGGTGCCGGGCGCTGGCGGCGCTCCGCGTGAGCGTCGTGAACGTGACGGCGAGCGTTCTGAGCGTGGCGGTGATCGTGGTGAATTCCGCGAGCGCCGCGCGCCGGTACCGCTGACCGAAGGTCGCGTGCGTTGCCGCACTGCGCTGGGTACTCGTGACGGTATCGCCGCGAAGAACCTGCTCGGTGCCATCCTCAACGAGGGTGGTCTGGCTCGCGAAGCGATCGGTCGTATCCAGATCCGCGAAACCTTCAGCCTGGTCGAGCTGCCGGAAGACGGTCTGGACCGCCTGCTGGGCAAGCTGAAAGATACCCGCGTGGCCGGCAAGGCTCTGAAGCTGCGTCGCTACCGCGAGGATTGATCCCGCGGGCCTGATGGCTCATGGCAGGATCAACGAAACGCCGCAACCCTTATCGGGTTGCGGCGTTTTTGTTTGTGCGAAGGTTAGTCAGCCGGTTTCGCTGAGATTGGCCTTGGGCGCCAGGCGATCGAACACCTCCGGCGTCAACGCCGCTTCACCCGCTTCGTCGAGCACTTCGCGTGGTCGCTCACTGCCGGGGATGCTGCTGTCGAGCATGCTCAGCAGCTGCGCGCCGCGCGCGGTGAGAATGAAATTTTCGCCGTTGCCACCTTCGTCTTCCGGGCGTGGTTCGATAAAGCCGTTTTGCAGCAGGCGCGCTTCGTAGCGTGCAGCCTCGGCGCGCAGATGATCGAGATTGTCCACGGGGTCGCCGGCATTCTCATGTTCTTCGGCCAGGTCTTCGGCGTAGCGACGCGGGGCGAAGGGTTTGCCGGCGGAGTTCTGTGCCTCGTGCAGCAGGCGTTCGATCAGGTCCCAGTCGTGCTTCATGGCGGTCTCTCCCTATGCGATGGGCTTATAGAGTCCGACTTCAGCAACGCACTACGGTTCGACCTGAATTCTGCTAGCGGAGTACACAAAGCAAAACGCCCCGAACCAGTCGGGGCGTTTTGGGCGTTTCAGCTGCCGTGATCAGGCGCGGCGACGGAACAGCGGTTGCGGCTGATCGGCCGAAGCCTGGTAAACCTCGCTGTAGTCCTCGAAGGCTTTCAGCGCATCGTACGGATCCTTGTCCGCGCGCACGGCGAAGGCATCGAAACCGACACGCTTGAGGGCAAACAACTGGTCGCGCAGCACGTCGCCAATGGCGCGAACTTCGCCCTTGTAGCCGTAGCGGGTGCGCAGCAGGTAGGCGGTAGAGGAGTGGCGGCCATCGGTGAAGGCCGGGAACTCCAGGGCGATGACCTGAAAATGCGCCAGGTCATCGACGATTTCCTCGATCTCGTCGCCGGCTTCCAGCCATACGCCAAGACCGCCGTCGCGGGCCTTGAGGGCGTGCGCATGCTCGCGCCACAGGGCCAGTGGGACGATGATGTCGTCGCAGTTGGGGATGGCGTCCAGGGTCACGTCCTTGGCCAGCAGGTGCCAGGTTTCGTCGACCACCTGACCGTTCTTAATGATTCGCTGCATAGACGCGCTCCTTGAACGGATCGATACCGACGCGGCGGTAGGTATCGAGGAAGCTTTCTTCTTCGGTGCGTTGCTCGACGTAGACCTTGATGATCTTGTCGATGACATCGGCCATGTCCGCTTCGGCGAAGGATGGGCCAAGGATCTGCGCCAGGCTGGCGTCACGGCCGGCGCTGCCGCCGAGCGATACCTGATAGAACTCCTGGCCTTTCTTGTCGACGCCAAGAATGCCGATATGGCCGACGTGGTGGTGACCACAGGCGTTCATGCAGCCGGAGATGTTCAGGTCGATATTGCCGATGTCGAACAGGTAGTCGAGATCGTCGAAACGACGCTGAATGGCTTCGGCGATCGGGATCGACTTGGCGTTGGCCAGCGAGCAGAAGTCGCCGCCCGGGCAGCAGATGATGTCGGTCAGCAGGCCTACGTTCGGCGTGGCGAAGCCTTGTTCACGCAGCTCGCCCCACAGGGCCAGCAACTGACGCTGCTCGACGTCGGCGAGGATGATGTTCTGGTTGTGGCTGTTGCGCACTTCACCGAAGGAATAACGATCGGCCAGGTCGGCGATGGCGTCGAGCTGCTTGTCGGTGACGTCGCCCGGCGCCACGCCGGTGGGCTTGAGCGACAGGGTCACGGCAACGTAGCCAGGCTTCTTGTGGGCGAAGGTGTTGCGCTCGCGCCAACGGGCGAAGCCCGGGTGTTCGGCGTTCTGCTGGGCGAGCAGGGCGTCTTCGTCCTGCAGGGGCAGATAGGCCGGATCAACGAAGTGTGCGGCAACGCGGGCGACTTCGGCTTCGGTTAGGGTAGTCGGACCATCCTTGAGGTGCGCCCACTCGGCGTTCACGCGCTCGGCGAACACCTCGGGGGTCAGCGCCTTGACCAGAATCTTGATGCGCGCCTTGTACTTGTTATCGCGACGGCCATAGCGGTTGTACACGCGCAGGATGGCGTCGAGATAACTGATCAGGTGCTGCCAGGGCAGGAATTCGTTGATGAAGCTGCCGACGATCGGGGTACGACCCAGGCCGCCGCCGACGGAAACGCGGAAGCCCAGCTCGCCGGCCTCGTTCTTCACTGCTTCCAGGCCGATGTCATGCACTTCGATGGCGGCGCGGTCGCTCACGGCGCCGTTGACGGCGATCTTGAACTTGCGCGGCAAGTGGCTGAATTCGGGATGGAAGGTCGACCACTGACGGATGATTTCGCACCAGGGGCGCGGATCGACGATCTCGTCCTTGGCCACACCGGCGAACTGGTCGGTTGTGGTGTTGCGGATGCAGTTGCCGCTGGTCTGGATGGCGTGCATCTGCACGGTGGCCAGCTCGGCAAGAATCTCCGGTACATCTTCCAGCTCCGGCCAGTTGAACTGCACGTTCTGCCGGGTGCTGATGTGTGCGTAGCCCTTGTCGTAGTCGCGGGCGATGCGCGCAAGCACACGAACCTGAGCGGACGACAGCAGGCCGTAGGGCACGGCGACGCGCAGCATGGGCGCGTAACGCTGGATATACAGACCGTTCTGCAGGCGCAGCGGACGGAATTCCTCGCCGCTCAGCTCTCCGGCGAGGTAGCGGCGGGTTTGATCGCGGAACTGCTTGACGCGATCCTCGACGATCTTTTGATCGTACTGGTCATATACGTACATGAAGGGTCCTGTTTTCAGGCTACTTACTGCCAATCAGCGCGCACGGCCGCGCACTCCCCGAGGAGCCGGGGCACGATACCAGCTCAGGTTTATGCGTAAAAGTGATGTTTGAATATATAAACCTTGGTTTAAGGAATAAGACTGCCCCAGAGCATAACCATATGGTTTGAGCGATGGCCAAGGCTGGTCTTAAATGCAGTGTGCATCACCCAAAAGCACAAGAAGAGGGGGAACCATGACCGAGCACACTGAAGTGGAAAATTCCGACAGCGTTATCGATGCCTGGGCGATCTTTTGCCTGATCCTGATTGCGGTAGGTACGGCGGTCTTCTGGGTCAGCGGACAGTGAGGGCGAAGGCCGACACGCATTAGCGGTCGGCCTTTTGTCATTTGCGCCCTATACTGCGCCCCGGTTAATTGGGGAGGGGTGCCGTGATCCGGTGGGTGTTGGGCCTGTGGCTATTACTGTGCTGCGCATTGGCGTCAGCACAACCCCGTGCGCCGTCTGTGATCTTCCTCAATCCCGGCTATTCCGACGAGCCGTTCTGGACCGATTACACCCGCTATATGCAGGACGCCGCAGGCGACCTCGGCATCGACCTGAAAGTGCTTTACGGCGAGCGTGATCCAGCGCGCATGCTGAGCAATGCCCGCCAGGTTCTCGACGGTGGGCACCCTGATTATCTGATTTTCACCAACGAGCAGTTCCAGGGACCTGTGCTGCTGCGCCTGTTCGAGGCCAGCCAGGTTCGCCTTTTCGCCCTGCACAGCACGCTCACCGACGAGCAGCAGGCGCTGATCGGTGGCAGCCGCGAGCGTCACCGCAACTGGCTGGGTAGCCTGGTGCCCAATGATGAAGAGGCTGGTTACCTGATGGGGCGCGAACTGATAGCGCTGGCCAAGGGGCAGCCGGCCGAGCTGCTGGCGTTTTCCGGGGTCAAGCAAACGCCATCATCGATCTTGCGTCTGGCCGGTTTGCAACGTGCGCTGAACGAGGCGCCGCATGTGCGTCTGGTGCAGGCAGTGCACGGCGAGTGGCAGGAGCAGCGCGCCTATGAGCAGGCGATGAGTCTGTTGCCGCGCCATCCGGATGTGAGCCTGGTGTGGTCCGCGAACGATGCAATGGCATTCGGCGTGATGCGTGCGGCTGATGAGCAGGGCAGAGACCTGCGCTATGCAGCCCTGAACAACTCGGCTCGGGTGCTGCAGGCGCATATCGATGGACGAATTGATGTCCTGGCGAGCGGCCACTTCGTTCTGGGGGCCTGTGCCCTGGTGATGCTCAGTGACCATGCCCGTGATCTGGATTTCATCGAGCGTGGCGGCCAGGACCAGGTGGCATCGCTGCTGCGCCTGTTCGACAGGGCGCAATCGCAGAAACTGCTGGCACGCCTTGGCCAGGCGGACATCGACATGGACTTTGGCCGGTTCAGCGCGCTGACGCAGCCACAACAGCCGCGTTACGACTGCTCGATAGCATCCCTGCTGGACTGATCAACCAGTCGCCAGGTGCAGGATCAGTTTCACCGTCACCAGCAATACGATCACGAACAGGGTGGTGAACAGCACCCCGAGCAGAATGAAATGGCTGGGCTTGCCGCGACTGAAGTCGCGGCTACGGTTCTTCGCGCTCTGCACGCCAAGGGCGGCGGCCAGCACGCTCTGCAGCATTTCGCGCAGGGTCAGCGGGGCCTGCTGGGGGGCTTTGTCCTGATCGCTCATGGTCAACCTCTCCGTCGATCCTGCAAGCATAGTCCGCAATCGACGCGCCGGCATGAGGGGCTAGGCTGGCCGCGGCGAATCAGGCAATCTGCCCGAGCGCTGACCACCGACCTTGACCATGCCTGACAATCTTTTCCCCGACGACGCCGCACAGACCGAGCGCACCCGTGAGACCATCCTGCGCTACCACCTGAGTTGGAAGCACCGCGACCTCGATGCGGTAATGGCGCTGTATCACCCGGAGATCGAGTACAACGACTTCTACCAGCAGCGCTGCATGCGCCTGGGTGAGCTGCGCGAGTACGTCGAGAACAACCTGCCGCGCCGCCCGGGCGAACTGCTGGAGCACGTCGACCGCATCCGCATCGACGGGCATACCGCCTTCATCCAGTACTGCACCAGCTTGCAAGGCGGGGAAGGGCTGGTGTCGTTCCGCACCGGTGAAGCCATCACCGTGCGCGACGGGCTGATCTGGCGGATCAACGAATACGCCACCCTGGTGCATGAGGTGCGTGGCACTGGCGAAGCGGCCAGTTCGCGCCCGGCGATCAGCCGCCTGGGGCTGTCGACCCGCCAGCTCGGTCAACTGGCGCAGGACCTGCAGGACTACTTTCAGCGCAGCCAGCCGTTTCTCGACCCGGAACTGGATCTGCAGCAGGTGGCGGTAGCGACGGGTTACAGCCGCAACCAGATATCCCATCTGCTCAATCAGGTGCTGGGCGAGAGCTTCTACCGCTACGTCAACCGCGCCCGCCTGCAGTACTTGCTCGATGGCTTGCAGGCGGGAAGCGACCTCAAGCGTATCGACGAGCTGGCCTTTGCCGCCGGCTTCAACTCGTTGTCGGCCTTCTACAGCTGCTTCAAGCGCCACACCGGGCTTTCGCCCACGGCCTACCTCAAGCAGATTTCCTCGCGGGCACGCACGCAAGACAGCGACTGATCGCCCCAACTAGCCTTGTGTCATCGATTGATGACGGAGGCGTGGATGAATCCCTGGCGCAACATCAGTCTGTGGATGGATCAGCTCGATGATCCGCTGCAGGCGCGGCCCAGCCTGCAAGCCCAGCTGCACGCCGACGTGGCGATCATCGGCGCGGGTTACACCGGCCTGTGGACGGCCTATTACCTCAAGCGCCAGGCGCCGCAGCTGCGTGTGGTGATCGTCGAGGCCGAGACCGCCGGCTTCGGTGCGTCCGGACGCAATGGCGGCTGGTTGATGGGCAACCTGCTCGGCGAGGATCGTCTTCTGGCCGGTCTGCCAGCGTCGGAGCGCAAGGCGGGCTTCGACCTGCTGCACGGCATTCCCGATGAAGTGGCCTCGGTGGTCGCCCGTGAAGGCATCGACTGCGATCTGCGCAAGGGCGGCGTGCTGTATTGCGCGGCGCGCTACCCGGAGCAGGAAGTGCGTCTGCGTGATTATCTCAAGGAACTGCGTGCGCTAGGCCTGAGCGAAGACGACTACCGCTGGCTACCGCCGAGCGAACTGGCCACCCAGTTGCGCGTGGCCAATGCCTACGGCGCGCTGTACAGCCCGCATTGCGCGACGATCCAGCCGGCCAAGCTGGTGCGGGGCCTGGCGCGCTGCGTCGAGGACCTGGGTGTCGAACTCTACGAGCGCAGTCCGGTGATCGACTGGCAGCCCGGCCTGGTGCGCACGGCTCAGGGCCTGGTCACGGCTGATTGGGTGGTGCCGGCCATCGAGGGGTACGCCGCCAGCTTGCCGCCGTTGGGTAACCACCAGTTGCCGGTGCAGAGCCTGATCGTTGCCACCGAGCCACTGCCGGCGGACGTCTGGGCCGGTATCGGTCTGGAGCGCGGGCAGGCGTTCAGCGAATTCAGCCGTCAGGTCACCTACGGCCAGCGCAGCCTCGATGACCGTCTGATCTTCGGGGCGCGTGGTGGCTACCGCTTTGGCGGGCGCCTGCGCAGCGATTTCAACCTCACCGACGACGAACTGGGTCTGCGCCGTTACCTGATGGGGGAAATCTTCCCGCAGCTGCGCAACGTGCGTTTCACCCATTCCTGGGGCGGCAACCTGGGTATGGCGCGGCGCTTCCAGCCGCACATGCTGCGCGACACCCGCAACCGCATCGCGCTGTCTGGCGGTTATGGCGGCGAGGGCGTCGGTGCCACCAACCTGGGCGGGCGCACCCTGGCCGATCTCATTCTCGGTCGGGACAGCGAACTGCTGCGCCAGCCCTGGGTGCTGAGTGATAGCCCGATTTCCAGCCTGAGGCGCTGGGAGCCCGAGCCCTGCCGCTGGCTTGGCTACAACGCCATCATCCGCAGTTTCGTGCATGAAGACGAAGTCCTCGCCAACCCGCGCAGCCCGGCCTGGCGCCGGCGTCTGGCGCAGACGGTGGCGGCGCGCATGGAAAGCCTGATGGGCTGAGCGAGCGCCAGCCAATCCCCTGATCTGGAGTCCACATGAACATCACCCATTTTCGCAATACACCCAGCGTCGGCCTGGACGAGTCCAATCCAGTTGCCGTGCCCCTGAGCGAGCCGGTGGCGGTTACTTCGACCACCAGTGTCGAGCGCAGTGACGGCGTCGAGACCGGTATCTGGGAATGCACGCCCGGGCGCTGGCGCCGACAGATCGTGCAGCAGGAGTTCTGTCACTTCGTGGCTGGGCGCTGCACCTTCACGCCTGACGGCGGTGAGCCCATCGAGATTCGCGCCGGCGACGCCCTGATGATGCCGGCCAATACCCTTGGCATCTGGGACATACAAGAAACGGTGCGCAAGACCTATGTGCTGATCTTCTGAATCAGCACTTTTCAGGGGGCTTCTAAAAACGTAGGCGAGGCTGCCAGCGCAAGGCGAAAACAGGCGAAAAAGCGCAGTTTACGAGTTGTAAATGAGCATTTTGATCGGACTCGCGCACGAGCTTGTTTTCAACGCAGCGATGGCAACGTAGGTAGTTTTTAGACGTCCCCTTCAGTGACTGCCTAGAACAACAACTCACGAGGTATCCCATGCTGAAGAAACTCCTGCCGTGCCTGATCCTGGCCGGCACCGCTCATGCCGCTGATAGCGTGCGCATCTACAACTGGACCGACTACATCGCCCCGGACACCCTCAAGCAGTTCGAAAAGAGCAGCGGCCTGGGTACCCATTACGACGTCTACGACAGCAACGAGACGCTGGACGCCAAGCTGATGGCCGGTCGCTCCGGCTACGACGTGGTGTTCCCTTCCAACCACTTCATGGCCCGGCAGATTCAGGGCGGCGCGCTGAAGAAGCTCGACCGCAGCAAGCTGCCGAACTGGAACAACCTCAGCCCGGTGCTGATGAAGACGCTGGAGGTGAACGACCCGGGCAACGAGCACGGCTTCCCCTATCTGTGGGGCAGCACCGGTATTGGCTACAACGTTGACAAGGTACGCGCGGTGCTGGGTGATGAGGTGAAGATGGACAGCTGGGACGTGCTGTTCGACCCGGTCAAGCTGGCCAAGCTCAACCAGTGCGGCGTGGCGATCCTCGACAACGGCCCGGAAATGCTGCCGATCGCCCTGCATCACTTGGGGCTGCCACACCACAGCAAGAACCCTGAGGACTACAAGCGCGCCGAAGCGTTATTGATGGAGATGCGCAAGAACGTGCGTTATTTCCACTCTTCCAAATACGTCGGCGATCTGGCCAACGGCGAGATCTGCATGGCCGTCGGCTTTTCCGGCGACATCATGCAGGCTGGCGCCCGCGCCGCTGAGGCGGGCAACGGGGTGAAGATCCAGTACGAGATTCCAAAGGAGGGCGCGCCGATCTGGTTCGATATGGTGGCCATGCCGGTCGATGCCGGCAACGAAGAGGGCGCGTACGCCTTCATGAACTACCTGCTGCAGCCGGAGGTAATGGCGGCCATCAGCAATCATGTGAAGTACGCCAACGGCAACGCCAAGGCCGACGCGCTGGTCAACCCGGCGCTGAAGGCCGATCCGACCGTGTATCCACCAGAGACGGTGATGGACAAGCTGTACACCCTGGAGGCCATGCCACTGAAGATCGACCGGGTGCGCACGCGTATCTGGAGCAAGGTGAAGAGCGGCGTCTGAGCGCTGAGCTCATTGCCTGAGTAATATCTGAAAATGCTGTCATCGCCGCGCAGGCGGCAACCCAGCAGTCTGCAACGCCCGGGCTCCCGCCTTCGCGGGAGTGACTGTGAGTTTTTTCAGAACATCCTGATGCCGATCTGCCAGGAGAAACGCCGCGAGCCTTTGCAGGTTCGCGGCGTTTTCGTTTTTTGTAGGAGCGAGCTCTGCTCGTGAACAAAAAAGCTTCGCGAGCAAAGCTCGCTCCTACGACAAGATCATCCAGGCATCAGACCTTGAAACGCCCCAGCAGGCGATCCTGCTGTCCGACCTGTTCCACCATCGAGCCGCACTGGCGCACCTGCTGTTCGGCGCCGCCGGCCAGTTCATGGCTGATGTCGCGAATGTTGGTGGTGTTGCGGTTGATCTCCTCGGTGGTGGCGCTTTGCTCCTCGGCCGCGGTGGCGATCTGCAGGTTCATGTCGTTGATGCGGGTGATCGCCTCGCGGATACGGCCGAGCATGTCGTTGGCCGCGCCGGCGTCTTCGGCCGTCTTGCTGGCCGTGTCGCGGCTCTGTTGCATGCGGCTTTCGGCCTGACGCACACCGCCTTGCAGCTGATCGATCATCTGGCGGATTTCCTGGGTGGCCTGCTGGGTGCGCGAGGCCAGCGAGCGCACCTCATCGGCGACCACGGCAAAGCCACGGCCAGACTCACCGGCGCGCGCTGCTTCGATGGCGGCGTTCAGTGCCAGCAGATTGGTCTGCTCGGCGATGCTGGTGATCACCTGCAGAATCGACTCGATGTTGTGGCTGAGCTTGGCCAGCTCGTTGATCGCGTGGCTGGTGCCATCCATCTCGTCGGCCAGATGGCGGATCGCCGCACTGGATTGCGACACCACGCGCACGCCGTTTTCGGTTTCTTCGTTGGCGGCGACGGCGGCCTGGGCTGCGGCCTGGGCGTTGCGCGCCACCTCCTCGGCGGTGGAGGCCATTTCCTGCATGGCGGTGGCAAGCTGATCCAGCTCCTGCAGCTGTTCCTGCAGGCGGCGCGCGGCCTGTTCCGACTCGTTTGAGGTCAGGGCCGTGCTTTCGCGGACCTGGCGCGAGCTGCCCATGACGTCGCCAATCAACGTCTGCAGGGTCTGCAGGAAGCGGTTGAATTCCTGCGACAGCTCGCCGATCTCGTCGTTGCTGGTGATCGCCAGGCGGCGCGTAAGGTCACCTTCGCCGCTGTTGATCTCACGCAACGAGGTGCTGAGCAGGCTCAGTGGTTTGAGCAGGCTATTCATCAGCAGGCCCAGCACCACCAGGCTGATGGCCACGCCGACCACGGTACCGACCACGGCCAGCCAGGTCAGGCGGTTGGCTTCGGCCATCACCACGCTCTCGTCCAGCACCACGCCGATGTACCAGTCCATGCCGCGCAGGTTGGGTAGCGGGGTGAAGGAGACCAGCAGGTTCTTGCCGCCGGCCTCGACTTCGCGCAGTTCCTTGCTCAGCGCCGGGCTCTGGCCGTCGAACAGTTCGCTGTAGGACTTGCCGTTGTACTCGGCATTGGGGTGGGAAATGATATTGCCCGAGCGGCTGAGCAGGAAGGCATAGCCGGCGCCATTGAAGTCCAGGGTGTTGATCGCATCGGCCACCGATTGCAGGCGGATATCGCCACCGAACACGCCGAGAAACTGACCCGCGTCGCTGATCCGGGCGACAGCAGAGATGAGGATTTCATTGGTGGTGGAGTCGACGTAGGGTTCGGTCAGCACTGCCTGGTTGCCAGCCTTGCCGGTCGCATACCAGGGGCGTTTACGGCCGTCCCAGTCGGCGCTGGGTTTCCAGTCGTCGCTGTTCTTGATTGGCTTGCCGTCCGCTTCCAGCGCACCGAAGACCAGAATGAACTCGTTCTTGAGCAGTGGCGCATCGAATACGCGCTGGTTTTCTTCAGGGCTGTAGCTGCTGTCGATGGTTTGCGACATCAGGTCAATCAGACGCAGTTTGGCGCTTAGCCAGTTCTCGATCTGCCTGGCCAGGGCGTTGCTCGATTCGGCAATGCTCGATTCGACCTGACTGCGCAGGGTGTCGCGGACCTGGCTGACCTGGGATAGCGACAGCAGGCTGGTGGTAAGGAACAGCACGGTAGCGGCCGCGATACCGACCTTGTGGGCGATTTTCATGAATGGGCTCCTGGGCACCAAGACGACGGGGCTGCATCCATGCAAGGCAGTTGTCTGCAAGGCAAATACAGTGCCGGCTTTTCGCCAGCGGGACGTGTGGTCTCTCTGTACGCTTTTGTATCGGCTCTCAGGTGCCGTTCTTGAGCCTCAGCCGCGCTTTCTGTGCAAGCGACTGGTATTGACCACATCCACCGCGCGGGCGCGCAGTTGACCGCAACCGCCGTCGACATCCTGGCCGGCCGAATTGCGCACCTTGGTCAGCACGCCACGGCTGTGCAGATAACGCACCATCTCGACGATGCGCTCGCCGTCGGGACGCTGGTAGTCGTCGGCTTCCAGGCTGTTGTAGGGGATCAGGTTGAGCACGGCGAACTTGCCCTTGAACAGGCGCAGGATGTTGTCCATCTCTTCCTGGCTGTCGTTGATGCCCTTGAGCAGGGTCCACTGGTACTGGATCGGGTAGTCAATGGTGCGCGCGTAGGCTTCGCCCAGTTCCACCAGCTCTTCAGGATCGATGCGCGGCGCCTTGGGCAGCAGGCGTTGGCGCAGCTCGGCGTCAGTGGTATGCAGCGACAGCGCCAGGGCAGGGCGCACGCGTTGCTTGGGCAGACGCTCGAACACCCGCGGGTCACCAACGGTGGAGAACACCAGATTGCGCTGCCCGATGCCGCCCTCGGTGCCAAGCAGATCGATGGCCTCAAGGACGTTGTCGAGATTGTGCGCCGGCTCGCCCATGCCCATGAATACCACTTTCTTCACCGGACGAAAGCGCCGACCCAGGGCGACCTGGGCGACCATCTCGGCGCTGCTGAGCTGGCGCAGCAGACCGCTCTTGCCGGTCATGCAGAACACACAGGCTACCGCGCAGCCGACCTGGCTGGAGATGCACAGGCCATCACGTGGCAACAGTACGCTTTCCACCATCTGTTTGTCCGCCAGCTCCACCAGCAGGCGAGCCGAGCCGTCGACGCCGGGGTGTTCGGAGCGCAGCCGGGCCAGTGCGTCCAGTTCGCTGGCGATAGCTGGCAGCCCTTCACGTACCGTCAGGGGCAGGAAGTTCTCGGTCTTCTGATGCTTGGTGCCGGTATCCAACGGCTTGCCCTGCAGCCAGGCACGGGTAATGCGCCCGATATGCTGGGGTTTGGCGCCAAGGTCGGCGAGGCGTTGGTTGAGTTCGGTGAGCTGCATGGGGCGCGCATGCTATCACTTGGCCGTGGCAGCGACCACGTCGAAGCGCAGTACGCCGATCATCTGCCCGGCTTCGGTGACGACCCGCACCTGCCAGCGGCCTTCGGGGGAGGCCGGGAAGTTGAGTTTGTGCGTCCAGGCGCGATAGCCCTCCTTGCGCCCGCCGTTGATGTCCAGCGCAATGCGGTCGACTTCCCGGCCGTTGTGCTGCCAGACGTGGTAGATGCGTTCATTGAGGCCGCGTGGGGCGTTGATCGAGGTGTAGGCGTAAAGCCCATCATCGCGCAGTTGTTCCGGGCTGATCTGTTGCAGGCTCTCGCCTGGCGTGCGTTGCTCGCCATCGAAGCGATCACTGATCGCCACCTCGGTCAGCCATAGCGTTGCCGGTGGCACCCAGGCCCGCGCTAGCCAGCCGGCGCTGGCCATCGCCAGAGGCAGGGCGGCCAGCAGCACAATGCGTCGCCAGCCGGTGAAGCCGATCAGGCCCGGCAGACTCGGCAGCGCCAGCAACGTGGCGATCAGCAGGGCAATGAGGTAGCTCTGTGGGGTGCTGAGGTGAAAAATGATCGGCAGCGCGGTCAGCATCACCGCGAACAGCGCCAGGCTGTGAAAGATCAACAGCAACCAGCGCCTGGGCGCCAGCCAGCGGTAGTAGATCGGGTCGGTGATAGAGGCCAGGGCGGCGATCGCCAGCAGGCCGCTGAACAGTAACTGCCCACTGTTCCAGGTGGTGGTGATGAAGAAGAACGGCAAGACGAAGAACAGACTTTCCTGGTGGATCATCTGTGTGCCGTAGCGCAGCAGCGGCAACGGCAATTCGAAGCCGAAGCGCCGGGCAATGCGTTCGCGCAGCAGGTTCTCCAGAATCAACCAGACCCAACTGACCAGCAATACCACGCCGAGCACCTTGGCCAGGTACGCCTGGCGGTCGACCAGGAGAAAACTGGCCACGCCCGAGCAGAAGCCGAACAGGGCGACCAGGCCTGGGTAACGGCGCAGCAGGGCGATCAGCGTGGGGATGCGGTCGAGCACGACTTTCATGGCAGCAGCAAATGACAGTGTTGGGCGCGCATCCTAGGTAGCCCGAGCCTTGGCTGCAAGCGAGTCGTCAGCTGCGCTGGCGGTGTCGGGCCGCTTGCGGCACTATTGCGCCCCCGTTTCACCACCGAGTCCGAAAACGATGAAATTCATCCATCAACGCGAGCATCTGGAAGAGGGCGATCTGGTGGTCATCCAGTGTTCGCAGCCCTGCAACATCCGCCTGATGAACGATGCCAACTTTCGCGCGTTCAGGAACCGTGGTCGGCACAGTTATCACGGCGGCGCCTTCATCAAGTTCCCAGCGAAGATCCGCGTGCCCTCCAGTGGTTTCTGGAACATCACGCTGGATACCGTCAGCCGTCGTGCGGTGAGCGTGACGCGCAAGCCGCAGATGGAGTACAGCATCAAGATCGTCCGTCGCCCGGGCGCCTGATGCTTGCCGCTGCAGGTGAAGAAAAAAGCTAAACGCTGACAGCCAGGTCGAGGTCACAACTCGTGAACCTCGAAAAAGGAGAGTCAGCATGCTGAAGTTTCTGGGCGGTACCGTCGGTATCATTTTCATCATCGGCCTGATCGTGGTGGTGGGATTGCTCTCACTGATCTTCTAGCCAATGAATGGCCCCGCTGCGTGCAGCGGGGCTGATCGCATTCAGAGCCTCTTGCGCTGGTTGCCCTGGTGCTGCTCGCAGGTCATGAAGCCCTTGCTGTCGACCCGGCCGTTGACGTCGAAGTCCACGTAATAGGGCTGTTCCAGGCCGTCGACATTCAGCACATAGTTGTTGCAGGTGCCGCCTGTGACGCTGTTGCGCACGTCCGAAGAGGGTGGCCCACCGAGGGTGCGTACCTGTTCCTGAGTCATGCCGTGGTCGACCTGCTTGACCAGTGGCTCATTGCGGAAAGTCAGGTAATCGGCCGGGTTCTCGAAGGTCGAGCAACCGCTCACCGCGGCCGCTACGGCCAGTACTGCAAGGCTGTGCTTGTACATGTCATCGCTCCGTCGATTGAGCCGAAATGGCTCGACATGTTTTGGAGCTGCGCCCGTGCATGAGAGTTCGAGTTTTTCGATGATCGGCGCTAGTCGCGCCTCGTTCGTCGCTGCATGAATGAAAAGAGCCCGCGATTGCGGGCTCTTTGGCATCAGTCGTCGTAGCCCAGGTTAGGCATCAGCCAGCGTTCGCTGACGGCGATGTCCTGACCCTTGCGCTTGCTGTACTGCTCGATCTGATCCTTGTCGACCTTGCCCACGGCGAAGTACTGCGCCTCGGGGTGGGCGAAGTACCAGCCGGACACTGCTGCCGCCGGGAACATGGCGTAGTGCTCGGTGAGGAACACGCCGCTCTTGCCGGCCTTGTGGTAGTCAGCCTCGGGGTCGAGCAGCTTGAACAGCGTGGCTTTCTCGGTGTGATCCGGGCAGGCCGGGTAGCCCGGGGCAGGGCGGATACCCTTGTACTGCTCGCGGATCAGCGCTTCGTTGTCCAGCTGTTCATCCCTGGCGTAACCCCAGTAGTCCTTGCGCACACGTTCGTGCAGCCATTCGGCACAGGCCTCGGCCAGGCGGTCGGCCAGCGCTTTGACCATGATCGAGTTGTAGTCGTCGCCCTTGGCCTCATAGGCCTTGGCCACTTCCTCGGCACCGATGCCAGCGGTGGTGATAAAGCCGCCGACGTAGTCGGTCACACCGCTTTCCTTCGGCGCGACAAAGTCGGCCAGCGACAGGTTCGGCTTGCCGTCGGGCTTGATGGTCTGCTGGCGCAGGTGGTGCAGGGTGGCCAGGGGCTTGCCGTCGTTACCATAGACTTCGATGTCGTCATGGGCGACCTGGTTGGCCGGCCAGAAGCCGAACACCGCGCGGGCCTTGATCAGTTTCTCGTCAATCAGCTTTTTCAGCATCGCCTGGGCATCGTCGAACAACGCGGTGGCGGCTTCGCCGACCACTTCGTCGGTGAGGATGCGCGGGTACTTACCAGCCAGGTCCCAGGAGATGAAGAAGGGCGTCCAGTCGATGTACTCGGCCAGGGTCGCCAGGTCGATGTCGTCCAGCACCTGGGCACCGGTGAAGCTCGGCTTGGGCGCGACGTAGCCGTTCCAGTCGAAGGCCGGCTTGTTGGCGATGGCGTCGGCATAGCCCAGGCGCTCGGTGCGCGAGGCGCGGGCCGAGGTACGCTCGCGCACCACCACGTATTCCTCGCGGGTCTTGCGCACGAAGTCGGCCTTCAGCTCCTTGGACAACAGCTGGGTGGCCACGCCCACGGCGCGCGAGGCGTCGGTCACGTAGACCACCGCGTCGTTGCTGTACTGCGGGTCGATCTTCACCGCGGTGTGAGCCTTGGAGGTGGTGGCGCCGCCGATCATCAGTGGCAGGTTAAAGCCCTGGCGCTGCATTTCCTTGGCGACATGCACCATCTCGTCCAGCGACGGAGTGATCAGGCCGGACAGGCCGATGATGTCGCACTTCTCGGCGATCGCGGTCTGCAGGATCTTCTCCGCCGGCACCATCACGCCGAGGTCGACGATGTCGTAGCCGTTACAGCCCAGCACCACGCCGACGATGTTCTTGCCGATATCGTGTACGTCGCCCTTGACCGTGGCCATGAGGATCTTGCCCTTGGCTTCCGGTTTGTCGCCTTTCTCCGCTTCGATGAAGGGAATCAGGTGGGCAACGGCCTGCTTCATAACGCGGGCAGACTTGACCACCTGGGGCAGGAACATCTTGCCCGAGCCGAACAGGTCGCCGACCACGTTCATGCCGCTCATCAGCGGGCCTTCGATGACCTCGATGGGGCGCGCGCATTGCTGGCGGCACTCCTCGGTGTCTTCGACGATAAAGGCAGTGATGCCTTTGACCAGCGCGTGTTCCAGGCGCTTGTCCACCGGCAGCGAGCGCCACTCCTCGTTCTCGACTTCCTTGACGGCGCCGTCGCCCTTGTACTTGTCGGCGATGGCGAGCAGGGCGTCGGTGCCGCCGGATGTGCGGTTGAGCACCACATCCTCGACCTTGTCGCGCAGCTCCTTGGGAATCTCGTCGTAGATTTCCAGTTGGCCGGCGTTGACGATGCCCATGGTCAGGCCGTTCTGGATCGCGTAGTAGAGAAATACCGAGTGGATCGCCTCACGTACCGGGTTGTTGCCGCGGAACGAGAAGGACACGTTGGAGACGCCGCCTGAGCTCAGCGCATAGGGCAGGTTGTCGCGAATGAAGGCGCAGGCTTCGATGAAGTCCACGGCGTAGTTGTTGTGCTCCTCGATACCGGTGGCGACGGCGAAGATGTTCGGGTCGAAGATGATGTCTTCCGGTGGGAAGCCTACTTCGTTCACCAGAATGTCGTAGCTGCGCTGGCAGATTTCCTTCTTGCGCGCGGCGGTATCGGCCTGGCCCATTTCGTCGAAGGCCATCACCACCACGGCGGCGCCGTAGCGCTTGCACAGCTTGGCGTGGTGCTTGAACTGCTCGACGCCTTCCTTCATCGAGATCGAGTTGACGATGCCCTTGCCCTGGATGCATTTCAGGCCGGCTTCGATCACTTCCCACTTGGAGGAGTCGATCATGATCGGCACGCGCGAGATGTCCGGCTCGCCGGCGATCAGATTGAGGAACCTGACCATCGCCGCCTTGGAGTCGAGCATGCCTTCGTCCATGTTGATGTCGATCACCTGAGCGCCGGCTTCCACCTGCTGCAGGGCGACTTCCAGTGCTTCGGTGTAGTTCTCCTCACGGATCAGGCGGGCGAACTTGGCCGAGCCGGTGATGTTGGTACGCTCGCCGACGTTGACGAACAGCGAGTTGCGGTCGATGGTGAAGGGCTCGAGGCCCGACAGGCGGCAGGCCTTGGGAATCTCTGGAATGGTGCGAGGTTGGTACTTGGCGACCGCCTCGGCAATGGCCTGGATATGCCCTGGCGTGGTGCCGCAGCAACCGCCAATGATGTTGAGAAAGCCGCTGGCAGCGAACTCTTCGACCACCGCAGCCATCTCGGCAGGCGATTCGTCGTACTCGCCGAAGGCGTTGGGCAGGCCGGCGTTGGGGTGCGCAGAGACGTGGGTGTCGGCCTTGTTGGAAAGCTCTTCCAGGTACGGGCGCAGGTCTTTGGCGCCAAGGGCACAGTTCAGACCGACGGAGATAGGGTTGGCGTGGCGCACCGAGTTCCAGAACGCCTCGGTGGTCTGGCCGGACAGGGTACGGCCGGAGGCGTCGGTGATGGTGCCGGAAATCATGATCGGCAACTCGACGCCGTCTTCATCGAACACTTGCTGCACGGCGAAGATCGCCGCCTTGGCGTTGAGGGTGTCGAAGATGGTCTCGATCAGGATCAGGTCGGCGCCACCGGCGATCAGGCCGCGAGTGGCCTCGGTGTAGTTGTCTACCAGTTCATCGAAGGTAACGTTGCGGTAGCCGGGATCGTTAACGTCCGGGGAGATCGAGCAGGTGCGGCTGGTCGGGCCAAGCACGCCGGCGACGAAGCGCGGGCGATCCGGGGTTTCCAAGGTCTTGGCGTCGGCCACTTCACGGGCTACCCGGGCACCGGCGACGTTCAGCTCATAGGCCAGGCCTTCCATGCCGTAGTCGGCCTGGGATACCTGGGTGGCATTGAAGGTATTGGTTTCCAGAATGTCGGCGCCGGCATCCAGATAAGCCTTCTCGATGGCTGCGATGATCTGCGGCTGGCTGAGCAGCAGCAGGTCGTTGTTGCCTTTGACGTCGCTCGGCCAGTCGGCGAAGCGCTCGCCGCGGTAGTCGGCCTCTTCCAGCTTGTAGCTCTGGATCATGGTGCCCATGCCGCCATCGAGGATCAGGATGCGCTCCTTCAGGGCTTGCTGGAGGGCTTGGAGGCGGGCGCTGCGATCGGACATGAGAACTACCTGAGCAAAGCGGAAACAAAGGTGGGCGATGATAGCAAAGCTGCAGGGTTCTGGAGCACCAGCGGGCTTTTCATGAATTTCATTCATGTTGCTGGAAGCGCCGTCTCGTTAGAATTGCCAGCATCGCACTCAAGGACGTGGTCATGCTCAAGCCTGCTGCTCTGTTTCTTCTTTCTTTCGCAGCTGGCCTGGCCCGTGCGGAAGCGATTTCCTATGTCGATGACGTCCAGCCGATCCTCACCCACAAGTGCGTAGCCTGCCATACCTGCTATGACGCGCCGTGCCAGCTCAATCTCGGTAGCGGTGAGGGCGTTGCGCGCGGTGCCAGCAAGCAGCCGGTGTACGACGGTACGCGCAGCAAGGCGCAAGCGACCACTCGGCTTTATCTGGATGCACAGGGCGAGGCGGCCTGGCGTCAGCGCGACTTTCATTCAGTGCTCGATGGCGGCAACGGCCAGGCTGCGCTGATCAAGCGCATGCTGGAGCTGGGTCGCAGCCAACCGCTGGAGCCCAATGCCAAGCTCCCTGACAACCTCGACATCGCCATCACCCGCAGCAACAGCTGCCCATTGCCGGGTGAATTCGCCGCCTATGCGCAGAAGAATCCCCATGGCGGCATGCCGTTCGCCGTGACAGGGCTGAACGATGAGGAGTACGCCACCCTGGAACAGTGGCTAGCGCAGGGCGCGCCGGTCGCCGAACAGGCGCTCACGCCCAGTGCAGTCGAGTTGCGCCAGGTGGAGCAGTGGGAAAATTTCATGAACGCGCCCGGTGTGCGGCAGGATCTGGTGTCGCGCTGGCTCTACGAGCACCTGTTCCTCGCGCATTTGCACTTCGAGGGCGGTGAGCCTGGGCACTTCTTCCAGATGGTCCGTTCGCGTACCCCCAGCGGCAAACCCATCGATCCTATCGCCACGCGCCGCCCCAACGACGATCCGGGCACCGAGTTCTACTACCGCCTGTGGCCGATCCAGGGCGTGATCGTGCACAAGACGCATATCACCTATCCGTTGGATGACGCCAAGCTGGCGCGGGTCAAGGAGCTGTTCTTCGGCGAAGACTGGGCGCTGGACGCTGTACCGGGTTACGGCGCACAACGTCGCGCCAACCCCTTCGAAACCTTCGCCGCGATTCCGGCGCGTGCGCGCTATCAGTTCATGCTGGATAACGCCGAGTACTTCGTGCGTACCTTCATCCGTGGTCCGGTGTGTCGCGGGCAGATCGCCACTGACGTGATTCGCGACAACTTCTGGGCCGTGTTCCAGGCGCCGGAGCACGATCTCTACATCACCGATGCCAATTACCAGCGCGAGGCCACGCCGCTGTTGGCCATGCCTGGCCAGTTCGACGATATCGGCGATCTGTTGGGCCTGTGGCGCAACTATCGCGACAAGCGCAACGATTACGAGAACCTGCGCAAGGACGCCTACGCCGACGCACCTCCTGCGGACTGGGCACATATCTGGAGCGGTAATGACAACGCGCTGCTGTCGATCTTCCGCCAGCACGACAGCGCTTCCGTGCGCAAAGGCCTGCTCGGCGAGATTCCGCAGACCCTGTGGTGGTTGGACTATCCGCTGCTGGAACGCACCTACTATCAGTTGGTGGTCAATTTCGACGTGTTCGGCAACGTCTCGCACCAGGCGCAGACGCGCCTGTACTTCGACCTGATCCGCAATGGCGCCGAAGTGAACTTCCTGCGCCTGCTGCCGGCGCGATCACGCGAGGCCTACCTGGATGACTGGTATCAGAACAGCGGCAAGTTGAAGATGCTGCTGGACTACACCTCGGTCGATCATCGTTCACCGAGCGCCATTGGCCTGACCGGTGACGATCCGAAGAAGCAGTTCGCCGAACAGCTGCTGCAGCGCTACGCCAAGCTCAACGCGCGTCCTGACCCGATCAACCGCTGCACGGGCGCGCAGTGTTATCGCGACGGTTTGCCCAGGGAGCTGCAAGATGTCGAGCAGACGTTGGCGCGCCTGGCCAGTCGTCCGGCGGGCGGCCTGCGGGTTATTGATCAACTGCCTGAAGCGACGATGCTGCGGGTGGAACTGAGCGATGGCTCGCGCGAGATCTACAGCCTGCTGCGCAACCGCGCGCACAGCAACGTGGCGTTCATGCTGGGAGAGGAACTGCGCTATCAACCGCGCCTGGATACCCTGACCATCTACCCGGAAGTGCTGAGCAGCTATCCGAATTTCCTGTTCACGGTCAAAGCGGGTGAGGTGGATGCCTTCGTCAAACAGATGGAAGGTGCCGGCGACGTAAAATCCTTCGAGCGCATCGTCGAGCGCTGGGGTGTGCGGCGTAGCCACCCTGAATTCTGGCGCTATTTTCACGATCTCGCCGAGCATATTCGCGAAACCCAGCCGCTGGAGACCGGCGTGCTGGACATGAATCGCTACCAGAACCTTTAAACGCATCATTGGGGCGCACGGGGAGTGCGCCCCAGATTGCTTGTCGAATGACGGCTATGGCTGCGATCAATTCCTACTAATTTAGTTGGGCTTTAACCGGGCGGCGCTCTGGCGTACACTGCGCCCATGTTCGCGAGGAGTTGCCATGAGCGCCATCATCATTACCCAAGCTGCCGAAGATTACCTGGCCGAGCTGCTGAGCAAGCAGGATACTCCGGGTATCGGCATCCGAGTTTTCATCACCCAGCCAGGTACGCCCTACGCGGAAACCTGCATTGCCTACTGCAAGCCGGGTGAGCAGAAGCCTGAAGACACCGCCGTTGGTCTGGCCAGTTTCACCGCCTGGATCGATGGCGTCAGTGAGCCTTTCCTGGAAGACGCAGTCGTCGACTACGCCACCGATCGCATGGGCGGCCAGCTGACCATCAAGGCGCCGAACGCCAAGGTGCCGATGGTCAACGAAGACAGTCCGCTCAACGAGCGCATCAACTACTACCTGCAGACCGAAATCAACCCTGGCCTGGCCAGCCATGGCGGCCAGGTGACGCTGATCGACGTGGTCGAAGAGGGCATTGCCGTGCTGCAGTTCGGCGGTGGTTGCCAGGGTTGTGGCCAAGCCGACTACACCCTCAAGGAAGGCATCGAGAAAACCCTGCTCGAGCGCATTCCTGAGCTCAAGGGTGTGCGTGACGTGACCGACCACAGCAATCGCGAGAACGCCTACTACTGATAGGCGTCTTGCACATGAAAAAGGGGCGACGGGAGTCGCCCCTTTTTCATTTCAGGCCTTGAGTACGCGTTTGCTGGAGGCGGGGAAGCGTTCGAGCTTTTCGGCGGGGCGAATCGGCCGTTTTACCAGTTCGCCACCGCAGTTCGGGCAGCGTAGCGCCAGGATGGATTCGGCGCAGGAACGGCAGAAGGTGCACTCGAAGGAGCAGATCAAGGCGTCAACACTGGACGCAGGCAGATCGCAGTCACAGTTCTCGCAGTTGGGGCGCAGTTCAAGCATGGCGCGAGGCTCGGCACAGTGGGTGATCGCAGCAGTCTGCAGTCGCTGGCGGCCAAGCGCAACGGGCAAATCTCGGGGCGCGCAAGGCGCCCCGACGGGGTTTATTCCGGCATGCTCCAAGGTGCCAGGTCAAAACCCTGGCTGCGCAGCTCATCACGGGAGCGCTGCAGCGCGTCTTCCAGCTGTTGCGGGTCGCTGTAGGTGGCGCTGGACAGCTGGGTGCGGCCGAGCAGGCGGGTGTTGGTGCGGTCGATGACGCTGATGCTGACGACGCCGGTGCCGTCCTGCGGAGCCCAGGCCACGCACTGGAACGGGCGGAAGGCGCGATCGGCAATCAGCAGGGCTTCGTTGAAACGCAGCGGTGTGTTCATGGGGTCGGTTTCTCCGAGTTGTTCCCAACAATCAATGGCGGCCAACAGGTTATTGATGTTGGCCTTTCAATGTTGTTGATGAACTCAGCAGACCCATAAGTCACACATGGCTGAAAAAAGTTTTATTACCGGCGTAGTGTGCCTTGATAAAAACTTTTGGCGTCTCGCCGGCTACAACTTTCTACTGCGAAAGTTCCACCTCTGTTTCTTGCGTAACTGGCTGCGGTGCAGCGTCAGCGGGGGCTGGGGCGTTGCGCTGATGGCGATAGGCGCTTACCGCCTCATATACCGATTTGCGCAAACGGTTTATGCCACCGATAGGCCGGTGTTCGGGAAGTGCATGCCAGGGGTTGAAGGACAAATTGTCGCAGAACAGGTTCTGTTCGCGGCTATCGAAGTCCTGCGGGTGTACGGTAATACGCGCAACGCTCTCGAAGGGCGATATCTTTTCACTCCATTCGACAGTCGGATCTTCGATGGGCATGTAGTACTGCGCGTTCTGCTTTTGCACCTGAAGTTCAAAACAGGCCGGCGCACGGTCCAGTGACAACTGCTGGTAGAGCGCATTACGCAGGAAGTTGGGCAGGTCGGTGTTTTGTTCCGGCAGCTCGTAGGGTGGGCAATTCTGTGGGGCGGGCACCACGCGGTACTTGATGTTCAACTCGCCGAGTTTGAACGGCGCGATGGAGTTGTAGGTAGTGGCCACGGGGCTTTCTGGCGCCGGAGCCAGCGTTTTCAGGGCGATGATCAGGTGGCGTGCCTCCCAGGTGCGCGGGTCCCAGCTTGGGAAGAAAGCCTGGACCTTCTTGCCATCTGCCTGAGCGGCGAAATTGGTGCGGTACTCGGCCACGTCGCGAACGAAGAAGGCTGGATGGTTGAACATTACAAAGTCTTGTTCGCCAGCATGCGCAGGGCTCTTCATGAGCTTCTCGCCGGGTACGTCGAGCAGCTTGATGGCCATGCCACGTGCATCGCGGGCTCGATCGAACTGCGGGTAAGCGTTGCCGTTGGACAGGCGCATCCAGGCCTGCCAGGTATGCCCAGGTTCGCTGAACACGCCCTGGCGCAGTGACTCGTCCAGCGTATCCAACACCTGCACCTCGGCTTTGACACAGCCATGGGCCTTGGCATGCGCATCGCGCAGTACGCGGGTGTTATCACGGTGTTGCTCGACGATGCGTACAGCATCTTCGATGATCAGCCTGGTCAGCGCGGCCTCATCCGGCTCGATCTGTTCTTGCGTGGAGACCGGGCCGGAGAATTTCCAGGCGTAATAGGCTTCACCCAAACCCCAGGCAACCAGGCCGACCAGAACGACGGTAAGCAGCAGTTTGCCGAGCAGGCGGCCGAGCCAGAGCCAGAAGCGTTTCAACATCGTTGCAATCCTTGTTCTCGAACCTATTGGTTGAAATCAGCCTTCGCAGCTCGGACCGGGCGTCCAGGCTTGTACCGGCACCTCGCTGAGCTGAGTCTCAAGATCGGCGTTACCAAGCACTTTCAGGTATTCGATCAGTGCCAGGCGTTCGTCCGGCGACAAGGCGCGCCCGATGACGCCCTCCTGACGGCAGCCATCGCGGAACTCATGGCCACCATTGCCATTGCCGGTAACGCGGGTATCGAGCAGGAAGCCCCCCGGGAACTTGTCGCTGCGATAGCCCACGCGTACCGGGTCGAATTCGAAATTACCGACCCAGAACTGGGCCTGTCGCTCATATACGGGAGAGAGCAGCTCGAACAGATTGGGCACCGATCCGTTGTGCAGGAAGGGCGGGGTGGCCCAGATACCGTCGAGTGGGCGGGCCTTGTAGCCGCGCTTTTCCTGAACGCCGATGGGCAGGCCATAGCCGTCCATTTCCTTGCGCTGGCGTGGCCCGATACCGGCGTCCTGATAGGCGCGGTTCTCCACATAAGCAGTGATATAGGCCAGGCCCTTGGCGCTGGAGATACTCTTGAAATCGACCTCATCGAGGCTGGCGCCGTACAGACGCACGTCCAGCTTCGACAGCTCGGCCTTGGTCCAGCCCAGGCGACTGATGTCGAAACGATGGTCAGCGATGTTGTCGGCGGTGGTCGGGTCGGTGCCGACGATGCTGATCGGTACGACGCGCATCTTCCACTCAGGATCGCGCGAGGGGGCCAGGCGCTGGTCGCGCGGCTTGGGATCGGGGGCATGACAATAGGCGCAATTCTCGGTGTAGAGCGCCTTGCCACGGCTGGCCAGCGGCAGATCCACCTTGCCGAATACAGCCTCTGGCCACTTGGGTGGCTGCAGCCGTTTCAAGGTTTCCTCAAGGGTGTAGAGGTCATGCAGGCGCACGCTGGAGGCGTAGCGATCAGTCTCGGCGACACCTTTGCCGTGTTCGTCGAGCAGATGCAGGCTGGCGCCTACGCCCAGGGCTTCGCCAACGTTGCGCGCCATCGGCTGCATGGCCGAGCCATTCCATTGCACCCAGTCGAATTTCCAGATGTCCCAGAGTTGCGGGTAGCTGACCGGGGCATTGGCGACGCGGTAGTTGGCGTCATCCAGCACATCGCCGAACACGGTATTGGCGATACGACCGAATGCATCGGTACGGCCAAAGCCTTCTTCGGTCGGATACAGGCCGCGGTGCCAGTCGTTGAAGGCAGTCGCCAGCAGCCGGTCGAGCACCTGCTTGAAGTCCTCGCGCAGTTGGTCACGGCCTTGCGGGTATTGATCACCCAGGACCTGCTGGGCAAAACGACGGAATTTCAGCGGGTTGTAATAGGTGAAGGCCATGCTCATGCCCAGCGCCTGGCCAAAACCGCCGCCGCGCAGGGTGGGTACGGTGGAGGCCAGCGAGTGCAGGGCGGCACCACCGTCGATACGCACGGCCTGGCCTTTGTAGCGCAGCTCGCCGGTATGGCAGGCGGCGCAACTGATATCGAGAAAGTGTTCGCCGCTTTCGCTGTCCTGGTGACGGGTAAAACCGACCGGCAGATTGCCGGGATTCAGAGCGCTTGGCTGCTGCTTGGGATCGGTGAGAAAGCCGAAGCGGGCCAGGTAATCGAGGCGGGCGAATTTCTCGGTACCGAATGGCATTTCCAGCGCGCTGAACCAGTCATAGCGCAGGCCTTTAACCGTGGTGCCCTGCGGCGTGTAGTAATAGGTCTGGCGCTGCTCTTCGCCCCACTGGTCCAGATAGTGCAAATCGCTGGGCTGCTGATAGGTCGGCAGGTTGGGGTTGGCGACGTAATACAGCGCCACCGCCAGGACTATCAGCGCCAACAGAATGACGAGCTTCAGGGTACGGCGGAGCAGACGCATCGGAAACTTCCTTGTAGCGTTCTTATTAATTGGCCTGTTATGCCAATACTGCAGACTGTTGGCAAGGTGCCATCGCGTTGATCATGAAAACTCTGCAATAACCAGTAGGAACAATGCATATAGAGAAATGATCCATGAAGCGTCAAAGTTCTTGCTAGCTTTACGTTTGCGAGCGCCAAATTGTTGTTTTTATTGGAATTACAAAATAATGGCGCCAAGGATGGAGTATGTTGGAGGCTGTTTCCGTCGCATCCCGGCAATTACTGATGCTCGATCCTTTCGATGCATGCGAAGCGCTGCTTCAACCATTGCAGGCCGCTGGCTGGTCAGTGCGGCACTGCACGCCAGAAACGCTCAACGGCCATGCAGGTGATGCACTCCTGCTTCACCTCGATCAGCGACCGAGTCATGCATTGCTCAAACAGCTGCAACTGACGGGACTGGGTTGCATCGTGCTGGCGGATGCCGAGCGATTGAGGCAGATCGGCAGCGAAGAGCTGATCGGCGAATGGTGTTTCGCCGCGCTGACATTGCCGGGGGAAATGTCCCGCTTACTGGAAACCTTGCAACAGGCGCAGGCAGCCACTCGCTTGCGCAGATTGAAAAGCGGACGACAACTGCCGCAGTACTTGGGCAATTGCGGTGCAGCGCGCAGTCTGCGTCGGCAGCTCGATCGCCTGAGCCGTATCGAAGGGCCGCTACTTGTCAGCGGGGAACGTGGTAGCGGCAAGCACCTTCTGGCCCGCTTGCTCCATCAGCGCTCATCCTTTGCTGCCCAGGCCATGCGCGCTATCGACTGCGCCGAGCCTCTCGACGAGGCCGCTCTCGCCGCATCGAGCGTTACCAGTGTACTGCTCGAAAACGCTTCCCTGCTTTCTGCGGCTGACCAGCAAAGGTTGCTGGACTACCTGCAGCGCCATCCTCAAGCATATCTATTGACCCTGGACCGAGGCGAGTTGGTGCAGGCACTGCAGCAGGGACGTTTCAGGCGGGATCTGTTTCATCTATTGGCGGCGCAACAGCTACAAACGCCGAATCTGCGCGAACATCCAGGCGACCTGTCGCTGCTGGCCGAGCATTTCGCCAAACAGCACGGGGCGATGATCGGGCGGCATCATCGGCGTTTCAGTGAAGAGGCGATCACCGCCATGATCAGCCATCCCTGGCCAGGCAATGTGCGTGAGCTGCGCAATCGCGTGATACGCGCACTGGTGCTGGCTCAAGGACGACAGATTCTTGCAGCCGACCTTGGCTTGCGCCCGGCACAGGCCAGCATCGACGCTCCGGTAACGCTGGAGGACTACATACTGCGGGCCGAACGGCAGGCGCTGAACGACGTCCTGGGCCGCTACGCCAACAACATGAGCCAGGCGGCGCGGACGCTCGGGGTGTCTCGGCCAACTTTCTATCGCTTGCTGCACAAGCATCGCCTGCGCTGAGGCTCATGGCTGTAACGCTTGAGAAACACTGCTAAGGTGCTCGCACACCTATCGCCAAGGAGATCGTCATGCACCCGTTCGACGCCGAGAAGCCGCCGCAACTGGCCGTGTTGCTGGGTTATGCCGGATTGGTTCCATTCGTTGGCGGTGCGCTGGGTATCTGGGTGATTCCCATGGGCTGGCGGCCTTTCGTGCTGGCTGCGTTGCTGGGTTTCGCAGCCGTGATCCTGGCTTTCATGGGCGCCATCCACTGGGGGCTGGCGATGCGGGCGGAGGAAACCGACGAGAATGCCAAGTTGCAATTGGGGCTTTCGGTGATCCCGCCCTTGTTGGGCTGGGCTGCATTGGCTGGCGGACTGCCGATGGGCTTGTCGCTACCGATTTTCCTTTTTGCCTTTATCGGCCTGTATCTGGCAGACATGCACGCGGTACGCGTTGGACTGGCGCCGCAATGGTATCCGGCACTGCGTACGCCGTTGACGCTGGTGGTGTGCCTGAGCCTGTTAGTGGCTTGGGCCAGCGTTCTGATCCGCTGAGCCGAGCAGCGTTGCGACCTGCTTCAGCGCTGCCTGGCGTCGCTCGTCCCAGCCACCAGAAAGTTCGCAGAAACGCTGCCCGTTACCCTGCAGCCAGCCCCGGCAAGCCTGATGAAAAGCCTGGCGCTCTGCCAACTGTGGCTGGCAACGCTGGCCATCTTCGACCCAGGGCACGCCATCGGGGTCGAGCAACAGATGCTGGTCGTAGTGACGCGCCAGCAATTCGGCCTCCAACCACTGCGGACAGTCGCCAAACAGGCACCGGCTCCAGAGCATGTTGCTCAGCAGGTGGGTGTCGAGGATCAGCAGCGGCGGTCTGGCTGCCCGCGCCGCGTCCTCCCAGGCCAGCTGGCCGCGCGCGATCTCTGCGATGTCGGCGTAACAGGTATCGCGCTGCTGCTCAGCGATGAAATGGCGCACGTACTCGCCCACCACCACGCCACCGAAGCGTGCCTGTATGTGCGCCGCCAGACAGCTTTTGCCGCTGGACTCCGGCCCGGTCAGCACCAGTACTTTCATGGCGCGTACTGCAACGCCGGGTCGCGACGCCAGCTCAGCCAGCCGCTGACGGCCAATGCGGTGAGAGCAGCGTAGAGACCAGCAGTAAGATACAGCTCGCTATAGAGGAAGAAGGCCACATAGCAGAGGTCTACTACCACCCAAAGTGCCCAGCATTGCAGGCGTTTCTGCGCCATCCACAGCTGCGCGACCAGGCTGAAGGCAGTCAGGGCCGAATCCAGCCAGGGTGAGCTGGAGTCGGTGTAGGTCACCATGAGATAGCCGAGCAGCCCGGCACCCAGCGCGCCGATCAACAGTCCAGTCAGGGCTGCTAGCATGCCCAGGCGGCTGACCTTGCGCCCATCATGGCGTTCGCCGCCACGGGTCCACTGCCACCAGCCGTAGAGCTGCAGCGCGGCGAACAACAGTTGCAGAAGCAGGTTGGAATACAGGCGCCAGTCATAGAACAGCCAGGCGTAGAGCAACACCATCACCAGGCCGATGGGCCAGCACCAGGGGTTCTGTCTCACCGTCAGCCAGACCGCGACGATGCCGAGCCCGGCAGCAACGAGTTCGAGCCAGGACATCCGGCGTCCTCGAATCAGAAAAGGGTGGCGATTGTACTGATGCCGGCGCTTCAGCACACCAGGCTGTCTGCTTGTCGATAAAGCGTCAGCAGCTTGCGGGTGATGGTTTGCTGGATGTCGTCGCGCTCGAAGCTCGACAGCCGCTCCAGGCGCGCGAGTTGCAGGCGATGCAGGTGGATATAGGGCATCTGCTGGTCGAATTCGCGCAGGTCGCCCTTCATCAGCACCGGCAGGAACAGATCACCGATTTTCTTCTGGTTGCTGATGATCTGCGCCAGTGCCGGTTTGAAGGGCATGGTCTTGGGCGCAGGCCCATCGTCCTTGATCTGGGGGCTGAGCAGGAGCCCCGGTTTGCCCAGAACCTTGCCCGGCAACACGCACAGACCCGTCTTGCGGATGGCCTGGCTGTCGATGCCGTGCAGGGTGTCGTGGAAGGCATAGGGGTTGGGCAGCACCACCATTTCGGAATAGACGCACAGGCGATTCTCGAACAGCTTGATGAAACGCTCGGCCAGTTTGCGGCGGGCCATGCTGTCCAGGTCCCAGATCAGGTCCTGATTCTGCGGCCGACTGAAATCGACCTCCTGATGCTGCATGCTACTCATGCTCGACTCATACGCGGAATTGCCCAAGCAGACGATTGAGCTGGTCGGCCAGCTGTTTCAGGTGCTGGCTGGCCGCGCTCGACTGTTCGGCAGCCTCGGCGGCGTTGTGGGCCAGTGCTGCCGTCTGCGTGACGTTCTGATTAATGTCTTCCACCACGTGGGATTGTTGCAGGGTGGCGCTGGCGATCGAGGCGTTGAGCCCGGTCAGGTTGCGTAGCGATTGGGCGATCTGGGCGAGGCTCTCACCGGCCTGGCTGGCCTGCTCCACGGTCAGCTGGGAAGCGCGGCTGCTCTCATTGATCACCTTGACGGCGGCCTCGGAGTTGCCTTGCAGGCGCTCGATCATACCCTGAATTTCAGCGGTGGACTGCTGGGTACGTTGCGCCAGAAGCCTCACTTCGTCCGCGACCACGGCGAAACCACGGCCCTGCTCACCGGCGCGGGCAGCCTCGATGGCGGCGTTGAGAGCGAGCAAGTTGGTTTGCTCGGCGATGGAACGGATCACCTCCAGCACGCTGCCGATCTGCGTGCTCTCGCTGGCCAGCGATTGGATCACCTCGACGGCCTTGTCGATGGTGCCCGACAACTGATCGATCTGGCGAAGGCTCGCCTCAATGTTCTGCTGACCCTGGCTGGCCTGGTCTTCGGCGGTATGCATCTCGCTGGAGGCGTGTTCGGCGTTCTTCGCCACGTCCTGCACTCCGTAGGTCACCTCGTTGATGGCGGTCGCCACCAGCTCCATCTGCTGCGCCTGTTGCTGGCTGTGGCGCTGCGCTTCGCTGGAGATGTCGCCAAGCGAGCGGGCGGCCTGGTCGAGCGAGCCTGCTGAATCGAGCATCTGCCGGATCACATGGCGCAGCTTTGCGGTGAAGGCGTTGAAATAGGTCGCCAGGGCGGTCAATTCGTCACGCCCATGGGTGTCGAGGTTGCGAGTCAGGTCACCTTCGCCGCTGGAAATGCTGGCCATGGCGTCCACTGCGGCCTGCAGCGGCTGCACGATGCTGCGAGTGATCAGCACCACCAGTCCAGTCAGGAGCAGGGCGATCAGCAGACCGATGCTTATGGCTTTCACCGCCTGGGCTCGGAACTCCACCTGTACGTCATCGACATAGACGCCGGAGCCGATGATCCAGCCCCAGGGCTGGAACAGTTCGACGTAGGAGATTTTCGGTACCGGGTCAGTGGCGCCAGGTTTCGGCCAGCGGTAGTCGACCTGACCGGCCCCCTGGCTGCGGGTGATGGCGACCATCTCGTTGAACAACGCCTTGCCGTCCGGGTCCTTGAAACCGGAAAGGTTCTGGCCCTCGAGCTTGGCATTCATCGGATGCATGAGCATGACCGGGGTTTGGTCGTTGATCCAGAAGTACTCCTGAGCGTCGTAGCGCAAACCGCGCACCACCTCCATGGCCTGCTTCTGCGCCTCTTCGCGGCTCAGGCTGCCGGCGCTTTCCAGGCTATGGAAGTGCTTGAGAATACCGGCCGCGCTCTGCACCACATGCTCGGTCTTTTCCGATTTGCCGGCGTAAAGATCAGTGTGGATCTGGCGCAGCATGTAGGCGCCCTGCAAGATCAGCGTCAGAATGGCCAGCGCCAGGATCAGCCATAGACGGCGGCTGATGGGAAGACTACGTAAGCTGTTCATGGACGAATTCCTGATTGTTGTAATTGTCGGCTTCAGGGCTGCCTCGAAGGGCGCCGGGCAATAATGTCACATCGCGGCATTATTCACTCTAGTTGTCTGATAGCATTTCGGCAGCTCGGTGCAAAAGCTGAGTGAGCACCGCTTTAGACCGCTACTAAGGAACCTCTGTGACAGGCTTGTGTCCCAGGGGCGGAGCCACGCTCCACGTTCTAAGTTTTACGCGTAGGTAATTGCCGCGCTTTGGGGGATTTGATGGATATCTGGATGGCCTTTCAGGCCCTGATTCTGGGCATAGTGGAAGGCCTGACCGAGTTCTTGCCGATTTCCAGCACCGGGCACCTGATCGTGGTCGGTGACTTGCTGGGCTTCAATGGCGAAACGGCGACGGCGTTCAAGATCATCATCCAGCTCGGCGCCATCCTGGCAGTCATCTGGGAGTTTCGAGCCAAGGTGCTCGGCGTCGTCGTCGGTTTGCCCAGCGACCCGAACGCGCAGCGTTTCACCTTCAACCTGCTGCTGGCATTCATTCCTGCGGTGATTTTTGGCCTGGCCTTCGCCGATCTGATCGAGCATTGGCTGTTCAATCCGATCACAGTGGCCATGGCGTTGATCATTGGCGGCATCATCATGCTCTGGGCGGAGAAGCGCGAACACGCGATCAAGGCCGAAACGGTCGACGACATGACCTGGAAGCTGGCATTGAAGGTTGGCTTTGCGCAATGTCTGGCACTGATTCCGGGTACGTCGCGTTCGGGCGCCACCATCATCGGTGGCCTGGTGTTTGGTTTGTCGCGCAAGGCCGCGACCGAGTTCTCCTTCTTTCTGGCCATGCCGACCATGGTCGCGGCTACGGTCTATTCGCTGTTCAAGTACCGCGACATTCTGCAGATGAGCGACCTGCCAATCTTCGCCATCGGCTTCGTCAGCACCTTCATCGTGGCGATGATCACCGTGCGTGCCTTGCTCAAGTTCATCACCAACCACAGCTATGCGGTATTCGCCTGGTATCGCATTGCCTTCGGCCTGGTGATTTTGGCGACCTGGCAGTTGCACCTGATCGACTGGAGCACCGCTCAGCCGTGATGGACAACGAGCGCAAGGGGCGCCTGAAAAGCTGGGATGACGCCAAGGGCTTTGGCTTCATCCAGCCGGCAAACGGCGGTGCTGACGTTTTCGCGCACATTTCCGTCATGCGCGGTGATCGCCGCCCTCAGCCAGGGGACGATGTGCTGTTCATCGAAGGCCGCGACGAGCGTGGTCGGCCACGTGCCGCGCACCTGCGTCTGGCCGGCGAACTGAGCCTCGACCGCCAGGCCATCCGGCGCAAGCCGAAAACGCCGGACAATGCTGCGCCGGCGCGGCCAAAACCCGCTGCCAAACCTGCACGCAGAGCGGCGATACAGTCGGGAGGCATCCACAGCCCAGGCAGCAAGATCGCCCTGTTTGCCTTGCTCTGCGTCTTGCCAGTGCTCGCTGCCCTGCAGCTGTTCGGCAAGGGGCTCTGGTGGCTGGCGCCGCTGTACCTGTCGGCCAGCCTGCTGAGCTTCGTGCAGTACTGGCTGGACAAACGCAACGCCCAGATCGGTGCTCAGCGTACGCCGGAGAACACCCTGCATCTGGTCGAAATGCTTGGTGGCTGGCCAGGCGCGCTAATCGCTCAACAAGTCTTCCGTCACAAGACGCGCAAGGCCTCCTATCAGACGGTTTTCTGGCTGATCGTCGGCTTGCACCAGCTACTCTGGATCGACCTGCTGCTGTTCGATGGCGCCTACGTACTACACCACCTGCCCTCATTGGTGCGCTAGGGACAGCTTGCTGCGGAACTGGCATTGCAGTGTGCCAAGCAGCTATGTTGGCGTTCCAAGCCTGCCAGAGAGGGACCCCGCCTGCCTGGCGAGCACAACGTGGCCATGACAACAAGATTGAAAAGAACCGGCAAACCCGCTGCTACACCGCATCTGAGGCCCCGTATTCGGGTAGCGGGTCTGTGGCTGCTGTGTTGCCTGCTTGGGCCCGTGTACGCCTCTACCGAGGTACAGCTGACGCTGGGCGGGACGCCTGAGTCAGTTGCCTATATCCGACAAGTGCTCGAGCAGACCCTGGCTCTCGGAGGCCATGACGTCACGGTACGCGAGCGTGGCAACCCTCCCATGACGCGCCTGGAGGTCATGCTGCAGCGTGGGGATATCAGCGCCCTGATCCTTGGCCCGACACAGGTGCGTGAGCGCAGGTTCCTGCCGGTGCGGGTGGGCATGACCGACAACCTGGTCAACCAGCGCATTTTGTTCATCCCCAAGGGCAGCCAGGCCTTGTATGACAACGTGCACAGCCTGGAGGACTTTCGCCGCCTGCAGCAGGTGGCTGGCATGGGAGCGGCCTGGGCGGATAGGGCCATCTGGGAGGCCAATGATCTGCCGGTGGTGACCATCGAGGGCGACTGGAAACGGCTGTACCGGATGGTGGCCTCGACGACGCGCCTGATCGATTACCTGCCCCGCGGCGCCCATGAAATGGCGCATGAGTGGACGCAGCATGCCGATCTGGAGGTGGAGCGCCACCTGCTGTTCAGTTACCCACAGGATCATGTCCTCTACGTCTCGCCGGCATACCCTGAGCTGCACAGCCTGCTGCAGACGCTGCTGCCACAGGCGCAGCGCAGTGGGCTGATACGCCGCCTGGCCAGAGAACACTATCGCCAGATTTTCGAGCCACCGATCAGCCTGCAGCAGCGCCGCGTGATCCATCTGCAAATGGCTGCGCCCTTATAGCAGCAACCCCGGCTGCAGACGTTTTGGCAGTTTGCGAACCACCAGTTGGTGCGAGCGCGTCAGCAGTTGGCGCAGCTCGTCGTCGCCGAGCGGCAATTGCCGCGCATTCATGCTGATCCAGCGAGCGCGAGCCAGGTAAGGGACAGGGCGGATGCCGGGGCGGTCGATATAGCCGAGAAACAGGTCGGCATCGACCTTGAAGGCCAGCCCCTCACCGAGTGAATCGATAATGGCGAACATCTTGTTGCCGGCCACGGAAAACACCCGATTGCCGCCCCATTTGAAATCTTCGCGGGCGCCAGGCAGGGCCAGGCAGAAAGTGATGATGTGTTGCGGCGTCATGGGGCGCTCCTTCACTCGTTCGCGCATATAAAGATCGTAAGCGGGCGCGTGACAGTGCACGATGGTGGCACATGGTCATCGCCTCGGTTTCGTCCGAGGTTTTCAGCCCTGAGCTCAGGCCCATTGATCCTCACAGAATGCCCTCAATGAAGCGTGTTTACATTCTTCGGCTCATCATCTGGATAGTGCTGTCGGTTGTCTGCCTGCCGGATACATGGGCGCTGGAGCGCAGGCTCGATATTGCCCAGCTCGTGCACGACCATCGCTGACGATCCTGGTCGGCAAGTTCGAGGATACGAGCCAAAGCCTGACGCTGGAGGCGCTGCGCTCGCCTGAGATGGCCGAGCGGTTTCAGTATGACGTCGTCGACAGTGCCTCCTTCGCCCTGTGCGCGCTGATGCTGTTCATGCGCCAGATGCTGCAGACCCGGCACACGCAGCCCTGGGCGGATCGTCTGTTGCTGGCGATGATTGCTCTTTACCTGATCACACCCGTGATCTATGCCCTGGTACTGCCGCAGGTCGCGCGCATGGCCATTATGTTCAACCTGCTCACGGCGTTGGCGATATTCGCCATCGCACTCGTCTGTACGCTGAAACGTCAGCGCAGCGCCTATTTTTTTCCTTGCAGCCTTTGGCCTGCTGATACTCGGTGGCGCCACCACCACGCTGCGTGCCATGGGCGTGCTGCCGACCAACGTATTCACCGTCGATGGCCTGCAGTTGGGCTCATCGCTGGAGATGCTCCTGCTGGCCTTTGCCCTGGCCGACCGCATCAACGTCATGGGTCAGGAAAAAATGCGCACCCAGGCGCAACTGCTGCAAACCCAGGCACAACTGGTAGAGACCCTGCAGCGCTCCGAGCGTGAACTGGAGCAGCGTGTGCAGGAACGCACGCAGGAACTGCAGCGGCTCAATCAACGCCTGGAAAATCTCAGCGTGACCGATGCATTGACGAATATCGGCAACCGCCGGCAGTTCGATGCCGAACTCACGCAACAATGGCGACAGGCACAACGCAATGCTACGCCGCTGGCGCTGGCCATCATGGATGTAGACTGGTTCAAGGCCTACAACGACCTCTACGGGCACCCGGCAGGCGATGCCTGTTTGCGTCAGATCGCGCAGACACTGGCGGCGACGCTGGCGCGCTCGACGGATTTCGTTGCCCGCTACGGAGGGGAGGAGTTCGTCTTCCTGGCGTCGGGCACCGAGTTGGGCGGCGCGCTGCAACGGGCCGAAAAACTGATCGCCGCCATGGCTACTCTGAAGCGGCTCGCCCTACGCTCGCGTCGTATGCGCTCCATAGACCCCATCTTCAACTGACCTCTCCGTATCCCGGATGCTGGGCTCCCTATTTTCCCGTGGAGTTCCGTCATGATGCGTCCCGACGCCAAAGTGCAGAAGGTCTATCTCTAC
>Ga0306868_1000175_pt1 | contig 49207 bp, 35 predicted proteins | sample AntRauTorckE6832_FD_190411 | JGI IMG/M metagenome (GOLD analysis project Ga0306868, IMG submission 190411) | Saline lake microbial communities from Rauer Islands, Antarctica - Metagenome Torckler E6 #832 (v2) (version 2) | ecosystem: Environmental > Aquatic > Non-marine Saline and Alkaline >... | reverse complement strand
TTTCTTCGACTGCTTCATCATTTGCTTGTATTCATCAAAGGAATCAAACACAACTTCTTTAGCTTCATCTCCTTCCTGAAAATCAAAAATAAAGGAGTACATAAAATCGGTATAAACCGGGTAGTACGGCTTGTCAGTCTGCACCGGAAAGTTTTTAGCAAAGGCTAATGTACTGTAATACTGTTTGATAAATTCATCTCCAATCACCTCATTCTTGGGCGTTGCCTCCCAAGGCTCCTCCTCATGGGTCATAGCCGAAAGCGTAACGGCATCAAAATGGACGTAGCTTTCCAGGATAAACGTAATCAACTCTTTTTTAGCAGATGAGATAGGGCCTGCTTCGTTTTCAACCGGAATCGGTTGATCGCCATACTTTTTATATTTGCTATAAATATAGCCGTTCACCGGGCCATTTTTCCACGCCTTAAACTGCCCACTTACAGTAAGTTGACCAGACACCAAGCCCCAAACGTTGGTATAGTACAACAATTTTTGCAGTTTGAGCGGTGTAATCCCACCGTCAACCGAAGCATACTTTTCAATAATGTGATATGCCAAGTGTGATATCTTCATTGGTGTAGCTTAATAGGGTTTAAGAGCTTTCTGTACTATTAATACGCCTGAAATATACAAATAGTTTACCCATTGGGAAATTTATAGGAATATTTAATGATATTTATAGAAAGGCTGCCAACTTTAATATAAATCCTAAAATGATTCATCAAGTGCCCGTAGCATTTCTATAGGATTCAAACAAGAGACTCCAAATTGGTTACAGGCATCCGGCAGCTTTATGTTAGCTTTGCTTTCGGGAGCGCTCACCTCATAGGTTATAATGGTGCTGTCCATTGCCTTGCCATAGGATACTAACCAGGCATCTGCATTTTCGTATTCTAAAAAGTCATTTATCGCTTGAGCTACATATTGATCTTGGCTATTTGCCCACGCAACGACCTCTCGGTAGTTACTTAATATTTCATCATCACTGGTGTCCATAAAAAAAGAATTAGGCAAATTGCCACTGATCCATTGTGTTAATGCATCTTCATTTTCAAATAGTTCGTCATACACCCTATCAATGCTGGCTATCGTATTTGAACCAGCCAGTTCTTTGATTTTTTTCCAATAACTGTGAGCCACATCAATGGGGTAGCTTTGGCGGTGAGCCTGAATAAAACAATTAGCATCAAAAATATAGTCCACCATCACACACCCAGTTCCTTTATTGCGTTGTGATAAGTTTCACTCCGTAAGCCCGTTAATTCATAGGCATTGCGATACAGCAGTTTATTTTGCTTTGCCGCGCGATTCACTTCGGCTAAAAAACGAGGATTCAACCGATATTTTAAAGTCGCGTAAAAATTGCCGCCCCCTCCCTGACTCTCTTTCTTTTTAAAGAATTGGTCCATGTAATCATTATAGAAATCGAAAAAGGTGTCCCTGCTTATCTTGTGCAGATCCAGCGCCCGTCGACCGATTACGATAGGACTTACTTTGAATTTCTTGGCCAGTAGTTTGAAATCCTGAAGCTGTTGCCACTCCTGTTCAAACAGATCTTCCGGCACTAAAAACTCTGCCGCAATTTGATCGCACAGTGTCTCTATCTGATTATCCGTTGGTTGCAGTTTTCGGAAATCAAAGGCTGCACTTTTGCCGATCCATATATGTGCCAGCTCATGGATAAGGGTGAACATTTGAGCCGCTTTGGTATCGGCGGAATTGATGAACATAAAGGGAGCATATTCATCCACTAACACGAAGCCACGACATTCTTCTACGGGGATGGGGCGATGGGTATTATTGCCGACGATACTATTGAATACCAGGATGATTCGATGTTCCTCACACTTTTGGGAGAGGGCTTTTAGTGCATTCTGCCAGTTGGCATGATTGCGTGCCCAGTCTTTTTGTAATCCCAAGGTATCACGGATATCCCGAATAATATCTTCTTTGGTATCCGTTTCATTGAACTTGCCAACGAATTCAAGGCGGTCATAGTCACGTTCTATGTAGTATTCCTGAAGCCACTCCTGCCGTTTTTGGAGCATTAAAATGGTATCTCTCACATTCAGGTCAATTTCCCTCGTTTCGCCCTGCAATGTGCGGTAATAAGGGATGGGCAGGGTTTCTTCCGGGGGCCGGTCTAAAAAAAGATATCCGAAGGGCAGCTTTACTTTATTGGCAAATTTTTTCAACTGGGGAATAGTCGGCTTTTTAGTGCCCTCCAGCCAGTCCGTGACCCGCGGAAACTTCTCCGCAAAGTTTTGAAGCTCATATCCGGCCCTGGAGATGGCCCACGTAATGAGTTCGTTATTTATTTCTACGGGTTTGCTCATTCAATTAGGATATTAAGAATCTAAAAGCCCTGCCACGCTATTATAATTTGCATAATCCAATTTTAAAGTTGGTATGATAAAATAAAACAATTTATGGACAATCATATTTTAGAAAATAAGATCATTTGTACGTATTACTTCAAAGAACCTATTAATTAACCTATTTCAAACACATGAATAAAGCTGAATTAGTAAAAGAGGTACTAAATAAACTCCGGAAGAATGATACTTCCGTTGAAACTGATACGATAGACATCAAGGGAGAGTGGTATTCTAACACTGATAAACCTAAAAATGAATGGAGAGACGATCTTCTAAAAGATGTATGTGCATTTGCTAATAACAGTAATGGGAAGGCTGGGCACTTAATTTTTGGGTTAAAAGAGACATCCCCTCATCTAAACTCTATATTAATTAAAGAGGATGAGGCTACAATCCAACAAATAGTCAGCGCTAATATTAATCCTGTGCCAAAAATTGCTTTAGGTCGGGTTACGGTTGAAAATAGTCATACCTATATTCTAAGTATAACCGGTGAAATACTAAGCTTGCCTTACTTTGCTAAGCTATCTGATGGTAATCATCGCATTTACATTAGAAGGGGCAGTAGTATTAACCAATGCCGGAAAGAAGACCTTGACAAAATGCTCTCAGCTATGCGGGACAAGCGACTTGATCTGAGATTAGAAGCTCCGGCAATTAAAGCTGTAAGGGACATTAACCACAAACTAAAGACTTCGGACGGAAAAGATTTTTTAGATTTATTAAATGCATTAGATCAATATACATATGGCTATAACTTTAAAGTCTATAGAGAGGTGTTGAATACAATTTATGATATTGAAAGATACCTGGCTTTTGAGCGTGATAAAGATGTGACGCAGATTTTTTTTCAAATTTTTCAGAATTGTTTACAAACGCACAGCTTGAGTTGCCCTTTAAATAGAAAAATACCTATTCAACATATTAACTTATTAGAGAATGGTACACATATTAATCGTGAAGTTTGCTTTAACGCTTTAAAAAAGTATGACTCATCAAAAGTATTTGGTGAAGCAGTTTATACCTTGAGAAGAATTCTAAGATTTACCTATTTAAATAATCTCGAAGAGATACAGGATCAAGCTTTAGACATTTTTGATGAGCTAAAGAAATACACTAAGGAAACGGAAAATGAAGATTCATTAGCTTGGATAGAATTTCAAAGGAAAGATGCACTCGCGCTAAATGGAGAAGATTTGCCTCAATTTCCCAGCAATTTAATTGATAAATTTGGAATCTAAACAAAACCCAATTTTAGGCATTGAGTTATTTAGAAACATATTTTTTTCTATCGTTCTTCTTCAAACCAAAGTTCACCTTCTATTCCTCCATCTTTTATAGTGAACAAGCCACTATAAACTAATCTACCATAAAATTTAGATATATTGTGATCAAATAACTGCTTTTCACCACCCACTAGCCACGCAATTTGGTATCCTTTTTCTTTAAGCCAACCATCAAGTAAGTCCTTTCTGATAAGCCCATGCGACCGACCTTCCTTATAAACACTTGGATCTTGGAAGGCAATATTGCCTTCCTCATCAAACCATTTTCCAAATCTACCACCTTGTACATTTAAATTTAAATTTCGTACTAAAAAATTGGTTGGTAAATACATATTTATAGAAGAATTTACAGATAGATCATTACTATCTTCCCACATATATTCATAGACAGGAGGGAAATATGGCACATTAATTTTATTTGAAAAGTGCTCATCAGGTTTAATTGAATTCGCTAAATGTTTACAAGAGATATGCCATGGATATTCTCCAAGAAATGTCTGACCAAGGGAAGGGCAGTATATTAAATCAGGAGATACTAATTGCTTTCCATTTATAGACTCAGATAGTTTATCCACATCATTTTGATCAATTATTATTGCGTTTATCCTAAACCAGGTATCTCTTGGTGGCATATTAATCTTGTCAATGCCTTCATCTTCTTTCCACATATTATAGCCCTTCAAGACATACCACTCTATTCCATCATGGTCTTTCACTACTGCTAATTTTTTGAAGTCCGGCAAATCATCGATTGAGCATAACCATTTCTTTTTTTCTGGTAAGGATAAAGATTCAAAATTATAATCTATTGGACTCCACCAGTATTGATCCGTCATTGTGGTCCATCCGGGATCTTTTGTTTTTTGAATCCAAATTGTAGGATCTAAATCTCTTTCAGTAGATTGCCAAGGGCCTTCATATTTATTTACATCGTTATTTGAATGCCAATCTTGTATATAATGAACATTATCTGATAAGTGTGCTAAAAATTCATGATATGCAATTCGCTGATATTTTTTTCCAATTCTTTCGATATGAGGCCTGCTTCGGTTAGCATTTTTAGTATAGGTATGTTCAAAGTTTTCAAATCTATCTATTGTCCATCCTAATTCATAAGCTCTTTTGCAGACCCATCTCTGTGCCCATTTTCTACTAAATTCAAATTCCCGATTACTGAATAACCCGCCACTTAACCATCGTAATTTCTCTTTTTGTTTTTCATCTAAGCTTTCGGAAACAGTATCCAAATATTTATTCTCTAGCTCTTTTAAGCTCTTATTATCTGAACTTTGTTCTTGCTCAATAATTCGATCAAATTTGAATGGAATGTTTCGAGATTTTTTTTTGATCTCAATAAAATTTTCAAAACTATCTTGCAACTCTTCTGGCAGAGTATTGCCAAACTCCTCTAACAACTCTAGTTGGGTTTGTGGCTCATCTTTATCGAGAGTTGTTGGCGACCAATCATGTATTGAACTCATCGTATAATTCCCAAAATCATTCACAAAGCCTAACAAAGAAGAGCGAATTCTAGAATGTTCTTCATCAATAATTGAATCCAGTTCTTCTTCTAACGGGTTTTTGAGGGGCCATTCACTATTGTACGGTGGTACACAAAGATCTTTATCAATATTGTCAGGGAGACATTTCTTATGGTCTGCATACTCAATTACTCCTCTCGCATAATCCCTTAATAGAAGATGTGGAATAGGTAATCCATCCTTGAAAATTGTTTTATAAACTGCCGTTGCTATATCACTGATACATTCTGTGTCATCTATATTTGTTACCACACCGTAAACTCCAGCATAAAGCCTTTCTTGTAAATAAAGATCTTCAACATCTGAAAACATATCTACTAAAGTGTTTAAAAGATTAGGTTTAAATGTAATTAACCTTACAAGAGCTTTTGTCGATTTATCCCTTATTTTTCTATTTGTAGTCGTAGTAAACCACAGAAGTACTATACCTCCTAATAGTGCAACCTTGTCATCTAAACGTGAATGACTTCCATTTAAAGCCCATTTTATTATTGTTAATGAAGTTGATTCAGATTGTTCTATGTCCTCTTCATAATCATTTATTGCAATTGGTATTGACCAAAATTGATCTCTCTCAGGTAAATTTTTACTGCTAAGATTTTTGTGTAACATTTTGGCATTCCAGGGATGGTCTTTTCTACAAGATATCCTTAAAAGAATATCTATACGCTTATCCAAAAAAAAGCTGCTATTTATTTTGTTAAATAATTCTAAGGTTCTTTCCGTAAAGCAATCCTTTGAACGCCAAATCAATGTGTTAATAAAAAGAACCTCAAAATGATTATGATTTATTTTATCTTCAGGAAAAAGGTCAAATAACTCGTGATTAAATTTTTCCGCAAACTGTATAGATAAGGCTGTAAGTATTCCGGCATACTTGTACATGTTGTGAGTTGAAAGTAGTTCCTTTAACTCATCTTTATTGGAGAAAGCAGAGTTGAATTCTTCTACATTTGGGTAGTTTCCAAGTATAGTTGATGCTATAAAATGATCACTAAATCGCTCATAGGTAAATCGTACCACCTCAACTCCCTCTTTCTTGTCATCGGTGTAAGTATAATTAATATCATTAGTTAAGACCCCCTCACTGATTAATTCCTCTAAAAGTGTACTGTCTGATGTATTTTTGGGATCAAGAGGATCAATGAGTTTTCTTGCTTGGTCCCATGGAATTCCCGATAAATGATCTGGATACAAAGCTTCCGCAAAATTGTTTATCGCTTTTTTTACGACTTTATCTTGATGCCTTAATCCCCTTTTTCTTGTTACGATCTTTTGAAGATTTTTTAAATAAAAATCAAAGACCTGGCTTATACCGTGTTGATCATTAGGTAATGTATCCTTTCCATTTTCTATTAATCCTTTACAAAAAGTTTTTAAGAAAAGAGGATTTGAAAACTCCGGCGTACTAAAGGGAATACTTGGCGTAGCAATACCTTGTTTTGAGAGATAGATAGCTGCCGCTCTTGACTCATGACCCTGGAAACCTCGGTGTATAATATGAGTTTCCTTTTTTATTAAAGTTTCTGGCAATAGATATTCTACGTAGGTACTTCGGCAGCTTATTGCAATTGCGATATTAGGATACTCCTTTATTTCGGTGAATAAGGACTCTAACCGGTGATTCCATTCCTCTTTATAGCGTCCTTCATTAATTGCATCGATTAGTAGTAAAGCTCTTGTTCCCGATGCTTCTCCTGCAGCATCAATGGCTCCCAAAATCTTGCCATATGAATGATTTCTCAAATCAAGTTGGTCTAATACATCTCTTAACGGATTACCCCCTGTATAATGTTGGCCAAGAAATAGAATAGTTGGTATTTGTTTGGAAAGGTTATTTTGGGCTATATCACATAACAAATGTGATTTGCCTATTCCAGCTTCGCCCGAGATAATTACTACTCTTTCTATTGCCGCATTCACTTTTTTACCTGAAAGAAAAGAGCCGAAGGAAGCTATTTCATTTCTTAGAGCAATTGTTTTTGATCGTATATTTGATAAGTTGCTTTTTTCTTCATGCTCTAAATTCTCACCTTCAATAGAGATCAATGAATTATAATATTCATCTAAATTAATCTGTAAATTATCTATACATTTTTTTAAAGATGTTCTTTTCTTATTAAAGGTTCCGTGCTTAATGCCTTTTCTATAAATGCGGAAAAACTTTTCAAGGGTATTACAAGTTGTATTCCATACAGATTCTTGCTCTTTTAAGTATGACGTTTGATGCTTTATGCGAGAAAAAGCCTCAAAACGTTTTTTGAGTTGGTTGTATTTATTTTCTATTTCTGTATCCCAAGCTTCATTTTGGATTAATCCGTCAAAGATTTTTGAGATGGGTAATTCTACATTAAATTCTGGTGTATATCGTTCATCTAAGGTATTTCTTGCCTTTCGATAACAAAAGTTAAGTTTATTACTGGAAAGAACAGTTTCATCAAACCAGTATAAAGCTCGGCCACTATATAAAGGATCATCAATAGTCAATCGATGAACAATTTGATGTTTACCCCAGAAAATGAATTCTATTTCCCTGTCAACTTCTTTTGCCAGTTTTGTCCATTTAGATGTATAATGCTCCCATTCATCTAACACTGTTACTACTTGCTTCCCTCCTCTTCCTTTCTTTCGGCTATCCGTTGGATCGATAGGCAGACAGACATAATATTTGGTTAAATTTTCATGCTTTTCTAAAGCACTTTCGAAGGAATGCGTTATTTGGCCCCATCTATTAGGGTTCATACCGTCAATAAAATATTTAGCTTGCCAACCATGCTCACTTCCATCTTTCAAACGCCAAAAACATTCAACTCCTGCATCTCCTCCAGCTCCTTCCTTCCTTATGAATTGATCCGCATTTTCTGGCTTCTCTAAATGGGCTAATTGACAAACCAATTCTTCAAAGCCATTGTTTTTGCTATTGTCATAGGAACGTATTTTCCTAAAATCCATCATGCCATATTTGATTTATATTATTTAATCCCCTCCACCACCCCAATCTCCTCCTCGCTCAACCCATACAACTGGTACACCACCTGATCAATCAGCCCATCCGTTTTTTCTATTTTTTGATTGACTTCGGCCAGTTCCTCGCGGAGTTCAATGAGCGGCTGAATGTTGGCGCTGTCATCAAAGACCGGCACCTTGGTTTTCATCAGCTTTTCGTGGGTGGTGCGGGTTTTGCCGCCGGGGATGGTGCTGCTGTTTTCAAACTCCTCTAAAACCTCAAAGGCTTGCTGCCAATAATGGGCTTGTTCATCCGGCAACTCGAAGCGATAAACGAGGTGCGTGGAACGGACGATATGGCCGTCCTCCTTGATCCAGTCGGCCCAGTCGGTTTCGGGGTCGCGGTGTTTGAGGTGGAGGGAGAGCAGCCATTGGTCGCCATCTTCTGTCAAGCGCAACCCTTCAATGTCGTGGTGGACGGTACCGATATCGATATCGCCGATACCCTGCTGACCGTATTTAATAGCTTCGCTGAATACATCGCTAAATTTTTTAAACGCTACCCCTTTGTTGAGGAATTTGAAGGGGTCAAGGGCAGACTGAAGCCGCTGTTTTTCTTTGGTGAATTTCAGCATTTGTCCAGCCAGATATACTAATATCTCATAGAAAAAATCTAATTCACTGGAATTATCCGTTTCTTCTTTAACGTAGGTAATTATATTTTTCGTAGCATTTGATGCTAAAAACTTTAAATATTCTTTTTTAAAATTTTTAAGTGAGCGATCAAGTATTTCTTTTGAGGTAGAAAAGGGAATCTTCTTTATTGGAAGCTGTTTAAAATGGGCCATACGAAGTTTCGGAAAAATCTCATCTTTCTCGCTATATTTTTCCCGAAACCAGAATATTAATAGAGGTGAACCCAGAATGGCTAATACAAATAAAAGATCAATCTTTTGATTCCCTTGTTTAGCAATATAAATACCTCTATCAACAATAAAATCATCTAATAAGACAGTCACGGCAAACCTATCACTTAGAATCTCTCTTAGAAGTAATCGCTTTCCGGTAAAAAATCTCTTTTCTCGTGGTTCCGCCAACCAATCACCGTAACTAATCCAAGTATCTTTATTCCAATTGATTGTGTATGTATCTAAATTTCCACCTTTTAGTTCGGGAACGAATGTATCATCTTTTTTTGATGATGCATGGTAAGCTCTTGTTGAAATTGTTTCTTCATCATGATATTTATGATGATATGGACCTACTCCTCTAACAGTATCGTATAATTCATCTAACCTATTAGAAGAGTTTTCAATTTTATCGATAATATTAGCCAGATTACTATCGGTAAATACAACATAACCATCATCCTTACTAAGCAAAGAAGTACTATATTTATCATAGTATTTAACACCATTATCAGCAGATATCTCACCTCTCAAAAACTCTGTTTCAGATTTATTTTTCTTTTGAACTATAAGGATGATATGCTCGGCACTAACACCAGGAAAAGCATTAATAGGAGTATCAACTAACTTCTTTGGTGTATTATCAATTAGTACTAACTTCCTAAATAGTGATGTTCGATAATTCGCGAGCCAAGGGTTCGGAACAATATTTCCTAAACTTTGTCCTTGCCTCAGTAAATTAATTCCCTTTTCCACAAAAAGAGTATATAAATCAATTTGATATTCGGTGCTATCGTACGCTGACTTTAAATATTGAACTTCATCTGAAGAGCCGGACTGTCTACCTATATTAACCCACGGCGGGTTCCCCACCACGGCATCAAAGCCCGGATTTTCCAGCCACTTCGAATGCTTCAAATCAATAAACACTTCGGGGAATTCCAGTTCCCAGTGGAAGAACCGCTTGCTTTCGGCCTGGGCTTCCGCTTGTTCAAGCACCGGCAGGTAATTTTCATGCAGGTCTGATGCTTCGCCTTTTACCTCTTTGATGATTTTATCCGGGTACTGCCGCAGCAGCACAATGGCTTTATCGTTATCAAAGTGGCGGCTGATCCACAAGTCCAGCAGGCGCTTGTACGGTTTAATCGCCTCTTCATAGTCGTGATACTTGGCCACACTTTCTTGCACTTCCGAAATGGTAGCGTCGGTGCGTTGGGCCACATCACGCATAAACTGGGTGGCCGTCAGCAGCGCCGTAAAAGGTCCACCAAAAGCTTCAATTTGACGCTCCTCATCCAGCTCCAGCGTAAATTTTACTTCTTTTACCGTAGTGCCAATCAGCGAATTGCCCGTCTTCAGGTGGTGATCCAAAAAGCTGAGCGGGGCACCTACGGTAAAGGAATCCAGCCAGAGGCTGAGCTTGGCCAGCTCTACGGCCATGGGGTTTAAATCAACGCCGTAAATACTGCGTTTCATCACCATGCGTTTGATCAGGTTGGTATCTTTAAGGTGCTCATCGGCATCAATGGAAATATCCTGCTCATCCAGCGACGCCAGAATCTCTTCGCGTACACGGTTCAGCAGTTTGGTTACGGGGTTTTGGGGATACTGCGCCAAAAGCGTAATGATCTTCTCGGCCAGCTTGTCGGTGGCTTCTTTCAAAAAGTGGCCGCTGCCCATGGCCGGGTCGCAAATCTTGATGCTGAGCAGGCCTTCCTTTGCTTTGTTTTCCAGCGATTCGATCTCCAGGTGCAATGCTTTGCGCTTGTTATGGGTGCGCTCGCTGTGGTCGCCCGCGGTAATTTTTTGGTCCAGCTTGCCATACTCCCCGTATTTAGGTTCCAGTTTGCCCATCAAATTCTCAAAGGTTTCCGCCCGTTTGTCAAAGACCGGCCCCAGCGTGTGTTCCACGATATACTCCACAATGTAATGCGGGGTATAGTAGGAGCCGGTGGCCTTGCGTTCACCCTTGTCATTCTCCAGATAGAGTGCGCCTTTGGGGATAACCAGCGATGGGTTCTTAACATCCTTTTCGGGCTCAAAAACCTCCCGGCCCCGTTTTTTCACCACGGACAGCGGCTGGTCTGCTATTCGCAGGTGAAATTCCAGCAGGCCCTCATAAATAGATCCAAGCTGCTCTACATTCAGCGATTTATAGTCGATAAACCGTTTGCGGCCCGTTTTTGGGTCGGGCTCACGGGTCAGCAGTTCCAGGGCCGGAACCAAGTATTTATCTGATATTTTATGCTCCGCAAGAAACTGGTTTTTCGGGTGATCACCCCGAAACAGCCCGCCGTTGTAACGGGGCACGTTCAAATCCGGATCACCTTTATCGATTATATTAAACAGCGAATCCAGATCATTCCATACGTCAAACGACCGGCGGCTCGGGGTTAATCCCTGTTCTACGCGTTCGGCAATATCCTGCTTGAGTTTCATCAGGCTGTACTGGAAATAATCTTTATTGCCAAGTGGCAGGAGACTTCGTGATTCGGCGTGCAATAGGAATAAGAGCCGATACAGCAAGCGCAGCGTACCCTGATAAATTTCTTGCAACGACTCGTCGGTTTCATTCTCATTACGGGCCTCATTCGCTCTGAAATCCGTAAATCCTTTCCCCAGTGTCAAAAATATATCGTCGAAAATAAGTTCTTTCAGCCGCCCTTCCAGCCGGGTGCCGTAATCGGTAGAGCCGCTTAAAACGGAGCCCAGAAAATGCTGTGCCGTTTCGGGGTCTTCGCGAAAGGCCTGCGCCCGGAAAAAGTGATAGAAATATTTAAACTGCTCTTCGTCTTCCTCCTCCAGTATTCGTTTGAGGTCCACCTCAAAATAGGAGTCGATCCGCGAGCGTGATTTCATGGAGTAGAGCCGCCAGTGGCTGCCGTTGGTGAGGATGCCCCAATCCAGACCGGTAACTGTCAGATAGTTCACAATCTGAAAACTGGGATTGGCATTGGTCAGCCGGTCCTTTTCGGCCACGCCTTTGCCATCCAGTGAACGGCCCCAATACTTTGCATCGCCCAAAGCGAGTGCTTCGGCATAGTATTTGCCTTTTTCCTCCCGGTGAGCCTGGGCTTCTTTCAGCGATTCTTCATCATCAAAAAATATATAATCGGGGATATTGAGCCGGCCGCTCTGTTTTTCGCTGTGTTGTACGTCAAACTGGTAGCCAAGAACTTCCGAGAGAATGGGCTGAATAAATTCCTTTTCGGTTTGTGACTCATTCATTTTGGGAAGCGCGGCTTTATTGGCCTTATATAATTTCAAAGCCCGTTGAAACGGCTCAGAAACGTCTGCGCTCCATTCCGGGTGATCCGTTAACCGCTCCGATAAATAATAATCCGAAAATAAGGATCGGTTCTCCCCGAAAAATGAAGACGTGGGTTCTTCTGTCATATATAATTTGTTAAATGATCAAAAATGGAGCCTCTTGACTACTGGTCCCGAAAATAGATTATAATGATTTAATGAGAATAATAATAACAGGGAACCCAGTTTCGGGCTGCAGATCGTTTGCACTCTGTATTTTAATATCTTTTATTTATTATTTAATGCCAGCCACATGAAGTTAGCATATATCCATACTATTCTTCATTTATAATGATGTTGGAAGCAGGAATTACGGAGCTTAAGCGGAATGAACCCATTTTTTTAATGCTACTCTCAGCCTCAGTCAGATCAAAAAATAACGGTATATGAATACTATACATAATAGAAGGTTAGATTGATACCATTTCGGAGCGCAGGGCATTTAGCGCCCATTTTGTTAGAAACATCTACTAAATTACTGGAGACTAACGGTAGATGCAGGCTTGCCAAATTGTAGCTTAATTTATGTAGGGTTTATGCCGCATTTACGGAGCCGGTCTTTATTGAACGCCAAATTTGTTTATAAACAATCTGTATGTATAAATATTGATAGAAGAGCTTTATCTTATTGTGATAATTTATCGGTTAAGCTTTTTTTGATAGCTGCCGAGCTTATGTATTTTCGGGGTTCAAAGGTTTTTGAACCATTTTTGATACGTTGAAAAACTTCTACCAGAAGTAGCAAAAACCTAAAAGTAAGGATTCCCTAATTATGGATTAAAAAGTTATCCTATTTTTACTGAAAACGGTGCTTATTTTGTTTAGCGCCCGAAAATAGATAAGCTCATTACCCCTAAAAAAGATAATGTATAGCTAAGAAAACGGGAGAGTATTATGGGTTTTGGGTATTTCTAATAATTAATGACGCCAGTTGAAGAGGATGATTTTTAGTTAACATTATTCTTCTTGATCTAAATTTCTAAGACAATTATTTATAAATTCAGACTCAGTTATGAATCCTTTTTGATGAGTCTCCCACACTTCTTTTATTTTTATATTCTGGTTTTGATTAAATGGAAGCGGAAAGTTTTTATCAGCTATAAACAACTCCAATGCATATATAGCCTGCCTCCTTTTTTTAGGATCTAAATCATTAACATCAAATTCAGAAACAAGTTCAAAGTCATTTATAAACGTTTCTTCTTTAATCATCAATGAAATACCAGCATATACTTCCAGATTTTTAGTAGATTCGCTTATAAATTTCTTCTCCGTCTCATTTTTGTCAGCTTTGTTAATAAAGTTACAATATGCATATTTAAATCCATCTTTTAATTCAAACATTCTTCGAAAACCCACCTCTAAACTTATTCCTTGATTTAAAAGTGCTTTTTGATAAATTCCAGATTTTGGAGCTTTTAAAATGGTTTCTACTTTTGCTGAAAATTTTCTTTTTGATCTGATTATAGAAAAAGGGGTAAAAGGAGCGTTCATAAGTTTCAGTTATTTAATAAGAAGTAATATAAATTACCTGCAACAGTTTAGAATTTGTGGTTAGCTTTTGCTAATTATCTTTATCATATACAACAAATTAAATATCTCTATCGCTTTTAAAAGATAAATATCCATTAATATTAATATTAGTATTGTAAACATATTACTCTTTGACCATTTCTAAGCCAAATCTTCTATATTCTTTAAAAAAATCTTAGAAAACTCCAGAAAACTCATTCTATTATACCTTTAAGAGATCCAAATAAGGGTTTAACAAAATGATTGTATTAGTAATGAGAATCAAAAATAATTTATTGAATCAGTAATTAATGATTGAACTTAACGACATATCATTTTCATACACTGATGACCAGCCGGTGTTGAACAATATTAGTTTCTCTCTTGAAAAGGGGGATACCGTTGGGGTTGTTGGGGTCTCCGGCTGTGGTAAATCTACCTTGCTTCGTATTATTGCTTCAATATTACCATCTGGTGATTCTCATAAACTTGGGGGTAAGGTACAGATAGAAGGACGTTCTCCTGATGAATATAGAAAGACCGGGAATTTGTCGTTTATGTTTCAGGAAGCAACCTTGATGCCGAATCTCACGGTAGAACAAAATATTGAACTGCCACTAAATGTAAGAGGAGTTAAAAATAGTTCAAAAACGGTAGATCTTTTGAAAACGGTGGGCCTGGGGCAGTTTAGCGACTATCTTCCCAAGCAGCTTTCGGGGGGAATGAAAACCAGAGTAGCACTGGCAAGGAGTTTTATTACAGAACCGGAACTGCTTTTACTTGATGAACCTTTTTCTGCACTGGATATAGCCTGGAAGAGTAAATTGTATAATGAACTGGAAGATCTCAAAAACCTCCACAGCACCACTGTTATTCTGGTGACCCACGATATTCAGGAGGCCCTATTACTGTGTGATAAAATTATTGTCTTAAAGAGCAGTGGTCAAATTATGGGCAAGGAAGTTATTCAATCAGATATGCCGGTTGAGGAAAGGGTATTACATGTTTCCGACTATTTAGAGGAGGTTTATTCACGTCATTATATCCCGATTCAGAAGTTGATAATGGATGATGGCACATCCAGTCCTACAGGAAATAATAGAATTCTAAAATCAGAAGTAAATGAAACGGTCGACTCTGTACATAATAGGTAGTATTCTAATACTTTTCGTATGGGAGTATTTTGGTAGCACTAACCAAATAACCAGATTGTTGGTATCCTCTCCATCACTAATAGTTGAGTATTTTATCAATAATATTGAAAGTATGCTGAACGCAACCTATGTAACATTATTGGAAGCAGTGATCGGACTCCTAATTGCTACGTTGTTTAGTTTTTTAATGATGCTTGTATGCTTTTATGTACCTAAATTTATGGAATTTATTCTACCAATAATGATAACCTCTCAGGTAATTCCGCTTATAGTACTTGCTCCATTTTTTATAATATTGATGGGTATTGGGATAGAATCCAAAATAGCTATGGCGGCCATTATTAGCTTTTTCCCTATTTTTGTGAATTTTGCACAAGGTTATAAATCAATTAACTCTCGTATTCATGAATTTATGGATATTCAAAACGCTTCTCTATTCTTCAGGGTTAAACGGGTTTATTTTCCACTATCAATGCCCAGTATCATGGCGGGTCTGAAAGTAAGTGCAACGCTTGCGGTAATTGGGGCCATTGTTGCAGAATTTGTGGGTGCTCCAATTGGATTGGGTAAAAATATGTTTCTGGCGGCTAAAAGACTTGAACCAGAATTAATGATGGCTTCTTTAATTCTTTCAACCTCAATTGGCTTATGTCTGTATTTGTCAATTCAATTAATTGAAAATAAGTTTGGTAAATGGTACAAGGTATAAACAAATATTGGGTCAATAAGGCAGACGATTTTCACAAAATTGATAATGTGGAGCGTGAAATACTATTGCCATATATTGCCGAAATTGTTAATGATATTAATCCCCCCAAAATGCTTGATTATGGGTGTGGTAGCGCATACTTGTCGAAACTAATAGATGTAAATACTGAAATTTCTTTATTCGATATAAACCGATCAATTGTAGATGGCTATGATAAAGGACGAGTTAAAAATAAAATTGTCAAAATAAGGGAGCATTCTAAAATTCCTGAAGACTATTTTGATGTAGTTGTTCAAAGCTCAGTTTTAATGTGTATACCCTCTATCGACCAAATTAGAAATGTTTTTTCAACCAATTATACGGCTTTAAAAAATGAGGGAACTTTAGTTTTAGTAATCACCCATCCATGTTTTTTACAATATCAATTTGGTCATTATCACACATCTTTTAACCACTCAAATTTCGATTATTTAAATGACGGATTGGAGTATGAAGTTGTAATGAAACAAATGGATAAAGAACCAATCCGGTTTACTGATTATCATTGGAAATTATCGACTATTTTAAATGAAATGATTAATACTGGATTTACTCTAAACAAAATGATTGAACACAAAGATCTGGAATCGAAATATCCCGAAAATAATAAATTAGTAACACCCTGGATTTTTTTAATTGCACAAAAGTAATAATGAATTTTAAACACACATACTGGAGTTCAGATCAAGTAGAATTATTATATAATGCTGAAAATCCTGAACAGGCCTTGATTCAACCGATAATCACAAAAATGATTCAAGATCTAAACCCTACTCACATATTAGATTATGGTTGTGGTGATGCATACATGGCGAAGCTTCTGTCTCCTGATATTAAAGTAGATTTATACGATAGGAATCAGAAATCTTTAGATAAAGTTTTTCAATCAATTGAAAGAGAAAACTGTTTCAAAATAAGTTCTGAAAATGAGATTCCTGAAAATCTTTATGACTGTATTGTTCTAAGCTTTGTATTGGTTTGTATAGATTCTGAAGAAGAACAAGCTAGAATCATAAAAAAGCTACGTTCTGCATTAAAAAAAGGTTCTGGAACGCTCATTATAACAAATTCACATCCTTGTTTTCTGCAATATGAGTTCACAGCTTTTAATACAAGCTTCGAGCCATCTAATTTTAATTATTTTAAGAATGGCCAACCATATGATGTATCCATCAAACAACCTAATAACAATCCTTCCGTAACTTTTACGGACTATCAATGGCAGCTCTCATTTTGGATAAATTTAGCGATAGAATGTGGATTTGAGCTGAAAAAAATGATAGAAGTGCCCGATAAATCTTATAAAGATTTAAAAGAAAACAAGTTATATCCCCCCTTTTTAATTCTAAAATTTATTTAAAATGAAAAGACTCTATTTTATTTTTCTCGCAGTTGTTGTATTTGCCTCTTGCAACAATAGTTCTGATACAGATGGCCTTGAAGATGTGAATCTACGGCAAGAATGGTTTGCCAATGCCAGTTATTTAGGTGAAGTAGTTGCTATAAATGAAACTGATTCATTATATGGCTTAGACATAAATTTAATAGAAGGGGCCGATGATGTGGATCCCATAAAAATGGTTATTTCCGGCAGAGATAAATTTGGGGTTGCCGGAGCTGACAGAATATTTACAGCAAATGAAGTTGGGGCTGATTTAGTAGTCATCGGGGTAGTTAATTACTTAAACCCCACTGTTTTTATTGCAAAAGAGAAATCAAATATTCAGAGTCCGCAAGACTTTGAAGGAAATACTGTTGGGGTGTTTACGGGTAATAATACAGAAATGATATACAGAACCTTAGTAAGAAAGGCGAATGTGGATAAAGATAAAATAACTGAAATTGAAGCTTCGTTTGATTTGGGTTCTTTTATAGCGGGTAGTTATGATGTTAGACCGGCTTATATTTTTGATGAAACCGTATCCTTAGACCGACAAGATATAAATTATAATATTATACATCCGCAGGATTATGGTGTCTCATTTATTGGTACAGTTTATTTTACGCAAAGAAGTACGGTTGAAAACCAGCCGGAACTGGTGCAACGTTTTGTGAATTCGATAGCAAAAGGCTGGGAGATTGCATTAGAAAATCCTGATAAGGCCCTTAAATACTTAGCTGAATATAATTCAACCATTGATATTACCAGAGAACGAGCATCCTTTAAGGCTGGAATTGATTATTTCAGGGGGGAAGGTGACAAAGTCTTAACTTCAGATATAGAAAAATGGAGACAAATGGGTGAAGATTTAGTTAAAATTGGAGTTATTGATGAATTTGACGTTAATAACTTCGTAAACATGTCTTTTATAAGAAAATACCACAAGAATAATAAATGAGTACTCTCCAAAAAGACATACAAAAAGAAATAAGTGAGTTATGGGATGAAATTAATTGTTTCCTGAGTAACCATAATAACAAATTAGCTGTGCTTGACTTCACTACTGTAATTCATCATGAAAATGGGGAAGTGGAAGTTCAGTCTATATATAAGCATGCGATTAAAAGTTATCCTGACTTATTAGAAGAATATTTTAGCGAAAATGGATATTCTTTACCTCAAAAAGAATCTGATAACAAGCCAAGTTTATATACGACTGAATGTAAGCCCAGCAATAAAGAATTAAACCAACCCGAGGATGAAATTTACGAGGGGAGGGAAAAAACAGATATAGTTGAACTAGCGACATGGTATGATTTTATGGAAAAAAATAAGATCGCCGGTTCTTCATGGATATTATTTAAAAAATTTGATAATAATGAAGGAGCGGAAGGAAGTATTGAAGTTGGAATTTATATCCTTTTAAAAAATCAAATTGATAGTTGGAGAAATGATGGAAAAAATAAATTTTCAACTTCTTCTAATACGAGTGGGGGGGAAATAAATAAATTCTTACTGGAAAATGCTCATAAGCTTATAGTAGAAAATGGAATAAGGTTTATTTTTAATAAATTCAAAAAAGTTAATCGCTCATTACAAAAGACTCAAATTGAACGCAACCATCAACGATCACTTAACCATTATTTAAAACCCATTTTCACTGGTATAGGTGAAAAAGCTAAAACAATTAAAAATCAGGTTTCGCAACAGAAATATTTAGAAGCTGAGCTTTCACTAAAAGCCTTAGGACTCCAAGCTGAAATATTACAGCACCACTTCCAACTTCGCCAGGACAAACACCTACCTTTGAATTTGGATAAGCACGCCGATGGATTTTATCCAATTAGCTTCAAATTATTCTTTAAATATTTATTTGTTAGAAATTTTTTTACAGGTAGTAATATTGACCATAATGCATTGGCCAATTTAGATGAAGATGAATACAATAAATTAAATGTATTTTGCTGCCAACCAATAAATAGTTTATTTGATAGTAACTTTGAAAATCTTCGTGGTGATATTAAAAATATTTTTAAAAAGCTTTCAAAAACCTCTCAGTTCAAAATTGTTTTTAAGGGAAATGTTTCTTCCCTTTATATAAATTTACCCAAAAACAAAGCCGCAATGGAGATAGTCATCAGATTCTCATCTGCCTTTATTGAGAATTTTAAACGGCATTGGATGAAAAGCAAAACTACTAAAAAAAATAATAGGGAGGCTACTTATACTCTATTGATATATACAGATGGCAATCGTAGTATCTATTTTTTCCAAAATAAGGATACGCAAGGATATGTTGATCATCAGATTGCTTTATCAAAAAAAGCAACACAAGAAGAGAATATTAGAAAGTATTGTAAATATTTTGACAATATAGAACTTCGATCCAACAAAGGATTAGGAATTAGTGATATAAAAAAATTATTAGAGTCCAATAATATAAATTACAGAACTTATGAAAGTAATTTTTCATTTTGTTCTAGACAAGAAATAGTAAATAAAGTTAATTTTGAATCAGTTGATGGTAAATTATTTTATCAAAAATTAACTATTCAAGGTAAATCTACCCTTCTAATATTTAAACCCCAATGAAACAGTTTTCAGTAGCTATTTTAGATGATGAGCATTCAACTCATAGTAGTGGTGGTTGGAGCCGTGTTTTTAAATACTTTTTAAATCCAAGAAATTATCTTATCACCAGTTTTGATAAAATAGCTTTAAAAGACGGGTCAACTAAGATTAATTCAACAGATCCATTTGAAGTACACTTTTTTAAACCTGAGTTGGGATATGATAAAATTGTTTCATGGTTAGACGATAAGGCAAATCAAAAAAATATTGATATTTATTTTATTGATATGGATTGGAGTAATCCTGAGGCAATTGAGGAAAGTAAGGTTAAACAAACAGATTTAGAAGATATTACAATTAAACAAATTGGTGATGGCGAGATACCATCTGTGTTAGCAGGTTTAAATATTTTAAATATTCTTTCTAAAGATAAAAAACCAAAGATAGTTTTTTCCGGATCGGATAGAACCGGTAATATCCGTAAAGTCTTTGCTTTACTTTCAAATAGGGTTTTGACAGATGATATATTAATTGGTGAATTAAATAGCAGAGCTGAAGATAGTTATATTGATGAGATTGAGACAAGAGTGGATGAGTATCTCCAATCACGCCAAATAGAAGTTATTAGCCGTCAAAATGAATCTTCAATACAGCTTCTAAACAAAATTATAAAAAATTGGGTAAGGTCTGATACCAAAAGATCGGACGAAGCGCTTATTCCAGATGATGGTATTAGTTCAGTAAATGAAAATCGTTGGAGTCTGAGATCGCTCTTTCCCAAGCAAGTAAATCAAATTGAACAAGGCAAAGAGATAGAAGAAAATAAAAAATGCATTTTAAGTATTCTCAATAATAAGTTTCCTGATATTGTTTTTTGGCTTCTATTTAATCATGGAGAAGATGAAAGAGGAACAGAAATTGATAAGCTTACACCAGAAGAAATTCAAAAAAAACTAAATTTCCTTGACCAAGTTGATTTTTCCACTGTGGCTAAGAAAGCTGAATCTTATATAAAGCTCTCTAATATTAGTGATGTAAAAGAACTCCTTAATAAAAACCCAAATGAACGTGGTTGTCATTTAGAGGATTTACGTACAGCAGTTGTATCTAAATTCGAACCATTTGAAATCTACTACCAAGGGATTGGTTCTTTAGAATCTAATAAAAATTTTGAGAGAAAAGACATAAGCAATGACTATTTAAAAAAAATCGCTCAATATGGTATTTATATTGGAGACCTTGTTTTTATAAAAAAAATAGCCGAAGCCAATAAATATCATTGTAATGCAGGTACTGTTCATTTAAATATTAAGAATGATGATAGCATCGGTAAAATGGAAATAGAATACTTATTTAATGACGCTGATAGATTTGAAGGCATAGAAAGTATAGGGGATAAAATCCAATCCTACTTTGAGAGCAAAAGATATTTCGGGGAATTTGAACTTAGGCAGCTTGGGATAGAAGATCTGCTTGAAATTATGGTTAAGAGATATAATTCTGAGGGTAAGATTCAAATAGGAAAAAAATCAGTTTCCCTTGATGCCAAAGCTCAAATAGATACTGAGCAAAAGGAAAAAGCGAGTTATAAATTTATTTTGAATTCAAAAAACACAAAATAATGAAGCCATTAATCATTGATTTTAATCAAGAAAGAGCAGAAGTTCTTTTTAATTATTTGGGTAACTATTTTGAGATGAGCTCAGAAGGTAACTTTCTGAGTGAAATTGATACAGATACAGATGCTGTAGTCACACAGTTAAAAAATAATGGTGTGAATTTTCTAATTATGCATCAGAATAATTCTAATGCTAAAGAGCTTATCACAAAAATTCCCGATGAAATTTGGACTATCCTTTATTCCGGTGGCGGAATAAATAAAACTTATTTAAAAGATAATGTTTTCGCATACAGCGGATATTTTACTGAACAAAAAACAAAAGATTTTTTGAATAAGGTTGGTAAGGTTATAGAAGAACTTCAAAGAGATAGTGAAAAGTCGCTCATCGCGGAAAAAATTGATGAGATTTTTGCACATGATTATGTTCTTGAACAAAAACTCAACCTCCTTCACGAATGCTTAACACAGAAGGGTGCAAATGATGCAGCTGATAGTTTAAAGAATGGTACAGACTATCTTCAAATTAAAGATGAGGTTAATCATGTGAAGGATGATAACGATGTTCCAGTCGTAAATCTATTAGCGGAAGAAGGCCGCGATAATTTTAGCAAAGATTACATTTCTCAACTCAGCTACCTTCGCGATGAGTTGCTAAATAGTTAACATATACTTGGCAAACACAATGTAAATGCAAAACGGGATACACGTAAGTATTAAAAAACTTTTGGTCCTTGGCGGACTAAAAGAACAATATCCTCGTGTCGTTTTTATATCCTGCTACAAATCAGGGCAGCCGTTTGCCGGTATTTTACATGCTGTAAAATTTCGACTATTTAGCCCTTCGGTTTTTATAATCTTTTTCTCTTTTTATACGAGAGGGCAACTGCATTCCAAAGATAGGTTCGGGGTGCTGGCTTTAGAAGGGACGGAATTTATACAGCTTCCCTGCTGTAAAGAGAAGTTAGTTCATGCTGCCGAAAAGCATAAAAATGATTCGCTGAATATAGACGCAGCGAAATGGCAAAAATTTTCACAATATGCTTGTAAGCAATTATTAAGAGAACAGTTGGATGAGCTAAAGCACGGTAACAAATTTGATCTCGGGAATAAAGTTCTAAATCCCCTGCGGATAGCATGTGTTAATATGCAATCATCATCCAAAAAATCCGCCGATCAATCGCTCCTAAAATCTAAGCTAAAGGCATTAAAGATATATACAGAACTTCCTGAAATAGCCGAACTACTGGCTTTGGCTAACGTTTGTAAGGAACCCAATGATCAATTTTTACAAACGATGAAAGAGTTTTCGGCCTTTTTCACCAAGCTGGCAGACTGGAATGATGATTTAGATAAAGATGGTATTACTAATCTTATTTCAACCATTGATCGTTTAAACAACATATTCAGGAAAATAAAAAGCTATTAATATGGAGCCAGTTGCACGAGATATACTTTTTATAGACGATCATAGCCAAGAGTATTTATCTACGCTAAAACCGGCCGCACATGAGGCAGGATTTCAACTGATAGCAATTAATACGGTGGCAGAGGGCCTAAATTTTTTAAATAATTACGCAGTTACAATAGAGGCTGTAATTTTGGACCTTACATTTCCCAAAAATGAAGTACAGGGAATGGAGGCACTGGAAAAAATAAAGAGCAAATACCCAAACCTTCCCGTGATAATGCTTACCGACAGCGATACCTCATCCGATATTGAGCAGGTGGTAGCCTGTATGAAAAAAGGGGCGTATAACTATGTTGGGAAAAAGACATTAAACCCTGCCTACCTTTTTCAAGTAGTAGAAAATGCAGTTCAGCAGGCAAGAGTACAATTAAGATTTGGTGATTATACAGAAAAAAAAGATCAACGATTCTATACGATTATCGATACCTGCAATATTGGGCGGTTTGAGCAAAATGGCGTCTTTGGTTTTGAATTGCTATCAGTAAATAAACCCGCCGGGGAGCACGAGGCAAACCGTTTAGCAGCATCGGTAAAGCAATGGCATGAAAACTTACTTAAATCAATCAGCAATTTTTGTCATGATGAGCTTCAGCTAAACCTGAAATATCTTACAGAAGAGAATAAGATAAAATGCCGGCTGATATTCACCGTATATGCCATTGATAAAAAGAGGTTGGGACAAATACTAAACATCCTGCAAAATGATATCAGTGCATTCTTTTCGTCATCTAAAATTGACAGCACGCACCCCTATTTATTTGGAGAAATTAATGACCGGGAATACCTAAAGGGAGTTAATAAATACTCTAATGCCTATAGCTATGAGGAATTTTATCGTAATCCAATTGAGATAGAGTCAGGTAACAGCATCGGTTTTGGGGCTTCCGCAAAACCCAATAGCAGCAAAACATCCGAATCAAACATTCATAAACTGCCTCCTTTACCTAAAGAGTTCTCATTTGACAATGAGTTACTCCGGGCACTGCTTAACCATAATGATGATGCAGAAATTAATATTTTGTTGAACCCAAGGCGTCCCAATAAGTATGAGATCGACGTGATACGCGAGGTTGTCAATGATTATAGCTTGCTTGATAATCAAAATTTTAATGAGGAGGAATTAGATTTATACAACAATTACCTGCAAACATTTATCGAATCGAATAGCGATAAATTTGTCATCAGGGTGATATTGAAACATTCCAAATCCAGCCTAAGCCAGCATTTAAAAACAGGCATACTCAATTATTCATTTGGGCAACAATCCAATGCAGAGTACCGACCTTGTAGTATTGGGGAACTATCTACCACCAATATTGGCAAAAACGAAGTAGCCAATCAATTGCCCTACATGTATTCAATCAATGATAGTATTCAAGCATTTCGATTGCCTGTTCCCGGGTTTAGTAGTTTGCCTGGTATTCAACAACAATCGCATAATTTCTATACGGTTCCGGAAAACTTGCCTGATGATGGTATTTCCTTGGGAGTAAAAAAAACGGGACAAAGCGAGCAAGAAGTTAAAATATCTCAAAATGGGTTAGCAAAACATTTGTACGTCACGGGTCAGACCGGTACAGGGAAGAGCACCCTTCTTAAAACAATGGTAGCCAATTGCTTAGATAAAAATAAAGGCTTTACAGTTCTTGATCCTCATGGGGATCTATTTGAGGAAGTAAGAAATCTGATACCTGCCGATAAGCAAGACAAATTAGTGGTTATTGATACTACCAAACCTGAAAAATCAGCGAAGTTTAATCCATTAAGTTTCGACAAAAATCAACCAGAAAAGAAGTCACTCGTAATTAATGAACTAATCCGAGTAGTAGGGTCACTATACGATCTAACAAGAGTTGGCGGTCCTATGTTTGAATTGTACATGAAAAATGGATTGCTGTTAGTTTTGGATGAAGGCGTTCAGGACATATTTGAAACAGCCCCTGAGTTAGAAGACTTTAATAAAGTTTTTTACAAGGAGAGGTATCGAAAAAAATTGTTAACAAAATGCCAGAACACGAAGTTAATAGATTTTTTTGGAACTGCAGGAAAAGCGCAGGGCGACATGTCATTTGCAAATTTTACCCCTTACATAACATCTAAACTTACACGCCTTACCGACGATCAATACATCGCCCCTATAATTTCCAGTTCCCAAGATAATTTAAACTTCAGGACACTTATTGATGAGAAGAAAATACTACTGGTAAAAATGGATAAAGGCTTAATTGGTGCAGATAATGTAAGCCTAATGGGCCAATTGATTATCAGCAGATTGGTAATGGCAGCCATGTCCAGGGGAAATATTAGCAAGGAAAACAGAACTCCTTTTTATCTTTTTATTGATGAATTCCAGAATTTTATAAAAGGTGATGTTGGGAGCGCATTATCCGAAGTTCGCAAGTATGGCCTAAGTCTCATCCTGGCCAACCAAACCATGGGACAATTGGACAATCAAACAGTTGAGGCTATTATGGGGAATGTAGGCAGCAAGTGTTTCTTTCGTCCCGGCATTAATGACTATGAAAAAATTAAACACTACGTAGAACCCGAATTTAAACGGAAAGATGTATTGAAACTCCCCAATTTTAATTGCATCAGCCGCTTGATGATTGATAATGTACCAACTGATCCGTTCGTGTTTCAAACCAAAGTAACTCACTAAATAAACCTTACAGAATATGGATTACATAATAATTGATGATAATAAATATTTTGCCTCTCAACTTTCTAAAAAAGGTGGGAATAGTGCTAAGGTTATTGGTGATAAAATGGATAATCTTGGGCCGCTGGCAGAAAGACTAATTAGTGGAGATCAACAAGATGAAAATGGTGATAATACAGGTATAGAAGAAAATGATGTAATCTTCATTAATATAAATCTAAAAACAGAAAAGAAATCACGCCTCAAACAAGCAGGAGTTGAATTACTAATTTGGCTAAGAATAAATGGAGTACAAAATCATTGTGTATTATATTCATTTGAGTCGCTACATCAACTATTAAACAGAAATCCTAAACACCTTATAGCTACATCTAAAGGCACTACGTTCCTTCAACTCCCAAAGGACTTTGGCGATCTTGATGAAATATTAAACAAAAAGAATAAAGGAGATGAATGGCTGGCTGAGGAGAAGAATTTAAAAGAAGTTTTAAAACCGGCATTTAATATTGAGGAGGTTCGTCACGAGCAGGCAAATTGGTTCGGGATTTTGCAAATGTGTGGTTGTCATCGGAGTTTGTTTCCTGAGGAGGTTAAATTTAAAAATAAAACCGGAGATGAATCACTTTATCCTGCTGATGTTGAAATAAAACTAAGAGAGCTAAATAATAGATTACCTTTTTATTTATATGCTCATAAATTTAATAATGATACAATCAATGAATTGTTAGTAGAGCAATTTGAGCAGCAGAAGGAACAATTAAAAAAGAAAATTGCTAATTTGGAATATAAAGTGACTGATTATGGCAAAAATAATCCTGATCCAAGTAATTTAGCTGATTTCTTAAGAGATAGAAATTCTATTCTAAAGGAAAATGAGAATAATGAGAATTGGGACGAAAAATCTCGTGAAATCATTGAAATTCAAATTAAGGAAACTAAAGAAAATATAGAAAAGGCAGAAGAGACACTATCACAAATAAAAACTGAATTAGAAGAAATAGAGAATGAAATAAGGTCAACAAAAGGAAACAGAATTAATATCCAAGAAAAAAACAAGAATACAATTAATGATCTACGGTTTTTGGGAAGCCAAAATATGCCCCAAATTTTATATATAGATGATCAGGCAGAAAAGGGGTGGAGCGAAATCTTTCAAGTCATGATATATGGTAAAAGAAATCATAGAAACTTCCATACATTCATACCCTCAAAAAAACATATAGATAAACTATTTAACGAGGTAGAAAGAAAAATTGAAGAAACCAATCCGGACATCATATTGCTTGACCTAAGGCTTTTCAATGAATCAGGTGTTCATTTTCAGGTTGAGGATCTCTCAGGAGCGCACTTATTGCGTGAAGTTCGGAATGAATATCCCACCATTCCTATAGTTATTACAACAGCATCAAATAAATATTGGAGCTTTGAGACATTGCAGCGGATAGGATCTGATGCATATTGGATGAAGGAAGGTATAGATTTATCATTAAGTGATGCGGAGTCAGCACAGAATTATATTGATTTGCTAAACATTATTAATCAATTAAACAGTAAGTATTTTAGCAAGCTTCACGAGTTTTCGAATCGTATAAAAATCATCGAATCTAATGATGAAGCATATTGGTGGGAAGAATTACATAGTAGACCAAATTCAAAAGAAGAAGTCATTTCTATATTGTATGAAGGCTTACAGTTGGCTAAAAAGCATTTAGTGAATGTCAAATTGATAGAAATGAAATCATGGGATAATAATGAGTGGTTCTTTCCTTCACTTATCATCCAACATCTAAGCAATATCATTGAAATTATTCACAATAGTTATAAATCAAAAGATTTTGACTCAAAAGGGTCACAATTATTTCAAAAAAGAAATACTGCTTCTCATATTGCTAATTCATTTGGACCAATTAATGCTACAAATATTAGTAACAGAGTGGTTATATTTTGGATTGAAGAACTCATCGACTATTTAACTGGCGATGCCCCTACTAATAGGGTTGGATTGAAGATTATTGGCCAAGAATAAATTAAATTCATTGTAAGATGTCAGGGGTTAAACAGCATATAGATTGTTTATATATCTTAGATAAAAATACAGCTTTCCTTGGGGAGAGTCTTGAAGGGAAAAACTATAAATTAATACAAAGCCGGGAAGAATGGGAGAAGTTTGATATTTATAAATTTGCGTTCGATAGTATAGTTATTCTTTGTGAGCTTAATTGGAGTGGTATATCGCGGCAAAATTTTTATGGTTTTGAGATTGCTGTAAAATTGCGAAGAAAGTATAAGCTGCCAATTCCCATCATCCTAACTTCAATGCTTAACGTAAATTACTTTGAAAAACAGGCCAAAACCAATGTTAAATACAATATTCTATTCAGCCCGGGATTACAATTTTTAGATCTATTATACATAAAACAAAATGTCAATGAGGCGGTTGAAGAGTTAAATAAATATCCTCTCTCACAAGCGACAATTAGTGATGTGAACGAAATGCTTTTAGATCTAAGAGGAACCATTCTTGATAAAATTACGCATCAGCTTAGATACAACATGAGAGAAAGTAAGCTCGAGGAAGTAATGCAAGAAATCGGTTTTTATTTGGATAAATATCAGCTCAATAAGATCGAATGGGCACCAATTAAACAACAGTTAAAATACAGTATAGATAACAAAGAAATATTTAACAGATATATAGGGGAGTTGATTGGAAATTGTGAGAGAGAACTAAAAAATAATGGGGATGCTATAAAGTCAACCTTTGAAAAAAAACATAACATAATTGTACTGGAGGATGACCCTAAATTCAGAAATAGAATTGAAAACAATCTTTTGGAGCATTTTGAAGAAGTCTTTATTACAGGAAAAGCATCTGAAGCTATTCAAAAATTAAGTGAAGATAAGGACAATTCATATACAGCTATTATTGCAGATTGGAGATTATATAAGAAAAAAACAAGTAACTATTGGCAATCATGGCAAGGTTATAATGTCTTAGATTATGCAGCAAATAATAGTTTTATTGCTTTATTTAGCCTTACCTCTCTTTACGATAGAAACGTACATAAAATCCGAAATGAACTTGGATTAGATATTCATCTTTTAAAAAAACAATATTTAGAGGCCGAGGGAAAGCAACAATGGGACATGATGGCCGATACGATAAAGCAGGGCTGTGATCAGGTTACTGAATTAATTGCATCGCGGCCAACCGGAGCCCGCTGGACTTTAAATTCTTATACTATTTACGAGCCTAAACGGCTGATTCCTTTTCAGTCACTTAAATCTAAATATGTAGAGGTAAGAAATTCAGCTTCTTGGAAGGTTTTTGAAGATGATATCTCAAATGAAGCAAATAAACTTTGGAGTTATTATAAAAAAGCTCTTACCCGAAAAGGGATTCATCTTTCTGAGTTTGCTTCAATCAAAAGTAAGTTTGGATATGAAATTGCCAAGAAAGAATCTGAATTAAATACGATTCTTATAGTTAGAAGAGTATATTTAGCACTAATATTATCGGCTGAGAAAATATACCATAAAATTTATAAAGCAAGATTTCAAGATACGGAAAGGGTGAAAGTAGAATATGGAATGGAAAGAGATTCAGTTGTTAATGCTTATTGTATTCTGAATGGGATATATTGGCAAGGATTTCTTGAGACGTTTGCAGAAGATATAGGCAAGAAGAAAGGTAAAGTAACTATGACTGAAGAGGAGCAGGCGTCTAAGGCTCTGATAGACAAAGGTAAGACACTCGCTTACCGAATGTGTGTTAAACCAGAAAAATTACCTGAGAAAGGTATATTACCAGAGGAGCAAAAGTGGTTAGTAGATAAAGGAATAGATATAGATAAAGGCAATTCAGTCCCGGATTATAAGACTTTTGAAGAGAGGTATAATTCGGATAATGAAAATGATAGCTTTGATAGAGAACCAACTGATGACGAAATACGTGAAGCATCAGACGATGATACACTTTCATGAACTGTGAAATTAAATTTAATTAATGATTCTTGCAAAAGGGTAAAAAAGTAAAATATGAAGTTATCGGGGCCACAACTTGTAGTTCTATCCAACGGCAAATCTGTAGGTTATTTTTCTTCTATTGAAAAAAAGCTTAAATCCAATCTGTCTACTAATATAAATTGTGGCCAAAAGGATATCTCATTTGAGTTAATCACGGATAGAGAACAGTTTAATGAATTTTTAGCAAAAGATTTTTCTAAAGCTGGACCACTTTTCTTTCTTATATCGGTTGAAACGTATTGGGATAATTCCACCTATGAAGGATATGATCTTGCCCTGGAATTAATGGAGCATCCAAAAATGAAGGAAAAACAATTAAACCTCTATTTTACTTCTTTTATAGAAAGGCCAGCACTTTACAAGGAATGTGAAAATAGGTTGAAGATGCTGCCCAAATCCTTCCAGCATTTTCAATTGCCCTACGGAGAAGAGTCTATCCCGGATCTCAAGCCAATGTTACCCAGCAAATGGAATTTTATTAAAAACCTGTCGCTTACAGAGTCCGGTATATTAGATAAGCTAAAGCATGACATGGCCCCTTACCTATCTTCCCCGGAAGATTTAACCCCGAAGAAATCGCAGCAGTTTGTAGATCATATCAGAGCAATTCCAGAAATCGTGGGAGATGAAGTCCTTGATTATGTAAATACCGTGGGAGCGGAAGGATTCTGTACAAACCGGTACAAAATTCAGGAAAAACTATCAGAGCGCATAGAATGGTTAAAGCCTGTACGAATAAATCCTTCCGGCAATGATTCGGCTTGGACTCCTCATATGTTGATTGTTGAAGACAATAAAAAATTCCAGCAAAAACTTAAACGTATCTTTGGCAACCATTTTGAGTTGGAGGTCAAATCATCGGGCAAGGAAGCCATCAAGTATATAAACGATGAGAGCTTTCTGATTGATGTTATTATGAGTGATCTTGAACTATTAAATGCATCAGGTCTTGATCAAGCCGTACAGGGTATCGATGTGATTGACCACGTAAAGTCTAAATATCCCGAAATTGTACTGAGAGTTATAACCCATCTTCCACGCAGCGGCGTACGGGAGTTGCTAAACCCGTTAGATATTAAATACAAGGATCTGGTCTATAAAAAGTTGCTCGATCCATTAAACGAGGCCTTTATTGAGGATTTAATACTCTTAATAAAACGTGAGGTAGATAAGTCAAGCTATTACAAACACTTGAAAGGCCCTGATAATACCCTGTGGACGCATACCACTCCAAGAGAAAGCAGGGCAAAACCGGGAAGGGTAAAATGGTTCTATTATAAATTTAAGCGAGAGGAGCCTGAGGAGTTTGAACGAATGTGGAACGCAATAGAAGCACAAGTCAACAACGTTTTAAAGGGTGATGAAAGGCTTTCGCATGGATTTGGAACGATGGGAGATTGGAAGAAAATTTTTGAACGTAAGAAGCCGGATGCAATAGAATTTTTGAAAAAGCTCTTAATCGATCGGTTATTCTGGATACAAAAATATTATATAGGCATACAGCAAAGAACCATACAAATCGATGAAGTAGAAAAATTCTTTAAAAATAACCGGTGGCCTTTTAACCGGAAAAATAGTAAGCGTTTTAGTCATTATGGTGGCTTGACTGGCTTCCAATTTGCTCAGGATGGTGGCCGTTCGTTAACACTCACATTTGGTCAATTATTTGATGAGGAATTGGAAAGGCTAACCGAAAGTTTGAGCAAATTAGATTTAGCCAATACCTTCCTATCAGAAAATATAGTTGACATCTTGGAGTACGTCAATGGAAATGGGCGCGTAACTTTTGAAAACGATTATGCTTCCACACAAACGTTTGTTGATTTATGGGTAAGTGATAAATTAGAACTCAATCATATCCATCAAGTTTTAAGACAGCTCAAAAATGAAAGGGACACGGTTGACTTTATGGATATGGTGAGGACGTACAACCGCAGAAAAGAGGTGGTTAAAAACTTACAGAGTTTGATGGATGAAGAAAATAAAGACGAGTATAATCTGTACGATAGAAAAACAAAGCAATTAATTTCTGCCGCTTATCAAACGCTTAACTGGAAAGGAGTGGAGGAATAAATAACATTTAATGTTAATATTTTTCTGTGATTCAAAACAAATAGTCCGAAACTAGTCAAGCTCAATAAGAACAGCAAATAAATTAACCAATGGCTTTTAGGTTTAATGTGTAGTTTGAATTTAGTAAAATATTTCATAGCGTAGAGTTGTGGGTATAACTGGCACACCAAACAGATGAAAAAACGTAGCGGACATTTTTAAAATTCGCAATACGTAAGTGCTATTGTAGTGGGAAAAGCGTTTTAGAAAAAGTCTATCCAACCTTCATCTAAAGTTATATAAAACGCTAAAAAAGAATAGATGATTATTCGCACAAGCAAATAGTCCATATTTAATTGAACTGTAAATGATTTTATAAGAAATGGAAGGAAAACCATCAAATAAGATAATTAAAGAAACCGAATCAGCACCTCGTCTTTTCCAAGACTTAGCTCAAAAATATATAAGGATTGAAACGCGATTTAATTCAGCTGTTGCTGATTTAGATAAAGAAAAAGAAACAATTGAAACGACCGCTGAACAAGCGTTAAAAGAACTTAAAAGCAAGCATAATGAATATTTGGTTACCGTTAAGTCTAAAACTGCCAAAACTTTAAGTGACTTAAAGAAACGGCATGAAAAGCAAATTTCTGATAAAAAAAATAAATATGAAAAGGGAACCTATATACACAATACTGTTAAATCAGTTGTCAACGAATGTAGAAAGAAAAAAGATACATTTAATCTTCTAAAATGGCTTACAGCTGTAATTGGAATAGTTATGGTTGTAATAGGGATAAAAATATCATTATCTAATGTGTTACTTTTGGGTATTGCAATAGGGTCTATTGGTTATTTTATCTTTAAAGAGTTTGCAGATAAAAGGTCGAACATAATAAATAAAGCAAACAAACTTGCCCCAGAAAAAAAGGTTAGATTTGATGATGATGACATAAAAAAAATCAAAGCAATTTCTCATGATTTTAACAAAGCAATTAATCAAAAGAAAAAATTTATAAAAGAACAGATACAAAAATTAGAAAAAACACTTGATTCAGAATATAAGAACGTTGAATCAACTACGATTGTAGAGAGAGACATGGAAATAAAAAAAGCTATAAAGGAATATAAGAAAGAAAAATTAAAAACAATAAATAACAGAGATAAGCAATTAAATAATCTTGAAAATAAACGACACGAAAAATTGTCTGCATTACGAAATCAGAATAAAAAGGAAATTCAAAATATAAATGACAACCTGAATAATATTATTGGTTTTCTTAACCGACTCCCTGAAACATACAATAATAGTGTGTTGAGTTGGGATAACAATGATGTTGATAAGGGCAAAAAATTGGTTTCTTCAAGCATGCGAGTTGGGAATGAGCATTTACGAATATCAATTGAAGGAACACAATATTCTATCGATGTCCCAAAAGTAATACCATTCCTAAACAAGTCAAATATTGTTTTCAATTGTGAAGGTGCAGCAGATACAAAAGAAGCAATAAGGATTTCACACAATATCATTGCGAGGACACTTTTATCTTTGCCCGCAAACAAAACAAAATTTACTTTCATTGACCCACTTGAACTTGGCGGTAATGCAGCCCCATTCACTCCTTTGCATAGTGATATTTACGGGGGGATGGTTTACACTCAAGAAGAAGATATTAATAACCAACTCACAATTCTGATAAGAGCAATTGAAAATCTGATTCAAAAGTATTTGCAAGACAAGTTTACTAATATTGCCGACTATAATCACCAGGCAAAAGAAGTACCTGAGCCTTATCGCCTTTTAGTAGTTTACAATTACCCTCATGGCTTTAACGAAACCACAACAAATAAGCTATTAAAAATTATTAAGAGCGGTCCAAGGGCTGGTGTCCATACAATTCTAATTAATGACAGAAATGCTAAACTACCTTATGGATCAAGGTGGAGGTCTTTTGAAGGACTCAACCTCAAAGAAGTTTTACCTAATCCGAAAAATAATGCTAATAAGCATCTTGGGTATGATAAAGAAATGCCCTATGCCCAAATTGTTAATTATATTAATGAGGAGTTACCAAAAGTCAATTCAATTGAAGTTCCCTTTCAAACTTTACCAAAGAAAGAGTGGTGGCAAGGAAAGGCACACAAACGTTATACCGTGCCAATAGGGAGGCATGCATTAGAAAATCAATATTTAAAATTTGATAATGATGATGATAACCAAGCACTGCTGATTGGTAAACCAGGTTCGGGAAAAAGTAATTTACTTCATGTAATAATTGCAAATTCGCTTTTGAAGTATTCTCCCGATGAGCTTGAAATCTATTTGATTGACTTCAAGGGAGGAGTAGAATTTACAATCTATGCCAACAAAAATATTCCTCATATCAGAACATTGGCAATTGAATCAGACAGAGAGTTTGGTTTGAGTGTTTTAGAAGGGGTAGAAAAAAAATTACTAATGAGAGAAAAGGAGTATAGTAAAGAGGGTGTTCAAAATATTGAGAAATATCATGAAAAATTTCCAAATAGGCGGATGCCAAGAGTGCTGCTAATTGTGGATGAGTTCCAAGAGTTTTTTACTGAGGACGATAACATATGGCGAGCTGTTGATGATAAATTTGATCGAATTGTGAGGAAGGGCAGGGCATTTGGCATCAATACAATTTTTTCTTCTCAAACGCTTTCGGGTAACTCAATAAATAAAAGCACAAAAGAACTCATTGATGTTAGAATGGCCTTAATGTGCTCAGACCTTGATGCTAACCAAATATTTGACGACAGAAACCCAGCTGCAAAAGATTTAACCCGGCCGGGAGAAGCCATTTATAACCCTGAAAATGGTAAGGTAGAAGGTAACCAAAGATTCCAGGTATTCTTCATAGATAATGACGATTTGAATAAAACTATTGATTCTGTTGTATCATACGCTGAGGATAGTGAAAATGATTACAGTAAGTTAGAACAAACCATTTTCAGGGGATCTGAAAAAGCTATCATGGAAAAAGACAACCACCCTTTGAAAGAAGTTACAACAGAATCTGCCCCAAGATCCTTACAACTGTGGATGGGTGAACCAATAGCAATTGACGATGATGTAACGGCAGTATTGAGGAAGCAAGGTGGTTCTAACTTGCTTGTGGCAGGTTACAATGAAAATATAGGATTGCGTATAATGTGCAGTTCAATTATTTCAATTGCAGCACAACATCAGCCGAAAAGCTGCACGTTTTATTTGTTTAATTTCTACAATATAGATTCTGAATTGGTGGATGTTCCTAAAGAATTATTCAACAACATTGACCAAGATTGTACGAGTGTGAATCGCAGACAGGTAAAAGAGAAATTGCAAACAATTAAACAAGAGATTGAAGATCGTCTATCGGGTGATTCAAAAAGTAATTCAAATATCTTCTTAACGTTCTTCTCTTTTCAAAGAGGCCGAGCTTTCAGAAAAGAGGACTATTCAATGAGTGATGAAGGCGAGTTAATTGCTTATATCTTGAAAGAGGGGCCTGATGTTGGTGTTTTTTCACTTATTCAGGTAAATTCAATTGATGGTCTTGAAAGAAACTTAGAGAGCAAATTATTGAAAGAATTCTCACAGCGTACTGCCTCCCAAATGAATCCTGAAAATTCTAGTGAGGTTATCGGTAGTCCAAAAGCTTCAAATTTGGGCGAAAACAGAGCATGGTATTATGACGACAATGAAATGAACTTAATAAAGTTCAAACCCTATGAGTTACCAACGTTCAGTTGGGTAGCTCAATTACAAAAAACACAATCAACCTTAACATAAACTTAAATTTAAAAATTATGTCAGACGTTCACGGAAATCCGGATGAGATACGCCAATTCGCTCGTCATCTAAAAAAATTAGCAAATGAATTATCAAATTTAAGGAATTCAACAAGATCAAAAATGAATCACCTTAATCAGTCATGGCGAGACAAAGAGAATGCACAATTTGTAGAACAGTTTGAAAAAGATATAAGACCCTTAGCCAAACTTATTAAGACTTCAGAAAAATACAGTAAGTTCTTAGAGAAGAAGGCTAAGTCACTTGATAATTATTTAAAAACAAAAATGTAATCTGTGGGCAACGGCGCTTACATAAAAGACACCGCATCGCTCAAAAATTTACGGATTGCCATTGGTCGGTATTGTGAAGAAAGTGAGAATCAGTTACGAGCCGTTGATTCAAAACTTGAATCACGCCTTACTAATTTGAAGTATCGTGAAGCTGAGTTACAGCGAGAGGTTGAATATGCAGAAGATGATTTGCGAGACGCCAAACGTACACTTTCACGATGCGAAGCTAATACTTATGAGGATGAGAATGGAAATACTGAACATCCCGATTGTAGTTTTGAAAGAGAAAACGTAATTGAATGCAGAGAACGGTTAAGACGCGCGACACACAATTACGATGTTTTTAAGCGTGAGATACGTAAATTGGAAGGAGCGATTGAAGAATATAAAAGACGAAAATTTAAGTACAAAAAGGTAATTCAATTTGAAAAAGAGGCTGCAACAAGTAGTTTGAGACAGCTAATTGATGGGGCTGAAGATTATCGTTCTGTTTCGTCTCCGATAAGCGAAAATAATTCAACCGGCATGAGCTTAGCAAAAGCTGCAGCAAGGGTTGATCCGACAATGATTTTAGCCTCAGCTGCTGGAGTCGTCGATATAATTGTTATGAGCGCATTTTATTTTCTGAGTTTAGGAGACAGTTTATTCAAAGTTTCGAACAGCAAAAAAAATGGAATAATAACAACAACTTATAAAGAAAATGAGAAAGAGTATATTTGCTCTGAACTGAAAATTGAAACTAAAGATTCAGCAAAATATGGCAAAATTGTAAGGGTTAATATACCGCCAATCCTTCGTGATAAAAAAATTGGAAAACATCTTATTCAAAACATGGAAGCTAATTGTAGAGCTAATGATTGCTATGAAATTTACGGCTGGGCCAATAAAACGAATATTTCTTTTTATAAAGAGTTAGGTTATAAGACAAGGAATCAAACCAAAGAATCAGGAGGTGAAGTTTATAAACCTTTAAATAGCAACTTCTCAGCGATTCAAGAAAAAGCTAAAGACGAATTTGAGGAATTAACTCCTTCGTCATTTCTCGGAGGAAATGATAAAGGCGAGCAAACTATAAATCCGCTGAAAGTGATCCCCCCGGAAGAGATCAATGACGAAGGTTTTTGGGAGCACCATAAAAATAACAAAGCAAGTTATATTGAGTTAATTGAGAATTATGATAAGTGCCAAAAAGAATTAAAGAATGGCAAATCAATTGACGATTTAAAGAGGGAAGACAAAGAACTTGCTGACGCGTATAATATCTTTCACCATTCACATCAAATTCAATTATATAAATCGGGCGACTATTATAAAGTTAATAGCGATGGCAGACACAGAATTGCAGCAACACATGCCCATTACCTACGCACAGGTAAAGTGGTAAATTTACCGGCAAACATTTACGAAAAAAATGATAGTAAATGAGTTTCAAGAGCAATAAAACACATTTAAAGAACGCCTTTAATATTCTTAAGCGACAATCGGCATCAACCTCTGAAAAGTGGAAAGACTCAGTTCAACGAAAGTTTTACAAGGAGTTTATCAATCCACTGCCTAAAGAGTTTCATTCGTATATGGAAGAGCTTTCAACGCTTGAAAAGTCATTTGAAAAAGCTGAACGAACAATTGACAATCTGCAACTATACTAACACTATCTCAACTGCAAGCAAGTTAAATATGTATTCTGGCTTGTATGTACTGAAATAAAATAAGAACAATACATTAGTTAATCAGCAGGGATGATAGTTTAATGGCCAATTTTTACCAAGGATGTAATGGGACAAGATAGAAATGCAGCACAATTATTTGAGAAAGCAAATAAACTATATAACCAAGAGTTATATGAGGAAGCCCTGCCACTTTATCAAGAAGCTTCGCAGGAATATTTAACTTTTAGCAAAGCAGGCTTTAGTGAAGTACACTTTGGTGAAGTCAAAACACTAATACGTCTACACTCTTTTGAATCCGGTATCATATCCTACAGTATAATTTATGATCTCATTCCAGATAAAAAGAAATTGTCCTATTCCAAAAAATTGGCTAGTATTTTAATTGAGGAAATTCAAAAGGAGGAAGCATATTCGAAGATTAAGGGCAATATTAGTAAAAAGAGGGGAGATGGAAAAAATGAGAAGGTTCATCAACTGTTAGCCGAAACAATTAATCGTAAAATAGAAGACAATAGGACGGATTGTGCTTCATCCGTTTTAGCGATATTAAAAGGAAGTGAGTTCGATAATGAAAAGCTTATAACTCTGGAAGGATCATTACTTAAAGTCCGCAAAAGAGAGAAAAAGATTAACTGGAAAATATTTATATACGTGTTTATTGGGGTTTTACTGCTTGGAGGTGTTGTTTTAGGGATTCAACATTCCCCAAAATACTTATCTATGTTCGAGAATGAAGCCCAGCCATCGGCTGAAGCAAGCAATTCAAACATGGCACGTATAACTGCAACGGATTTAAATATCCGCAGCGAACCAACGACGGGCTCGAAAGTAATAGGCTCCATTGAAGATCGCGGGACACAAGTAACCGTACTTGATGTTTACTATCCCGCAAATGAAGATGAAGCGATTTTAAATAGTGCTGTAACAATTAATGAACAGAATAAAAATATTGAAATTAACTCAGGAAAGGCCTTAAAAATAATTTCAGACAGTGGTGACAGTTACTATGTGTCACTTCAATTTCCGGATTATGGAGAAATCAGAACATCCATCTCCAAAAGTGCCATAGAGAGAATTGGCGGAAATGAATGGTATAAAATTCGCAAAGCTGATAATACAACTGGATGGGTTTATGGAAAGTTTGTAGATAAATTATAGATATTAGTATGTACCAAAAATATTTAACCTTACAAACTTTACGGTATGTTGGGAGCTCAACGTAATGTAGCCCATAATTGGTTCCACGGGCGATTGTAAGGACGTCAACCATTATGCCACTGACCAAGTTCTAAGGCAGCTCAAAAATGAAAAACATGCGGGTGACTTTATGGATATGGTGAGGACGTACAACCGCAGAAAAGAAGTGGTTAAAAACCTACAAAGCTTGATGGATGAAGAAAATGAAGGAGAGTATAATTTGTATGATAGAAAAACGAAGCAATTAATTTCTAAGGCGTACCGAACGCTAAATTGGGAGGGAGTTAATTTATAAATAACTAAAAAATATTGCTTATGGGCATTTATGTTGAGCTGCATTCGACTTCAGGAAAAACAATTGACCCGCAAGAACTAAAAAAACGTCTTATTGAGGCCGGTGCCAAGCCATTCCCCAAAGATCCTGCCTACGATACCAGCGGTAAGTATAATGTTCCGGGCTTGAAGGGTTTTCTTCGACTTGAAAGAGAAAAAAATATCAAAAGTGGCATATGGGCATCGGTGCGATTGTCATGGGCAAGTGATAGAAAGACGTGGAAAAGCCTGCTTGATATAGCTGAACGAATTAAAGGCAGAATGTACGATTCTACGCTGGATCAGTATATCACCTACGAGATGATAGACGATGTAGTGGAACACTATAGCTCTGGTGTCAATATGCTTGGAAAGGCTGGTAAAAAAGAGGAAACAACGAAGAATTCAGATGATAAAGAATCTTCCAGAAAAAACAGAAGACGTAAGCGTAAACGTACTGATATGAGCGACGATGGACTATTTAATGTCTTAAAAAGAATAGTAGATTCAGAAGCCAAAGCAGGTGAGGATCTTCTTTTTGAAAATCAATTTAGCAAGAAGGACATAATAAAGGCGGAGGATGTTGTTGATCCGGATAAAAATCGCTGGGATATGAGCTTGATAAAACCCTTATTACATTTAAAAAAATTACTGGGGAGTGAGAAGAACCCAGGTAAAATGTGTAATGAGATAGAAAGAAAAACGACAGAATGGTTAGAGACCAACCCCGATTCCAGGCTGCCTTCATATGTATCAGGAAAAGCATATATATTAGACAAATATTTAAGAGAGCTACTATCGGAAAAGAAAAGTGAAGAAATAGCTGAGTCTATAAACATGGAACTATGGCGTGGAATAGAAAAGGTAAAATTTCTTACTATTTTTAACCCCATATGGGAAGAAGGTGTAGCGAATGCAGTCAAAGATTACTTTGAGAAAACTCCGAAAGAAAGGCGCGTCTCCATAGCAAAAGAAATAAATGAAACTATAGATAAATTCGTGCAAGAATTAAAACAGCAGAACAGTAAATAAATCAATATAATTATAAATAAAAGATGACTTTGAAAATATCAGATCATTCTCCATTCTGGTCTTGACCCGAAATATAAAAGGAAATTATAGGCAGAGTAGTGGAAATTCTGAATCAAGTTCAGGATGACGAGTTACATTTTTGAAAATTATGACAACGTCTATATTTCCACCCTAATAGCTAAAAAAAATTAACTGAGATAATTACCATCAGGATAGACTTATAACTAATCTTGATTTTGCTTAACACGTTCTTTAGCAATGGCGACATAAATCTTTTTGATCTGCTCTTTGTCTCGTTGTCGCTCCGTTTCATCTGCATGGTAGAAAGCAATTTCACGTAAATTATCAAAATCGGGATGTTCGAACAGCTTTTGCCGTGTATATTCAGCATCTTCTTTAGTCCAGCTAAATAACGGTGATGGGTTTGGCGAATCATCAATGGATGCCAACCCACGTGTTTTATTAAATAACTCTTGGTCTAAGTCGTGGTCTTGTTTTTTTTCGTCTGACATATTTGTTTATATATTTATGACTGATTAAAGAACCGACTACCCAAGTGGCATTATATAATGATTTTGTTCTTTTTCAAATCCTCTTAGAATCAACTGAAGTCATATATCCTCAACTAATCATATTTTTTGAACAGAAACTAATTTTTAACTGCGATAGAGTCTGGAGAAGCAAACGACTCAGAGTAGATTTTCCCCGAGCTCATAAGGCAACACCTTATACAGGTTTTGGTTTCGATGATTAATCAGAACTGTTATTCTTCTCTTGGAAACGCAAATATACAATACCAAATATCATTATACTTATATGGTAAATATTCCTTAAGGTTGCTTTCCTTACTGCTAATCTTCTTTCCTAATTCAGAATCACTACGCGTAACCCACGTTCGTACACTTATATCCTCAGGCCCTATCTTTTGATATTCCTGAGAAGAATTCTCCAATTTTTCAATGGCTGCTTCAATCTCACGCTGCTTACTTTTACTATATTTGATGGAAGGTTTAGTCATCTACGTATGAGATTGTAAATTCGGCAAAGGAGTTCCATGTGTTTTTAATTGTTTCAATATCGATATTGCTAACTTGCTGTTGAAAATGCTCTTTAGTTGCCTCTCCAAAATCAATCACCCACCATCGCCAATTCTCATCAAGCATTACATTTCTTAAATATAAATCATTGTGATAAATCCCAAGCTGTTTGTTCATTGCCTGAATGAATTCACGAACGTTCCGAAATGTCTTACGCAGTTTTGAAAAATCTTCACGGGATGTTGGTTCAGCTCCCTCGGGAAATTGTTGTTTATTAATGATTTCTTGAAGCGACATCCCATAAATGCGCTGCATCACTAAAGTGCTGCATCTTTCACCGTCTTTGCTTTCCGGGTATTCAAAAAAGAACGTTGCTTCCGTATTGGGAGTACCCACACTTTCATTTGTTAGCTTATTCACTTCGTCAAGAAATTTTGCTTCGCCTTCTGGCGTGTGAACGTTACGTCCATTGTGGATAACCTTGTAGCAGAGGCTGGGAAATTTCGAATCCACATATACCTTGGCACTGTTCCCCCTCCCTATCTCTTGGTCAGCCGCCTGTATTAACTTATTGGCTACTTGCACTGCATAGTTGTCCATACCTGTATTTGAATGATTGATAAAATTAAAGAAAACCTCAGAAAATTAAATAAGGCATTTATTGTACATACTTCAAGAACAAAAAGGCACAAACGATTATGAAGACAATGAATACAAATATATCGCATACCAGCACAATCCAGGCTTGGATGGAAGACCGTCCAGATAACCATAGAAAACTTATTGATGCCTATCCTTATAACAGTTATTCAAGCTTAATTTTAATTAAACAACCGGAGGTAATTATGCTTGATTAAGCAAAAATAAAAAGTCATGTGGCCGGCAATCCTGCCGGCCATGTGATTCTTAACTCAACGAATGCTGACAAGTAATGAGGCGATGGATACGAAAGGTGAATACTCAGGAAAACTGCTTAGCCCCTAACTTAATATTGAATTGAAAGATAACCATTAGAACCCATTATGATCAACGATAACACACATACCGACACATCCGACAGCAGGGATAATATGGATACAAAGCAAGCAACAAATATAGATGGTATACAGACTGGTAACAGCACCCAATGGGCATTCTTCGATGATGATTATTTCACAGAGACGGATGAGGAAGTATTTATTAATAACGATGATAATGAGGAGGAAGATCAAACGGACGAAACGGACAAGGTGGAATTTCAATCAGCCAACTTGTTACAGAAAATTCGCGATCCTGAATACGATTTTTCAAGCGACTGGGAATCTATCATAAACCCTAACTCAAAAAACCACTAATATTATGAATACTTTTACTTGCTTCATCATGGGTCTTAATAAAAAGGCATTTATAAATTGCCCACGGGAGGTACGTCGCGCCTTCAATAACACCGTGCTCGCATGGGTTGCAGTAAGTTTAATGGGAGCCTTTACCGGCTTTGATATTGGCCATAACTTCACTTCTGATACTACGTATTTAGTCATTGCCTCTATTGTTGGGTGTCTTTTTGTGGGTTTTGTTGATTACCTTTTTATAAGCTCAAGAGAGTCTGGATTTATAGCTGGTACCTTTCGTTTCTTTTTTGCTGTCTTTGTTATTGCATTAGCGGCCGTTAGTGCTCTTGGCCTGTTATTTTCAAACGACATCGATAATAAACTCAATGGTTCCAATACCGATGAGATTGCTGTATTGGATTCAACGCATAATAAACGAATGAATGATCTTTTCAGTGATATTGAGAAGCAAGAAGATGAAGTTGAAGGGTACCATCAAAACGTTTGTGTACCAGAAGCAAATAGAGGTTTCGCCGGTGATGTATATGATAAAAAACACGCGTTCTGTATAAACAGAAAACAAGAAATTGAGGAGCAACGTGAGCCTCTTGAAGCTAAGGCAGAACTTGTAACTAATATTTACAATAGTAAAAGAGCCGATCTTACCAACTATAAAGCAGGCATATCACAACGATATAAAGCTCTGTATGACCTGGCAATGGAAGATAATGTAAAGCTTATTTTGGCAATCGCCATTTTTGCAATATTATTATTTTTCGACCTTCAAGCACTGGTATATAAGCTTTCAATACCTAAAGACAACGAATATGGTGAATGGTTGAAAAAGGTGAATAATGATAATAAGAGCAAGAAAGAATTGGAACGTAACGTCAATCAGCAGGAAAGTATAATGATGATAGCTCTCGGAAGCTTTGAAAGGGTGCTGGCGAATAATAATCTGATTACCCACCTGAAGAAGTTTACAAAAAAGTATACCCAGCTTCGCCCCACGGCTGAGGCTAGAATTACTGAGTTGGAGAAATCTCGTGAAGAGGTAATCTCTGAGTTGAAAGAGCACGAAGTGTATGAAGCCTTAGTTTCAAATGAGGAGAATCTCACGGATACGGAGCCTGTGGATATTGGCGATAAAAAGGCACCGATCAATAGGTATAATCTGTTTTACATGACGCGGCCAATGAAAAAGATTGCTGATCGACTGTGGGAAGATGCAAATCAGGAAGAAGACAAGTACAATAAGTTAGTATTTGACTGGATGAAAAATAATATCGAGTATAATTCTGATCATACGCATGAGTTTTACATGACGGCGCGAGAAGTATTTAATAGTAAGACGGGTGTTTGTGGAGAATCGGCTTTGTTATACGGCGCTTTTATGAGGTACAAAAACCAAGAGTGGAATTACTGCCATGTAGATGTTGACCACAAAGGCGAAGACGTAAATCATGCATGCAGCTTAATCAAAGACAATGGTAAGGAGGTCTTAGTTGACGTTGCCTACTCTACGTATGGTGTTTCCCATCAAAAATGGAATAAAATAAGCGAAGAAAAGCTCATAGAAAACATGGTATCATGGAACAAATAAACCAGAAAAAAAAGGTAGACTTCAGCAGAAAGCTGCTTTTAAATTTCCATTTTGAGTTACGGCATTTAAAACTGTCAAACACGCATAATCATGTAAAAATAGTAGATAAATATTTACCAAAATTCATTACCTGCAGGAATCATCTAAAAGAGCTATTAGAAATGAGTTTTTCTTCTATTCGTTACAGCATTGAATCTTATTTGCAGCACATTTTGGATTGCTTGGAAGCCTTGTTGGATATTTTATTCGACATTCCAATAATAGAAACAGATAAGCAATTTTTTTATAACCATTTGCACCGGGTGCAAGCGTGTCTGAACTCACATGGTATAATTATGCCCGGTATTCCAATGTACATAAATTAAGATGAATTTGATCAGATTTTTTCATACTTCAAAATGGCCCTATAAGGCTTTGGCAGTGCTATGCTTGTTTTATGCTCTCTTCTCTTTCTATGAATTAGTGATACAAAATAAAACACCATTTAAAATTGAAGCAGAAGGGATTGTCCTTGATTTAAATAAAAAATACTATTTCACGAATTATAAAAGTATCAGGAGCCTGGAGAATGCTGAGTCTGAAAATTCCGTGTTAATCCGATATAAAAAGAATGAAGAATGGATGCCTAACCACTTAGGAACGCTCTATTATGATGGCGAATGGAAATTAGACTTAAATAAAGCCATACAACATCCTGTAATTAATAAGCACCCCTTCCTCCCTTATTGCAGAAGCGTAGAAAAATCGTCAACAGGTAGTTTTAACTTTTATGACTCTGGCCAAATTGTATCTGAAGCGCAACTAACTACTGGCCTTATTTTTAACTATCCAACCGGGAGTGTTCAAGACCGGGAATATCTGAATATTAAAAAGATATCAGGTAAAGAGGTACTGTATTTCGAAGATGATGGTATTGGGGTTTCCTACCAATTACCGGATAAAAAAGCTAAAATTTCGGCCGCATTTAACTCTAAAATTAGAACTGCAAATACGAAAGGAAGCCTCATATTCAAATTTGATGATACGACCCCCAATGTATCTGGCACCTATAATATATCTTACACTCCCAACAATTTTCTTAGTGCTTCAATTGAAGTTAAGGATCAAGCGGGTAATACGTTATATAAAAAATTGGGTATTAGTCACACCACTTTTCAAATAGAAAATATTCTTTTATCACTCAAGATAAACCAGATGTATGGTATCACAACCATATTCATTTTCTTGGTCCAAATAATTTTAATTGCGGCATTTCTATTCTATTTCATTGGGCTTGAACCACCGGCCTATAATAATCCTATACAGTCCAGTATCCTTAAAAGCAGAATAATAATGAACTGTTTGATGCTGCTGGGGACTGCTCTGTTTATTAAGACATTTGGTTATTATACAAATTCGCCTAAGTACGATTTAATCCTGCTGAGTGTTCCTCATCTATTTAACATTAGTTACTGGTTTGTGTCATGGTGGAAGAAGCTAAAAAAAGTACGTTTCTCAAGCCTTTCGCTAAAAGATAACTTACCTGAAATTAGAATATCAGGCTCCATAATGTATGCTGGGTGGATGGTTTTCTTTTTCATCCTCATTCCAGTCATTATCCTTTTGGCAAACATCGTATCTAACGAAAGAGTGCTGGGAATACCTGCACTGCACTTCCAAAAAGTTATAATCATTCTGGCTTACTTTGTTTTCGCCTCAGAGCTGGTTAGTCAAAAAACAGCCAGGTTTATAAATAACAGGGATAAGCCTAAGTTTATTTTCAATTTACTGGGGAAATTTCTTCCTAAAAATGTGTTAATACTTTTCTTCTCTATTTGGCTAAGCTATATCATCGGTGATTATGGTTCAATACTCTTTGTTGCGATAGCCATAATAATGATTGAAGTGACGCTACGGCGCATTAAGCTGAAAGAAGTAGCTGTTGGATTCAGTATAATTTTAGGTATAGCATTATTAGTAAATCAAATAGGTATATACGATGGTAGAAAATTATATCGCTTGCTGTACAGTTTTTTACCTCCCGATTCGAATAGTTTTGCTCATTTTAATCAGGCAGATCGTGAATCTATTAGCTATATCTGGTTCAATCTTAAATCCTTTATGGAAAGTTTCCATATGGGTTTATTCAATGACTTGAAGATACTGGAAGTATCAAAAAGTGTAGCACATAGTGATTATGCGTTTCATTGGAGCCTTATGTTGGGTGGGGTTCCTTTTTTATTACTTGTTATGGCATGCCTGTCATTTTTGCTGACCCATCTATTCTTCATTTTCAAATCTACGCTCCTTCCCATGAAGGTCGGAAAAAACACCTATCTCAGTCTTGCAAGGAACAAGTATACCATTATAATAAGTTTTTGGTTGGCCATTACCATCGTACAGTTTGTATACCAGCTCTTTTCAAATAATATGCTGTTCGGTAGTATACTTTCAGGAATCCCTTTTCCTTTTATCAGTGTAGGAATACAAGATTACTTTTTCTTAGGACTATTATTTGTTGGATTAGAGATTTTATTCTACTCAAATTCTTTCAAAGCTGATTTCTCAAGAGAGAAAACAAAAGCAGTATCAAGTAATTACGTATTTATCAGTTCCTTTAGGCAGGCCCAATATTTAATAATAGCTTTTCTGTTCTTATTTGGACTGAAGGGTGCTCAATTCTGGTTTTTCGATAACCAAGAAATTCATATTTCTGCCCAACCTCCCTCAGAAGAGGAAAACAGCAACTTTTTTGACGTTGAAAATTACGCTCAGTCGACGCAGGATAAATATATTCAAATAGCTAAGGATAAAATCAACGAATTGGAGTTGACAAATCTTCCAATAAAAACCAAAAAGAGCTTAAAGCCTGTACAATATGCGTACTATAATGCTGATCCAATTAAAGAAGTTTTCAAAATACCATTTGAGCTAAAGCAAGATCGATTGGAAGAGATTATTTCGTGGAAGAATCATTTTGATTTTAGCAAAAAAGAGATATCCGGTGAAAACAAACCGTTCGGAACCGTTTATGCTAAGAAAATTTTAGTAAACGATAACTATCAAACCGTTACAACAAATCCTTATTATAGATACTTAAATTTAAATAATGACTATCTAAACTTAGATTTAAGCGCAGAATTGAATCGGCTTCTAAAGTCGCATGTACAGAATAACCTTGCGGATGACACCAGGGTATCTGTTGTAGTATTAAATAATGAAGCAAACGAATATGTGGCTACCTCTCAGTATCCAAATACATCAAACAATTTTGTTTACTATCAAAACTATTACATAGGCAGCATTAAAAAAGCGCTCTTGCTTGATGCAGCGTTGAATATAGATTTCAATCGTTATATCAAATTCCAAAGCCAAGATCTAAATTTAGGGACGTGGATAAAATATTCTAACTATGATTTTGCCGGTGACCTGTTAGAAGACGTCTTAAATTATAATTTTGAAGAATTTGATCGTTACTTAGCCGAAGAATACAACACGCCGTTTTACTCTGTATCAACACAGTCATACAGTGATAGGCCCAAAGAGGAGGTATCTAATGTTCCGTTATTGGCCAACGGCGGGCTTCAGAAATACCCAATAGCCAATGTGTTGCAATGGTATAGGAAGCTTGCGTTGAAAGCTAACAAAAATGATCGCAAAGGAACTAAGTTGAATAATATTCTCACCTTACCACTTGAAACCTATGGCACGGCATCAGTAGTAGGGAAAAGGCTAAAAGAGGCTAATATAGATACTGATCAGTTTATAGCTAAGACAGGTACATTAGAAGAGAATGGTAAAAATATATCCAGTTCGTTTATTATCGCTAATCAACAATACACCATTGGGGTAATGATGGTAGGTGATAATCTCCCCTTTAATGAATCAGGTCTTACGGCAAAGTATATATTTGCAAAGAAAGTAGTACCTCTCCTGATTAAATATTCGATCTTTAAGAAGTAGCTGGTAAATTAGGTTCCAGTATCATTTTTTAAATTCAATATTTAGAAAAAATCTTCAAAAAAGTTGGTCTGAATTTATTTAGCTCTCCACTATTATTTTAATTAACCAGTAGATACCAAAGTTAGAAAACCCCGGAAAATTTAAAACTTAGCATATTATAGATGAAATGATTGAAGGTAGAAAGCGAGTGGAACGGAGAGTAATTACAGGAGCCAAAAACTTTAACTAAAAACCTTATTTAATATGCCTGTAAAATCTGGAACAAGTCATGCTTTAAGTGCTTTCTTATTAATGATTGCAAGTGCATTCATTGTTAAGTACTTGGAACACCACCAAACATTTGAGTGGGTGCTTATAAATCTAAATAGCTATGCTGCTGGTTTGTCGGGATATTTAAACACAACATTTGAAATTACGATGAGAACAGATGTGATTGTTTTGCTTTTTGTTGCTTCGTTTCTCTGTTTCGTATGGGGGGTTATTTATCACTTATCACGAAAACGCATATAAAAACTGAAAATTCCAACACTCGATTTCTTGAAATAATTGTTTAATTAGGTAATCTTATATACTAATTAAGCTAATGAGTATTAATATACATCTATATCTATACCAATTTGGTTCTGTACCGGTGTATATAGATTCACGTCAAGATCGGATTCTGGTGAATCAATACTGACAATTAAACTGTAGCGAACAATTTGATTAAACCGCTCCAATTTTTTTCGTGTTTTCCACCAGCCGCCAATAGGAAACACGGCTATTAAATTTTTCTCGGCCAATTCTGGGCCTGTCATGTTACACCAATCCCGGTGAATCGAGCCACGATCACGAGCATTCGAACCTAAAGCCCAATCTTCCGACCCGGATGATTCGTAATCCTTTTCTCTCAATAATTTATTAACTCTACCTGCAAATTCTTCTTGCGATTCATTCGGCTTACTCATTTTAAATCTCAGTCCCACAGATTGGTAAGAATAACTTTGGCTATAAACTTTCATGCCAGGGTTAGGCTCAATAAAATATGATAATGTAATATTCACTCTCAGTGGTTCATCAAACAAACTTTGCAGTGCCTCCTTCGGCCAAGGCAACTCGAATAAATGAAATTCATTTATTTTGGCATAATTTGTTCCCTCTTCTTGAATGTAAGGCTGCATAGTTCTTTCAGCAACAAGTGTCAGGCGGTCATCTGCGCTATACCTCGCTTTCTCCAAATTTGGTTTCCCATAGCCAAATGAACGTAGAAGCTTTTGCTTAGAATCGACAGTATCAAAAGAGTGTCTCTTTTTCATTTCGTCATTCCAATCGGCTGAATGAACAATCAACCCCCTAATTGTTTCAGGCCAATAATCAGGATATTCTGGAAAAGGCCTTTGTATTACTGACGCTCATTTCTCCCAAAGGGATCCCTTCGGGAGACTACGCTCTCCGTAGGAGTCCTTCGGACAA
>Ga0306868_1000172_pt1 | contig 49609 bp, 50 predicted proteins | sample AntRauTorckE6832_FD_190411 | JGI IMG/M metagenome (GOLD analysis project Ga0306868, IMG submission 190411) | Saline lake microbial communities from Rauer Islands, Antarctica - Metagenome Torckler E6 #832 (v2) (version 2) | ecosystem: Environmental > Aquatic > Non-marine Saline and Alkaline >... | reverse complement strand
GAAGTACCTCCTTTTATATTTGGTACTTCTATTACAAAATACTATGCCGAAAAATAGTATTAATACTAGTAAATATAATGACTTCAGCAGTTTTTCGGTATAATTATTTCTTCGGTATAATCTGTTGTAATCGTCTTAAATGCTTCTCTAAATACAACTGGTCCCATTCGTCTTTCTATACGATCTAAACCACTTATAACGGCATCTGATGTCTTATTAGGTATCAATTCTATTATCTCTTTACGACTAGCTCTTTCCGTTAACACCAATATTAATACCTTTCTTACCTTTTACTAAATCCATCTCCCAATGGCCAGCTTTTTCTCTTGTTTTTGCTTCTTCTGGTCGATCGTGTATCCTACGACCAATCTTAAAGGCTGTTGTTCTTTTCGCCTCTTTTTTCTTTTTCTTTTTTTTATAAAAACCGTGCACTAAATCCGCTTCATTTATTAATAAGATCCCATTGTGAATGTAATTATAGATTGTTTTGGCACAAATTTTGATTTTAAACTCATCATTATTTTTAATCCAATGTTCTATTACTTCCGGTGAATAACCTTCATCTATTTTTTCTTCAATGTATGTTGCTAATTTATCATTTCCAGCAATAACTAGATTAGGTCCTTTTCTTTTTGCGCGTTTCTCTTTAATCATTTGTCCTTTATCAGAACTGTATTCTTCTTCATATGTCCAGTCACTATTTTTCTTTTGATAAAGACCTCTATCTATTTCTCTTGAAATACTTGACCTTGAAAAACCTAGTCTTCTTGATATTTCTGCTTTATTTTTAAGTCCTTCATCATTATAAAATGCTTCTATTTTTATCCGATCTTCATAAGTTAGATGTCTGAATCCTTCTCTTGAATTAATTTTTGTGTTACAATTACTATGGCACATGTTTAATACCCCCTAATGTTTTAGCTTGTCACTTAACATTATATAAAAGGTATAAGCATGTGTCATTTATTTTTTGAAGTCCGTGCATTTAATTATACAGTTAATAGATAAATTATAGGAAAGGATTTTTATGAGACTAGTAGATGTAAAACATATCAATAAAAATTATAAACTAGCACTTAATTTATATAATACTCAAGGTCAAACACTACTACGCGGCGGTACCCAATTAACCGAAAAAACTATTGAACATATAAAAAACTTAGGCTATCAGTCAATTTATATAACTGACCCAATTAGTAAAAATGTTATGGATGATTACATGGATCCTACATTAAGATTTGACTCCTTAAACAAAATTGAAGAAGCATTCAAAACCTACAATTACTATGTTAAATTAAAAGAAGATAATAGTCATTCAGGCAAAGTTGAGAACGCTGAATACTTATATTTAAATAAAATTAAAGACTTAGCAGATGATTTAATATTATACCTAAGTGATAAGCATCAAATTCAGATCCAATTTATGGACTTAAAAAGAAGAGATGATTATTTACTAAAACATTCTTTAAATGTTGCAATATACTCTATCTTATTAGGATTTAAAATGAATTTAACAAAGGATAAAATTCAAATATTAGGTATTGGTGCTTTGTTAAGTGATATTGGTATGAATAATGTCAATGGTAGAATAACGCTTAAAAAAGATAAACTTACAAAAAGAGATCGGGCCGAGGTCATGAAACACCCCGTTTGGGGTTATAAATTTTTAAAAGAAAATCACTTAATTAGCCCACTGACAAGAGCTGTTGTTTTACAACATCATGAACGATTAGACGGTTCAGGTTATCCAAGAGGCCTTGAAGGAGAAAAAATATTAGAATTAGCTCAAATAGTTGCTATTGCAGACACATTTGATGCATTGACTTCGGATAGACCTTATCGAAAAGCTTTATTACCTAAATATGCATTAGATTATATTATATCAAAGACTGGTATCATTGCTACTAGAGATATTATTAGTAAATTTACAGAAATTATTGTCCCATACCCAAATGGTACAATCGTTAAGTTAAATGACAAGCGTTTTGACCTTGTTACGAAACAAAATAAAGGCTATCCATTAAGACCTATAATTGAAATAATAAAAGAAACTGACGATGAAATTCAAAGAACACCAATGGATTTATTAAAAGAAAACAATTTAACCATTGATAATATTGAGTATGAAATTGAAAATGTTCTTAAAATTTGAAAAAAGAAACTTAGATTTTTACTCTAAACTTCTTTTTTAAATGGTAAATGTTTAATTTTTAAGTTACTTGAAATGTTATAGACTACTGTTAAATTACTTTTAACAAAATACTCTTGAATAAATTTTTCGTTTTTCATATATTCAATAGTTTCTTCATTACAGTAGATGCCTATTTTTCTTGAATTTGTATTATTGAGGACGTTTTTTATCTCAGAAATCAGAATATCAGAATAATATTTTTCATTTAAATAGTGATTATTAATTATATTTTTCGAATTATTAGTAACCATTGTTAATAAATCTTTATTAGTATACTGTTTAGTCAATTCTAACAAACCCGTTTTGGTAAAGCCAAAAATATTAAACTTGTTCTTATAAATGTTTAACCATTTTTTTAACTCATTTTCTAACTTTTTCTCCAGTGCACTATTTTGAAAATTAATCAAATCAATCAATATAATCCCATTAATACTCTTAAGATTTAATTGTCTAGCAATTTCCTTGAGAGCAATTGAGTTAACATTATAAACACCGTTCAAATCTTTGCTAGATATATATTTGCCGGAGTTTACATCAATCACCGTTAAAGCCTCTGTTTGTTCAATATTCAAATGTATACCATTATCTAAGTTAATATTTTGATTAACAAAATTGATAAAGTCAGTTTTAAGTGACAGTTTTTTCTCATGAATAATTTTTATTTTAGAACTATATTTCGCTAACAACTCATTGTAAATTTCTTTTGAATTAACAGAAATGTTTTCTATTTCACTAAAATAATCCTCAATAGAACTATCGTATTCATTATTTGCTTTGTATAATAAAGTATCATCACTTCTGATTATTTTTTGTCGTTCAATTTCTTTCCATTGATTATGAAGTGCTTCATATTCTTTTTTTAGCTGATTAAAAGGCTTGTCTTTAGCATTTGTTCTTACAATTAACCCAACTTCATCTGTTATACTTTCAAAATCTTCTTTTAAATCATATTTTAACCTTGCACCATTAATTTTTTTTGAAATATAAATTTTTTTATCATATGGTAATAACACTAAATTTTTATTCGATATAGAGATTTTTTCTGATATTTTAGCACCCTTATCACCTGTAGGATTTTTTTTAACTTGTACAATTATTTCTTGACCAACATGATAATTTTTTCTAAAAGTTTCACTATATAACAAATCATTAAAATCAAGGTACGCATTCTTTTCTAATCCAATATCAACAAACAAAGCTTTCATGCTTGTTGTGATATTTCTGACCCGACCCAAATATACATTTCCAATTAAATTTTCCTCATCAAATAGCGTATATTTAAAGGCAAAAGCTTTATCTTCTTTTTTTAAAAGTATTTTTGTAGAAATTATATTTTTATCAATTAATAAATTCATTTAAAAACCCCTAAATTATTGGTACCAATGTATCTTCAATTTCTTTAAATATCTCTAATCTTTGAATTTCAACTTCATCTAAAAGATTAATATCAGCAAATTCAGAGAATTTCTCCAATACAATTTCAGGCTTTAAATTTCCTGCCGAACCTGTTTTTACATCAACTCTGAAAATTATTTCTTTATTACTTGTATTCATGACTAATACATTGTTGATTAAATTAATTATATTTTTTGTAATAGGTTTTTTCTTTTTTCTAATTTTAACCCAATTCACTTCATCTTGATTTAAAAATTCCTTTACTTTGTCACGAATCATCTCTTCATCATATACTAAATCGGTTTTCGAATAAATAATATAAGTTGAACTTTTCACCAGGGCCATAATTGATTTACTATTTGTTGAAAACTTAGCACCAACAAATTTAATCCCTTTTGGTAAATAGGATTCATCTATTTTTATTATTTTATTTAAATCAAATTCTTCAGTAACCTTTACCTCAAAATACTCACCTACTGAAGATACACCAACTGCTAAAGGGGCAGCAAAGGAAATTTGTGGCCTTGGATTATATCCTTTAGAATATTCTAAGGGCAAACCCAACCTTCTTAATATTCTTTCAACTTGTGTCACCATTTCTAAATGACCTAAATACTTTGAATAACCTGTTTTTTCATATTTAACTATTACTTTTAGCATAACAATCACCACCAATAATTTGTATATTAACACCACAGTTAGTACAATGGTCACGACAGTCATCAGTATATTTAACTTCTTTTGCTTTTTCATTTTCCTTTATTAAATATTCTTTCGTAACACCGCAATCTAAATGGTCCCATGGTAATATTTCATCATATGCTCTTTGTCTTGTATTATAGAAATTAGGATCAATATTTAATTCATTGAAGGCTTGTACCCACAATTCATAATTGAAGTGTTCTCGCCAACCATCAAACTTACAACCTAACTCATAAGCTTTGATTTGTAACTCATTTAACCGACGATCGCCTCTAGCGATAACGCCTTCAATTGTACTTTCCCAAGAACCATGATAATTATAATTTATTTTACTATTTTTAATTTCTGTTTTTAAATAATTGTGTTTTTCGTTGAATTCTTCTACTGAGTTTTGTCCGAACCACTGAAAAGGAGTAAATGGTTTAGGTACAAAATTAGCTGTTGAAATAGTAATTTCAGGTCGTCCTCTTCTTTTTTTACTATCAACATTGTAATAAGTTTCTACAGACTTTTCACCTAATTCAGCTATTCCTTTGATATCTTCGTATGTTTCCGTTGGCAAACCTAACATGAAATACAATTTAACTCGATTCCAGCCATTACTAAAGACTTCTTCTAAAGTAGAAAAAAGATTTTCCTCAGTTACACCTTTGTTAATAACATCTCTTAATCTTTGGGTCCCTGCTTCTGGCGCAAATGTAAGCCCTGTTTTTCTAACCTTTTGTATTTCTTTTAACAAATCAACAGCAAAAGAATCTAACCTTAGTGAAGGCAAAGACAAACCAATCTTTCTTTCTTCATATTTAGCTATAAATTCATGTACCACTGATTTAATTTCACTATGGTCTAAGGAACTTAAAGATGATAAAGCAAATTCTTCAAAACCTGTGTTATTTAATATTTTTTCTATTTTTTCTAGAATATCTTCCTTTGATCGTTCACGAATTGGCCGGTACAACATTCCTGCTTGACAAAAACGACAGCCTTTTGTACAACCTCTAAAAATTTCAATCATACCACGATCATGTACTATCTCTTGAAAAGGAACAATTACTTTATCTGGAAAGTATGCTCTATCAAATTCTTTAATGATTCGTTTTTTTATTTTATCTTTTACAAAATCTTTTTTTGGTCGAAAACTACGAATGGTACCATCATCGTTGTACTCAACTGAGTAAAGTGAAGGTATATATACCCCTTCAATTTTAGAAGCTTCTTCTAAAAATTTTTCTTTAGAATAATCAATTTTCTTTACTTCTTTATATAAGTCAATTATTTCTAAATTAACTTCTTCTCCTTCACCAATAACAAATAAATCAATGATTTCCGCTAATGGTTCTGGGTTATAAGCATTTGGTCCACCCGCTAGAATAATTGGGTCGGTATCTAATCTGTCTTTCGCCCGTAATTCTAAATTTGAAAGGTTAAGCATATTTAAAATATTCGTATATGATAATTCATATTGGAGTGTAAATGCGATGAAATCCATTTCTTTTAATGGCGTCTTTGATTCAAGAGTAAATAATTCTAAATTATTTTTTCTCATTTCTTTTTCCATATCAGTCCATGGCGAAAAGACTCTTTCACAAAAAATGTCATCTCTCTCATTTTTTAAATTATATAAAATTTGAAAACCTAAATAAGACATCCCAATTTCATAAATATCAGGAAATGCCAAGGCAACTCTTACCATTTCTCCGTCAACTTCTTTATTATAACTGTTCACTTCCCCACCAATATATCTTGATGGATTTTGAACATTTTTTAAACATTTATCTAATTTTTTCATATTTCTCCTTTAATTCATTTCTGAAAAACGCATGCGTCTAACATAGACACTGAGAACAAGGCCGATGGCAATAAAATTTGTAACAATGGAGCTACCTCCATAACTAAGAAAAGGTAAAGTAATTCCTGTTACAGGCATTAATCCGATTGTCATCCCTATATTTTCAAATATTTGGAATGCAAACATAAACATGACACCATAAATTATTAAACCGCCAAACTTATCTTTTGCTTTGGCTCCCATAGATAGCATCTGTGTTAACAGAAATATATATAATAATATAACCAAACTTGTACCGATAAAACCAGTTTCTTCTCCAATGACAGCATATATGAAATCAGACTCTCTTACAGGTAAGTAATTATATTTATGGTAAATTCCATCAAAAATACCTTTACCAAATAATTCTCCCGATCCAATGGTAATTTTTGACTGCATAACTTGATAATTACCCGGCAATGATGAATCATTAGGATTTAAAAATGCGTCAATTCTAACTTTCTGATGTGGTCTTAAAAAATTATACATAATAGGTAAGGATATTAAAAAGCTTGTAAAACCAAAAAATATAATTTTTAAATTTAAATCTGACATGAACATCATACCAAGTGTCACGACTATAAAAACAAGAGAAGTCCCTAAATCTGGTTGTTTTAATAATAGAAAAATAAAAGGTAACATTAATAAAACTGGGATAATCAAGTCTTTGACAGACTCTAATTTTTTGTCCTCATGGGACAAATATTTAGCCATTACAATAATAAACCCGATTTTACTTAATTCTGATGTTTGTAGATTTATTATACCTAAATCAATCCATCGTCTAGAATTATTTGTAATTACTCCAAGACCGGGAATATATACACTCAATAATAATAATATTGAAACAATATAAATTAGCCATGAAAAATTACCTAACATTTTATAATCAATTAATATCAATATAAACATGATTAATAGGCCTAGTATGAATGCTAAGCTTTGTACTTTAACAAATCGATTAATACTATTAAAATCTGCATCAGTTGCACTGAGTATCATTAATAGACTAAAAATAAACAACACAAAAATGACTAATAGAAACTTAAGATTAATATTTTTAATATATTGAATAAACATAAATGTCCTCTCAAAATAAAATTTCTCCCAAAGGGAGAAACCTATCTAATTCGCTCTAGTTTATTGATTGGTATATTGGCTACTAAAGTTGATTTTTCAGATCCTTTTTTCTTATCTCGAGTGATTTCAATATCGAATTCACTTTCATTAATGTCAACATATTCTGATAAAGTTCTCATAATATCTTGTTTAATTCTATTAATTAATTCAGGTGAACAATCAGAACGGTCATGTACTAGAACTAATTGTAATCTTTCTTTAGCAATATTTTTACTGTTATCTTTACTAGAAAACATTTCTTTTAGTTTTTCAAACATATTTCCTCCTTATTTACTTAATTTAAAAATTTTAAGTACTTTTTCAACGATATTCTCTTTAATACTAATATCCAATAGAGGAACATCTTCACCAGTAAGTCGTCTAGCAATATTTATAAATGCCTTTGCTGACATTGAATCTTCATTTTTAACGACTGGTTCACCGCGATTGGTACTAATGACAACAGCTTCATCATCAGGTACAGCGCCAAGTAAGTTGACAGCTAAAATATCAGTAATATCATCTATTGACAACATATCGCCTCTTTGAACCATACTCATCTTTATCATATTCACAACTAATTTGATGTCATCAATTTCATTTGTTTCTAGTAAACCAATAATTCGGTCAGCATCTCTTACTGCAGAAACTTCTGGAGTCGTGATGACAATCGCACGATTAGCTGCTGCTATGGCATTTCTAAAACCATGTTCTATACCTGCAGGACAGTCAATTAAAATGAAATCAAATTCATTACCTAAATCTTTCACTAATTTTTTCATGTCGTCTGGGGAAACTGATTCCTTATCCTTTGTTTGAGCAGCTGGTAATAGAAAAAGACTTTCTAATCTTCTGTCTTTAATTAAAGCTTTTTGTACACTACAATTTCCTGTTGTAACATCGACAATATCAAAAACTATTCTATTTTCTAAACCTAGGACAACGTCTAGATTCCTTAAGCCAATATCTGAATCAATAACAACTACTTTCTTTCCTAATTTTGCTAGAGCACTACCAATATTGGCAGTTGAAGTTGTTTTACCAACGCCACCTTTACCGGAAGTAATTACAATAACATCACTCATTTTCTCCTCCATTCTATAACCTTTCAATTATGATTCTTCCATCACTTATAAATGCTTTCTCAGGTGTAATACGTTCAACATCCTTAGCGTTATCTGGTGCTCTTGAAATGATATCACTAATTCTTATTTGATTTGGCATTAAAGAATTTGCAGCAATAAAAGCATTATTGTTACCATCAATGCCGGCATGAGCAATACCACGTAATTTCCCCATAACTAAAATATTTCCTTTTGCTTTTAAAATTGCACCTGGATTTACATCTCCTAAAACAACAATATGACCATCACTAATAATTTCATTGCCTGATCTTAGAGTTGTTTCGATAAACTTAGTATCATTTGTTCTACTGTTTTGTTTAGAATTGTTTTCTGATGTATTCTCTAATTCAGCTTCTTTATTGTTCTTATTATCATTATATGAGAAATTCTCCAAACTTAAAACATTTATTTTTAATAATTTACTTAATAACTCTTCTAAAATAGCTTTTTCTTTATAAGATAGCTCTGTACCAATAACACCTATTAAATCTGAGTTCTTAATTAAACCTGGACCATTCTCCGCTTTAACTTGAATCGCATTCTTAATTTCAGTAAAACTTGCATTTTCATTAATTTGAAGAATTAATCCATCCTTTACTCCTTTAAAATTTAAAAAATTGTTCAAAAGCCACCTCACTTTTATACAAAACTATTCTAATTCTTCAGGTTCTAAATTAAAGTAATCACCAATTATTTCTCTAGCTACAGGCGCTGCGTAACTTCCATGGCCACCTTGACCAATAAGTATCGCAACAGCAATTTCTGGATTTTCATATGGCGCAAAGGAAACAAACCAAGCAAAATCCGAATATTTTGTTCTATATTGATTAATCATATCATTTGTTAATTCTATATTTGATAAGTTCTTTATTGCACTTCTCATAGCATAACCTTTGTTTAAATAACCAGTACGTATCAATTCTCTTATTTCTTCATCAATTTTATTTATTTCTACAGCATTTGTGTCTTCATCTTCTAAAATGAGTTTGTTCTTTTCTTTTTCCAATGCTCCAAGATGATCATTTCGTTCTCTTAATATACTTATGGTTTCAGCTTCTACAGATTCAATTGTTAAACTTGAGTCAATTTTCACTAAATTATCTTTTAAATACTTTACTTCATCAAGAGGTGGTACCATTCCTTGCTTTTCTGCTGTTCCAGTTTTACCAGCAACTATTATAGGAAAATCTTTAAAAACACGTCTCGCGGTTCCACTTGTACCATTTACAGCTTGATACATTCCTTTTCTTAAGTGATCTACCAAATCTGAATCTAATGCTGTTGTAACATCCTTGACATTATCTTTAATCAACGTTAAATCTCTAATAGTACCACCATTGGCAATTCCGGCAATATATTTTACTATTTGAACAGGAGTGTATTGATGATCTCCCTGACCTATCGCAAAATTCAACGTATCGCCTTCATACCAACTCATTAAGTTGAAATAATCATATTTTATGACATCTGCTAATTCAGAAACTTTATAATAATCTCCTTCAGCTCCAAGCTCTTGCAGTTGAAGAATAATATCATTTCTTGTTAAATCGTCCTCCGCCCAACTGACAATTGTATTAATCGTTTCATCTCTTAGGCCTTTATTATCTGCAATCGCACTTGGAAAGAAATTACCTAGTATCACTTGTAATTTCTCAGTCAAATAATACTTTACAAGATTTTTCTTTTTGTCAGGATCTGGTACACCTGCTACAACTTCAGAAATTTCAACACCACTCGCATCATCTAAACCAAAATCTCGTGATACTTTAATTAACTGATCAGAATCCATCTCAAAATTTAAATCTCGATTTCTGTAATAATCATAACCATTTGAAACATTGAAGAAATAATAATTACATGATGTTTCAATAGCTTTATACAAATTCGTAAGTCCATGTTTCGCCTGATAACTATTCCAATACCAACAGCCATAAGTGTTATTACCAACATTTATATAACCATCAGAATAAAGCTGTTGATTTGGATCTAGACCCGCTTGCAAAGCTGCATAAGCCGTCACCATTTTATAGATAGAACCTGGTTGAACAGAAGTCATTGTTGCATTATTATATAAAGGTCTTGGCGCTAACGGGTTATTCTTATTAACAGGACTTAAACTATTCCAGTCTTTCGTAGAAATCCCTGTAGCGAAAAGATTTAAATCATATGTTGGCACACTAGCCAAAGCTAAAACCTCACCAGTATTGACATTAACAACTACACCGGCGCCTAATTGAGCCCCTTCGTATCGATCTGAATAAGTATAATCTCCCCACTTCGACTGAAAAGATGTGCCAGTGGTAATGCCCTCAAAAGCAGTGCGTAAGTGGTTTTCTAATTTTTCTTGTAATTCAATATCAATTGACAATTGAACATCTTCACCAGAAACACTTTTTTTGTTCTCTATACTATCATAATCATCTTCAACATCTTTAACATAATGGCCTAAAGCATTTACTTCAATGTATTTATAACCATTTTCTCCAGTTAGGTCTAATTCAAATTCTCCTTCAACACCTGCTTTACCAATCAGTTGATTTTTGTTATAATTTTCTTCCTTTACGTACTTATCTACTTCATATTGTGAAGCAATATTACCCATATAACCTAAAATATGTGAAGCTATATCATTATTGGGATAATTTCTAATAGGTTTTATTTCAACGGAAATTCCAGGCAATTCCAAGTTAAATTCTGTTATTATAGAAGCCGTTTCTTGACTTATATTTTCGGCAATAATAACAGGATCATATTTTTGATAGCCTTTTTCTGCTAAAGCATGCTTTAATGCTAAAATCTTATAAGCATCTGCTTCTGAGTAATCTGTACTAATATCAAAATAAGACTTATTCCGAATAATATTAAAAGCTTCCTCAGCTGAGACATTATGATCAATAGAATACATATCTAGAAATTTTTCTCTATCGCGAGCATATGAAAATTCCATAGTACTCGAACGAATAGGCAAATAAACACCTTGTAAATTGAGCAAATTATAAGCTTCTCGATTAGTTAATTCGTCAGAAATTAAATATTCATCTCTTATCATATTTAAAACTTCTAGTGCCGTTGCATTTTTATCAAAATTATTACGTTCTAGCCAATTGTATTTTTCTATATTAGAAATGTATTCATAGCCATTGTCTGTAATACGTATTGGAAATTCTAAATGATTTTCATTGTTCTCTTCTAATATGGTTAAAATTTTAATGGCTAATGCATTCACATCTAAATTTATAATATTCTTATTAAGATATTTTACATTAAAACTTGTCTTATTTCCTGCAATTAGTTCGTCATTTCTATCTCTAATTTCACCTCTTGTCGCAAAAGTTTCAATTCTTGTAATACGATTATTTAAAGATTGCTCAGTATAATCAGCACCATGAATAACTGTTATACTGTATAATCTGAAAACATAAATAATCGCAATTAAACTGAAAAAAAATAAGATGAATATTTCTCTTTTTTTCATATTTTTAAACATTCAATCACCTATCTAATAAATAGCTCTGAGTTGCTTTAAATATCAATATCCCAAAAATAACATTTAATGTTAATTCTATTATTAATATATCGAATAACCGATAAACACTAAAATTCAAATTTAAAACCTTAAGAAAAACAAAAAATAGAATATTATATATACTTGTTCCTAATGAAATCAAAAAAACTGGAGAAATAATATTTGTTTTATTAAATACACTCTCAAATCTAATGAGAATAATAGAAATAATTAAATATAACATTATATTAATCCCAATATAAGGACTGGTATACAAGTCTTGAAATAAACCTGAGAATAACGAATATACTAATATCGTTTTATTATCATAATAGATTGCTATTAAGACTATAACGATTATATTAAGATTTGGTTGAATCTCGTGAACACTAATTTTTTGAACAATAGTACTTTGTATTAAAAAAACGATTAGACTAATCAACATAATTTTAGTTATTTTCATTAATCCACTCACTTTGTTCTTGATCTATAGTGATAACTGTAACATATTTTAAGTATCTAAAATCTACTTCTGGTTCTATAGTTACCCTTTTTAAAAAGGCATCTTCATCTTCAATAACAGAGATAATTTTTCCAATTAAAAGTCCTTCCGGATATATTCCTTGACCAGTTGTAATAATAGTCATACCATCTTTCAAATTAGCATTTGGTTCAAAAATTCTACCAGTTAATAACCCATCATGTGTTGATTCAATATATCCTTGGTATTTTTGATCTAATGATAAAATTTCAAATGAGATTTTACTTTTATTATCTACGATAGTAATGACTTTCGAATAATTATCACCAATTTCATAAACTTTACCAACGAGGCCATTATCCGCAACAACAATACTATATTTTTTTACACCTTGGTTCAATCCAGCATTAATAGTAAACATATTAAACCAATTACTACTATCTTTTGAAACAACTTTTGCTGTTACATAATCATTGAAATCATTTCTATTTATATAGTTCAAATTCTTCTTTAAAGTTTCTAATTGATCAATCTGTACTTTGTCTAGTGTTAAAGATATATTCTCTTCTTTTAATATCTTATTTTTTTTCTCCAATGTTTTGATCTCTTCTCGATATTTGAATACTCTAGAAATATCACTAATTTTTTCGGTTACATTATTAGAGACACTTGTCAAAACATCTTGGGTTGGAATAACTACATATGAAAATAAATTTTCAACAATAGTAACACTCGTTCGCCCACCATTAGAATAACCAATAGAAAGTAATAATACTAAAACAGATACAATTATTATTAAATTTCTAAATCTACTTTCCATTTATAACCTACCTTCTTAGGTCTTTTGGCGAAACGAACACACTTTGTAATAACTCATAATCTTCAATAGCTATTTCAGTTCCTTTAACAACACAATCTAAAGGATTTTCACCTATAAAAACTGGCATTCCCGTCTCTCTAACTATTAATTTGTCTAAACCTTTTAATAATGCGCCACCGCCAGCTAACATAATACCTTTTTGCATAATATCTGAAGCCAATTCTGGTGGTGTTTTTTCAAGTGTAAGTTTTATACCATCAATAATAGATTTTATTGTTAACTCTATAGCATCTCTAATTTCATCTGAGTTAATGCTTAATGTCCTAGGTAAGCCATTGATTAAATTTCTTCCTGTAATTTCCATTACTTGATTTTCAGTTTCAAAAGACGAACCAATATTGATTTTTATTCTTTCGCTGGTTCTACTACCAATTGATAACGAGTATTTTTTCTTAATATAATGTTCAATAGCTATATCTAAATCGTCGCCACCAACTTTAATCGACCGACTTGTTACAATACCACCCAATGAAATAACTGCAATTTCACTGGTACCGCCACCAATATCTACAACCATATTTCCGGATGGTAATGATACATCTAATCCAGCACCAATTGCTGCTGCCATTGGCTCTTCTAACAAGAGTGCTTTTTTTGCACCGGCTGATAAAGCCGCTTCAATTACTGCTCTTTTTTCAACTTCTGTTACTTCTGATGGCACGCCAATAACTACTCTTGTTCTTAGAGCAAAACCAGTTTTCTTTGTTGCTTTTTTTATAAAGTATTCTAACATCTTTTGAGTTATATTGAAATCGGCAATAACCCCTTCTTTTAAAGGTCTAATTGCTTTAATATTACTTGGGGTTTTTCCAATCATATCCTTCGCATCTTTTCCAACTGCTAAAATTTTATTTGTGTAAGTATCAATTGCAACTACAGAAGGTTCAGAAATAATTATTCCTTTTCCTTTTACAGCCACTAAAGTATTTGCTGTACCTAAATCTATTCCTATGTCTCTTGTAAATAAAGTCACTTTTTCACCTCTAAATCAAATTGTTTTCTTTGAAACTAAAATATCGATTATTACCAATAATGATGTGATCTACAACATTAATTCCAATAATCTCGCCTACTTCAGTTAATCGTCTGGTTATATTTTTATCATTTTTACTTGGATCAGGGTTGCCACTCGGATGGTTATGAATAAATAATACTGATGCCGCAGATTTTTTTATAGCGTATTTATATACTTCTCTTGGATGTACAATAGAAGAGTTAAGATTTCCTATGGAAATTAGTTCTTTACTAATAATCTCACTCTTAGTATTTAACAAAACGATAATAAATTTCTCCTTTTTATCATATCTAAGTTCATCCATGAATATATTACATACATCATTAGGAGAAGTTATTTTTAAACGTTTTTTTAATGCATATGCTGAAACACGTTTATTTAATTCTAGAGCTGCTAGAATATTACAAGCTTTTGCATCGCCTATACCGCGAATACTTGTTAATTCTTCATGAGTAATATCAGTTAAAGCAATTAGTCCACCAAAATTATTAATGATTTCACTACTTAGTTCAATAGCATTTTTCTTAGCATTACCAGAGCCAATTAATATAGCTATTAATTCAGCATTTGATAAAGTGTTTGAACCATAATTAATCATCTTTTCTCTTGGTCTTTCTAACGTTGGCATTTCTTTAATCATAAAATAGTTGTTTGCCATAATTCCCCCTATAAAATTTCATAATTGAAGTATTTTATAAGATTATCATTTAGTGTATCAATAGGCAAGCCTATGACATTAAAAAAACTCCCTATAAAATGATCTACAAGTAATCCTCCTTTACCTTGAATAGCATAGGCGCCTGCTTTACCAAATGGTTCCTTTGATTCTATATATCTTTCTAGATTTCTTATTGAATTATTTTTAAAAACTACTTCTGTTTTTTCAAAATCAACTATTTTCATGCCCAGTTCTAAATTTATCAAAGCAATACCTGTATAAACAAAATGAGCCTTATTATTGAGTATCATCAACATTTTCAAGGCATCATCATCGCTTTCAGGTTTACCGAGAATTCTATTATCAATTACAACTATCGTGTCAGCAGCAATTACGGTTTTACCAAAATGATTTTTACTAACATTATATGCTTTTTCAAATGCAATACTCATAGCATTTATCTCTGGATCATCTTTAGGACTAATAATTTCATTTATTTCACTCGATTCTTGAATATAGTCAAGTGATAACATATCTAACATTTCTTTTCTTCTAGGAGATTGTGATGCAAGTACAAACTTCATTACTATAACCTCCTGTGTAACATAATTGCGAGTATTAGTCCAAGCACACTTGCAAATGATATGTTCATTGTAAAACTAAAAGAAAATTTAATAACTGATAAATCTAAATTAAAGCTATTGATTCCAATGGCTTTCGAATAATTTAATAATGGGATATATTGTCCAAGATAATCACCAATAATACCACCAAATATCAATCCAATTAACAAGAATAATAATAATACAAATATATTGTTTTTATTCATAAACACCTCATATAATTAATTTTTATCATTATTCATTTTATCATTAATTCTTCAGATATAAAAGGTTTTAATTAATTTCTATTAATGAAAAAATTTAAAAATAAAAAAAGCTTTCACCCATAAAGAATGAAAGCCAATTATTTTATACATCTTGCATTACAATTGCATCAACTGGACACGCTTCAACGCACTCGTTACAGCCAATACATTTATCTTTATCAACAATATGATTCTCTTTTGGTTCACCAGAAATTGCATCTACTGGACATCTTTTCTTACATAATGAACAACCAATACACTTTTCTTCAATAATAAATGCTTTTTGTTTACGAGATTCATCCGCACTTATTGCATCCGTTGGACACTTTTCATAACAAATCATACATTGGGTGCATTTTTCATAATCTATACTAGCAATATTATTTTCTACATGAATTGCATCAAAGGGACAAGCTCTTTCACAAATCCCACAAGCAATACAAGCAACATCACAATTCTTCTTAACATGACCGCCACGTTCTTCGTTAATACAATCAACAATAACGTGTTGAGTAATAGGGACTAAACTGATCAGATCCTTAGGACAGATATCAATACACTTGCCACATGCAGTACATTTTTCTGGATCGACAACGGCAATACCAAGATCGTTTACATGAATTGCATCAAATTGACAAACATCTACACAATCGCCATTTCCCAAGCACCCAAATGCGCAGGCTTTAGGACCGCTTTCTAACATATTTGCTGATATACAACTATCTAATCCAAAATATTCATACTTGGTAGCACATTTTTCTTTATCACCTTTACATTTCACGCGAGCTATAAATTTTTCGCCTGTTTCTATTTCCAAGCCTAAAGCTTCTCCGATTTTTTCTGCTGTTTCATCACCACCCACTGGACAACCAGTCGCTGGTGCGTCACCATTAACTACCGCTTGAGCAAATTGCATACAACCTGGGTAACCACAACCACCGCAATTTACAAGTGGTAGTGCATCATAAACGGCTTCAACTTTTGGATCTCTTTTAACTGCAAATTTCTGTGATGCATAAGCTAAACCTGTTCCAAATACAAGCCCCATGCCAGCTAAACTTAATCCAGCAGAAAATATATTTTTTATATCCATATAAATACTCCTTTCTTAAATTTAAACTAGCCCTTGGAAGCCTAGAAATGCAATTGACATTAAACTTGCAGTTACTAATGCAATTGGAAATCCTTTGAACGGCTTAGGAACGTCTGATAATTCTATTTTCTCTCTTATGCCTGCAAATAATACAATAGCTAAAGCAAAACCAATTGCTGCACCCATTGATCTAAAAATTGTTTGGATTAAATTTAAATTATCATCAATATTTAATAATGCTAAACCTAATACAGCACAGTTTGTTGTGATTAATGGTAAAAAGACCCCTAAGGCTTGATAAAGCGTTGGAGAAATTTTTTGAAGGACAATTTCAACAAATTGTACCAAAGACGCTATAACCAAAATAAAAGCAACAATTTGTAAATACTCTATATTAAATTGAACTAAAATAAACTTTTGAACTAAGTAAGTTATAACCCCTGCTAAAGTCATAACAAATGTAACTGCCATACCCATTCCGATAGCAGTATCAACTTGTTTTGATACACCTAAGAAGGGACATATACCTAAAAATCTTGATAATACAAAGTTATTTACGAAAATTGAACTAACAAGAAGTACAAAAATACTTGTGGTTTCCATTATTTCCCTCCCTATACTCTACTACTTTTATATTTATTGTTAATTGCCATAAGTATACCTAAAGCTAAGAAAGCTCCTGGAGGCAATATCATCATTAATACTGGTTGAAAATTAGCACTGAATAAACTTACCCCAAAAATACTTCCAGCGCCTAAGATTTCTCTAACAGAACCTAGAATAGTTAAGGCTAAAGCAAATCCTAAACCCATACCTAAACCATCTAATAAAGAATCAAATACACCATTATTATATGCAAACGATTCTGCTCTTCCCAAAATTAAACAGTTTACAACAATCAGGGGTACAAATATACCTAAGTTGGCATATAATACTGGAAGAAAGCCTTCCATAATCATACCTGCTATTGTTACAAATGTTGCTATAACAACGATAAAAGATGGAATTCTAATTTTATTAGGAATAAAATTCCTCAATAACGCGATAACAACATTAGATAGAACCAATACTGCCGTTGTTGCAAGTCCCATACCTAAACCATTAATAGCACTTGTTGTAACAGCTAGTGTAGGACACATACCAAGTAATTGATAAAAAATTGCATTTTCTTTATATAAACCATTTGTAAATATTTTTATTTTATTACTCATAATTTTCACCTCCACTATTGTACATAAGCTTCAAATGCTTTAATTGCTGAATTTACACCTTTTGTAACGGCTTCTGAAGTAATTGTAGCACCAGAAATGGCTTGAATTTCAGTATCACTTTTTTGAATTTTAGATACAGCAATCTCTTGATTAGCACTCATATTATCATATTGGCTATAGAAAGATTCCTCTGTAGCTTTTGCACCAAGTCCTGGCGTTTCAGTATGACTACCGATTCTTACACCTGATATTGTACCACTATTATCAATGCCTACAATAACCTCTAATGTGCCACCATAACCTTTTGGTACTGTCTTGAAAACATAACCTACAACAACATCATCTGATATGGCTTCAAAACCTTCTACAACTATATCTCCACCTAATTCGTTTACTTCTATTTCAGTAAATGCATCAGCCTCAGGGCTTACTGCTTTACGTGCTCTTTCATTTGCTAAAGCTCTTTGTTCTGCAATTTTACCCTCAGTAATACCATTCACATAACCTAATGATAAAGCTGCAATTAAACTAATTAATAATAACTTAAATCCTAAATTCATAATTTCTTTCATTATTTTGCACCTCCGAAAACTTTTGGAGCTGTGTAACGTTCAATTATTGGTGTAGCAACATTCATAAGTAGAATTGAGAAAGAAACGCCTTCTGCCATCCCACCATATGCTCGGATAATAAAAGTAATTAATCCTGCACCAAAAGCAAAAATGATTTGTCCTTTTCTATTAACAGGTGATGAAACATAATCAGTTGCCATAAATATCGCACCTAACATTAATCCCCCTGCTAATAATTGATACGTTGTTGAATAAAAATCAAATCCACTATAGACAAAATATAAAAGTCCAAATGTCCCTATATAAATTCCTGGTATTGTAATTTTAATTACACCTCTATAGAGTAAATAAATACCACCAATAATTAATAAAATTGCAGATGTTTCTCCTAAACTACCACCAATATTTCCGATTAGCAAGTCCATTATTGCTGGTTCGTTTACAGTACCATAAGTAGCTAATGGTGTTGCTGTTGAAACAGCATCTGCTCCCGGAGTTATCCACGTACCCATTTGAACAGGCCAAGAGGCTACTAAAAACGCTCTTGCTGCCAACGCAGGGTTCATAAAGTTTTGACCCAATCCACCAAATGCATGTTTTACGACTGCTATTGCAAAGATTGATCCAATAACGGGTATCCACCATGGTGCTGATGCAGGCATGTTAAAAGCTAATAATAAGCCGGTAATAACTGCTGACCAGTCAGAAATTGTGATTTTTTGTTTTCTAATTTTTTGAATAACTGCTTCAGTAGCAACAGCTGCAAGTATAGCCAATAATATTACTCTTACAGCATTAAATCTAAATAAGTACACACTATATAATGTTGCTGGTAATAATGCGATCACTACATCCCTCATAATAGAACTAACTGTATCTTTTGATCGAATATGAGGTGACGATGATACGATTAATTTTGATTCCATTTCATCCTCCTGACTACTTTTGCTTCATGCTTCTAATTCTATTTTTACCTAAACGTATACCTTCTAATAATCTTCTTTTTGAAGGACATACAAACGAACAAGAGCCACATTCAATACAATCCAAAATATTAAGCTCTTTAATTTTGTTTAAATTACCATGTTCCGCATGACTACTTAAATAAACAGGCAACAAATTAATTGGGCAAACATCAACACATTTACCACATTTAATACATAACACAGGTTCATCAATAATTGCTTTTTCTTTATTAAAAATTAAAATACCTGATGTTGTTTTTGTAGAAGGCACATCTACTGAAGAAGTCGCTCTTCCCATCATCGGGCCACCTAGAATAATTTTTCCTGGCTTTTCAGAATAACCGCCACATTGTTCAATTATTTCAGTTAACTCAGTACCAACGCGTATTTCAAGATTTTTTGGTTCTGCAACAGCGTTACCAGTTATTGTACAGATCCGTTCTACTAATGGCATGCCTGTTTTGATTGCTTGTGCAACTGCATAAGCTGTCGCAACGTTATTAACTACAGCGCCAGCATCCATTGGTAAACCGCCTGAAGGTACTTCACGTCCAGAAATAGCATCAATTAATTGTTTTTCAGCACCCTGAGGATATTTAGTTTTTAATCCCTGAATAACGATGTTTTCCCCTTCTGCTGCTTTTGTCATGACTTTAATAGCATCTGGTTTGTTGTTTTCAATACCAATATAGCCTTTACTAACTTCTAAAACTTTCATTAAAGCTTTTAAACCATAAACAATATCGTCTGCTCTTTCTAACATTAAACGATGATCAGCTGTTAAATATGGCTCACATTCTGCCCCGTTAAGAATCAATAAATCAATTTCTTTTTCTGGCGGAGGTGATAATTTTACATGTGTAGGAAATCCTGCCCCACCCATTCCAACAATACCTGCCTCTTTAATGATTTCAAGTATTTCTTTACCACTTAAGTTTTCTAACTCACCTTTTGTAGTAACGTTTTCACTAACTTCAAATTTTCCATCTGATTCGATAACAATACATTCGCCTGTACCGCCAGCGATTTTCTCCATACCTACAGATTTAACTGTACCAGAAACACTACTGTGTACTGGCGCGGAGACGAAAGCCAATGGTTCACCAATTTTTTGACCAACCTTAACATAATCTCCCTTTTCAACAATTGGCTTACATGGAGCACCTATATGCTGACTCAAAGGTATTTTTACAACTTTTGGTTCCTTGGCTTTCTCAATAGCTTTATTCTCACTATGCTTTTTGCCGTGTGGTGGATGTATTCCACCTTTAAAAGTTAAAAGTCCCAATCTATTCACCCTTTCTTAATTTTGAATACTGTATACAAAATATTTTTCGCACATATTTATTTTATTATATATTAGCCAAAAGTCAATACATTATCAATAAAAATGCATAAGCACTACATTTAATTGTATATTAATTAACAACCAATCATGATGATTTAGTAATTAATAAAAAAATATTTACTTATTTTATTCATTTAACCAGTAATACAGGGATATCTCTTGCATCACTTAGATATAATCCTTGTTATTTGATTACCAATCTTTCTGTTTATTTATTACTTTTTTCTAATAGTTTTCTAAAATGGTTATTATAAATGTATTTCTAAAAGTTATGTACTCTTTCTAAAGATAATAATTAGATATCATCAATTATTAATAATTTTTTTTACTTAAAACCCTCTCTCCCTTCCTACATAAAAAAAGCCAAATAAAACTATACTTATCACTCCATAAGTTGTCTATTTTGGCTCATATCTCACATATTTTATTAAATTTTTGTTACATTTATTATATCATAGGGAAAAGTGATGTCAATAATTATTTGCCCTCCCTTTTTAAATAACAGTTTTAGTAATACTCATTCTATTAATAGATTCAATCAATTAATTTTTAATAAAATTTTTCATGAATAAATTGATATTTTTCTCTAAAAATTTTCTTATACTCTCTTCATCTGTCGTATCTAACGACGTCATTTCATTTCTAACACCATCAATATACTTTGTAACTTGGTTGCCAATATTTTTATTATTATCATTTAACGCAATTAATTGAGTATTCAACTTTTCTATCTCGTTTAACTGTTCTTTTATTTTTTTAGCATCCACAGATGCATTAACATTATTCATCTGATTCGCAATCAATTGGCTTAATTCTTCAAAATAATCTATATCATTAATTACATAGGAGAAATTTTGACTTTGTAAATCAATACGCTTAATGAAGGCATCAGGGCTTATTGACTTTACAGCATCTAATGTTTCGGCCAAAGTCTCCTGATTATAACTTGCAGCTACAAATACTTTATAATTATCATTTTGTAAATAATATGAGTGGTATCCCTCTTCAAGTAATTCATTTTTAAATTGATCAGCATTCTCTTTATTTGAAAAAGACCCTACTTGAATAGAATAAAAACTTATACTATCAATAAGATTAGTTACCTTTTTCTCAGTATTAGTTGTATCATCTTCTATTGCATTATAATCATTGGTCTCTCCTGTTTCTGTTAAAGATTCTTCAATTATTTGATCATTATTTTCAATTATTTCTTCTACCCCTGGTCTATTGGTATCTATTTCATCGTTAAAATTGTTATTTGATAACAAATACAATTTAACACCAAAATATCCAATCAGTATCGAAAGAATTGGTAGTAATACGATTATTAGTGTTGATACTTTTATATTATATATTTTTTTCATATGCCTCACTTCGCAATTTTTTCTAATTCACTAATGATTTTTGGCCCATCAAAAGGTTTTACAATAAACCCTTTCGCACCAGCTTTAATTGCATTAATCACCATTGACTCTTGTCCCATAGCTGAAACCATTAAAATTTTTGCATCAGGATCTTCTTCTATAATTAAGTGACAACCCTCAATACCATTCACTGGCGACATTGTTATATCCATTGTTACAAAATCAGGTTTATGTTCTTTGTATTTCATAAACGCTTCTTTTCCATCGGCTGCTTCTGCAACAACTTTGTAATCAGCTTTATTTAAAATATCACTTAACATTTTTCTCATAAACATTGCATCATCAACAACTAAAACAGTTTTTTCAGCCATATTATCTCTCCTTGATTTTATCAATTAATTTAATTGCTTTTTCTTCATCATGAGAATATATTGCTAACCTTCTCAACTGATGGTTATAAAATAAATCCACATCATAATAATCAAATCTATTGTCATCGTTAATTAAATTTGATATATAATCTTTTCTACTTTGCATTGCATTATCATTTGTAAAATTAAGACCGAATCGCAAATTGCTATTATATTTTAAGTGTAAATCAACTACTTTTGAGAAAAATTGTTGATTAATTATAAAACTTACCATATACGAGTAAGCATCTTCACCTTTTCTAGAAGTTAAAATTTGTTTTAATACATTTCTCTTAATTTCAACCTTGTATTTTATAATCTCATAAGGAATATCATTTTTTTTAAGAAAATAGGTCAGCTCATCCAGTTGCTTTTGAACAATTTCTAAATCAGTCTCCGAAATATCTGAATCATACATAACAAATGCATCTTCAAAGCCACTCATAATTTCAAGCATATCTTCTCGTATTGATTCTTTACTCCTCAAATAGTCAATAATATAACGATTTTTGCCTTTTATTGATCGAACTAGATATTTGGGTTTTCTATTAAACATTTAACACCTCTCTTTTAACAATAATTTGATTTCTGATTTCAGTGAGGCAACAGTAGAATTGTTTTCAATAATGACATCAGATTTTTTAGCCTTTTCTTTTAAAGGCATTTGCTGGTCAATAATTTTTCTTGCTTCTGAAGCATTCGTATTATCTCTTTCAAGTATTCTTTTTATTTGATTTTCAATAGTTGTTGAAATTAACCACACTTCATCAACTAAAGCATCTAAAGACATCTCGAATAGTATTGGACAATCTAAAAAAACAATATTTATAGTTTTAAGGCTACGCATATGTTCTAAATCTTTTTTAATTCTCTCAATTATTAAAGGATGAGTAATATTTTCTAATTGCTTTAAAGCCTCTTTGTCATTAAAAACAATACTTCTCAATTTTTTTCTATCAAGTGACCCATCTTCTCGTAAAACTGAATCGCCAAATTTATTAGCAATTCTTTTTAAACCACTGCTCCCTTTTTTTACAACTTCTCTAGCAATTACATCTGCATCGATCACCTGATAGCCTTTAGAAACAAGATAATTTGAAACAGTTGATTTACCAGAAGCAATACCACCAGTCAATCCAATGACTTTTAAATTACTTTGTTTCATACCAACTCTTACCTTCTTTCATGTCTACAACAAGGGGTACATCGAGGGTATAAGCATTCTCCATAGACGCTTTGAGAATTTCTTTTACCTGCTCTAATTCCTCTGGTACAACATCTAATAAAAGTTCATCATGTACTTGTAAAACTAACTTTGATTTAAGTCCGGCTTCAAAAAGTGCTTCCTCAGTATCAATCATTGCTATTTTTATGATATCTGCTGCCGATCCTTGAATTGGTGTATTTTGCGCAGTTCTTTCAGCAAATTGACGTTTAAAATAATTCTTACTGTTGATGTCTCGAATATATCGCTTTCGGTTTAATAAAGTTGTCACATAGTGATTTTTTTTACACTCTTCTACAATTTCATCCATAAAGGTCTTGACACCAGAGTAATTTTCAAAATATTTATCTATATAACTTTGTGCTTCTTTTCTAGAGATATTCAGTTCTTGAGATAATCCATGGTCACTCATGCCATAAACAATACCAAAATTAACTGATTTTGCCGCACTTCTTTGTGCATTTGATACATCTTCTAAATCTACATTGAACACTTGAGATGCAGTTAAGCGATGAATATCAATTTGGTTTTTATAAGCATGTAACAGTTTTTCATCTTTAGACATATGTGCTAGTATTCTTAATTCAATTTGAGAATAATCGGCACCTAATAAAATATTTCCTTCGGATGGAATGAATACTTTTCTAACCTTCCTGCCAAAGGGTAATCTTACAGGTATGTTTTGTAAATTTGGATTTGATGAACTTAAACGTCCCGTCACTGTTACCGTTTGATTTAAAGAAGTATGAATTCTTTTTGATTCTTTATTAATGACATCAAAAAGACCGTCAATATATGTCGACTTTAACTTCTGATATGTTCTATACTCCATGATTAAAGGTATAATTTCATGTTTCTTTTCTAATTTTTCAAGTACAGAATGCGCCGTTGAATAACCTGTTTTGGTTTTCTTGATTACAGGTAAATCCAGTTTCTCAAACAAAATCACACCCAGTTGTTTAGGCGAATTAATATTAAACTCTTCTCCAGAAAGTTCATAGATCTCTTCTGTTAGATTCGCTAATTTTTCAGTCAATACAATATCTAATTCCTTTAGATATGCTTGGTCAATGTTAAAACCTTCATACTCAATCCTTGCCAATGTTCCAATCAATGGCATTTCTATTTCTGTAAATAAATCTAGCTCTCCATCTTCTTCTAATCTTTTAGAGAGTTTTTCTTTTAAATTTAAAGCATAGTATGAATAATCCAAACTATATTTTTTCAACTTTGATTCTTCGATTTCACTAAATTCTTTTCGTTTTCTACCCTTACCGAGGAGTTCCTCTTCATTAATTATGGAAATACTAAAATGCTCCATAACAGAATTTGATAAGTAATAATGCTTTGTTGATGGTTCTATTAAGTATTTTGCTATAAATGAATCAAAGCCAATACCTTTTAAATGAATATCATATCTCAATAAAATTAAATAATCTAATTTTAACTCATAGCCATACTTAATAATTTTTTCGTTTTCAAAAATTTCTTTAAAATCTAAAAGATCGTTATTTTCTTTTCTAAAATCAACATAAAAACTTTTTTCATCATAAGAAACAGCTATTGAAATAGCTTCATTTGTTCTTATATTAATGTTGTCATAAATTATTTTAAAGGAAAATATGTCAACAGCCTTTAATTCTTCAGCAAGTGCTTTACTAGAAATTTCTTCGTTTTTTACATCTGAAGTTTGAACTTCCAAAGAACTGTAGTTTTTAAGTCTTGAAATAATACTATTCAAATCATATTTTTTTAATAAAGTAATGACATTCTCAATTGCTGGTTCTTCAATAATCAATTCTTCAATATTAAATTCAATGGGGACATTTGTCATAATTGTTGCTAATTTTTTACTAAGCATTGCAATCTCTTCACTACCAGTAATGTTATTTTTTGCCCGAGTTGATTTAATACTTTCCTGATTCATAATAACTTCTTCAACACTATCAAATTGTTTTAATAGTTTTTTAGCAGTTTTATCACCTATACCGGAAACCCCAGGAATATTATCAGAAGAATCACCACATAAACCTTTATAATCCGGTACACGATTGGGTTTAACACCGAACTCTTCTACCACATCTATTTCACGATATTCTTTCATGTTAGAGATCCCACGTTTAGTGTATAAAACAGTAACATTGTCATTTACAAGTTGTAAAATATCTTTGTCCCCTGATATAATTAAAACTTCCATATCCGCTTGTGAACACAACTGACTAACTGTACCAATTAAATCATCAGCTTCGTAACCAGCCAATTCCATCCGATTGATACCTAAAGCATCTAATATTTCTTTTATTATTGGCATTTGCTCAGCTAATTCATCTGGCATACCTGCTCTATGGCCTTTATAATCTTCAAATTGTTTATGTCTAAATGTTTTAGCTTTTACATCAAAAGCAATGCTCAAATAATCTGGTTTATAATCATCTAATAATTTAAATAACATGTTATAAAAACCATAAATGGCATTTGTATGTATTCCATCCTTATTGACTAATGATGGTATCGCGTAAAATGCTCTGTTAATAATACTATTGCCATCTACAATTATTACTCTTTTCCCCTTCATTACAACTCCTTTATTTTATCTTTTTCTAATCAATTATTATTATATCATTTATTTTACTTCCAAAAAATAAAAAAAGTGCATTTTTTGCACTTTATGGTGCGAGAGATGGGAATCGAACCCACACGTTCTAAGAACACATGGCCCTCAACCATGCCTGTCTGCCAGTTCCAGCACTCTCGCCAACTGTTATATTATACAACAAAAAAAACGAGATTTCAAATGAAATCTCATCAATATAAAAATTTATAACATTTCTTTTATTTCAGCGTAATTTTCTCCAAATTCAATATCTAAGTCTTTATAAACCGATTCACTACTCTTTTTAAATTTAATATGGTAAGCATTGCCTGCCCGTTCAGTCTCATAGTGTTCAAATCCTTCATTGTAAATTTTCCTAATAAATTCCTTTGCTTCTTTTAATTCATGTTCAGCTGCCTTAACCTCAGATAAATAGTGTTCTCTAGATTCTTCACTATGAATATTACCATTTCGATTGTGATAAAAACTTTTTTGCATAAACACTCCTTTCGGTTCTATTACTTGATATTCATATATACCCGAAAAAAAAGATTATAATAATATTTCTCAAATTTCTATGAAGTATTTAATTCTTGGGATAAATCATTTGTCGTTTTTTTATTTTACCAATCACTTGGTTAAAATAATTTTGACTAAAGTATTTAGCCATTTTCAAATTCATATCCCTAAAATTACCACACTCTTTTGCGTTGGCTCCAGGAATTTCATCGTTAAACTCAATTATAAATTGAAACATTTCTTTTAGTTTATCAGAAATATCTTTAGGCGTAAGATCTCCAGTCATTATTAAGTAAAAGCCCGTTCTACAACCCATGGGCCCAAAATAAATCGTTTCATTTTTTACGGCATCATCATTTCTTAAAAAAGTTGCTCCTAGATGCTCCATAGCATGGACAGCACTTGTTCCCATAACTGGCTCTTCATTAGGTGTCGTCATACGAATATCAAAAGTTGTTACTACTTCACTTCCCACTTGATCTTTTCTAGAAACATATAATCCAGGTTTTAACTTTAAATGATTCACTTGAAAACTTTCAATTAAATCCATTGATCTATTCCTTTCTCTAGTTTTTATTAACTCTTCTTTTTCAATTTTACTTAATTTTTTAATTCGATATTCTCTTCGCATGGCTTCAATTTTAGTGCTAAATTTTTCATAGTAAACGAGTTCAACGGGTAATTTATTACGTGTATATTTAGCGCCAGTGCCATTGTTATGTTTAACAATTCTATTTTTTAAATCATTTGTCCACCCAGTATAAAGACTATTGTCAGCGCACCTGACCATGTATACATAATTCTTTAGTTTAATAATTGTACACCTCCAACATTTCTAATAAAATTACAAATACTTATAATAAAATGTTATAATACATTTGGAGGTTTTTCTAATGAAAAAACAAATTTTTATTATAATATATTCAATATTCTTTGTTCTTGCTTTATTTTTTGTCGATCAAATCCTTGAAATAAGCTATTTTCAAAAGGTACTTTTTAAAGTTTTCTTAATCATATTATCATTCATTATTTCAAAATTCATTTTTGGCATGTCATTTGATTATTTAAAACCAAAAAAATTAAGTAACTATAAAACAGGCATTTATCTATCCCTTATAAGTTTCATAGGTATATTTATAGTATTTTTCTTATTAAAAGATTGGATCGATATAAATAGCATCAAAAGTGATTTTATCAATAAATATCAATTAGATGGCATTAAATTTTTTATTGCTTCATTTTATTTAATTTTTATAAATGCCTTTTTAGAAGAATACTTTTTTAGAGGTTTTATTTTCTTCAATAGCTTCAATAAAAAATTTGCTTACTTTTTTTCATCTATTTTGTTTTCTATTTACCACTTATCAAACTTTATTCATTGGTTTGAACAGCCAATTGTTCTAATTGTCCCTTTAGTTGGTTTGTTCATTGTGGGAATCATCTTTAATTACTTGTGTAACTTAACACAAGACATCTTTCATTCGTACATTCCACATCTGTTTGCCGACTTAGCAATTGTCATCATTGGTTATTTTATAATTATTCATTAATCCTTAGTATTTTACCAACCGCCGCCACCGCCACCGCCGGAGCCACCACCAGAAAATCCACCGCCACTAGAGCCGCCGCTTGAACTTTGGCTTGGAGAAGCTGTCATATTTTTACTAATACTTTCAGTTGTACTATTTAAACGACTCACAAAATATATAGTTGAAAAATGTCTACCTGTGTTGCTAACATACCATGATGGCTGATCAAGGGTAATGTCTTCAAATTGTCTTGCCCACTGGTCTGTAACACCTAAAACCATTGCATAAGGAAGAATCTTATAAAAATATTCTGGGTCTTCATCAACTAAACGGTTTATCCTATCTTTTTCTGCCATCTCTATAAATGATTTAAAACCAAGAGTTTTAGCTAGTATTTCATCACCGTATTTAGTTCTTTTCACAGCATAAGGACTGATGTATATGAGTGATAAAGGGGCTAATAAGAATAAACTCAAATAAATTTCTATCGCATTAACCCATACATAAAAACCAATTAAAGCAAATCCTAATAAACTAAAAATTATCGATAAAAAAAGAACTTTAAAACGATCCTTAGGTAAACGTGTTTTAACCATAGAAAAAGATTTCGCAGCAGTAAAATGAATCGATACTACAACAAAACTAATACCCAAGGATAATGCTGTTATTAGAAAAGTTTCATATGGCATAAGATTTGTTAAAGTGTACGAGAAAAATAAAAACAACATTAAAAAACTTATAAACATAAGGACAAATGACCATAATGAACTTTTCTTAGAATATAATCTACGATTACTTGTTTTAAAAGAATGCCTTAATAAACTTTGAACATTAGCAATTGTTCTATAAAAGGTATTTTCTAATAACTCTGTATCTACAGTACCATCAATAGCATACTCATCAAATAATTCATTAAAATATGTTTTTTCAAAGTCTTTTACTGTATCTGGTAAATCTTTTACTTTTTCTAGATAAATATGGCTCACATCTTTTTTAAATATTACCCCCTTTTTTTCTTCCTTCTCAATTATCTTTATATAACCTTTACTTGCCCAATAAACTAACATTGAAGTGAGATCATATGAATCAACTTGTGAATCATAAAGATAACCTATTTCTGCAGGGGTCAAATCATTTGGTGGATAAAACTCAACTGTAGGAAATAATTCGTTATTCTTACCAAATTTTTGTTTAACGAGAATACCTAAAATGAACAGTAGGAGAAATATGACCGGAAAAAACTTCTTCAAATTTTCATAAAAGTAAACTTCTTCTTCAACATTAAAATAACCTTCCGGTAAAGGCAAAGCAATTGTTAAAGCTTGACCTGGAGATATTGTTTCACTGTATTTCCCACTTATAGTCAAGTTATCTATTTGGTACGCAAGGTTACTACTACTTGTACTACCAACATTTCCCGTAGTAAAGTTAACTTTTTCTTGATCAAATGCCTTAGGCATTTGAATATTGAAAGTAACATTACTTATTGGAATTTCCCAATCTGGACCAATAATATTAAAATATAATTCATCTAGATCCGTATTACGATCATCTCCTATGATTAACAAATAACTTATTTTATAATTTTCAGTTGCATCAACAAATTTATCTGGATCACCAATTCTAATTCTTAAAAAATCTCCACTAGATTCATTTTTGAAAGGTGCCCCTTCCACTGTTATGTTTTCATACTTAATTGGCTTACCAAAATACGTGTTCTTAGGTAAGTCTCTGTAAATTCCATGTTTACTTTGATCATAGAAAATAGTCGAAATACTTTCAGTTATTTGCAGGCTATTATTTTCATAAACCTTCATTTCAACATGCATAGAATTGATTTCTAATGACTGACCAAAAGAAAAACCAAGAAAAGTTAATAGTACAATAAGCAAACTCATTATGAATAATATTTTTTTCATTCGAATCACCTAAAACGAAACTTCGATATTTTCTCTTTGAGATTCTTCAATAATAAAGAATGGAAACTTCTCAAAATTAAAAATACCTGCTATTATATTTGAGGGAAAGGACTCCACTTTAGTATTAAATGACTTCACAACAGCATTATAGTATTTTCTAGCATTAGCAATGTCTTCTTCCACCTTCTGTAGTTGTTTTTGAAGATCAAGAAACTGAGTATCTGCTTTTAGTTCAGGATAGCTTTCACTTAATGCAAATAAAGATTTTAATGTGCCCGTAAGCATATTTTCCCCAGCTTCTTTTTCATTAATACTTTCAGATGCCATAGCCTTGTTACGTGCTTGAATTACTCTTTCTAGTGTCTCTTGCTCATGTTTTGCATACCCTTTAACAGTTTCCACTAAATTTGGAATCAAATCGTATCTCTTTTTCATATAAACATCCATCGTAGAAAAACTTTCATCAACAGAATTTTTTAATTTAATAAAACCATTATAAATTCCTACAACATATATAGCTCCTAATAGAATTACACCAATTAATAGAAAAACACTCATCTTAGCCTCCTTTTTATTGTTACAATACTTATACCCATTTATTATATCATTAATAAATTATTTTTTTTAAGTAATTAAGATATTTGAATTTCTACTACTGCTATTAATTTAAATATGTTATACTTTTTAAGGGTTTTAAATAAAGAAAGGAAAATTTATGAAGTTATTAAAGAAAATAATCAATCCAGAACTAAAAACATTAGAGGGCACAATATTTAAGCGCATTGCAGCAAGGGGTATTATTATAAAAGAAGGTAAAATCCTATTGATGTATACCAAATACTATGACGATTACAGTTTACCTGGTGGAGGTGTTGATTCTGAAGAAGCGTTAATTGAAGGTTTAAAAAGAGAACTTTCTGAAGAAACTGGCGCCCAAGGAATTGAAGTCCTATCAGAGTATGGTTATATTGATGAATACCGCCCATACCATAAAGAAAATTATGATTTGATGCATATGATTTCCTATATATATCTATGTGATATTACTGGTGAGCTTCAAGAAGCACAATTAGAAGATTATGAAATCGCTAATGGCATGAAAGCAAAATGGATCAATATTGAAGAAGCAATAAAGCATAACAAGGAAATTATTGGGAACAATGATGATATTGGTCTCAGTATTAAAAGAGAAACATATATTTTAGAACGTATTAAAAAAGAATTAATATAATATTTTAATATTAAGCATTAAAAAATCACAGCATTTAAACACTGTGATTTTTTTATTCATTATTTAACTAATTCTTCATAAATTTCATTGTATTTACTCGCTGAATTTGCCCAACTGTTATCAGAATTCATACAGTTTTTAAATAACTGCTGCCATTGATGGTCATCTTTATATAATTCAATGGCTTCTTTTATTTTGAATAATAAACTATGAGCATTGAAATCTTCAAATACAAAACCATTGCCTTCGCCAGTTTCAGAATCATAGTTTTTAACTGTATCTGCTAATCCACCCGTTTTTCTTACAATTGGTGCATTACCATAGCTTTGAGCTATTAATTGTCCTAAACCACACGGTTCATATCTTGAGGGCATTAAGAAGATATCCGTTGAAGCATATATTTTCTTTGCCATTTCAGGACTGAAATAAATATTTCCAGAAAAATTATCATAATGTTCATCAAACCATCTAAAATCATTTTCATACTGAATATCACCAGTACCTAATAAGACAACTTGTACTTCCTCATTTAATAATTCAGCCATCATGTGGGTAATCAAATCTATACCTTTTGCTTCGACTAACCGGGAAACAATTCCAATCATCGGTATATCTTTATTGACTTCTAATCCTAATTCACCTTGTAAAACAGCTTTATTCTTTCTTTTCTTTTTATAACCTCTTAAATCATAATTATATGAAATATCTTCATCTGTTTTTGGATTGTACTCACTGGTATCAATCCCATTGACAACACCTGTTAATTTATTGTCTGCTGCTGAAAACAGTCCATGTAAACCTTCACCATAGTATTCATCTTGAATTTCATCTGCATAGGTTTCACTAACTGTCGTTACAATATCAGAAAATGAAATACCCGCCTTCATAAAATTAATGTCACCATAAAACTCAACGGAACCGTTATAGTAATGTTCCATATCTAGGCCTAAAATATCACCTAAAACAACTGGATCATAAATCCCTTGGTATTTAAGGTTATGAATTGTATAAACTGTTTTAATATCTTTATACGCATCTAGATGAGAATAATGTTCTTTTAGCAATAAACTAATCATTCCTGTATGCCAATCATTTAAGTGTAAAATATCATATTGTCTATTAATATACTTTAAGCTTTCCAATACAGCTTTGTTGAAATATGAAAACTTTTCACCTTCATCTTGATTGCCATAAATAATACTCCGGTTGAAATAATACTCATTCTCAATAAAATAGTAATCAACATTATTAATCGTTTTTTTCCAAAGCCCAACAAAAGAATCACGCCAACCAACTTTTACTTCAAAATCAGTTATGAATTCCATTCCCTCGTTATGTTTTTCGCTTATAGATGAGTACTTTGGTAAAATAACATCAACATTATTATCAAAACCCAATAATTCCTGCGGTAAAGCACCCACAACATCAGCTAATCCACCTGTTTTTATAAATGGTGCTACCTCTGCTGAAACGAATAAAATATTTTTCATAAAACCTCCTATTATTCCTGTTACAGATACTTAATATTTAGTTCATTATAACATACAGCTTATAGAATAACAATGTTTTGTAAAATGAAAACGATTGCCATTTTCTAATCTTCCTTAATAGCAATGCAGATTAATGTAAGATTATCATTTATTTTCTAAATAAATTTTTTGGCTAGGGTAGGCAAAATCAATATCATCTGAGTTATGAATTGCTTCATAGATCCTTTCGCTTAATTGAGTTTTAATACCCCGACGATTTCTAGCCAAGGTAATATATCTTAATTCAATTTGTACACCACTTGGTTGTATTGTGAAATAAGTTATTGGCGTAATTTTGCCTGGTTTAATGGCATATTTTTGCGACATTTTCATTTGTTCTTTTTCAATGGTTCTTAAAACTTCTTCATTCACTAAATTATTAGCAATATCCATAATTATTTTTTTTGCTTTTTCTTTATTGCTATCAAAAGTTATAAGAATTTTTATTTCATTCCATATACCATTGAATCCGATGGTTGTGCTAAAATAATTTTCAGTAAATATTTTACCATTAGGGATACTCACCACTCGACCAGTGCTTTGGTCCCCATCCACCCAATTCCCTACTTCTAAAATTAAAGTATAGAACATCTGGATATCAATTACATCACCCTTTATTGATTTGTACTCAATACGATCACCAATGTTTATTGGTTTTTTAACAATAATTAATAACCAACCAGCAATATTTATAAACACTGGGTGAAGTGCTAACGCTATTCCTGCTGAAGCAAAACCTAATATAGTTGTTATACTAGATGGATCTTTTAACCATGTAAATAATAAAATCAATAGAATAATCAATATGCGACCATATTGAATCCATTTTCTTGAGAGATGTCTTACATTTGCGTTTTTGATTCTTTTATTAACTAATCTTTCTAAAATTAAGGATAAAATAAAAACTACAACAATACTTATGCCCGATACAATATATTTATTCTCTAAATATTCCAATGACGCCTCCTTAAAAACTTAATATTATTCTTACTTTAATAATACGCCACTAAGTAGTACTTATCAAGCATAATTAATCATTTTATAAAACTAATGAAGCAACTAATTTCTCAACTTCATTTAAGTTCTCTTTGTTTTCTTCAATGCTTTGTACAATTTTTGATCCCACAATATAGCCATCAATAAAAGGAATAAATTCTTTGATTTGCTCAGTTGTTTTTATGCCAAAGCCAATGGCAATTGGTAAATCACTTGCATCTTTTACACTTTTTAAATATTCCTTTGTATTCTTATAAAATCCATCATCTTGTCCCGTTGTTCCTAAAGAAGTAATACAATAGATAAATCCTTTCTTATTATTAACTATTTTTTTTACTCTTTCTTTTGACACAGGAGAAATGAGTGGTATTAAATAAAGGGAATCATCTAGAAATTCTACTAATTCATTTTCCTCTTCATAGGGTAAATCCGGTATGATTAACCCATCAATACCAATGCTATTACATTTACTAATAAATATTTTAATACCATAATTAAATATAGTATTGAAATAAACTAGAAATATTAATGGAATTTCTGTTTCTTTTCTGACTTCTTCAACCATTTGGAAAATATCCTTTACTTTTAAACCATTTTTCAATGCACTCATTGAAGAGGCTTGTATAACAGGACCGTCTGCCAAAGGATCTGAAAATGGAATGCCAATCTCAATAATATCTGCTCCAGCTTTTTCTTTTAGCAAGATGATTTCTTTTGTTTTTTCAATACTTGGGTGACCAGCCGTTGTAAAAGTAATGAGTGCTTTTTTATTCTTGTTTTTCAATTCAACAAATTTCTGCTCAATTCTATTCATAATCATTTTCTCCTTTGTATTTTGTCACTGAATCTAAGTCTTTATCACCACGGCCAGATAAATTAATCAAAATGATATCTTCTTTTTTAGTCGTTGGTACATATTTCATGGCATAAGCAATTGCATGAGAACTTTCTAATGCTGGTATAATACCTTCTAACTTTGCTAAATAATCATAAGCTTTCACTGACTCGTAGTCAGTAATCGAAACGTATTTAACACGATCAATTGAATCAAAATAAGCATGTTCAGGACCAATGCCTGGGTAATCAAGACCAGCTGATATGGAATAGGCTTCTTTGATTTGTCCATCATCATCTTGTCTGAGATAAGTTTTCATGCCATGAAAAACACCTAATTTTCTTTCTAAAAATACGGAACCATGCAGATCTGTATCAAGGCCCTTTCCGCCAGCTTCAACACCAATAAGTTTTACTTCTTTGTCATTAACAAAATCATGGAAAATTCCAAGAGCATTACTGCCACCACCAATACAGGCAATGATTGTACTCGGGAGTTTATTTTCCATTACTTCTAATTGAACTTTTGATTCTTCACCAATTATTTTTTGAAACTCCCTAACCATTAATGGGTATGGGTGGGGTCCAACAACAGATCCTATAATATAAAATGTATCTTCAACATTTTTTACCCAGTATCGAATGGCCTCGTTTGTCGCATCTTTTAATGTTTTTGAACCAGATGTAACTGAAATAACTTCAGCACCTAATAACTTCATTTTTTCAACGTTATAGCTCTGTCGAATAATATCTTCTTTCCCCATAAAAATCTTACATTCTAGGTCAAATAATCTGGCCACAGTTGCTGTCGCTACACCATGTTGCCCAGCACCTGTTTCCGCTATTATCTTATTTTTCCCCATTTTTTTAGCTAGTAAGCCTTGACCAATAACGTTGTTAATCTTATGGGCGCCAGTATGGTTTAAATCTTCTCTTTTTAAATAAACTTTTCCACCGCCAAGGGCCTTCGTTAAACGCTCTGCGTAGTACATATTTGATGGTCTACCAACATAATTTTTTAAATAACGATAATACTCTTCAATAAATTCTTCATCTTTCCTATAATACTCGAAACTTTCTTCTAATGCTTTTAATGCACCCATTAAAGTCTCCGGTACATATTGTCCACCATAAATACCAAACTTAGACATTTTGAATCCTCCTTATCAAACGCTTCAATAATAACTCATTCTTTTGACCATTCTTTTCTACACCCGAACTCACATCGATAATATCAGGCTTCACACTTTTTATTGCTGCTTCAATATTACTCGGCTTAAGACCACCAGCTAATATTTTCAAATTTTTACTCTCTATTTTTTCAATGAGATTCCAGTTAAAAACTTCGCCGGATCCAGGCTTTTTACCATCAAATAAATTACCAAGGATATTCTTCCCTTTAACAATATTTTTCTCATTGAAATGCTCATCAATTTTATAAGCTTTCCAAACTTTTTTTTCTATTTTTGAGATATATGTTTCATCCTCTTCACCATGTAGTTGTACGACGTCTAAATCTAAGATGTGAGCGATTTTATTAACAACACTGATGTCTTCGTTGACAAAAACCCCTACTGTTTTAATACTGTCATTAAGACAACTTTTTAATTCAACGGCTTTTTCAATATTTATTCTTCTTTTACTGGGTGCAAAGACAAAACCAATATAATCAATTGGTAATTTATTAATAATGTCGATCTCCTCAGTTAATCGAATACCACATATCTTAATTTTTGTTTTCATAAGCTTCTTTCAACTCCTTTGCCAAAAGTTTTTTTTGATCTGAACGCATAAAACTTTCACCAATTAAGACCCCATCCACTTTTCCAATTTTCCCAATATCTTCTGCGCCTCTTATACCACTTTCACTCACCACTAAAATGTCACTAGGTATCATTTCTTTTAGTCGCCGTGTCGTATTTAAATCAACTGAAAAATCTTTTAAATTTCTGTTGTTAATACCAATGATTTTAGGCTGAATGGCTAATGCTCTCTCTAATTCCACTAAATTATGAACTTCTACTATTACATCTAAATTTAAATCTGTGGCATAATTATAAAAATTCTTTAATGATTCATCTGATAGGATGGTAACAATTAATAAAATGGCATCTGCTCCTAAAAAATGACTCTCTAAAATTTGCTTTTTATTTATAATAAAATCTTTTCTAAGTACGGGTAAATTAGTGTGTTTTTTCACTTGAATTAGATACTCTTTTTTTCCTAGAAAATAATCTTCTTCTGTTAATACAGAAATAGCATCAACACTTTGATTGTATGCTTTAAGTATTGATAAATAATCAAAGGTTTCATCAATTATTCCCTTCGATGGTGAAGCCTTTTTGAGTTCTCCAATAATCGATAAACTTTCTTTTTTTAGATGATTATAAAGGCTAGTCTTTATCAATTGGTTGTCCTTAAGAAGATATTTATTTTTCTTTAATCGCAATTGCTTTTTTTGAATAATTTCATCTAAAATCATATGATTACCTTTGATCTTTCTATAATTTGATTGAGCTTAGTTAAAGCCCGCTTACTATCGATTGTTTCTGCTGCTAATGCAATGCCCGAAGCAATTGATGCCACTTTATTATTAACATAAAGGGCGGCACCAGCGTTGAGTAATAAAACATCACGCATGGGTCCTTTCCTCCCATTTAAAATCTCTTTAATTATCTTCGCATTTTCATTGGCTTCTCCCCCTTTTAAAAATGAGTTACTCGCACTTTTTAAGCCATACATTTCTGGATAAATGTAGTAGGTTCTTATCCTTTCATCTTTTATTTCTGTTATTTTCGTTTCACCATCAATAGTAATCTCATCCAAGCCATCCATGCCATGAACAACTAAAGCACGTTTAACCCCTAGTCCCATTAAGACTTCCGCTAATGTTTCTGTTAAATCAGCATCAAAGACACCTAAAATCTGTGTTTTTGCAAAGGCTGGATTGGTTAAGGGACCTAAAATATTGAAAATAGTTCTAAAGCCTAATGTTTTTCTAGTATGCATAACATTTTTCATGGCACTATGAAAATTAGGAGCAAAAAAGAAACCAAAATTTTCTTTTTCTACAGATGCTTTGATGAGGGCTATATCTAAGTTAATATTCATGCCAAGTGCTTCTAATACATCAGCACTACCACTTTTTGAAGAGACTGATCTATTCCCATGTTTAACCACCATTACATCATTAGCGGCACAAATAATGCCAGTTGCTGTTGAAATATTGTAAGTATTGAGTCCATCACCACCTGTACCACAAGTATCTAAGGTATGATACGCACTCAAATCTACTTGCTTAACTTTGTTTCGCATGACTTTGGCTGCACCTCTGATTTCAGCAACGGTTTCACCTTTAATTTTAAGTGCTGTTAAAAAACTTGCCTTAGATATGTCAGATACTTTGTTTTCCATTATGCTTTCCATTGCATCAATCATTTCACTTTCCAATAGGTCTTTTTTATTGATTACTTTCTCTAAACTCTTACGAAACATTTTTTACCTCCTTTATAAAGTTTTTAATGATTAATTTACCAACTTTTGTATTAATTGATTCTGGATGAAATTGCAAACCGTATACTGGAAAATTTTTATGTTTCACTGCCATTATTTCACCATCTACTGTCTCTGCTGTAATTTCTAATGCATCAGAAAAATTTTCTTTTAAAATAGCTAAAGAGTGATACCGAGCCACTTCTATTTCTCGATCAAGACCAACAAAAATATTTTTTTGATTGTTCAGAATTAAAGATGTCTTCCCATGAACCACATGCTTGGCATAACTCACTTCAGAATTAAAAGCAACGCCAATACACTGATGACCTAAACAAATGCCTAAAATTGGGATTTTATTATAAAATTCTTTTATAATTGCTATGGAAATCCCCGCTTCATAAGGTGTCTTTGGACCAGGTGAAATCACAATTGCCTGTGGATTTAATTTAATAATTTCTTCGATGGTAATTTGATCATTTCTTCTTGTCATGACAGGTATGAACTCTGATAAATATTGATAAATGTTATAAGTAAATGAATCATAATTATCGATTAGTAAAATCATTTGCTACCTCCTTCATAAGATCAATTAATTGGCTAGCTTTTTCAACTGTTTCCTCGTATTCTCTTTCTGGTATTGAATCATAAACTATTCCAGCTCCGGCTTGAATATATGCTTTTTTATCTTTTATAATCATGGTCCGAATGGTTATAGCCGTTTCCATATTTTCATTAAGGCTAAGGTAACCAATACCACCACCATATATTTCTCTTTTATCTTTTTCTAAAGATTCAATGATTTCCATTGCTCTGATTTTAGGTGCCCCAGTTAAAGTCCCTGCTGGCAAAAAAGTTTTTAATATTTCATAATTGTTTTCATGACTTTTGCCTAAAACTTCAGAAGTCAAATGTATGACCTTCTTATATCTTTTAATATTCATGAAATTTTTAACCTGAACACTACCAATTTCTGCTATTTTTCCCATATCATTACGTGCCAGATCAACTAACATGGTATGTTCTGCTTTTTCTTTTGCATCACTTAATAGCTCTTTCTCTAAGATTTTTTCTTCAGCCTTTGACTCACCACGTTTTCTAGTCCCAGCAATAGGATTCGTTATTACATTGTCACCTTGTCTTTTCACGAGTATTTCTGGTGATAAACCCATTACTTGGATATTCTTTAAATTAAAGTAATATTTAAAGGTTGATTGTTCATGCTTAATCTTCTCTAATAATTCTGAAGGGTCCCTTTCAAAATCTACTTCAAATCTTTGTGACAGTACCACTTGAAAAATATCTCCATTTATAATATATTCCTTAGCTTTTTTTACCTTTTCTATAAATTCTTTTTTAGTTGTATTGCTTTTAATCGTCTTTTGTCTAGAAGCATTGAATAATTCCTCACTAGTATTTGATTGCGTTAATTGTTTATACATATTTTTTATATTTTCGAGTGCCTCGACCTTTCCCATAGTCGTTGAAGTATTTAAAGAACAAATACTTTTCACGCCACTTTTTTTATCAAAGACATAAAAGGTTTTTACATCTAACCCTAATATGTTTTTCGTATCTAATATGGCTTTATTTTCTTGGGGAATCTTTTCATAAGTTTTTATTAAATCATAATTAAATATGCCAAAGAAACCACCAATAAATGGGAATTCTTGATTACTGTTCTCAACTTTCACATCTAAAATTTCTTCTAGGGCTTCAATCTCATCTACTTCAACTAAATCTCCCTTGCCTAAATAAATGTAGTTATCATTTTCATAATAAAATGTGTTTTTAATTTTTAAAAAATCTTTAATGTTTATTTCAGTATCCACTGCTTTAAAATATAATTTCATGTCATCTCCTTAAACAAAAAAGACACCTTCTTAAATAAGAAAAATGTCTTTTTTATGCCACTTATATAATCATCATTGATACAGGCCTTAGCCGATATCATACCCCTATAACCTGAGGACAGGCATTAGCTACTATTATTTCACCAATGATCTTATAGACCCATTCTAATAAAAAAATTATACTAACTTTCAGCACCGTTAGCTCTCTTTAATAATTTTTTTACTATACTTTTTCTATGCAAAGATTTTATATTTAATTTATCATTTCATTTAATTTATTTTGTTTTTTTGTATCATTTCAACATTGTTCTGATCTAAGTACTTGCCAATGGCATTAACGTCTTTATCCCCTCTGCCAGATAAATTAACAATTATGATTTTATCTTTATCTAATGTTTTAGCCAATTTCATCGTATGAGCTATGGCATGGGCACTTTCGATTGCTGGAATAATGCCCTCTACTTGAGATAAATATAGAAATGCTTCTACGGCTTCTTGATCAGTAATGGAAACATACCTTGCTCGACCAATATCTTTCAAATGTGCATGTTCAGGACCAACACCAGGATAGTCTAAACCAGCGGAAATAGAGTAAACCGGACTAATATTTCCTTCATCATCTTGCACAAAGAATGTATTCATTCCATGAATGATGCCTTCTTTACCTTTTGTCATCGTTGCAGCATGTTGATCGGTATCAAGACCTAAACCTGAAGCTTCTACTCCAATTAACTCTACTTTTGTATGAGGTATAAAGGCATTAAAGAGTCCCATTGCATTACTGCCACCGCCGACACAGGCGACGCAATAATCAGGTAATTTTCCTTCCTTCGCCTTAATCTGTTCAATGGCTTCATTTCCAATGACTTTCTGAAATTCTCTAACCATTGTTGGATAAGGATGTGGACCAACGACAGACCCTAATAAGTAAAAAGTATCATCAATTCGTTCAACCCACGTTTCAATAGCAGCATCAACTGCATCGCTTAAGGTTTTTGTGCCCTTGGTTACTGGTACTACTTTAGCACCTAATAATCTCATTCGAAAAACATTCAGTTCTTGTCGAATGGTATCTTCTTCTCCCATATATATTTCACATTCCATATCGAACATTGCTGCTGCAGTGGCTGTTGCCACACCATGTTGTCCAGCACCGGTTTCTGCTATTATTTTTTTCTTTCCCATGCGTTTCGCTAGAAGGATTTGTCCAATGGCATTATTTATTTTATGTGCCCCTGTATGATTTAGGTCTTCTCTTTTTAAGTAAATTTTGCCGCCACCTAATTTCTCGGTTAAGTTTTTCGCATAATACAAAGGGTTTTCTCTACCAACATAATCTTTTAAATAGTACTTATATTCTTCAATAAACTCTGCATCATTTATTGCTTCTTCAAAAGCTACTTCAAGTTCTTTTAATGCTTCAATAACCTGCTCAGGTACGTACTGTCCACCAAATCTACCAAATTCATTCTTCATCATTTTCCTCCTTAATCGCTTAACTCATTTTTCCAAACAAAAAAGAGCCATTATCCAAAGGGACGAATGACTCCGCGGTACCACCCAAATTATATATTTTATAAATAAAAAAAGGCACTTCTCCTTTTTTAATAGGAGAAATCCCTCGACTTCTTCTGCCACCTATAAAATACATCAGCTTATCAGATACAGACTTATCGTCGATATCATACCTCTATAACGTGAGGACACGGAATTAGCTACTATCATTTCACCAATCATCTTGTAGATCCATTCCTAAAAACAATTTATACTAACTCCCAGCACCGTTAGCTCTCTTCAATAAATTTGTAATTAGTACTCCTTCTACTCTAAGATTTAAATATTAAAAATTCTTAACTTTTGTTTTATTGTTTAACATAATATTTAATTTTCTTATATTTGTCAAGAATTATTTTTTAAAAAATTCTAATGAAGAGACTTCAATCTTCTTAGAAAGATACATTGCTTGGTCTGCACTGTTAATTAATTCATCATATGTTTGATCATTATTATATTCTGAAATACTAATACTTAAATTTATTTTAATTTTGTCATCTGAAATTATTAATATTTCGTTATTAAATTAGGAAATAATTCGATTGCCTATTTTAGATGCTCCTAAGCAATCTGTTTCAGGCAAAAATATCATAAATTCATCGCCACCAAATCTTCCAATAATATCATATGTTCTAACAATATCTTTTAGTACTTTTGTAACAGTAATCAATATGTGATCCCCTGTTAAATGTCCATAAGAATCATTTATAACCCTAAATTTATCAATATCAATCATCATAACCGAAAAAACTTTACCATGTCGTTTTGATCTTTCTATTTCATCATTCATTAATTTATTAAAGTATTGACGATTATAAACTCCAGTTAATCCATCTTTAATTGCCATTTCTCGCATGGCTTCCCCTTCAACTTTATCGGTGACATCAATGCAGCTGCCGATCTATCCTAAAAAATCACCTTCTGCTGAATAAAAAGGTCCACCACGGTCATTAATTACTCTAAATTTTCCATCAAAGCCCTTAAGATGTTAATTCATCTCAAATATTTCTTGTTTATTAAAATAATCACAATTACCATCCGTACCAGAACGCCATACTAAATTTGGTGCATTCTCTAAAATTAATTCATATTCTTTTGCAGATAGTTTTATTTTTCATTAAAATTATACCATGATTTTATTATTATAGAAAACAATCTATTACTCTATACTTTAAAAAACCTAGTCTTTTTTAATTGACAAGTTGAAAACTTTACAATATTATTAACGCAAACGGTTGCTTGATGAGGAGGAGAAATGAAAAATTTAAGAAATTTATTAATTTACGAAGTTTATGTAAGAAATCACACCGAAGAAGGAACTTTTAAAGCCTTCATTAATGATCTTGATCGTATAAAGTCTTTAGGTGTGGATTATATTTGGTTTATGCCAATCCATGAAATTAGCCAAGAAAATAAGAAAGGATCTCTCGGGTGTCCTTATGCTATTAAAGATTTTATGTCAATTAATCCTGAATATGGGACCAAGGCAGACTTCGCATTACTTATAAAAGAAATACACAAAAGAGATATGAAGGTTATGATTGATATTGTATTTAATCATACAGGTTATAATAGTAAATATTATCAAGAAAACAAAGATTTTTTTTACAAAAATGAAAAGGGTAATATATCAAATAAAGTAGGTGATTGGTATGACATTATTGATTTAGATTATAGCAGCACCGCATTACAAGAAAAACAAATCGATGTATTAAGATATTGGTCAAATTTTGGAATAGATGGTTATAGATGTGATGTTGCACCGTTAATGCCAATGGATTTCTGGATTAAAGCAAGGAAAGAAATCGAAAGAATTAATCCTAATACATTATGGTTAGCTGAAACTGTGCATCCCCACTTCTTATTAGAACTAAGAGATAAAGGGTTTATTGGTCATTCAGATTGCGAGACATACCAAGCCTTCGATATAACATACGATTATGATGTTGACTTGGATTTAAAAAAATACCTAAAAGGAGAAATCCTTCTTGAAAAGTATTTGGAAAAACTGAGAATGCAGGAGTATATTTATCCGAAAAATTATGTTAAGATGCGATTTTTAGAAAATCATGATGTGCCCCGGGCAGCTAAACTTATTCCCCATTATAAAAAACTTAAACAATGGACAGCTTTTAAATACTTTGAAAAAGGCGCTATGTTACTATATGCTGGCCAAGAAGCTTTAGACACGAATTTACCGTCTCTCTTTGATAAAGATTTGGTTAATTGGAACCACATGAAAGATGACTTTACTAACTTTCTCATCCAGTTAAAAGAAATTAAATCTGATCCACTGTTAAATGATGGTGTTTATACAATTCATGAAACAAATACTGATATTATCTACGTAAGCTATAAAAATAATCAGCGTCATAAAGTTGGGATTTTTAATTTATCATTATTTGATCAGTATTTTAGCTTAGACATACCTGATGGTAGTTATAAAAATTTAATTGATAGTACTATTGTTACGATTAAAAATAATGAAATACATTTAAGTGAAAACCCCATCATTTTTGATTTATAAAAAAATGCTATGGAAGGACTTTAAGTCCTTCCATAGCATTTAACTATTAGGTAATTTATTTTGGCCTATATTTTCTATTTTCATTTTCCTTTTATATCTATTGACAATAACATCATACGCTTGTGATAAACCTAAACCGTAGGCTTCTCCAATGGCTTTAGTTGAATAGAATGCAGCTCCAAAAGGTAAAAAGTTTTCGCAATAAAAGATAGCTAAATGCCAATAAAAGCTCCTAAATGTGATAAAATAAAAGAAAAAAGTTATCGCAAAGGAGTGAAAAATGGTTACAAGAGAAGAATTAAGAATAAAGAAGTCGAAAGAAGAAAATCAATTAAAAGAACTGCTAAAATCCATGAATCACTTTGTTAAAAGTTTTAGAAGTAATTTACATGACATCGATGATCCGCGTCATCAGAGTTACACTAAATATGAAATTGAAGAGCTATTAATGACAGTTGTTTTAAAAAACATATGTAACATTCAAAGTATGCGAGAAATGACCAAGGAATTTAATACTAATGAAACAATTGAGAATTATCAAATGATATTTGATAAAGTCGAAATTGATGAAATTCCACATTACGTAACCATTAATGACGCCCTTAAAGACGTAGAAAATGAATCTTTAGAAAAAATAAGAAAAGATATGGTAAAAGAAATTATTAGAAGAAAAACATTTAATCATAACCGACTACTTGACTCAAAATGGAAAATAATCTTTGATGCAACATACCTGTTTAATTTTAGTGAGAGACATTGTGAACACTGTTTAACGCAAACTTTTAATCGAGGTAAAGAAGATGCGAAAACAGTTTATAGCCATAAAGTCCTAGAAGCTAAAATAGTATTATCTAAAGACATTATCATCAGTATTGGCACAGAATTTGTCGAAAATGAAGGTGAAAATGTTACAAAACAAGATTCAGAATTAAAAGCTTTTAAAAGACTTTCTAAGAAAGTTAAAAAAGATTTTCCTAGATTACCCATCTGCATGTTAGCTGATAGTCTTTATGCAGCCAAACCTGTCATGGAAATATGTAAATCATATAACTGGGACTATCTTATTAGATTTAAAGATGGTAGTATACCAACATTAGCAAAAGAATTTGATGCCCTTTTAAGTATTTCAGATAATGAAGAAAAAAGTGAAAATATCAACTACATTAACGCAATTGATTATAAAAAAACAAAAGTGAATATGTTGACCTTTAAAATAACGACTAAATCAGAAAAGGGATTAGAAATAAAAACTAAATTTAAGTGGATAACGAATATAAAAGTGACTGATAAAAATGTAGAAAAACTAGTTGATACAGGAAGAGACCGTTGGAAAATAGAAAATGAGGGTTTTAATACACAAAAAAACTTAAGATACAATATAACTCATGCCAATAGTTTAAACTATAACGCCATGAAAAATCATTACCTAATTACTCAAATAGCAGATATTATTTTACAGTTATATACAGCAAGTAATCAGATGATAAAAATTCTAAAAAAGAGCATAAAAAAAATATCATCCGATTTACTAAAATGGTTAACGACAACGATTTTAAGTAAGGACGATATCTTTTATTCTCAGAAACGAACGACAATTCATTTCATCTGACTATGTAATTGTACCAGAAAGTGGTGATATATGAAACTAAAAAGTAAAATTAATCAACAAAAATAACTGATGCAGTTTTTCATACTTATCCACTGTTGATAACTTTTTAAAAAACAGTTGTTATCAACAGGAATAAAATTTTATGAAAAATAGTATCGGAAAACAGTTTTGATTAAATTTACCTTTTGGAGCTGAATAGAATGGCTTGAGAAACTTGAAGCAATTCTTAAAATTAATCCTTTTAACTTTATATGAAATTTATATTTGATATTGTTTTTAATAAACAAACGATCTTTCTTGATTATAGCTCATCAATACTGCGCAATTCATTATTTATATATAACTTTTCTAAATTTAGAATTTTTTTAATAGGAGATACATCTCTTATCTGTGGCATATTTAAATGTAATTCTTTCAAATTATCTAAATTTTCTAAAGGTGATAAATTAGTTATTTTATTATTATCAATTGCTAAGTATTCAAGGGATCTTAGATTCCCTATTGGATCAATACTATCAATATTATCGGCATTTTTTATTGACAAATATCTAAGTTCATTAAGATTCTGAATTGGCAGTAAAGAACTATCATTAGTCCAAGTTATATCTAATCTTTCTATTGCTTTAAAATGTTTTAAATCACCTAGTGAATCAGCCTTTAAGTCGTTAATCTCTTTAATTGAATTTAATTCTTCTCTAGTAATTTTTTCATCCATTGGTTTTTCTAATTGATTATAAATTTTTTCTTTAACCCGGTCATCAGTTAATAATATTCCTTTGTCATCCACTTGGGTATTCGTTTTGTATTCTTCACGAATATTTTCGGAATCATAACCCAAAAGCTCAGTTTGCAAGGCTATAACAATTGATACCGGTAAAACAACTACTATTAATAGAAATATAATCATTTGTTTCTTAGTAAAAATCGATTCACTATTTTTTTTATCATTAGAGTTAAATTTATCACGGTTTATATAAATTTGTAAAACAACCAACCCAACAAAAATAACAAATATAATTCCCATTTTAACCTCCCAGTTTTATTACTGTAAATATTTTTTCAATGTCTATTACAATTTATTTATAATTAAATAACTGAAATATGAAGTGAGTGTTGACAATGTCGTTCCCCAGATTAAGTCTATAATGGTAATTTCCAAAGGCCAGTCTTTTAAGGTAGCTAAGTTTGTTAAATCATAAGTTGCATAAGTTATAAAACCGTAGGCCATACCATATAAAATGAGATACTGAAGACTATCTTTTGCTAAAGCTGGTTGAATAACAAATAATAATAAACCTATGACAAATATCACATAAAAAATAATAGCAGCCATCCAGTTTATATTTTTAGTCATAATATACCCTAAATATTTATTATACAGGTTCTTAGCAACAATGCCTAACCAAATTAAATCAATTGTCATAAACACTATAAATGTTATAATAAAATTTCTAATATATACCATAAAAACCTCTCTTTCTTATCTAGGATTTCTCCTTTTTTCTTTATAAAATTTATTTTTTGCCTCATACATACGATGGTCTGCAAGATTTATTAATTCATCAGTATTTTTACTCTCTATTTCACCTGATGAAGCTATACCAATACTAACAGAAATCGAAAAATCTTTTTTCTCATTTCTATTTTCTGTATTTTTCTTAATTCTATTTTTGATCATTTCTGCATTCTTGCGATCAGAATCCGGTAAAATTATTAAGAATTCATCCCCACCCAATCGGGCAATAATATCATCTGATCTAGTGGATTCTTTTATTGCTTCTACTACTTGCGTAATCAACTCATCACCGGTTTGATGTCCGAAATTATCATTTACTTCTTTCAGAGCATTGATATCTAGAAAAAGTATCGAAACTTCAAGTGATGAATTTTCCTGTTGAATTAATAAATCTTTTAAGTAAGCTAAACCCGCTTCACGGGAATATGTTTCAGTCATTTGATCTTTCTTTGCTAACAATATTAGTTTTTCTTCATGCTCTAATTGTTCAGCTATATTTTTTACAAAATAAATATGTGATATAACTTCATTTCCTAACTCTACTTCTGATTTTGATATTTCAATGGGAAAATAATCTCCATTAATTTTTTGATTATAGAATATTTCTCTTTCAATCGCTTCGTTCTTATTAGGTTTTTTTATTTTTTCTATTAGGTTTCTAATATCCCTATCCAAAACTTCTTTTTCTTCTGAAAAACCGTACTCTGAAATAAAAGACTGATTAGCAAAAATAATTTTAAAATCTGTGTCCGTTATCGCAATATTCTCCTTAGATTGATTAAAAGCCATCTTTAAATTTCTAAGGCGTCTAATGTTTTTCATGCGTTTCGTTACATCATCAAAAGTAAGAACATAATACTGTTTCTCCCCTTCATCATCAAAAATTGGAACAACCTTTACATCAAAGAAGCGATCCCTATGAGATTTTAATTTAATATCATTTAAATATATATATTCTTTAAGGTGCCCTTCCTTCATAATTTTCTCGTACACATACTTATTATTGTTTTTTATAAATTGAAAAACATTTTTCTTCTCATTAAAAAAATCATTATAATTAGAATTCGAGATAACTATTTCACCTTCTAAATCAATCAATACTAAATATTCTTGGATACTTTCGATGATTGATTCTAACTGAATATTTAAGTTCTTCAACTTAAAATTGGTTCGCGAAAGTTCTCGTTGAATATTGATTAATCTGTTATTTAAACGACTTAATTCATTATAATCCTTGGTTACATTTCTACTTAGAATATTTTCTGCTTTTAAATCATATATTTTAAACATATCTTTAATTACTTGAACTTTTTCAATAATATTTGCAGTCAGTATTGAAACAAAAGTTTCCTTATTTAGCTTATATGCATTAATAAAGAATAAACTGCTTTTATTATTTGTATTTAAAAAGATTGCCAAGTTTTTTATTGTAATGCCTTGTCCTAATTCGTGCATCAAACTAAAATATTTACTATAATGTTCAATATTAATCAACTCGAGGAAATTATTTTTATTTTCAGCAAGAAAAAAATCATCATCTAATTTTTCTTTAATTTTTCCATTATTATCAATGACTAATACTGTCTTCCGCATAATTACGCCTCTTTTAATTATATACTTTTTCTTTTAATATACTGTAAAGTAACGAGCACAGGGGAACACCTATTAACATACCCAATACACCAAAAGCACTGGCGCCAATGGTCACAGCTGTAAAAACCCAGATACTTGGTAAGCCAATTGACTTTCCGACAACTTTCGGGTATATGATATTGCCTTCAATTTGTTGTAAAACTAATAGGAAAATTATAAACCATAAAGCTTTTATAGGACTTACCATTAAAATTAAGAACACACCTACACTGGTACCAATCAATGCACCAAATACTGGTATTATTGCTGTAAATCCAATAAGAGCAGATATCACGAGTGGGTATGGTAAATTAAGTATTAG